>SXGT01556875.1_pt1 | contig 56672 bp, 47 predicted proteins | sample 3176221 | NCBI WGS metagenome assembly SXGT01 (sample SAMN11356862, study PRJNA531348) | freshwater metagenome | isolation source: freshwater sample F1-120 | place: China: Fuxian Lake, Yuxi | collected 2017-12-25 | reverse complement strand
TATACAGGATCGCGATGACCCGAGGTCATCTGCGATCGCTGTTCTTGCTTGCTCAGTGGGTCGCAAACTCGCGGCTTTGCAAGCCGACTCGTCGCTCCTTCCTTGCGGCAGGTTTGATCTCACCTCAAGGCGATTCTGTATGGTGCTGCTGCCGCGCCCCTGCGCGGCATCTGGCCCTTTCGTGACCGACGACGCCGGCCTGGCCGCCGCCGACAGCGCTCAGGTCGAGATGTGGGTGCAGTTGAACAATGGGGGAGATCGTGCAAGTCCGCAATTAGTCCGCAATTGACGGTGTCGTCACGTCGGCGTAGAAAGCCGGTGCGCCTTGGGGCGCCGGTCCAACACCTTGCACCGTTCGGTCAAGACAATCCAGGCCTTTGCGCCCAGGCTACGGCCCAAGATGCAAGCGTGGGCCGCGGCCCTAGCACCGCTGCCCCATGGCTATGCGTTCTTTGCGCTCGACTTGGACCAGGGCGTGTCTTTCGAGCTGCACGGCCCGGACGGGCCGCTGTGGATCGAAGCCGATCTGGCGCCAGACCCTGGCTTTGCGCGCACCCGCCGTTTGCGCTTGACCCATCAGCCCCACGCCCTGACGGCGCGACAGCGGCAGGTGCTGGCCCACGCCGTGGCTAGGCTGCAGGCGCTCGACGACGGACTATGGCCAACACCGGGCGAAGCCGAGCCGGCCGTCCGCCACGTCCGCGCCGACCGCGTCTTGGTCACCAGCCCTAACCTGCCGACCGATTACGCCATCAACCCCTACATCGGCTGCACCATCGGCTGCCAGTTCTGCAATGCGCGCTTTCGCGCGGACGACGTGCGCGCACTCGACGGCCGGGCGCCGCGGCCTTGGGGTGCGTGGATCGACGCCAAGGTCGACGCCCCCGAGGTTCTGGCCCGCGAAGTGCAGACCGTCCGGCCGGGCTCGGTGTGCTTTTCGCCGGTCATTACCGACCCGTACGTTGGCGTCGAGCGCCGCCTGGAATTGACGCGCAGTTGTTTGCAAGTGTTGGCGACTGCGGGATTTTCCGCCGCGGTGCTGACGCGATCGAGCCTGGTGCTGCGCGACTTCGATGCGCTTGCGCAGCTGCCGGCCGCTGCCGTGGGGGTGTCGTTGCCGACCGAAGATCCTCAGCTACTCGAGCGGATCGAACCGCGTGGCGCGACCCAAGCCGAGCGCCTGGCTATCTTGGACAGCGCAAGGGCCGCCGGCCTGCGCACGTTTGCCGTAGTGCAACCCGCCTACCCGCGCAATGCGTCGGCACTGGCCGAACTGCTGGCCTGTCGCGTCGACGCCGTCCGCGTCGATGGCTTGCACGAAGCCGGCCGGGTTGGCCACTTGTTTCAAGGGGTTGAACTGGCAGACCCGGCGGAGGTCGAGCGGGCGTTCACGGCGTTGGGCGTGCCGACGGATCTTGAGGCAGTCTTGCGGTTTTCCAACTGATTACGCAGGCTTGTCGCGCACGCGCGGCCTGAGCATCACGCGCCGCATACCTGCAACGCCTCAGCCAGCCGTCATCGCTAGCAACTGCTGCTGTAAGGCCGGCGGCACCTCAGCGTAGACATCTTCAACCAGCGTCTGCAGCGCTACAGGCGGCACTTGCTCGGCGGCAGCCAGCGCCTCGCGCACTTCGTCGTCGTAGTGGGCGCGCAATAGCGCGATCCCGTCGTCAGGTAGCACTTTGCGACCGACCAAGTACCGCCCCAGCCGGTCGATCGGATCCAGCGCTGCCCACGCCCGCGTGACCGACTCGTCGCGGTAGCGGCTGGGGTCGTCAGAAGTCGAGTGCGCGCCCACTCGGTAGGTCAGCGCTTCAACGAGCACCGGCACGCCGCCGGCCCGCACATGATCGGCGACCGCGCGCATGACCCGCAGTAGCGCCAGTGCGTCGTTGCCGTCGACGCGCACACCGACCAGGCCATAGCCCTCTGCCTTGGCGGCCAGGGTCGTGGCGGCGGTTTGCTTCTCGACCGGCGTGCTGATTGCCCACTGGTTGTTCTGCACGTACAGAATCAGCGGCAAGCCCAGCCCGCGCGGCCGCAGTACACCGGCGAACGTCAACGCCACGTGGAAATCGCCTTCGCTGGTCGCCCCATCGCCGATGGCGCCCAAGCAAATCGGCCGATCGGGCGCCTCGTGCCGCAACGCCATGGCGTAGGCCGTGCCCACCGCTTGCGGCATCTGGGTAGCCATCACGCTGGAAAGCGTCACAAAATTCAGGTCCTTACTGCCGTAGTGGCACGGCATCTGCCGACCCTTGGTCGAGGTGTCGTCGGCGCTGCCAAAGATCTGCGCGAGGTAGGTCTTGAGCGGATAGCCGCGGTGTAGCGCGATCCCGCCCTCGCGTAGCGCCGGATGGACCCAATCGCGCAGCTGCAGCGCATGTCCAGCGGCGATGGTGCCCGCCTCCTGGCCGGTCGCGGCGCCATAAAACCCAATGCGTCCTTGGCGTTGCAGGCCCAACATGCGTTCGTCGATGGCGCGCTGCCGGACCATGCTTTTGAGCATCGCCAGCGCGTCCTCGTCGGCGACACCCGTGCCGTTTTGCAGCGCCGCGTCGGGGGCGATGACCGACCCATCGGGGCGAAGCACGCGAAAACAGCCGAACATCGCGGGCCGGTCGCCGACCTCTAGCCTGGGAAACGCGGTGGTCGTGGCTTGCTGGAGGTCGTCGCTGCGAGGGCCGGACATCGATGCACCAGGGCCGCAAGAGCGGCCGGGGCGGGGAATTTGCGCGTTCCGGCGGCGTTCGGCAAGCCTGCACGCCCGCGATCAAAACCGATCGGACATTTGTTGTGATTTCATGGGTCTGAACAAAGGGGGGGATCGTTCTTGAACAAAGGGGGGGATCGTTCTTGACGGCGCACAAACCTTTACACATTCTCTGGCGGCGGGCTGGTGCCCTGCTTGGCCGAGCAGGTTCGTGGATACTCGATACCTGTCGCTCACGCGCGCTTGCGACCGCTCCTGCGGCTTCTGCGACGTCCGCGCCAACGACTCGCGGCCGTTGCGGTTGCGCGCCCAGGCCGCGGCCGCGCAATTGCGGTCGGCCGTGGCGGCGGGTGCAAAGGCCGTGGTGCTGACCGGCGCGGAGCCGACACTTGAGCCCTACCTGGTTGACCTGGTTGCGCTCGCGCGTCGCTTGGGCGTCGCGGACATCGCACTGCAGACGCACGCTGGCCGCATCGACGCGCAGCTGGCCGGGCAACTGGCCGCGGCCGGGCTGCGTCGGGCCGAAGTTGCGCTCAACTCGTTGGACAGCGACACGGCGGATGCGATCACCGGCAGCGCCGGGGATATGAAGCGAACGGCGGCGGGTATTCGCGCGCTGCTCAGCGCCGGCGTGGACGTGGATCTGGCCGTGGCGTTGGTCGCGACCAACACCGCTCACCTGACGGACCTGTGCCAGCGAGCGGGCCGCCTGGCGAGCGGCTGCAAAGGCCGTCTGCGCCGGGTGCTGGTCCGCGCCATCGGCGAGTCGGCGGGGCCGTGCGAACTGGCAGCGCTGGCCGCCGTCGTCCGGGCACTGACGGTGGCTGCCACACTCGAACCGCACGACGGCCCTGCGCTGCAGCAGGCCCAAGGCTGGGAACTGCCACCCTGCCTGTTTGCCGCACCGGCGTGGACACCTGCGCTTTTTGCGCTGTCGTCGCAACGCACCGCAAAGGAGGCAGACCGCTTCACGAGACTGCGGGGCTGCTCGACCTGCGCCTTGGCGGATCGCTGCCCGGGCTGTCCGCCCGCCTGGGCAGGTCGGGCCGAGGCGCTGGCAAACCCTGCCGTTTGCGTGCCCTTGGCCGAGGATGGGGCCCCAGAGAACACCGTGCTGGAGCACGATGACCTGCAACCCCTTGTGCCAGCAGAGGCCGAGCGGCGCTGGGCGGGCCTGCTAAGCGGCCTGGGTCTGCGGCCGACGGTTCGGCTCGAAGATGCGACACGCGCGGCTTTGTGCAGCCGGCAGGCACCGGCGCACCCACCGTGGCCGATCTCTGCCACGGCGTGCGACCGCGAAGCGCTGGAATTGAAGGCGGGCTTGCGCGTGCTGCTGCGTCGCGAGGTCCCCGATGCTAGCCGCGTGGCGGGCGCCGTCGACGCGCTGCGGGGGCAGGGTCTCTGCGTTTGCGTTGTGCAATCTGCGGTGCCGGGCGTCGCAGGTCAGGCGCGCACGCACGTGTTTGCGGCACTGGAAGACCGCTACCTTAGTGCCGCGGCCGCGTTGGACCCGGCTTTGCTTGGCAGAGACGGTGCCAAGGACGAGGCCGTCCGCCAGTTCGGACTGTGGTTCGGGTATCCGACCTGCTGCGTCGAAGCGTTTGCGCGCGGCGGTGACCGCGATGACGCCACGCTGGTCGCCGACCGAGTGGGTACTCAGCGTCGCACCGCCATTGCCTGGCCGGCAAACTGGGCGGTGGTGCCGGCGCGGTTGGGCAGCTTTCTGCCCTGCTCGTCGGATTGCCCGGCGGCGCTTGCGCACACCTTGGCAGTTGCGACCTTGGTGGGGCAGGCCGCGCCAGACTGGCTCGCGGCGGCGCGGCCGCTGCTGCAGTCAGTCGTCGTGACCCAGGGCTTTGACCGCGCGGCCGTGCTGCTCGGCGCCGGGGCGATTGCCGATGGCTGGGCGTACCAGGGTGTAGTCGGGCCGACGCAGCTGGCCGGCCAGGCGGCTTTCGTGCCGCGTCTGGCGCTGCTGGCTTTCGAGTGCGCGATCGTCGAACCGCTGAGGCTCGGCAACCGCCTGGTCTGTGAGGGCCGCGACCTGCGCGTGCTGCGCGATGGCGAGACCGTACACCTGCTGCAGTTTTTGCGCCGGCCTGGCGTGGTAGACTTTACGGCAGACGTGGCGTCAGCCTGACTGATAGACCCTGTTCATGCGGCGGGCATGTTCGGCGACTTCGAGGCGCAGCTTCGGCGGTCCGACCACCTCGACATTGGCGCCAAACCCCAGTAGCCAGGTGCGCAACTGCACCGTGTCGGGCACACGCGCGCTGATGGCGACCCGGTCATCGGGCAGTTCGCACAGCACCTGATCCGCACACAACGGCGTCTCGCGCAGCTTGACGGCGGCGAACTCAGGCATGCGCAGTTCGAGGGCCAGGATGTCGTCGCTGAGGAGAAAATCGAGCTCGGCAGACGCGATCTGGCGGTCGAGCGAAAAATCTGCGGCAGGTTTTCGGGCGGCCTTCTCGACTTCGGCCGCCTCGATGCGGTGGACGGCAAGCTGGACGACGTCGCTGTAGTCGAACAGTGTGCACAACAAGTAGCCGACCGCGCCGCGCCAGACGAGCCCCTGTGGGTGTGCGACGTAGTGCTTGGTCTCGCTCTCGCCGCGGCGCCGGTAGTGGAGCTTGAGCCGCTTGTCGGTCAACAGGGCCACTTGCACCTTCTCCAACACCGACCGATCGAGCACAGGCGGCAGCAGCGCGAGCCCGGTCGGAAGCACCCGTACCTTGGCCGGCCAGGCCTGCAAGGCGTTGCCCGAAGCCGCCTGTAACACCAGCCGGGCGCGGGCAAAATGCGGCTCCAGCGAGGCGCGCGTCGCCGCTGGCAATACCTGCTGCAGGTGGGCCTCCGCCATGCGAAAAGCCAGAGCCGTGTGCACGTCCATCGACGGCAGGTCCACCACTGCCGAACGCTCCGTGAACGACCAGCCGCGCGGCTTATGTGCGTCCATGGTCAGCGGAAACACTTTGGAAAGCTTGAGCAAGTCGCGCTCGAGCGACCTTCGCGACACCTGATAGCCTGCTTCGAGCAACTGTCCTTCAAGCCAAGCGGCGCTGACTTTGGACGGTTGGCGCGGCACGTGCCGCAACATGGTCATCAGGCGCAAAACCGTATCGGGCATGGAATTCTCCAGGCGCCACAGGCGGCGCCGCGCTCACCGTATCGCGTTCAGTAGAGGGCTGTCGAGGCTTGCGCCGGCACGCTGCCCACTGTGGCTTGCACGAACCGACGGCAATTTGCGGCTACGTCTGCGCCGCCGCGCAGCATGTCACCGCCGATGAGCAGCGCCGCGTCGTTACCGTAGAAGCGCACCAGTTCGGGCACGCGGGCAAGCGTCATGCCACCGCCCGGCATCGGCAGCGTCGGCTTGCTGGCGCCGAGCGCAGAGGTGGCCCCGTCGACGATGTCGCGGCAGTCCTGCAGGCTGAAGCCAAAGCGGCCGCCGTGGTGCGGATAGATCACGGCGTCGGCGCCGGCCAGGCGCATCAGCTGCCCGAACAGCGCGCGATGGGCGATTCCGCTGTCGGCGTGAACGACGTGGCTGCCCAGTAGCGCGGGGTGCGCCAGGATGGGCAAGCCCAGCGCCTCGTCGTCGGCGAGCGTCCGCATGGCGTCAAAGCCCACGAGGCCCGGACACACCAGCAGCGCGCCGGCGCCGAGCCGTTTGGCCAGGTGGGCGCGTTCGACGAGCTGTCCGGCTGGCGCGGTGACGTTCGGCGCGTACAGAATGGGCCGACCCAGGCGCTCGCTGCCGGCCTGCACGGCTTGTGCGCACCGCGCCGCCCGGTCCGCGAACCGCGCAAACGGCTGGTCTGCGAGGCCGTGGTCATCCTTGACGATGTCAATACCGCCGACCGCGAATTGGTACGCCAGCGCCGCCAGCTTTTCGGCGTCCAGCCCCAGGGGCTTGAGGGCAGTGCACAGCAGGGGCCGATCGTGGACACCCAGCAATTCCCGCAGCCCGGCAGGCCCGAAGCGCGGACCGCGAAAGCGGTTCCACATCTGCGGACAATCCGACAGTCGCTCCAGGCGGTGACCAGCCTTAAGGCTGATGTTGCCAAACAGGGTGTTGAGCAGTTGCGTCAGCTCGGAGCCAGAGTCGTGGTTCAAGAAAGTAACCAACGCCAACCAGGACTGCCCGTTCGCCCCGGGCACGGGGTGCAGTCGGTCAACGCGCCCAACAACTTCGTCCACGATGGGCCCCGGCGGCAACAGATCGCCAGGAAACTCGACGGTCTGCTCCAGACAGAGCTCGCGGGCTCGCGCCAGCGCCTCTTGCTCGTTGCCCGCAAGCCGATACCAAGCGGCAAAGCGGTCGCAGCTGCCACAGTACTGCGTTTGGCAGGGGTGGGCCGCGACCATCACAGCGCCTCGACACGCGCCGCAGAGTGCAGCGACACGGTGCGGGCGGTGCCGATTTCGCCCGCCGCGACGCCAAGGTTGCGGCCAACCAGGCTTTCGGCTGCGCGCACAACTGCCGCGGCGTCCAGACCGTGCTCGCGCATCAAGTACCCGCGGCTGGCGCCGTGCGCGAAAGTGTCATTCAAGCCCAGGCGCAACAGCGGCTTGCCGATGCCCAAGTCGGCCGACAGCTCGGCGAGAACCGTACCCAGACCGCCCGTGCGCAAGTGATTCTCGATGCAAAGGCTGCCCAGGCGTGGGCACTCGAGGGCTGCCCGCAGGCTCGGGTGATTGCAGGGCTTGAGTGTGCTGACGTGCAGGTGGGTCACGCCAATTGCGCGAGACTGCAAGAATGCCACCGCCTTTTGCGCCTCTTCGGTGCAGATGCCTGTCGAAAACACCGTGATGTCGTCACCCTCAGCCAGCACCCGCGGCTGGTCCAAGCGCATCGGCTGGTCGGGCGCAAACAGGCGTGGCACTTCGCCGCGCAACATGCGCACATAGACAGGCCCGGGCACCGCTGCCATCACATCGAGCACCGATTCTAGCTCGGTGGCGTCGCCGGGCTCCAGCACGGTCATGTTGGGCAACTGTCGCATCAGCGCCACGTCGTCGATGGCCTGATGGCTCGCGCCGCCCGGCGTGGTGATGCCCGGCAAGAAGCCAAACAGCTTGACCGGGGCATTGGCGTAGGCGACCGACATCGCCACCTGGTCGTAGGCCCGGCGGCAAATGAACACAGCAAACGTGTGCACCAAAGGCACAAAGCCCTCGCGCGCCAGCCCCGCGGCAAAGGACACCATGTTCTGCTCGGCGATGCCCAGCGAGACGAAGCGGTCGGGGTAGGCATCGCGAAACGCGTCGGCTTCGCAGCTGCTGGTCAGGTCCGCCGACAACACGAGCACCCGCGGCTTGTCCGCGGCCCAGCGCACGAGGTTGCGGGCATGGACTTTGCTGCACAGGTCCATCACGGCACCTCGCACCGCTGCATGTGCTCCAGGGCCGCGCGATAGCGCGCTCGCTCAACGTCACTCTGCAGCCGCAGGTAATGCAGTTTCGGGGTGTTGGCGCGCAGCGGCTCCAGGCCGCGACACGGGTCGCTGTTGGCCAGCACGACCAGCGGCCGGCCGTCGGGTGCCCATTGAGCCGGCGACGCGAGCGCCACTGGGTCATGGGCATCGACTTCGGCCAGCCGGCAGCCAAACGAGGCAACGCGAGCGCGCAGCGGTTCGATGGCCATCACTGTCTCGATTTTGCCGTCGCACTGCTGGCCGTTGCAGTCGACGTACAGCAGCATGTTGTCCAGCCGGTGAAAGGCCATGGCCTGCAAAGCCTCCCAGGTCTGGCCAATCTGGAACTCGCCGTCGGACAGCATCACCACCACGCGGCCGGGTTCACCGCGGCGTCGCCGGGCCATCGCCACCCCGGCGGCTTGAGACAGACCCTGACCGAGCGACCCGGCCATCACTTCCATACCGGGCGAATGCTCGGCGCCAATCATCTCTACCGACGAACCGTCGAGATTGAACTGCTCCAGGCCCGCGGGATCCATGCGCCCGCACTCGACCAGCGTCGCATAGACCACCAGCGCGTAGTGGGCCGGCGACAGAAAGAAGCGGTCGTGCTGCGGCCCCGGCGTGCCGTTGAAGTAGGCGCCGCTGCGGTAGGCGCGATTGCGTGGTCCCGGCACGCCGGCAAAGGGTTGCGGCAGGATTGGCAGCTCGACCGGCGGTAGCCGCAGGATCTGCAGGTACAGCGTCGCCAGCAGGTCAGCCGCGCTGCACGCCTGGCTCATGTAGCCGCCGTCGTGGGCCAGCGTATGCGCCAGCACGCGCCGCCGGATGTGGGCGGCGGCGAACTGCACTTCGGCGACCCACAGCAGGTCCGACACGGCGCAATCCTGGACCGGCGGCTCCCGTCCCGCCTACGGCAAAAGGGTAACGCAGGCAATGCGCCAAAAGGTCACCGCCGACACTGGCATTGTCATGGATTGGTGGCCGCGCCGAGCGTTGCCTGGCGTGTGCGACCACGCGGGCAGTTCGACCGGCGCCGGGGTCAGGGCTCCAACACCCGCCCCGGTCGTGTGCTACGGCGCGCCAGGTCTATTTGGCGCACCGGAAGCCGATATCGGAGAACGCCTTGGTGGGATCCAGCGTGCCGCGCAGACTGGCGCGCATCCCCTCGGCCGGCGCCGCGCTCGACCCGCCGCGGATGACCTTGATGGTTCCAGCTTTGGGTCCAATCGGGTCGGTTTGGATGCCGCTGCCGTAGGCATAGAACCAGTCGCTTGTGAATTCCCAGACATTGCCAGCGAGGTCGCACAAGCCCTGCGGCGAGTTGCCGGCTGGCTTGCTGCAGACCGGCCAGGTTGCCTTGAGTCCACAGCCGTCGCCGGAGGCGTCTTTCATCACGGCGCGGGTGCAATCGGGCGCCTCGTTGCCCCACGGGTACCAGCGCGGCTCTGGCCCGCTGTCCATGCCGCGGGCGGCGTACTCCCACTCGGCGTCGGTGGGCAGACGCTTGCCGGCCCAGGCGCAATACGCTTCGGCCTGCAGCCAGTTGACACAGTTGATGGGATGGTTGCCCTGGCCGGGCGCGTCGGTGTTGCAGCTTGCTTTGGTCGCGGCCGAGGTGGCCGGCGTACACTTGCCGGCTTGCACGCAAGCGCCATAGCGCGCCGCCGTCACTTCCTGCTGATCCAGCGCAAAGGCAGAGATTTGCACCTGGTGCTGTGGCAGCTCGTCCTCCATGGACAGGCCAGCGGTCACTTGCTTGGCCGAGGCGCCGCGGTAGTAGGTGCCGGCGGGAAACGCGACCATCGCCACGGGGTCGGGTGACGCCGTGGCGCCGTCAGCCCCGGCGAGCGTCGCGTCGGCGCCCGCCTCGGTACCCCCAGCGTCCGCACTGCTGATGTCGGCCGCAGCCGCGTCCGGCTTGGCGGTTGCTGAGTCGGCCAGTAGCGTCGAGGTGCCAACGCGCGCGGGCTGGCAAGCCAGTGCGAACAGGGCCACGACGAGGTGACGGGTAGCCCTTTGAAAAACCATCGTGGCGGTTCCGGCGCCGCCAACCCGTGCGGCAAGGCGATGCTGCGATGGACGGCGGGCGCCGTCAATGGCGCCTGCTGGCTTGACCGCAGGGCAGAAAATGGCCCCGCGCGACAACCCTACTGCACGGCCATGTCTTGACCATCACCGCCCCCAAGCCGTACCGTGCACTGGCGCCCTGCGCGCTTAGGAGCCCGTCATGTCTCGCACCCTCGCCACCGCCCTCGTTGCCGGCGCATGTCTGCTCGTTGGCGTCCCCGCCTTCGCCGAACCCGTCGAACTCGCCGTCCAGGGCCGCGTGACGTCGTCTGGCGGCGGCCCTGTCAGCGATGGCGCCTACGGTATGGCGTTTGTGCTGTACGACGCACCCGTGGCCGGCAGTGCGGTCTTCAAAGAGCTTTTCATCGCTGTACCCATCAACAACGGTGTCTTCGCCGTCGCGCTTGGCTCAGCCGACACCAAGCTCGACAGCGCGACACTCGCCGCCGGCAAGCCGCTGTGGATTGGCGTCACCGTCAGCACTGAGGCCGAACTGCCCCGCGTGCCCATCCGCCGCGCGCCGTACGCCGTCCACGCCAACCACGCCGCGGTGGCCAGCGACGTCCAGTGCACGGGCTGCATCGGCAGCGACGACCTGGCCAAGGCCGCAGTCACGGGTGAAAAGATCGCCAACGGCGCGGTCGGCGCCAACCACGTCAGCTTCAACTGGGCGGCGTCGGACAGCGCAGGCGGCCCCGCCAGCTTCGCGCTCGGCGCCAATACGGCCAAGCTCGCCGACAAGGCCAAGGCCGCCGACAACGCCAGCTTTGCCGACGAGGCCGCCAACGCCAAGGCCGCCGACCTCGCCAAAGCGCTGCAGTGCACGGGCTGCGTCAGCCTGGGCATGCTGGCCAAAGATGCAGCGGAGGCCTTCCTGTCCGTCAAGGGCGGTGCGGTGGGCGGCAACGTCGCAGTCACCGGCGACGTCGGCGTCTCGAACGCCCTGGCATTGGGCGGTGTCGACATCAAGGCCGCGGCCTGCAAACCGGCCGACAGCGGCAAAGTCAGCTTCGACAAAGGCACGCAGCGGTTGTATTTCTGCGACGGCTCGGCCTGGCGGCGCATCTCCAGCTGCCTCGGCCAGTGCAAGGCGGCGAGCCAGGTGGCGTGCGGCCTGCCGATCAGCGACGACTGCGGCGACGTGGGCGCGTGCAACGGCACCGGCAGTGCGTGCGCGGACGGCAAGTCGTGCACCGGCGGCAAATGCGCCGGCAAGCCTGGCGAGTCGGCCGACAGCGCGGCCAAGAACTGCAAGGAAGTCCTGGCTGGCGGCTCCGCCAAGGATGGCCTGTACTGGCTCGACCCCGATGGCGCCACGGGCGGCGTGGTCGCGATGCAGGTGTTTTGCGACCTGACCACCGATGGCGGCGGCTGGACCCGTTGCGCCACCATCGACGAGGTCGCCGCCAACAACAACAACCTGGTCATCCAAGAGGGCAGCGCCTACTTGGCCGACAGCAAGCTCGCCAACGCGTCGTACTGCGGCAAGTGGTACAGCGAACAGGCACCGCAAGAAATGCTCTTTCACAACCTGACCAAAGGCGCCGACTACGGCGAGGGCCACAAGATCAAGGTGCGCTGGGGCAGTAAGCCGTTCGTGCTCTACAACTACGGCAACAACTCACCGCTCGAGTTGTGCAAGAACCTGACCACCGGGCAAACCTGGAGCGGCTGCCAGTATTCGGCGCACTCGGGCTGGGAGGACACGTCGTTTTCGTTCACCGTCGGCGGGTTGAACACCGGCTACGGTGGCGCATCCGACAAGCGCCTGATCCTAGGCCCCACCGCGAAACCGGGCGGCGACAAGTTCTGGCACAACTTCGGCGCCGACGGCAACAGCAAGAACAACGCCAACGAGTGGGTCGGCGGCCTGGCCATCGGCTACGTCTACATGCGCTAGCGCTGCGCCGGTTGCAGCAGAATCCGTCGATCGCTACGCTGCCCGCGCGCGATTGCCAGCGCCGAGGCGAGGACCATGCACACCCCAGGCGGCACTCCGGGCGGCATCGTGCCCTTCTGCGGCGGCTGCGCGCTCGTCGGCGGCGGCATGTGGAGTCTGTTCTCGCGGGTGATGGTGTCGAGCGGCGGCATGTGGCACGGCTACTTTGGCAGCCACTACGGGGCAGGCGGTAGCATCGGCGCGACGCTACTGCCCTTCATCGCGGGCGTAGGCGTGCTGTTCTTCAACGGCAGGTCGTGGATCGGCTGGGCGTTGGTGTTCGCCAGCCTGCTTGGCCTGGTGGTCGAGATCATCACCAGTCTGCACGTGCACTTGCAGCCGACGCCGCTGCCGCTGTTGCTGGTGATGCTGGGCGCAGTCGGCGGCGGCCTTGGGCTTATTGCAAAGTCGCTGCGGGCCCAGTAGGCGTTCGACCGTAGAGCCTGACCAGTGCCGCCAGTCGCTTGGCGTCGTTGGCGGTGAGATCCCCGGGCTCCAATCGCCAGGTCCAGTTGTCTTTGGCCCTGCCTGGCGTGTTCAGGCGCGCGTCGCTGCCGAGGTCAAGGATGTCCTGAATCGGCACGATGGCGGTGTGCGCCACGCTGGCCATCGCCAAACGGATGAGCTCCCAGGCTACGTCGGCGACCAGCGGCTTGCCGAGGTAGTCGGCGACATGCGCCTGGATTGCCGGCGTCGACTGCCACCAACCGACTGTGGTGTCGTTGTCGTGGGTGCCGGTGTAGACCACGCTATTAGGTACGTGCATGTGCGGCAGAAACGGGCTGTCGGCCGCACCACCAAACGCGAATTGCAGAATGCGCATGCCGGGCAAGCCCGCGGCGTCGCGCAAGTCGTGCACCGGCTGGTCGATGTCGCCCAGGTCCTCGGCTACCAGCGGCAGCGCGCCCAGTTGCTTGCGCAGCGACGTGAACAGGGCCAGCCCCGGCCCGGGCTCCCACTTGCCGCCGCGCGCGTCTTTGGCATCGGCGGGCACCGACCAGCACGCGGCAAACCCGCGAAAATGGTCGATGCGCACGGCATCATACAGCTGCAGCGCCCGCGCCATGCGGGTGCCCCACCAGCGGTATTGGTCGCGCGCCATCGCCTTCCAATCGTACAGCGGATTGCCCCACAACTGGCCGAACTCGCTGAAGTAGTCCGGCGGCACGCCTGCCACTGCCGTCGGTTTGCCGTGACGGTCCAGCTGAAACAACCCGCGATTGCACCAGGTGTCGCAGCTGTCGGCATCCACATAGATCGGCACGTCGCCCAGAATTTGGACTGCCTTGGCGGCTGCGTACTTGCGCAATTCGCGCCACTGCCGGTCGAACCAGAATTGCAGCACGATGTAGCGATCCACATCTGCGCGCTCCGCTTCGCGGGCCGCCGCCAGCGCACGGGCGTTGCGGTCGCGGAATTCCGGCTCCCAGGTCCACCACGGACGGTAATCGCGGCGCTCGCGCAGCGCCTGAAACAACGCGGCATCCAGGACCCACGGCTCGCGGGCGCGAAACGCGTACAGGTCGGCATCCCACGGGTGCGACCGGTCGGCCAGCAGCCGGTCGGCTGCGCGATGCAGCAAGTCGCGCTTCCAGCCGATGACCGTCGGAAAGTCGACCCTGTGCGGAGGAAAACGCGGCGGCTGCACTTCGTCGGCGCGCAGCAGACCCGCTTCGACCAATGCCTGCAAATCGATGAGCCAGCGGTTGCCCGCCAGCCCGGCACCGCTTGCGTAAGGCGAATCGCCACCGCCGGTCGGACCCAACGGCAGCACCTGCCACCACGTGCAGCCCGCTGTGGCCAGCCAATCAATGAACAACCGCGCACCCGCACCGAAATCGCCGATGCCGTGTGGACCGGCAAGGCAAGTCGGATGCAGCAGTACGCCAGCGGCGCGCGGCCAAGCAGAAACCAATTTGGATTTAGCTAGTTGCACGACGCCTGAATCACTTGCAAGTCATCGATGAGCACGCCGAGGGTGTTGTTGTGCTGGTTGTCTACGGTGTCGAAGGTCAGCACCAGCTTGGCGCCGGTGGTGTAACCCGCCGGCACCGCGACCGACACTTTGGCCCAGCCGGTCGGTAGGTTGGCGCAAGTGTAGGTGTTCGAGGCCGAAGCGCAGTTGTACGTGCCCAGGCTCTTTTTGGTCCAAAGCGTCTGCGCCGACTTGCCGGTTGCCTCCCAGCTGACGGTCAGCATGTCGTAGTCAACGTACTTCTCGGCCTCGTACGACATCTGGAATTCCACCGACTGCTTGCCCTTGGGCGGCAGGTTGCCCAGCGTGAACGTGGCCTTGCCGTCGGACTTGCCGAAGTCGAAGGTCGCAACTGCGGGATCGCCGTAGTACAGCACGCCCTTGGGGCTGACGCTTTTGTACGCCGGCTCCCATACCTGCCAGCCCTTCTTGGCCAAGCCGGTTGAGTTGGTAATGCCAAGTTCAACCGGCGGCCCGCTATCAAACGACTGGCTGTACAAGACCGCACCGGCCGCGCAGCAATTGGCGACCGCGACGTGATTGCACGCGCCGTTGGCCGGGTTGCAGCTGTCCGTCGTGCATGGATCGCCGTCGTCGCAAGCCCCCGCTACCTGGAACACGCAGCCCTTGACCACATCACAGCTGTCGGAGGTGCAGCCGTTCTTGTCGTCACACAGCAGCGTGCCGCCCTTGGCGCACTTGCCATTGGCGCAGGCGTCGCCGGCAGTGCAGGCGTTGCCATCTTCACACTTGGCGGTGTTGCTGGTGAAGTAGCAGCCGCCCTTGGCGGTGTCGCAGCCCTGGTCGGTGCACGGATTGCCGTCGTCGCACGGAGCGCCGGCGCCCGCTTGGCATTTGCCATTGCCGCACTTGTCGCCACCAGTGCAAGGGTTCTTGTCGTCGCACGGCAAGGTGTTGGCCGGAAACAGGCAGCCGCCCTTGGGGTCGCAAGTGTTGTCGGTACACGGGTTCTGGTCGTCGCAGTTGCCACCGGCGCCGGCGCACTTGCCGCCGGCCGTGCAGGCATCGTTGAAGGTGCACTGGCTGCCGTCGTCGCACGCCGTGCCCGCGGCCACAAACAGGTATTTGCAGCCGGCTTTGGGGTCGCAGCTGTCGGAAGTACAGGTGTTGCTGTCGTTGCACGCCTTGGTCGCGCCGGCGCCGCACTTGCCGTCTTTGCAGGCGTCGCCTTCGGTGCAGGTGTTGCCATCGGTGCAGGCCGCGGCGTTGTTGAAGTGCAGACACGCCTGCTTGCTGTCGCAGTCGTCGGTGGTGCAGGGGTTGCCGTCGTCGCAGTTCACGCCCTGCCCTTTGCAGGCGCCGCCCGTGCAGTTGTCATTCTGGGTACAGGTGCTGTTGTCGTCGCACTTGCCAGTGTTCGAGAGGTACTTGCAGCCTGCAGTCGCATCGCACAGGTCGTCGGTGCACGGGTTGGCGTCGTCGCACACCAGTTTCTTGCCAGTGCACTTGCCGCCGGCGCAGGCGTCGCCCTCGGTACATACGCTGTTGTCGTTGCACGGCGCCGCGTTGTCGACCTTGTGGCAGCCCTTGCTGCCGGAGCAACCGCTGTCGGTGCACGGCTCGCCGTCGTCGCAGGTCACGCCGGTCTGGTAGGCGCTGCCGTCGGCCTTGCACACGAACAGCCAGTTGGCGCTGCCACATGCCGGCCCCAGGCATACGGCCTGCGCGCACTTGCCATCCGCAGCGCAGAACTTGCCGGCCGCGCAGTCGTCGGCGGTGACGCACTCGACGCAGATGCCCTTGGGCTGGTTGCAGACGGCCGGGCAGTCCTTGCTCGACTTGCACGGCGCCGCACCGACGCACTTGCTGTCCACGCACGCTTCGCCGGTCGCGCAGTCCAGGCCTGAGTTGCAATCGACGCACAGCCCGGTCGCGGCGCCGCACACCTGCTTGGTGGCCTTGCAGTCGATGTCGCTTTTGCAGGCTTGCGCCGGCTTGCACTGTTTGCCCTGGCACAGGCTGCCTTTGGGGCAATCGGCCGTGGTCAGGCACACCGCGCACGCGTTGGTCGCGGGGTCGCAAACGCCGGCTTTGCAGGGGTTGGTGGCGTTGCACGGCAGTTGCGGCGGCACGCAGTTGGCGATTGGCGCATGGGCGCACGTGCCGTCGGGCTTGCAAGTATCCGTCGAGCAGTAGTCGTTGTCGTCGCAATCCGCCGGCGATTGGCAACCGGCCGGGGTCGTGTCTGCGGTGGTCTCCGCGGTTGCAGGGGTGTCGCTTGGGATGGTATCGGTTGGCGCTGCGCTGTCTTGGTCGCCATCTGGGCCGCCATCTGGGCCGCCAATCGGCGTGTCACTTGCAGGGATGACGTCGCCGCCGGCGGTTGTCGTGCCGCCGTCGGGCAACTGGGCGACGCCGTCCGCGGTCGCGTCGGTTGCTGCGGACCCGAGGCTGGGCCGACCCGAAGAATTGCTGACGCAGCCGGCCAACCCGAGGCCAAAGCACAAAATGCCAACCAAAACCCGCATGGCAGCGACCGCACCGACCACCCCGGCCGGAAAATGGGGGCGGCATTTTAGGCGTTTTCGGGGTATTGGCAAGGTGTTTGCGCAATTGTGTGCTGCGGTGAGCGTTGCCGTGGCTATCGCGACCGTCCCGCGTTCTCGGCCGCAAGCTCCGCCTCTGCTAGCTTGAGCTGGGCTTTGTAGTACGCGTTGCCTGGGTCTTTTTGCGAAGCCAGCCGCCAGTAGAACACTTTGAGCGTCCGCGACCCGGTGCGCTGAGCAGCGGCGGCGTAGTTGGCTGCCGCCTGCGCGTCGGAAGGCGCCACCCGCCCCGGAACCGGCTGCGGGGTCGGACTCGCTGGCTGCGGCGCGGGGCGCGCCGTGTTCTCCGCGGCCAACTCCTGCTCGGCCTGCTTGAGCCACAGCTTGTAGACGACATTGAGCGGATCTTTAGCCACCGCCTGCTTCAAGTACATGACCTTAACGGCCTTTGACGTTGCGCGCTTGCCCATTTCGGCCAGCCGCGCGGCTTCTTGGGCGTTGGTCGCCGAGGGCGGCGGCGGCCGCTCTGTCGAGACTTTGCGGGCGGCTGCCTCTGCTGCCTGCTTGCGCGCCAGCGCTTGTTGCTCTGCCTGCAGTTCCGCTTCGGCCTGGCGCAGCAACTGCGGATACAGCACGTTGGCCGGGTCCTTGCCGACCGCGCGCCGCAGGTAGTCGACCTTGGCCGACTTCGAAGTCGCTGACTGCGCCTGCACGACAAGTCGCCGCGCATCCTCTTTGTCCAACTCAGCCTGTTTCTTGGCGGCCGCGCGCTCAGCGGCCTTCTTCTTGGCCAGCGCTTCGGCCTTGCGCGCAGCTTGCTCGGCCTTCTTGGCTGCCTGCTGGGCGGCCTCATCCAGGACCGGGGTTGGCTGGCCCGGCAACTCGTCCGGTGCGGACACGGCCGGCTGCGGCGTGACTACGGCCACGGTGGCTTGCTCGACGATTGGCGTGGCGACTTGGGCTGCGGCGACCGCAGTGGCAACGATCGCGGCAGCCGGCTCAGGCGCCGCAACGGCCGGCAAAGGTGGCAAAGTAACTGGCGGGGCTAGCGCGTCTGCGGTCGGCGCCGCGGCGGCAGTACCGTCATCAGGGGGCGGAAACCACAGCGATTTGGCAAGCAGCAGACCGATGCCCAGCAGCAAGACAGCGCCGGCACCGCCCAGGAACATCGCGGTCTTGTTGCCCATGCCGGCCGACGCCGGGGTCGCCAGGGGGCGAATCGGCGCTGAAGGCAGCAACGGCATTTGCGCGCCAGAATCGGCGGTTGGTGGCACCGGACTCGGTTGCGCTTGCGCTCCGGGCGGCAACGGCTGGCTTGCGCGGCGCTCCTCGTCGAACCGTCGCCGCTCTTCTTCAAACTTGCGGCGTTCGGCCTGCAGCTGCTCTTCGATGCGCTTGAGCCGCATCCGTTCGGGGTCCAGTTCCACCGCGTCTCCGTTCGGGGCCCGCCGCCGCGCTGTCCGCCGTAGCACGCCGGGCGCCGGCAATTTGCCCAGGTCGCGGCCTGGGGGTCAAGGCGCGCGCCGGCTGGGCCACCGGGCTGCGCAGACGCGCGGCGCCAAAATCGGATTCAGTTGGATGACGGCGCCTGCCAGACATTGGGGTGGGCGGCGGTCGCCGAGCCGCCAGTTCTCGCTGTCATATCAGGGATCTGAACAATCCCCCCCTCTTTCGGGCGGGCGACTGAGTGCGTCCAGCGCGGCTGCCGGCATTTTCTAAGTGTTTTCAGGTACCTGAACAATCCCACCCTCTGTTCAAGTCCTTGAATTGACACGCACGGGCCTGGGTGCCACGCTCCGCGGCGTTGCGTCCGCCCGTGGTCGCCGGATAGGTCGAAATGCCGCAGGACTACTACGCGCCGCCAAAAACTGAAGCCCCGGCGAACGACTTCCCGGCGCGCATCGACCAGCCGGTTGAACTGGTGGGCCGAGCGCTGAACCTGTTCTTCGCCAACTGGTTGGTCTACGGCGGCCTCGGCCTGCTGGTGCTCGGCCCGGTGTCGGCGCTGGCCCAATGGTATGCCCAGGCGAATCCGGTGGCGGCGGGTGAGGCCAACTGGGGCCAACTGCGCATCAACATCATGGGCGCGGGCCTGGTCGCTCCGCTTGCGGTGGCGGGTGTGCTATCGACCTTGGGCGCGCACCGCCAGGGCCAGCCGGCGCCAACGCTCGGCGAGGCGCTTGGCCGTGGCTTTGCGCTGTGGCGACCCGTTTTCGCAGCGCGGTTTGTGAGCGGCCTCAAGATCGGCGTCGGCTTGCTGCTGTTTGTGGTGCCGGGCGTGTACTTCGGGCTGCAGCTCGCGCTGGTCGACGAAGCTGTGGTGTTTGGCGGCGACCGCACGGCCAGCACCGCGATGGCGCGCAGCGAGACCTGGACCAAGGGTCAGCTGCGCCAGGTGTTTTTGGTCACCTTCGCTGCCGGAATGGCCGCAATGGTGCCCGGTCTCGCGCTTGGCATAGTCGGCGGCGCCACCGACATGCAGCCGCTGGTGTGGGCGGGCGCGGCGCTCGACTGCGCACTGAGCCCGATCCTGACCATCGCCGGCGCGCTGATGTACTGGGATGTTGCCCGCAGCCGCGACGCGGAACCGCAGGCGTAAGGCCGCTCTGTGGTCGGTTGGCTGTTGGCCCTCGCGTTTGTCGCGCCCGCGCTCAATGCCGAGGCGTTTCGGACCATCGGGCGGGCTTGGTTCAACGCAGGCGAAGCCTACCTGTTGCGCGCCGACCCGACGGCCCTGCCCGCGCACCTGCGCACTTGCGCCAATTGCCACACCGAAGTCGCAGCGGAGTGGCGCCAGTCGCTGCACGCTCAGGCCTGGACCGACCCGATCTTTCAGAATGCGTATCGGCAAGAGCCAGTTGCGCGCTGCCGGCACTGCCATTCTCCCCACGGCGACCCCCAAGGCCCAGCGCAAGAGCTCGCAAAGGACGGCGTCTCCTGCGCTGCGTGCCATGTCCGCGACGGCGCGATCTTTGGCGTTCGCGAGCGGCCGGATGGCAGTGTCGGTCACGGGGTCAAAGCCGCGCCAGAGATGGCCTCCGCGGGCTACTGCGCCGGCTGTCACCAGTTTGGGATGTTCGGTACGCCCAAGCGCGACCACAATGGGCGCTTTGAGTTGCCGCAGCCGCAGCAGGACACCTTTGCGGAGTGGACGCGCTCGCAACCCGCCAGGCTCGGCCAGGCGTGCCAGCACTGCCACATGGCGCAGACAGCGCGGTTGAGCGGCAAGCCGGGCCGCAGCCACCGCTTTTTGGGCGCCGACACCGGACAGATGCAGCGCTCCGTGCGGGTGGAATTGCGGGCGAGCGCCGCTGCGGCCGGCACGACCGTTACCGCTGCGGTCTCGGCACCTGGAGTTGGCCACGGCTTTCCGACCGGCGACATCTTTCGGCGGGCGCGCCTGCGGCTGTGGTGCGACGGCCAGCCGGCGTCGGCAATCGAGCGCACGCTAGCGCGAACCTTCGCGATGACGTCGGGACGCGACCCGCGCCACGGCGCCTACACTTCGCTGCGACAGGTGAGCGATACGCGAGTTCCGGCCAGCGAAGAGCTGCTGGTCAGCGTACAATTGCCGGCTTGTGCGACGGTGCAGTGGTCACTGGACTACGACAAGATGCCGCTGCCCGATGCCAAGGGTCGGCCAGGTCAGCCCGAGCAGACGCTGCGCGTGGGCCAGGGTCGCGTCGAGGTCACGCGCTAGGCCAAAAGGCAACTACTTGCTGCCACCGCGCGCGCCGCCGTCGGGACCAGCCGGCGCTTCCTGCGGCTGCATGGTCTGGTGCGGCACCTCAATGACGATCTGCCGCGGGCCAAGCACCGGCCCCTGCTGCACATTGACCAAGGGCGCTTGCGGCTGAACGGCAACGGCCGCCGCACCGTGGGGACGAGCAGCCGGCCGGGCTGCACCCTTGGCGGCCTGCGCGGCCTCGTCGCCGGGCTGGGCGATGACTTCGACCTGCGCCGGTTCATCCGTCGCAGCTGCGGGCGCCTCGACGGTCTGGGAAGTCGGGATGGGTTCCAGCGACATGACTCCACTTGCCTGCTGCCAGCGGTGACCGGCGCGCACCATGGTCATGGTCTCGGCATTGGGTGCCGCGGGATCGTCGGCGGCATCGACGCGCACCGCCCCTTCGGTCACAACCACCCGTCCACCAGCGCCGGCCGGATCCTGCCGCACCGCAAACCGCGTCCCGACCACCGACGCCCGAAAGGCACCAAACATCACGACAAACCGCTGACCCGGACGCAGCTTGTCGACCTGGCACTCCACCTCGCCCTTGCGGACTCGCACAAATGCCGTACCGGGGCCCATGGCCAGCGCTTCGAGTTCGGTACCCGGCTGCAGCGCGAGCTCAAACCGGCCAACTGCGACCAAACGGCCGCCTTTGGCGGCGCGCACCTTGTTGCCGATTTTGAGCGCGCCGTCGCCCTGCAGCGCCCGCCACACACCGTCGGCGCCAGCGATTTCCACCGCACCCTCGACCGCGCGCACGGCGACGCCCGGCCCCGGGTTGTCGGCGGTCGGCACGGTCGCAGCCTTGACCGACTCAGCAAACGTCGGACCGCTATGCCGGTCGCCAAACGGCTGCGCGACCAACAATGCGATGGCCGCAGCAGCCGACACAGCAGCCCCCCACAGCAGCCACGCTGGCACCCGCGACGGCGGCGACCAGTTGCCCGACTGCAAGCGAATGCGCTCGTCCAGGCTCTGCCGCTGCTCCGGCGACAGCGCTGGCGCCTTGCCGCGCTGCAGCAAAGTCTGAAAACGCCGCACCTCGCCGACAGCGACCTTGCACTGCGCGCAGCCATCCAAGTGCGTCTGCAAGGTCGGCCGTCGCTCAAAGACGTCTCCCGCCTCGCGGTCGGTCAGCCACTGCAACCATTGAGCAGAAGTGGGGCACATCGCCAGATTGTCGTCGTTGGATGTCGTGGGGTTCATTTGACCACCTGTAGAGCGAACGAAGGCAGGGCACCGCGCTGGCGGGCCGCCTCGAAGACCTCGTTGCGGGCATGGAAAAGGCGCGACTTGACCGTATTGATGCCGATACCGAGCGTGGTCGAGATGTCTTCGAGGGTCATGCCCTCCAACTCGTACAGCACGAACACGGTTAGCTTCTTTTCGGGCAGCGTGCCAAGGATTTCATAGAGCTGTTTACAGATTTCGCGGGCCTCGAGGCGGCCTTCGCTGTGGTGCATGGCCGCCGATTGGGGAGCGTCGTCCAGGCCCAACCAGCGCAGCCAGCCCTTGCGGCGACCGCGCCGCAAATATTGCAGCGCCACGTTGACGGTGACCCGGTGCAGCCAGGTGGTAAAGCGGGCATCGCCACGAAATTTGAACAGCGCGCGCTGCAATTCGATGAACACGTCCTGCACCACGTCTTCAATCTCGCTCGATGGTCCCAGCAGGTTGCGGGCAACCGACTCGACGCGTTTGCCATGGCGCCGGTAGATTTCGCCGAGCGCATTGCCATTGCCACGCTGGTACGACACCACCAGCGCCAGATCGGCCGCGTCGGCCTCGCCGCGCTCGTCGCGTTCGCCGCCACCGGGCACCGCGGACACGCCACCAGAAACCACCGACAACCACATGCTGACCGCCCACCCCAGTTTGCGGGGCCGCGCCGGCGCAGCAGGCCGCCGACGGTACAGCACTAGGTTGCCACGACGCGCGTCCGGGTTCATCCGCAAAACGACGACATCTGACCAGCCACAAATTTTCACAGATGGCGCCACGGCAAATTCGACCACAGTCGCGCAGATTTCCGTTGCCGGTCCGGAGGCGCGCGGCTACACTCTTGCGCCCGAAATTCGGGTCGGCAAGGCGGCATTGGCATGACAACCTCGCAAACCTTCAAGCGATTCGCGGGGAGGAGCGCCAGCACGCGACTTGCCTTCTGCGCAGCGCTGCTCGCCGCCGCCGCTGGTTGCGGTCAAGAAACGGCGGTCACGGCGCCAGTGACCGCGGACGCCAGCATCGCGGCTGACGTTGCCGGCGCGGCGGACGCCAAAGGCGCGGCGATCGCAGAACCCAAAGTCGTCGGCGCCGGCCATAGCGAGGGCCCGTACGTCGAACTGAGCGGCTCGTGGTCGGCCGACGCCCAGCGCGTGACCATCACCGTGTGGGCCGGCGACCTGCCCAACCTGCTGGGCCTGGCTGCGCATCTCGTTTGGGATCCTGCACAGCTCGAGCTTACCGCCAGCGATGCGCTCAACCTGACGGAGGAATCAGAGGCCTCCGGCTTTGCCTGGCGGCACGTGCTCAAGGCGATCGCGCCGGGCCGATTGACGGCGGGCAGCGCGCGCTTCCGCAGCGTGTCGCACCCCTACGCGTACCCTGAGGGCGCCAAAGTCAGCCGCGATCCGTGGCTCAAGCTAGAATTTCGTGTGCTGGCCACGGGGCCGCTCAAGATCGGGTTTGACGATGCGACCCAACTGGCGCGCAAGGCCGAGGGCGAGTTCATCCCGGTGCAGTGGATTGGCGCCACCGTCGAAGTGCCCGCCGGCTTCGCGATTGGGGGTGCACCATGAAGCGCATCGCCATGACCCTGTTCGCGCTGTCTGCGCTGCCAGCCCTGCCGGTCTCCGCGGCGCCGGCCCGCAAGCTGTTTGCGGATTTCGAGCAACTGCCGCCGGAGCCCGACTCCGCATATGCGCGTACGCTGGCCGCACACCAGGCCGAGGCTGCACACCGGCCGGCTCAACTGGTGCCAACGCTGCGCCAACCGACGTTTCTGGACGTCGACGCGACGCTGCAGTGGACGAGCGCCAACTTCTCTGCGCTCGGCAAGCCCAAGTGGGAGATCCTGCACCAGGACATCACGGTCGAGATCTTGCCGGCGTCGAGCGAGCTCAAGACTGCGATCGTGGCGACGGTGCGCGCGCATCAGCCGGTTGATTCGCTTTCGCTGCTGACGATGGCCGTCTCTGCCATCAAGGTCGAGGCGGTGGACGGCACGCCGCTCAAGGTCTCGGCCAGCAAGATGGGCGGCTATTCCGGACTTTCCGTTGAGCTGCCGGCACCGCTGACGCCCGAAGTCGACTGGAAGCTCGCGACCACGGCGACGGCCAAACTCAATTGCAACCCGCAAGGCATTGGGTTGCTGCCATGCGGCATTGGCGGCACCTACCAGTGGGTCACCTTTCACAACTACTACCTGACGCCAGCCGCCTCGCACTCGCCGTTCAAAAGCACGCTGCACGTGGTGACCGCCGCCAACAAAGTCGCCGCGGCGCAAGGGATCCCGACTGGCAGCGACACGTTGGCCGACGGACGCAAGGTGTGGCACTTCGAACAGCCGGAGCGCACGGAGAACGCCGGCTTTGCCGTCGCGGAATACGTGCAAAACACCGCCAAGCTCGTCAATGACAAGCCGCTGCGGGTGTTTACCACGACCAAGTACGCGAGCTCTGCCAAGAACATGGTCGAACTGGCCACCAAGGTCGTGGGCGTGTACAGCGCGGATTTCGGCGACTTTCCGTGGCCGGGCCTAAACTTGATGCAGTTGGAGAACAACTTTGGCGGCGGCTACGCACCGCTGTCTGGGATCTTCATGTACCGCGACGTGTACGCGGCAAGTCCTGGCACGGGCTACTGGTATTCGACGACAGAGCTGACCGCGCACGAGATCGGCCACCAGTGGTGGGGCAACCTCGTCGAGCCGGCGACCAACGGCGATGTAGCACTGTCCGAGGCGCTCGCCGAGTTCAGCAGTTGCCTGTACACCGAGAAGTACATGGAGACGCGGTCGCAGATCATCGGCGACAACCTGAGCTACCTGTACCGCGTGCCGGCCAATGAAGACATGCCAGTCGGCGCGCAGGGCGTCTACGGCACGCCGTCGTACGTGCAGATCGTGTACCACAAGGGCGCCGCGGTGTTTGAGATGCTGCGCAACGAGATTGGCACGGACCACGTTCTCAAGTCGCTCAAGCAGTTTGCCGTTGAGTACAACCGCGACTACGCCTCGCTCAAAAACCTGCAAGCCGTCGCACAGAACGTGAGCAAGAAGGACCTGAGCTGGTTCTGGAATCAGTGGTTTGACAAGAAGGGCGCCATTGAGGCCGAGGTCGCCGGTCGGCTCTTGGTCGATGCGGAGGGCGGCTATGTGGTGCGCTTGCGCGTACATCAGACCGCAGCCAAGCCGTTTCGGTTCACAGTACCGATTACCGTCGACTACGCCGCGCTAAAGTCTGAGGTCAAGCTCGTGGAGGTCAACCCCAAGGGCGAGGCGACGACGATTGTGGAATTCGCCGTGGCAGCCCGGCCGATTCGCGTGCGCCTGGACGTCCAGCGGTCGGTCATCCGCAAGTTTGCGACGGGGACGCCAGGCGACTTCAACCTGTCTGGGCAGGTCGATGGCGCCGACCTGGTCGAGTTGGCGTTGCGCTACGGCCGCGCGATGCGCATCAAGGCCAAGAACGGGCAAGAGTACTTCTTTTCGGACAGCGGATGGAACGAACTGTACGACCTCAAGCCCGACCGTCGCATCGATATGGCCGACGTGGATGCCCTGGACCAGTGGGTCGGCACGGTCGCCGAGGAATTCTGAGCGGCTGGCCCTGCTAGCGGACTACGCCGGCCTGCCACGCGTGCCCGGATGCGCCCGCGGCGTGCGTCCACTCGTCCACGCGCCAGCGCCCATCGCGCCACCAGCGCAAGACCGTGCTTGAGCGCGTGCCATAGCCTGGCAACGCCACCCAAGTCGCGGAGAGGCCGCGCTCAACCGGCAGCGGCATTCCGGTCTTTGGCAGTTGGTCGTCCGGCGCCAAGCTGCGATCCAAAAGCGGCTCCAGCCAGGCCACGGCGGGCGCACTGCCCTTGGCGTCCTGGGCGATCAATCGCTCTAGGGCCGCATTGAGCGCTTGCACCTTCGGCCACGGTGTGTCGATGGCGGCGTTGGACAGACCGTGCACGCCTCTGGAAAGCGCCAACCGCAGCGGCGCCCGATTGCTGACCCACCACAGCGACTGCGCGTCGCCGCACAGCAGGTTCATGCCTCCGTAGGCTTCTGGATCCACGGCGTTTTGCGCGGCAACGGCCTCAACGACGGCTTGTGGCGAGTCGCCCGCGACGCCCAAGAGCGGCAATTGCCCGCGCGACAGGCGACCCCGCTCGCGGCGGTGAGGCTCGCGGACGTTGGTGACCGCCGCCCAGCGGCCGGCCGGGTGCCAGGCCAGCCACGTTCCAGGCTGTTGCGCGGCTGTGTCGACACCGGCGACGACGTCCACGGGATCGGCCCACCTCTGTAGCGGCAACGTCGGCCGGTGCAGGTACTCGTCGCGGTTAGCGAGCACCACCAGTCGATAGACGGGACTGCAATCGTGGGCAACGGCAATGAGGCACATCGGCGGATTCCGGTAGCCAGACGCGCCGGCCGAATGGGCGCAATGGTGCCCAAGGGCCGGCGCCTAAGCAAAGGTTGGCAGGGCAAGACCATTGCACCCCATGACGCTTGCCCCGCCGGCAGCCCTGCCGTACAACCAAGCGCCCGCGCCGTACCGCGGCAAGTCCGGACATCCATGCGCCTGCTGCCGCTGCTGACCGCGCTGTTGGCCACCCTGCCCTGCGCAGGGGCGTTTGCCAATGGCAATCACGCCCACGAGGCCATCTCCCTGCGCGCCGCGGCACACTTGCCTGCGGGCCCTCTGCGCACGCTGGTGCAGACGCCGGATCTGCTGGGTGCCCTGATGAATGGCTCGTTCTTTCCCGACGGTGGCTATGTCATCGGCCACGGCTATGGTGAGACGGCCCACTGGGAGCCGTACCAGCGCGCGCTGCTGCAGCACCTGCGCAAGACTCACCCGGACCTGGAAAAAGACCCGGCGGCGCGGCCCAAGCTCGCGTTCCTCTTTGGCATGTTCAGCCACGGCATGGCCGACCAGGTGTACGACGCGTTGTTCATGGATGCCGGCAAGGTCTACGACAAGGCCGGGTGGGACGATGGCACCTTTACCGGCTTCGACACGGCGACCGATGTGTTCTGGATCGCGCAGGCCGGGCCGTCGCCGCTGCCGGCACCGTGGGTACCGATGGCGGACATCCTGGCGGTCTTTGCTGCGCGCGGCGAGCCCGTGCCCGAAGCGACGGTCAACGATGCGCAAAAGGCGCTCGCGCAATTCGTGCTGGGCTGGCCCAAGCTCAAAGCGGAAAGCAAAGAAGGCTACGACGACCTGCGCAAGCGCTATCCGTGGGCGTGGGACCATGTGATGGACCCGCAAGAGCCCGGCAACCCGCTGTGCGAAGCCCGTGTGGTCGCCGCCTATTGGCAGAGCGTTTGGGACGAATTGCACGGGCAGCCACCGCGATTGCGGGTGCTGGCGACCGTGCCAAGCGAGGGCGCTGGGCATCGGTGGCCGCAAAAAGCGCAGCCGCAGAGCAAGCTTGCGGTGGTGATGTCGCGTGGGCTGGATGCGGCCAAGCTCAAGCCGGACGCGGTCACGGTGCGCGATGCCAAAGGTCAGGTGGTTCCGGCCAAGCTCAACCTGTTCTACGGCCAAAGCTCCAACGTGCTGCGGCTGCTGCCCGAAAGCGACTGGCCGACCGGCAAGCTGACGCTGCGCGTCGCAAAGGGCATGGTGGCCTATGACGGCGTGGTCGGTGACATCGACGAGACGTTTGCCTTCACGATCGGCGACGGCATTCAGCGCGAGCCGGGCCTGCCGCCCAAGGCGTCGCCATGGCAATTGGCGTCGACGTTGCCCAAAGCAGTGACGCCGGCCGCCGGTTCGGAGGCGTCCAGCGGCGGCTGCGCGACCGGCAAGCGCGAGACTACGGGGCCTTGGGCAATTGCCGTGCTGATGTTGGCTGTCGCAGTAACAGTTGCGCAGCGACTGTCGCGCGGTGGCGCGCGCATCCGGCCTTGACGCCCCGGACCGGGCCGCGCAAAGTGCAGGCCGCCGCCCACGCGGCCTTGCTGCTACTGCTCGGATTGCCTTGCCGCACCGCCTGACCAAACTCGCACTGCTCGCACTGGGCCTCTGGCTGTGCGTCGGCGCGCCCGCGTTCGCGCACCCGCGCATTGGCGGGTGGCTTGAGCCGGCACTGGTGGCGTGGCGCAATGGGGACGCGGCGGCCTTGACCCAGGCGGCCGAAAACGGGCGCGCGATCTTGCAAGGCGAGTTGCTTACGGCGCCGTGGCGGCTGCAGCTGCACCTGCAGCCAGGCGTCGACGCTGAGACATGGAGCGACGCTGCGTTGCGTGCGCTCGGCGGGTCGATAGCGCAGCGCGGCTCGGACCTGCTTGACGCGTGGTTGCCACTCAGTCGCGTCGAAGCGCTGCTCGCCGCGTCACCGGATATCGCCTACGCGCAGTTGCCGTGGCGCGCCAACGAGCTCGCAGGCCCCAAGATGAGCGAGGGCGCAACGCAAATTCGCGCCGGCGGCCCGTTCGCGTGCCTGGCGGCCGATGGCACGGGCACCGTTGTTGCCGTGCTCGACGGCGGCTTTGATGGCCTGGACAAGTCGGTCAAGACCGGCGAAGTGCCGAATCTACTGGGCCCGATCCTGTCCGGCGGCGGTGGCCACGGCACCATGTGCGCCGAGGTCGTTGCCGACATGGCGCCCGGAGCCAAGATCCTGCCGGTCTCGGCGACGACCTTTGCCGACCTGCAGTTTTTCATCAACCAGATCACCAAGAAGGGCAACCCGAACGCCATTAGCCTTGTCAGCCACTCGGTCATCTGGCTGGGCCACAGCTTTGGGCGCCACGATGGCAAGCTGTGCACGATGATGGACCAGGTGCGGCAGCAGGGCGTGGCCTGGGTCAGCGCCTCGGGCAACTCGGGCAACGGCGAGTTCTACAAGGCAATTTGGAGCGACCCGGACAAGGACACGCTACACGAGTTCAGCCCCGGCGAAACGCGACTTCAGTTTCAGCAGTGGGGCGGCAACATCCAGATGACCATGGACTGGGACGACTACGATACCCGCACGGTCAATCTTGACCTGTACTTGCAGCGCAAAGAGGGCGACCAGTGGGTGGATGTGACGTCAAGCAAGCTTAAGGCCAACTTGTACGTACCGCCACTGGAGCAGGTCGTCGTGCAGAACGCCAAGTCTGGCATCTACGGCTTGCAGGTGCGCGCCGTCGGCAAGGTCCCCAACGGCCTGCGCCTGCGCATCGTGGCCATGGGCGGCGGCGCCGGCAAGTTCAGCGTCTGGCACAAGAATGGCAACGTCTACGACCCGGCCAGCTGCGACGGCGTGATGACCGTCGGCGCCATCTACCAGGGCCACTACGCCAAGGGGCCGCTCGAGGCCTACAGCAGCTACGGGCCCACGCCCGACAAGCGCATCAAGCCCGAAGTGATGGCGCCGACCGGGGTGTCGACCAGTCTTGGCGCGTTTTTCGGCACCTCTGCAGCTTGCCCACATGCAGCCGGCGCACTGGCGACCTGGATTTCTGCCACCGGGCAGAAGCCGCTCGACGCCATGGCCAGCCTGCGCAAGGCGGCGATTCCGATGGGAAAGGCCTTTCCCGACGAGGCCTATGGCTGGGGCCGGGTGGCGCTGCCCCCCGCGGACCTGGGTTGGGACTGCACAGCCAGCGAGTTGCCCGCCGGCGCGACCTGCGTGACTGCCTGTGGCAGCCTGGGCACGCACAGTTGCACCGCCACCTGCCGGTTCACGGCTTGCGCAGCGCCGGCCGAGAAGTGCAACCTCAAGGACGACGACTGCGACGGCGCCACCGACGAGGACCTGACGGGCTGCGCAGCGCCGGTGCAAAAAGAAGACGTGCATGTGGCTGGTGAGACCGACGGTGCGGCCGAAACGCAGGTCGAGGCGACAACTGCGCCGCCCTCGGACCTGGGGGTCACTTTGGATGGGGTAGCTGACGCCGCCACGACCAAAACCGCGCCGCCGCCGAGCGCAGAGGACGGCTGTCAGTCGGGCCGGACCCAAGGGGGCGGCCTTGGCTGGGTACTGGCGGTCGCAGTTTGCGTGCTGGTGCGGCGCGCGCGGCGTCTAGCGACTGGCTGACGGCAATAGTGCGGTCGGCACCGCATCCGAGCGGTCACCAAACTCGTCCCACCCAAAGCGCTCTGGGTACTCTCGCCACGGCCCTTCGCAGACGGTGGACCACGAACAGCGCGCGCAGGGCGGCCCGTGCAGCTTGCCGGCCTCGTGGCGGTAGCGGTCGTAGTCGCCGATTTCCAGGTTGCCGTCGTAGACCGTGGTCGGGTGTAGCCGCGGTTCGATGGCCGCCCACTCGCGGCCGTGCAAGAAGCAAAACGGCACCGCCTCGCAAATCACGCTGATGCCGGCTTCGCGCACGATATCCAACGCCACCGGTAAGAAGCGCGCGACCTGGCTGTAGCGCGGCACCGTGTCGTTCCAGGTCAGCGCCGCGGTGCCCAGGCCGTGCACGAACGCGAACTGGACCTGCGCCACCTTGAGCTTGACCAGCAGCCGCGCGATTTGTGGCAGGTAGTTCACATTCTGGCGGGTGATTACCGTCTGGGTGAGCACGGTCTGCTCCAGCGCCACCAGGTTGGTGATGCCGCGCACGCACTGGTCAAACGCGCCCTTGGCGCCGACGAGGCCATCGTGCATCGCGGGCACGTGCCCATGCAGCGAAGGATTGAATTCGGTAGCGCCTGCCTCAATCAGCGCCTTGCAGTAGTTCAGGTAGGCCAGCCGCCGGCCATTGGTCTGCACCTGGACCTGGGTGTAGCCGACCTTGCGGGCATAGGCAATAATTTCCGGAACATCAGAGCGAACAGTGATCTCGCCGCCCGTCAGCAGCAGCGCGTCGCAAGACTGTCGACCGTGGTCGAGGCGCGCGAAGGCCTGTTCGGTGGTCAGATCGACGACGTGGTCGCGCTTGTCGCCTTGCACGCAAAACACGCATTTATTGTTGCAACGAAAGCCGAGCTTCAGGTCGAGCTTGTACAGCTGCTTGGCGGCGTCGGGGCGGGCGAATAGCGTGGCACCGGGCAGCTCTTGAGGCTGGGCCAGGGCCACCGCAGCATCGGCAGGTGCGGCCTTGGGCACTTGGACGGCGAGGGGTTCGGGCATTGGGCACACCGCTTGCGGCCGTAGGGGCGCCGCTTCGGCAAAATGGTACGCGCTGGCAGCGGGTTGCGGGCGGGCGGCGCACAGGTGGCTGTCATGGGGGTGTCACTGCTCGCCATGCCGTGCGGTGACGCCCAAGCCAGCTACCCCAGCGGCTCCACAGGCGTCCCCGGGTACAACAACCGCCCGCGCACCCCGGCCTCAATCGCCGCCATTGCCCGCAGCACCACGTCTTCGCGGTACGGACGCGCCACGACCTGCACGCCGACAGGTAGACCGACCGCACCGATCTCGGCGGCGGCGCAGGCCTTTTCTAAGCGGTCGCTCGGGTTGGGCCGGTCGGTCTCGTCTTCTTTGACACGGGTGACCGGCACCACACCGGCCGGAAAATTGAGCATCACGTAGCGAAATGCATAGCTCAGCGACAACGTGAGGTCGCCCGAGGTGCCAAGCGGCATGGCAGGCAGCGCGTGCGGCGGGCACACCACGGCGTCCAGGCCCGCCACGTTCCAGGCGTCGAACTCCGCGCGCCGCAACTGCGTGCGCTTGTCGGTCAATTGCCAATAGGTGGACACCGTCTTTTCGCCCAACGCCTGCAGCAAGCGGCTGGTGCGCTTGTCGCCACGGGCCAGCAGCGCCTTGGCTAGCGTGGAGCGGACAAGCCCCGGCAAGCGCGTCATCTTCATGGTGTTTTGCAGCTGCCGCACGACCGGGTCGCTGCCCAGGGCGGCGCGCAGCGTTGCGCCGCCATCGCTGCTGATGCCGGCCAGCCACACGTACATAAGGTCCGGCTCGGGCGGCGCGAAATCCACCACCGTGGCCCCAGCCGCCACCAGCGCCTCGCGCGCCTCGCGTACCGCACGGACGATGGCCGGGTTGGGGCGGACGAAGCCGTCGTCGGTGAACACGCCGATGCGCAGACCGCGAACATCAGGCAACTCAGCAGGAAACGCCAACGGAGGCACCGCTGGATCGCGCTGGCAGGCGACCAGTGGATCGACCGCGCGCATCAGCAGGGCCAGGTCCGCGACCGTGCGCGCCATCGGTCCCATTTGCGCGCGCACCAGCTCTTGGCCGGCGATGCCGGTGGCCGAGCCGCGGTTGCTCCAGCGGTCTACCGTCGGCTTGAGGCCGGCGATGCCGCAAAAGTGGCAGGGGATGCGCACCGAACCGCCGATGTCGGTGCCGATCCCAAAGGGCGACTGCCCCGACGCGATGGCCGCGGCTTCGCCACCCGAAGATCCGCCGGGGCTGCGCTTGAGGTTCCACGGGTTGTGGGTGATGCCCCAGATGACGTTCTCACTCTCTTGCGCGAGCAAAAGCTGCGGCACGTTGGTCTTGCCAAGAAAGATGGCGTTGTTGTCACGAAGTATCGACACGGTGACCGCGTCTTTCGCCGCTGGCTTGCCTTGGCGGTGGGTCAGGCCCATCGTCGAGTCCAAGCCCTCCACGTCCACGTTCTCTTTGATCGACAGCGGCAAGCCGTGCAACAAACCCCGTGCCGTCCCGGCTTTGCGCTCCGCGTCGCACTGGCGCGCTTTTTCTCGGGCAGCATCGTCCAGGTGCACCACGAACGCGCGCACGCGGTCGTCCACGGCGCGGCGACGGGCGATCAGGGCGTCCACCACCTCCAGCGATGAGGTTTGTCCTTTGGCCAGAAGGTCTTGCAGTTGGGTGGCCGACGCTTCGTAGAGCTCCATGGCGGCGAGCGTAACATGCGCGGCCTGCACCGGCACCCGGTTTGACCGCCAATCGGGTGCGACTAGACTACGCGCCACTTTGCCGTCTCGCAGGTACGCTGCCCATGTCCGAAACGCCTCAGACCCCGCAAGCCAGCCGTCCGCTGACGGTGCTCCTCGACGGCGATCCTGCGGCGCCGCAGCAGGCCCGCCTTGGCGCGGCGTTGACCCAGCGCGGACACCGGGTCATCGTGCTCGACGCCCCCAAAATCATCCGGCAGATGAAGGACGAGTTCGGTGCAACCGCAGAGCCGATGTCGAGCCTGCCACGCTGGCTGGGCCCGCTGCGCAACCGCGACCTGCACAACAAGGCGCGCCAGGCGCGCGTGGACGTGGTGCACATCAACTTTATCTTGCCTCATCGCGAGGTGTGGACGCTGCCGGGTGCGCCGGCTTGTGTGGCCACCGCCTGGGGTTCGGATCTGAATCGCGAGGTGTTCGCGCGGTCCTCAAAGCACGAGGCATCGGTGCACCGGCTGCTGCAAGGTGCCCACGCCGTCACCGCCGATAGCCAGCCGCTGTTGCGCAAGGCTGCGGCTAGCATGGGTGCCAATCCGGCGCCGCGCGAGCTGGTGTTTTGGGGCGTCGATCTGCAGGCGTTCGACCGCAGCAAAGTGCAAGACGCGACGGTGCAATTGCGTGAACAGCTCGGCATCGCGCCCGAGGAACGTGTGCTGCTGAGCCCGCGTCAGCCGGCACCGCACTACCACATTGACCGCATCGTGCGGGCGTTCGCGCTCAGTGAGTGGCACAAAGACGGCGTGCTGGTCATCAAGCAGCACGGCAAGGTCAACGAGGGCGAGTATCTGGGCGTGGTACTGGGCCTGGCCAAGAATGCCGGCGTCAAAGACCGCGTGCGGCTTGCTCCGCGGATGCCCTACGAGCAATTGCCGGCGCTGTACGCCATGGCCGAGGCCGCAGTGTCGCTGCCCGAGGCCGATGGCGTGCCGTCGACGTTCTTGGAACTGATGGCCGTGCAAGTGCCGGTCATCTGCTGGAACCTCGCGGCCTACGGCGGCGTCATCAAGAACGGCGAACGCGGCGGCCTGACGGTGCCCAAAGGCGACCAGGGCGCCCTCATCGACACCATCAACCGCCTGCGGGCCGAGCCAGAGCTTGGTCGGCAGTTGGGCCGTGCGGGCGAAGTCTGGGCGCGGGAAAACGCCGACTGGACGGCCTGCGTAGATAAGTGGCTGGATCTTTACCACCAGGCCATCGCAGCGCACGCAAGCGGCGAACACTGATCCGGCCGCCGTGATGGATCGCGCGCATTTCGTCTGGCTCGGACCGCGGCTCCCGGACCTCGGCTGGCTGGCGGCGCGGTCGGCACAGGCGCGCGGCGGCTTCGGCGTCGTGCAACTGTGGGGCGACGCCAAGGCGCTGGCGGTGGACCCGGCCGTGCACGCCCTGGTCGCGCGGGGCCTCGTGCTGCGCGACCTCGCGGAACTGGATAGCCGAAGTGCTCACGATGCGGTGCTGTCGCGGCTGCGGGGACTGTGCACGTCGTTGCCCGCTCCGGCGGCGCGTACCGACGTCTGGCGCTTGCGGATTGTCGCGGCCGAAGGCGGCGTGTACATGGACTGCGATGCGATCGTGCTGCGGTCGTTTGCCCCGCTGCTGGGCCTGCCGGCGTTCGTCGGCTTAGAGCACGTGTGCATGCCAGCTGCACTCTACGCGTCGCGCAATCCCCTGCGGTGGGCAAAGGCCGGCGGTCTGCTGGCTTTGCGTCATGCGCTCACGCTCCAGCACGGTGCTGGTCAGCGGTTTGCGCGCGTTGCGGGCCTGTACGACCTCGCATGCAACAACGCGGTGTTCGGCATACAGCCCGGATCAACGTTTGCGCAGCAATTGTGTGCGGCGGCAGCAGCGCTGCCGGACGACCAGGCGCGCACACTGTACGAGCTGGGGCCGCGGCTGTTCGAGCGCGCTACCGGCAATCGGACCTCCGACGGCTGCACGGTGCTGCCAGCCGAGGCATTCTATCCGCTCGGCCCCGAAGTGTGCGCCGACTACGTGGTCGCTGATCCGGACGGGCGCCTCGGCGACACGCCGCACCCGCAGGCCTATGCCGCGCACCTGTACGACTCGGTATTGCGACGGCGAATCGGCCGCCCCATCGACGCGGGCTGGCTGCGGGGCCAGGGTCGCGCAACGCTGCTCGGGCGCATGGTGGCCGGCTGGGCTGACGAGCTAGGGCAAGTGCGCGGCTAGCACTTCCGGTCCGAAGTTCGCGGCGGGTTCCGCCGCTCAACAAGGGCCAAGTGCGCGCGGCCGCCGCTGTGGCCGCAGGCAGGGGTGAGCGCGCCGACGCGCGCGAGGGGGCGGCGAGCCCCCCTTGACGAAAGTAGCTGCTAGTAGGCGAAACATACGCCGGATTTCCTCCATCAAACCCAAGTCCATCCCAACGCGAACCTCGGGTTTCGCCTAGTAGCCTCGTCTATCCCTCCCAGGCCGCGTCCAGAATCTCCAGGCCGCGGTCGATGATCTCGAACCCCTCAGCCAACTGCGCCTCGGTGATGCACAACGGCGGATTGGTCATCACCGTGCTCCACTGCAGCATCGTGAACAACCCATTGTCGCGCAGGAACTTGCCAAACGCCGCCATCGCCGGGTGGGCGCCGCCATAGGGCACCAGGCGCTCGCCCTGGCTGTTCTTACCGATGTCGAGCAGCCCAAACAAGCCGATGTTGCGGTGGCCGCGAATGCAGCGATGCTTGCCCTGCAGGCGCTGCATGTGCGCGCGCATGACCGGCTCCAATCGCGCGGCGTTGCCGACCATGTCTTCGTCGATCATGACGTTGACAGCCGCGAGCGCCGCTGCAAGACACATCGGGTGCGCATTGTAGGTCAGGCCGCCCGAGAACACGTTTTGCCGAAAGTGCTCGGCGATGCGATCCGAGACGCCCATGACGCCCAGTGGCAAGTAGCTGCTGGTCACGCCTTTGGCCATCGTCACGATGTCGGGCACGATGCCGCCGTGTTCAAAGGCGTAGACCTTGCCGGTGCGGCCCCAGCCGCACATGACTTCGTCGCAGACCAGCAAAATCCCGTACTTGTCGAGCAGTGCCCGCAGTCCCTTGAGGTAACCCTCTGGTGGCACCAAAATGCCGTTGGTGCCCGTCACGGTCTCGATGAACATCGCCGCAATCTTGTCCGGTCCCTCGTAGCGAATGACTTCTTCGAGGTACGTCAGGTTGTTGCGCACGATTTCGGCATCGGTCGTGCCAAAGCTGTAGTCGTACGGCATCGGGTCCATAACGCGCACTACGCCGCCCATGCCCGGCTCGTTGGGCCAGCGCCGTGGATCGCCGGTGAGCGAAATCGCGCCGTGCGTCGCGCCGTGGTAGGCCCGGTAGCGCACCAGAATCTTGTGCCGGCCGGTGAACAACCGCGCCGCCTTGATGGCGTTCTCGTTGGCCTCGGCGCCACCCAGCGTATAGAAAAACGTGTTGATGTCGCCGGGCGTCAGCTCGGCCAACCGCTTGGACAGGCGAGCCCGCACTTCGGTCGCCATGCCGGGGTAGACGAAGATGACCTCGTCCAGCTGCTGCTTGATCGCGTCTTTGACCTTGGGGTGGCCGTGGCCGATGTTGACGCTCATCAGCTGGCTGTTGAAGTCGATCCAGCGCTCGCCCTCGGGGCTGTACAGGTAGATGCCTTCGGCGCGAGCAATCGGGTGCGGGTCGACCTTGGCGGTCGCCGACCACGAAAACAGGCTGTGCTGCTTGCACAGGTCGATCATCTCCTGCGAACTCATCATGGCTGGGCTTCCTCCGCGAGGGTGTCTGACAAAATGCGCATGACTTTCATGCGTCTGAACAAAGGTGGGGTCCGTTCTGGGGCTCTGCCGCACGGCGATCAAAGCCGCGCAAAAACCCTATTTGATTTCAACTGTCTGAACAAAGGTAGGGTCTGTTCAGCGCTGGACAGGAGTAGGCTCTGCCAGTGAATTCCGCAGGTTCTGCGCAGCCCAAAAAGGCGCCCAGCACGGCCGGTTCACATAGCGACCAAAGCCACGGACGGTCTTGAGCTGGTCGTTCTCCCACGCCACGTGGCCGCGGACGAGGGTCACCGCCGCGTTGCCGGTGGTGCGCATGCCCTCGTAGATGTTGAAGTCGATGTTCTGGTGGTGGGTCGCCTTGCTGATGACGCGGGTCTTGTTCGGGTCCCAAACCACGAGGTCGGCGTCGCTGCCCGGCGCGATGGTGCCCTTGGTCGGGTACATGTTGAAGATCTTGGCGGTGTTGGTGCTGGTGACCGCGACGAACTGGCTCGGGCTCAGGCGCCCCGTGCGCACGCCGTGAGTCCACAGCACGGCCATGCGGTCCTCGCCGCCGCCGGTGCCGTTGGGGATTTTGCGGAAGTCGTCGATGCCCGCGCGCTTCTGCGGCGTGCAAAAGCAGCAGTGGTCGGTCGCGGTGGTCTGCAACATGCCGGACTGCAAGCCACGCCACAGCGCCGACTGATGCTCCTTGGGCCGAAACGGCGGGCTCATGACGTAGTGCGCCGCGGTGTCCCAATCGGGGTGGCGGTACACGCTGTCATCGATGACCAGGTGCTGGCTCAGCACCTCACCGAACACCTGCTGACCCTCGAGCTTTGCGCGGGTAATCGCCTGCAGCGACGGCTCGCACGAGTTATGCACAATGTAGAGTGGCACGCCCAAAGCCTCGGCGATGCGGATGGCGCGGTTGGCTGCCTCGCCCTCGACCATCGGCGGCCGGCTGAGCGGGTGGCCTTCTGGGCCGTGGATCCCCTTGTCGTAGATGGCCTTTTGCAGACGGAACACCAGTTCGCCGTTTTCGGCGTGTACGGTGCACAGGGCGCCCAGGTCCTTCGCGCGCAAAAAGCTGTTCACCAGCACTTCGTCGTCGCACATGATGGCGCCTTTGTACGCCATGAAATGCTTGAAGCTGTTGACGCCTTTGTCGCGGCTCAAGATGCCCATGTCGTCATGCACTGACTCGTCCCACCAGGTCACGGCGACATGAAAGGTGTAGTCCGCAGCCGCCTTTTGGGCCCAGCCGCGCCAGGTTTCGTAGGCATCGAGCAGGCGCTGCTTGGGCGCGGGAATCGCAAAGTCGATGATGGTGGTGGTGCCGCCTGCCGCGGCTGCAGAGGTGCCGGTGAAAAAGTCCTCAGACGCCACGGTGCCCATAAACGGCAATTCCATGTGCGTGTGCGGATCGATGCCGCCGGGCAGCACGTAGGCGCCACCGGCGTCGATCACGCGTGCGCCCGTCTCCGACAGATTCGCGCCGACCGCGACGACCTTTTCGCCCTCGACCAGGACATCGGCGCGGGACTCGGCCTCGGCGGTGACGACGGTGCCGCCGCGAATCAGGATCTTGTTCATGGTTGCCTCCTTGTGCACGTCACGTTCGGGCCGAAAACGGCGGGGCACTAGGTTACACCCGCACCGGTTGGATTGCACGATGCCTTGCCGACCCTCGCCGGCCTTGCGACAATGCCCGGGTGATTGCGCGGGCAGTGCTACAACTAGCGGATGCGAGCCGAAAAACGGTGGTGCCAGGCGACATCCTTGGCCGGACTGCGCGTGCGGCGTTACGCTTGGACGACCTGCGCATCAGCGAGGCACACGGCCTGTTCAGTCTGCGCGGGGCTCAGTTGAAGCTGCTGGCGCTGCGCGGCCGATTTGTGGTGGACGGCAAGGTCGAGAGCGACGTGGTGCTGGAGGAAGGCCTGGTCATCGAACCAGCGCCGGGCCTTGAGCTGACGGTGCTTGAGGTCGTACTGCCGCCCGCGGTGCTGGCGCTAGAGGGCGATGGCCTGGCCCGGCAGCCGTTGCGCGATCCGAGTTCGCTGACCGTTGCGCCCCAGCCGGTGTTGGAGCCGCGCTACGTTGGCGAAGCCGACGCCCACTTGTGGCTGACCGGCGACACCTGGCGGGTTCAAGTCCGCGGCCAGCCGCCGCGCGACATCGGCGCGGGCACGACCATCGAGGTCGCGGGGCGGCGCTTTCGCGCGGTGCTCGACAAAGTCGCCGGAGCGGGTCTGCTCGACACCCGGCTCGACGAGGCGCACCAGCCGCCGCTGCACCTGATTGCCCGCTACGACGTCGTGCATATCCACCGGGAAGGGCACGCGACCGTGTCGCTCGACGGTACCGTGGCGCGCGTGGTGGCCGAGTTGGCGAGTCTGCACGGCAACGCGCCGTGGGAGATCGTCGCCGGCCAGGTGTGGCCCAAAGAGCGCGACCGCGACGTGCTGCGGCGGCGCTGGGACGTGTACCTGGCGCGGCTGCGGCGCCGCTTGCGCCAAGCCGGCATCCGACCGAGCCTGGTGCGCGCCAACGGCCAGGGCGCGATTGAACTGCACCTGCTCCCCCACGACCGGATCGAGGACATGTCTTGACGGGCCAAGGCGATCCGGCGCCGACGCCGCCCTGGTCGAGCGCGCCAGCGTGGTCGCAACCCGACGAGCCCGCTGCGTTTGACGGGGCGGTAGCGCACGCCTCGGGTGGCCGCTATGCCCTGCGCGAACTGCTCGGACGCGGCGGCATGGGCGAAGTGTGGGTGGCGCGGGACAACCTGCTCGGTCGCGATGTGGCGCTCAAGCGGGTACGGGCGGGCGCCAGCGCGCAAGAACTGTTGCGCGAGGCGCAGCTTGCCGCGTTGCTGGAACACCCTGGCATCGTGCCCGTCCACGATGCGGTGGTGTTGCCCGATGGCGACGCCTGGTGCGTGATGCGGCTAGTGCGCGGCCGCAACCTCGCACAGACACTAGCGGACTTGCCGAGCGAATTGCCGGCGCAAGTCGAGGCGCGCTGCAAACTCGTCGCGCATATCGTCGATGCATGCCGCGCGGTGGCTTTCGCGCACCGGGTCGGCGTGCTGCACCGCGACCTGAAAAGCGACAACCTGCTCATCGGTGAGCTTGGCGATACGCAGGTCGCTGATTGGGGCCTGGCCGGGCTGGCTGCGCAAGCGGAGGCTGGCGCAACGGGGTCGCCGCTGGGGTGCCCCGCTTACTTAAGTCCGCAACGCGCCAATGGTGCCGCCGCAACCGCCCAAGACGATCTGTTTGCGCTCGGCGCCGTGCTCTACGAGGTCGTCTCTGGTGCGCCACCCTTTGCGGACCGCGACGTGCAGGGCCAGTGGCGGCGGGCTCGCATGGGCGACCGCGGCCAACCTACCGCCATCTGGTCGCACATGCCCAATGAATTGTGCGCCATCGCGACCAAAGCGACTGAACCGGATTCCGCGGCGCGCTACACAGGCGTGGCCGATTTGTGCGCCGACCTCGAGCGGTGGTCCAGTGGCCGCCGTGTTCATGCGCACACGTATAGCCCGCTCGAGTTGACCCGGCGGTTCGTCTCCGCCTTTCGCCTGCCCCTGGCTGTCGCGGCGGTAGCGTTGCTGCTGGTCATTGCGTTGGTTGCGCACGGCGTGCGGCGGATTGCCGGCGAGCGCGACCAGGCGCAGGCCGCACGCCGCGCTGAGGCGCAGGCACACGGGGTCGCGCAATTCCAGTTGGCCGAGACGCTGGCGATGCAGGCCAGCGCGCTTGCGCAGACTGGCGATCGTCCAGCCGCAGAGGTCAGCGCAGCGCGGTCGTTGCGGCGCTACAACCACCCAGTCGCGCGGGGCGTGCTGGCGGGATTTGGTTTGCAGCCGCGGCCGGAGTCGGTGGCAGTCGCGCTGCCGTGGCCATGCAACCACACCAAGGTGGCCGCGAATGGCGATTGCGTGGCTTGCTTGAGCGAAGAAGAAGTGCAGTGGCAGTGCGGTCAACGCCGCGGCAGACTGGCAGGTCCGCCGCACGACATCGCGCTGTTTGCTGCGCTGGAACGTGTCGCGATAACCCAGCCGGCGACCCTGACCGTGGCCTCGCTGGACGGCGAAGTCGAGCGTCAGGCGGCGCTACCCGCGGGCCGAATTCGTTTGCTTTCGGCGGACAATGGCGCCACCGGCGCGGTCATCGAAAACAGCGCGGCCTGGGCGTTCGAGCCGCTTACTATGGCCGCTGGGCCGCGGGTCCACTGTGCGCAGACGAGATTGCTGGCGGCAGCGCTGCATCCCAATGGCAGACGTCTTGCAGGCGTATGCGCCGGCGGCACGCTTGTCGTGGCGGATGCGACCGCGCCATCGGCGTTTGCAGCGCCTTGGGTGGACCGCATGCGCGGCGTTGTGGACCTGGCGCTGCCTTCTGACCACACTGCTGTCGCGCTGGGCATTGACGGATCGCTGGCAGTCATCGACGCCAGCACCGGCGAACTGCGTGCGCTCTGGCGCGCGGGCGGTGTCACAGAGTTGGCGGCGCTGCAGGTCTCGCCCCCGGCCACCGTCGCCGCGGTACTTGGCGCTGTCGGTGGCGTCGCTTGGGTCCGCTTGGCCGATGGCGCAATGCTGAGCAGAGCGCCGGCCCAGGGCGTGCGGTACCTGCAACCGCTTGCGGGCGGCGGCATCGTCGCCTCCGGTCAGCAGGTTGCCGGCTGGCGGCCACACAACCCGCCAAGACCCGTCGTGCTGGAGGCCGGCGCGGGTTTGACCAGCGTGGATGGCTCGCCGGATCGCCAGTGGCTGGCGGCTGGCGCAGGCACCGGCGAGTTGCTGGTGTGGTCGTTGCCGGACGGTGTCGTCGCCTTGCGGGCCCAAGTCTGCGGCAACACCGTCAAGGACGTGCAATTCGCCGCCAGTGGCACGTCGCTGCTGGTGGCGTGCATCGGCGCACCTGGTCTAGTGCGGTTGACCCATGCAGCCGGCCAATGGCTGCCGCCGACCTCGGTGAACGCCGTCGAATCGCGCCGAGCGGGCGCGCTGGCCTCTGGGCGGATCTGGGTCACGGAGTCCGTGCTGGGGTTGCGCGTGCTGCGCGGCACGACGGTGGAGCACCATCTTCGCGGCCCGGGCTTCGCGGAAGGGGACTGTACTGCGGGCGCCGGCCGCGCCTTTGTGGTCGGGCCGCGCGGCGGCGTGTGGCAAATCGATGACAATGGAACGGCCCCCGTCGAACGCTGGCCGCGGGCCGCGGCGGTGGCCGTGGGCGCCAGTGCGAATGGCGAGGTGGTAGCCATGGCGAGTGCTGCAACGGTCGTGGTAGTCGACGTCAGCCATGGTCGCGCGCGCAGCTTGACTGCCGTGCAATCCGGCGTGCAGGACCTTGCCGTTTCGGCCGACGGCAGCCTGATTGCCGTCGCGCACATTGACGGCTCCATCACCGTCCTTAATGAGAGCACGCAGGGGCCGCGTCTGTTGGGCCACCGGCAGCGCACGGTCGCGGTGCGATTTCTGCCAGGCGGCGAGGCCCTCGCCAGCGCAAGCTGGGACGGCACGGTGCGATTGTGGTCGGTCCGGTCCCTGGTCGAACGGGCCGAAACGCTGGCGGCAGAAGCGGACGCCACCTGGAAGTAGGTGCAAGCCACCGAATTTGACGAGCGATCCCTGCCGTCGCACCATCCGGACACTGGCCAGCCCGTGGGCGCGCAGTGCACCGACGGTAGCCGACCTGGGACGCAAAAACGGCGCAAACCGCGCCATGCAAGGACCACCATGCTCTCGCTCGCCCGCGCACTCTTTGCCACCGTGGCTGTCGTGACCGTCTCGTTAGCGGCGCTGCCTGCTCACGCCGACATGGGACCGATTGGGACGACCAAGAAAATTGGTGCCGGTGTAGGCGGTGGCAGCCTGGCCTATGGTTTCAGCCCCAAGATGTACCTGACGGAAGATCTTGCGGTCCAAGGTGCCATCGGCTTTTCGGGTTGGGGCATGAACATCGGCGTCGATGGTCTCAAGACCATGGGCACGCCCATCGACATTGCTGCTGGCCTGCTGTGGTGGGGCATTGGCGCCGGAGCCAGTGCAGTGCTCTATCGGGTCGGTACGTATAGCGCAACGGTCGTCGGCGGGTCCGTGTTCGGCGAAGTCGGCTGGCACTTCTGAACCTTTCCGCTCGAGGTCACGGCCAGCCTTCGACCGACCTTCCTGGTTGGCGACTACATCGGCGGCTTCCACTTTGACAGCGGCGGCGCCGTGCGCTGGTACTTCTAGCTGTCTCTGCGCGGCTGCACCGCGACGCGGGCTTCGAAGCCGGTCGCCAGCCAGTCGGGCCGCGGCAGGGCGACGCTTTGCCCAAGCGTGCCGAAGCACTGGCCGCCGAGTCGAGACAACGGATCCAACTTTGCGGCATCGATCTGGCCAGCGTCCGCGTTCCACACCGCGTCGTCTACCGCAAAGCTCAGCACCTCGGCGACGACCAGGGCCTGCGCGTTGCCGTGGCCGAGCCAGACGATCTGGCTAAGCTTGCACTCCATCGCCACCGGGCATCCGACCAGGCGCGGCGGCCGCACGTAGACGCTGGGTTCGGTATGCAGTCCATTGGCCCCTACTTCGGACTCGCCGGGTGGAAGCTCGGCTGCACTTGCGTTGACCGCGTTGGCCATCGTGGCGGGCGCGATGTGCACCACCAATTCTCCGGTCGCCTGAATATTGGCCAGGGTGTCTTTGGCCTGCCACTTGCCGTTCCAGCGGCGCTGGCCGATCGACAGCGCCAGCAGCGGCGGGCGGCTGCAAATGCCCGTGAAGAAAGAGAAGGGCGCCAGGTTGACGCGGTCATCCGGGTCCACGGTTGTAACCCAGGCTATCGGGCGGGGCACGATGGCCGAAATCAGCAGGGCATAGGCGTCCTTCGGCGTCAGGTCGCTACAGTCAAAGCGCATGGTGTTTCGTCGACGGCGTCGGCCGCGATGCGACCGTAGCAGCCCAGCGGATGGCGCGCTATGCTCCGGCCCGGAGGAACCAATGACCCCTGTACAATTCATGCGTTGGCTATGCGGCGTGGCCCTAACGGTCGCGGCGACGATGACTTCGACTGCTGTGGCGGCCAAGCCGCAGCCCTCTCCTAAGGCGCCTGATCCGTCGGCAACAACCCAGAAGGAGGCGCAGGAGTTCCTCGATCTGTACGACTCGGTTTTCAAAGGGTTGTACACCGTCACGTCCAATGCGGAGTGGGCGGCGTCGACCGATGTCAAAGACGTCCACGACGGGCAACGCACGGCGGCCAATCAGGCGCTGGCGGCGTTTCGGGGCGACAAGGCTATCATCGCGCGGGCGCAGGCGTTGCTGGCGCGCAAGGCAGAGTTGACGCCGCTGCAGGTCCGTCAACTGGACAAGCTGCTGCTGGCTGCGGCCAGTTGCCCGGGCACCATCGCAGACGTGGTCAATGCCCGTATCGCTGCCGAGAGCCGGCAAGCCTCGACGCAAGATGCGTTTACGTATTGTCTGGTCGCGCGCGGCAAGGACGGTGCGTGCCCGTCACCGGTGACAGCGAATGACCTGGACGACAAGCTGCGCACCAGCAAGGACGTGGCCGAGCGCCTCAAAGTGTGGACGGCGAGCAAGGAAATCGGGCGGCCGCTTAAAGGGGGGTTGCACGAGCTGCAGAAGCTGCGCAACCAGGTGGCCCGCAAAATGGGCTACAGTTCTTTTTTTGCCTTGCAGGTCGCGGATTACGGCATGACGGTGCCGGAGATGATGGCCCTGCTCGACGGGTTTCTCAAAGACATGGGGCCACTTTACGCCGCCCTGCACAAGTGGACGGCGCGCGAACTCGCGACGCGGTATGGCCAGCCTGTGCCTACCAGCGAGATCCCTGCCCACTGGCTGACCAACCGCTGGTCGCAGAACTGGGTAGGCCTGGCCCCCGGCGTGGATCTCGACCCGTGGTTCGCGGGCAAGTCGCCCGAGTGGATTGTGCAGTCGGCCGAGGATTTCTACGTGTCGATGGGCTTTGCGCGGCTGCCCAAGGTGTTTTGGGAAAAAAGCGATTTGTACCCAGTACCCAAGGGCCAGGCGCGCAAGAAGAATTCGCACGCTTCGGCCTGGCACCTGGACCTCGACAACGACGTGCGGTCGTTGATGAGCGTGCAGCCAGACAGCCAGTGGTTCTCGACGTCGCACCACGAGCTTGGCCACATCTACTACTACATCAGCTACACCCGACCGGAAGTGCCGCTGTTGCTGCGCGAGGGCGCCAATCGGGCCTTTCACGAAGGCATCGGCGAACTCATCAGCATCGCGTCGACGCAGCTACCGTACCTCGCTGCGCGCGGCATCGCGCCCAAAGACGCCAAAGTCGACGCCGACGCTTGGCTGCTGAACGAGGCGCTCGAGCAAACCGTCGCATTCCTGCCCTGGTCTGCCGGCGTCATGAGCCGGTTCGAGCACGACCTGTACGAGCGCGACCTGCCGCCCGAGCAGTGGCAAGCGCGTTGGTGGCAGTACGTGCGGCAGTACCAGATGGTCGCGCCGCCCAGCCTTGACCGCATCAACGACCCAACCGCGTGCGATGCCTGCACCAAGACCCACATCAACGACGACCCTGCGCAGTACTACGACTACGCGATTGCGACCGTGCTCAAGTACCAACTGCACGAGCACATCGCGACCAAGATCCTCAAACAGGATCCCCACGCGTGCAACTACCACGGCAACAAGGAAGTTGGGGCCTTCCTGCGCGGCATCTTGCAGAAAGGCGCGACCCAAGACTGGCGCGCAGTTTTGCGCGACGCCACGGGCGAGGACCTGTCGACCCGCGCCATGGTGGCCTACTTCGCACCGCTGCAGCGGTGGTTGGCCAGCCGCGGCAAGTAGCAAGGGGGGCTTTGTTCAGACCGTTGATTACATTGCTTTCTCCGCGGCACAGCGGTGCCGGTCGCATCTGCAACTATGAAGCGGTGCCCAGTTCCGCCTTTAGCCCAAGTTCCAGCGCCAGCCGCCCCGTGCGAGCTACCGCCGCAAACGTGTACAGCGGAAAGCGCACTGCCTTGGCCACCTGCCCTTTGAGTGCCAGCAGCGCCTGCTCCGCCAGTTCTTCGCGGGCCTTGAGGTGCGCCTCGCGTATCCGTTCGTAGGCCTGCATGTATGCCTTGGCCAGTTCGGGAGTGTCGGCGTGAACCGGCGGCTTCTTGCGTTTGCGCTCGCCGTGCCCGGCAGCTGCTTTCGGTGGCGGTCGATCGGCCATCATCGCACGCTTTGATTCCTCGCTCAGCGGCGCGGGCCTCGGCGGCATTGCTTGTGGTGGTGGCTGCGGTCTCCCTGACTGCCCAGCGATTTCATAGGCCTGAACAAAGCCCCCCTTCGTGCTCGCCGCCTTGCCGAATACCCGCCAGGCCTCGGCGCCGACGGCTTGGTACTTGGCGCGGATCTCAGCCTCGGGCAGGTCCTGCCAACATGGCAGCACCGACAGCTTGACCTCAGGCAATGTGGTGTACGCCTCGCCGCTCGCTGCGCCGGCCTTTCGCCGCTTATCAAGCGTCTGCTGGTGGTAGTCGAAGTGCCGTCCAACGACTGGCTCTCCGTACATCAACGCGCGATTCGTGTGGGCGCCTGGCCAGTTGTGCATGTCCCACTGCTCGTCAACCTTAACCGCCTGGCCCATGATGTAGCAGAGTCGATCCGGCAGAATGTGGTCGCCAGGCAGAATCGGGCGAACGTCGCAGCGACCGGCGAACACCGGCCCCCTGCGGTCAAGGATGCGGTTGGCGTAGCGCGCCATGCCGGAGTGAACCTCGCACAGGAAGTCGGCCATCGTGTCCGGGTCCGGCGCGCCGTAGATGCCGTGATAATGATTGGACATCGCGAAGTACGCGTACACCTGCACCGGGTACTTGCGCTGGGCGCGCGCGATAATCGCGTGGAACGCCGGCCCGAATTCGGGGTACTGCACGGGGTCGATGAGAAACGCGCCTCCAACGGTGCGCGTGGTGACTTCAAACAGGAGCGAAGGGTGGTAATAGCGGATGGTCATGTTCAAGTCCGGCGCGGCAACATGTGCGCTCGAACCCGTGATCGCGTGGGCGCCGGAAAAACCGCGCCCCAGGCTGAAAAAGGTCCCTTTTCGGCCAGCCGGCGATCACGCCGCCCTGGAATTACTTTTTCATTTCATGAATCTGAACGAAGGTAGGGTCCGTGATCAAAGTGCGGATTCCGGATGAGCCCAAGCACATTGCCCCAAGGGTCCCGCACGGCGCCGACGATGATGTCGCCCCCGACGTCCTTTGCCGGTTCGAACGCTTGGGCTCCGCTCGCCAGCAACTGCTCGATTGCGGCTTGCACGTCATCGACCCCCCAGTACGCCACTGTCGCGGTGCCCTGAGGCCGATCCTTGCCCTCCATTGGGTGCAGCCCCAGCTCGTACCCACCCACGTTGAAACCAACGTAGTACGCCGTGTCGTAATACGGTTGGATACCCAACGCCGCGGCGTACCAGTTCCGCGCCTCACCGAGGTGTTCCACATGCACGACGACCGTGCGCAAGCCTTGCAACATCGCGCCCTCCGCTATTTGCCGCCAGCGCCCTTCTCCGCCAACGTCTTGAGACCCTTTAGGCCCACGTCAAAGTTTTCGGTGAGCATGGAATTGATCATGCCAACGAAGTAGCCGACGACGACCGGCGGCAACGTGCCCGAATCGGTCCAAGTCACCTTGGTGTTGCCATTTGCCTCCGTAAACTCGACTGAGCCGTGCGCGTTGACGGCGTCCCCCTCAATGCACTCGTCGACCCATACGCCCTTTGCGGCATCGGACTTAGTGATGGTCATCTTGCCGCGTCCCATCTTGGGGCCGTCCCACGCCCAACTGGCGCCGACGCCGCGCTCGGGGCCGGCGTAAGTCCACTTCACATCGGGGTCCATGGCCTTGTTCCAGGCGGCCCAGTCGGCCCACTTGTGCAGGTCGTCGACAAACGGGTGGATGGCTGCAGCCGGCACAGCGATGTCGATGGTGCGCACGACATGCCACTGGCGCGGCAGGAACACACCGACGATCGCAAGAACCGCGAGCAAGGCCGCAACAACGATGAGGATCTTCTTGAACATTTGTTACCTCTCCACTAGCCGATATTGGCCGCAGCGCGACAGTACGCGAGCCAACTGATGGGTGCCGACGACCGCAGCGTAACCAGGTACAGGGACTGGCAGTCCTTTCGGCGGCGCGTCGGTCTACCGTGGGCGAACTCCAAGCCGCCAGCTGGCGTGCGCAAAGGACCAGCGCGCTGGCCAGATGGTGAAAGCCCCCCCACCTCGCCCGGCCAACCCGCTGAGACCTCGATGGTCTATGCCTTGGCGCCGTTCGCGTGCAGGCAGAACATCGCCCCCTGCGGATCCATCAACTGCGCGATGCGGTCGCCACCCGGCACGTCCATCGGGCCGTTGAGCAATTGCGCGCCGCCGCCCTGGGCGCTCGCCACCGAGGCATCGAGGTCGGCGACGTGGGCGTAGTAGTTCCACATGGCGCAGGGCACTTCGTCGGGCTTCTTCATCAAGCCGCCAATGGGCTCGGCGCCATTGCCGAACATGCGGTACATGCCCATCGGCCCCATGTCCATGTCGTCGAGCTTCTGCCAGCCGAACAGCGTGGAATAGAACGACCATGCCGCCTCGATGTCGCTGGTCATCAGTTCGTGCCACGCGATCGGCGCCTTGGGCTGGTCCTGCTGGCCGCCTTCGCGCGGCGCCGGACAGAAAAGGGCAAAGGTGCCGTCCTGCGGGTCGGCGAGCACGGCAATGCGGCCGACCGACGGAATGTCCATCGGCGGCATGTACACTTTGGCGCCCAGCCCGCTCGCTTGCGCGACCGTTGCGTCCACGTCCGGGGTGCCGATGTAGCCCAGCCAATGCGACGGCGCTTGCATCGCCTCGGCTTCGGCCGGCAGCCGCATGCACCCGGCGAAGGGCGCGCCGTTGTTGGCGAACATGAGGTACTCGCCCTCGCCCGCCGGGTTGGGCATGGCGGTCGTCGTCCAGCCGGTCACGCCGGGATAAAAGGCCACGGAACCAGTTGGGTCCTTGCTCATCAGCTCGTACCACATGAAATCGCCGCGGAAGTTCTGGGTGGTCATGGTCGCCTCACTAGCCTATGGGGCCGCGCGAACGGCGCGCCGCCGGTGATGGGTCGTTTGGACCCGGTTCAAGGGCGCGAAGTGTCGATCCGGCGGAGTCAACGGGCAACCGGCGCAATGGCAACTGCGCGAAGCTGCTTCGCTTTGCCGGCGCGTCGGCGACATGGTTAGCGAGCCGGATCGCGCACGGCCCGCTGAACGTCGCTGATCATGCAGGCAATTTTTTGAAGCCGCGCCGTCACCTTCGTCTGTCGAAAAAGTTGCCAGCGCCCGTTTTTGCACGACACTTTCGAGGCGGGCGCCACCCTTTGGCCGCCCGACTGCAAGGACGCCGATGCTTGACGTGCCGCTGGTCGAACCGAACTACGAGTCGCTGCCGCTATTCCCGCTGCCGCAGTTCGCCATGATGCCCAACACCATGACGCAGGTGCACGTTTTCGAACCGCGCTATCGGATGCTGGTAGCTGACGTGCTGGCTGGGTCGCGGTTGTTCGTGCTGGTCGGCTACAAGGCCGGCGTGGATAGCGAGCACTATGGCGCCCCGCCGACGTTTGAGGTCGGCAGCCTCTGCAAGGTCATCAACCACGAACGCCAGGCCGACGGCCGCTACTGCCTGCATGTACACTGCCTGGCTCGGGTCAAGATTCAGCAGATCAATCGACTCTTGCCGTATCGCACTGCTGCGGTCCTGGTCCTGCCCGACGACGCCGTGGACGCGTGGGAACTGGATGACGCGATGTCCCGGCTGATGGCCACGCTGCGCACGCTGGTTGTCAAGCTCGGGGACAAGGGCGCGCAACTGGCGCAGATTATTGCGTCAACGCGCAAGCCGCTGCTACTCAGCCACCGGCTGGGGTCGGCGCTCGTCAGCGACCCGGAGGACCGGCAGCGCTTGTTGGAGACGACCAACCCGCTGGTCCGCATCGAGCGCATCAACGATCTGGCCGGCGAGGCCCTGCTGCGGGCCGATTGCCCGGAACTCAGCCGCAGCACCTTTGACACGCTGACCGTCAACTGACGCGGTGTGACGATGCAAGCGCCGCTCGTGCGCGTCCGCGACCTGTGGGTGGCCCACGGTGATCAGGTGGCGGTCCGCGGCGCCAGCTTCGACCTGCAGCCGGGCGAACGACTGGCGGTCATTGGCGGCAGCGGCTCTGGCAAGACGACGCTTGCCCGCGCGTTGTTGCGTCTCGACGACGCCGCGAGCGTCCAGGCCACCGCGCTGATGGTGGCCGGCGTCGAACTACTGCGTGCGACGCCAGAGCAACTGCGGCACCTGCGCGGTGGAGCGGTTGGCTTCGCCATGCAAGAGACGCTGGCGACACTGGACCCACTGCAGCGCATCGACAGCGCGCTCGCCGAAGCCCACCGATTGCACCGCTCGACCGGCAGCGCCGAGATTGGGGCTCTGCTGCGGCGCCTGCTTGTGGCCGTAGGCCTGGACGACATCGACCGCGTGCTGCGCGCCTATCCCCACGAACTGAGCGGCGGCCAACGCCAACGGGTCGGGCTGGCCCTGGCGCTCGCGGCACAACCTCAACTGCTCATCGCAGATGAACCCACGAGCGCGCTCGACGGCCCCAAGACGCGCGAACTTGCTGTCCTGCTGCGCGACCTGGCCGCGGGTGCGCGCGGCTGGCCACCGATGGCGCTGTTGCTCATCAGCCACGACCTGCGACTGGTCGCGGCTTGCTGTTCGCGCGCTCTGGTCGTGGACGGCGGGGACATCGTCGATCAGGGTCCGGTTGCCCAGTTGCTGCAAGCCCCGCAGCATGAGACGACGCGTTCGCTGCTGGCGCACGTCGGCCTTGGCGCACAACGAACCGAGGCGGACAATGCTGACGCTGCGTGACGTTCATTTGACGTTGGGCCGCGGCAGCGACGCCCGGGCCGTGCTGTGCGGCGCCCACCTGCACGCCCTAGACGGCGAGCGACTATGTGTTGCTGGCCCATCTGGCTCTGGCAAGACCACGATCCTCAGGCTGTTGCTCGGTCTGCTGGCACAGGATCGTGGTGACGTGCACGTTCAGGGTCGCCCAGTCAGCGACTGGTTGCGGCGCGACCAACTCGGCCTGCGACGCGTGGTACAACCGGTATTCCAGAACCCGCTGTCGGCCCTGCCCCCGCGCAGCCACGTGCGCGCGATGCTCGAAGAACCTTGCAAAATCATCGGCCTGAACAAAGCCCCCCTTGTGATTGCCGAGGTGCTCGAGCGGGTGGGGCTGTCCGAGCGGCTGCTCGACCACCACGCCCACGAACTGTCGGGCGGCCAGCAGCAGAGCGTTGCGCTGGCCAGGGCGCTGTTGATGCAACCGCGCTGGCTTCTGGCCGACGAGCCTACTGCCGCCCTGGACTCGGTAACAGGGGCCGCGATTGCCGCGCTCCTGCTCCAACTGTCCCGACGAGATGGCGTCGGCCTGCTGGTCGTGACCCACGACGCCGGCCTGCCGGCGCTGCTCGACGCGCGCGTGTGCCATCTGCGCGCTGGTCGCCTATCTGCTGCTGAACAAGCGGAAAGCTGGCGCCACGCCGAACATGCGGCCTGGCAGACTCTGGAGGCGGAGCCATGACCGGCACTGAGTTCTGGCAGAAGGCGCGACCGTTGCTGGGCTGGCTGGCGCTGGCCAGCGCATTCGGCTTTGCGTACCACACCTGGTCGCGGCGCCCCCTGCCCGTACATGCCACGGTGCTGCTGACCCAGACCGACCGCGCGCGCCTGGTCGAGCTGCGGTGGCGGCTGTCCACGGCTGCCAACAGCGACGACCAGCGCGGCGCCCTTCACTTTTTTCGGGGTGCCGCGCCCGAGGCGGCTGGCCCGATCGCAGTGCACGTGCCTCACACGGCTCGAACCGTGCCCGCGGAACTCCACGTGTCGTGCGTGTTTGACAGCGGCACTGGTCCTCTAACGACCCACGCGACGCTGCGGCTCGGCGGCTCGGAGCGCCAAACACTGGACCTGGGCACCTGCTTCGACCCGTAAACATGCACCCACCCTTTGTTCAGGCCATTGTAATTGTTATCTATTTCCAACAGCGCGCGATCGCAACCATGCCCGGCGACGACTGGCTTGCGCAATCCAAAGTTCCCGGCCACCATGGTCGCCCCGCGCAGGGCGGGTAGGGTCCATCGTGGGTCTGCAAACCGACATCAGCAACGCAACGCTGCTCATCGTCGACGATCAGGCGAGCAACATCCAGCTGTTGCAAATGGTCCTGCGCGGCGCCGGGTACACCAACATCCACAGCACCACCGATTCGCGGCAGGCGTTGGAGATGTACCTGCGGCTGCGCCCCGACATCGTGCTGCTCGACTTGCAGATGCCGCACGTCGACGGTTTTGGCGTCATCGACCAAATCAAGCAGGCCGACCCCGACCACTTCGCGCCAGTCCTGGTTCTGACCGCTGAGGTGGACACTGCAGTCCGCTACCGGGCGCTCGACGCCGGGGCGCGCGATTTCCTGCTCAAGCCGTTCGACCGCGTCGAAGTCCGGGCCCGCATCCGCAACCTGTTGGAAATGCGCCTGCTTTTCCGCCAAACCGTAGCACACGCGGCGACGCTTGAGCAGACGGTCGCTGAACGCACCCTCGAGCTGCGTGCAACGCAGATGGAGATCATCCACCGCCTGGGCCACGCCGCGGAGTACAAGGACAACGAGACCGGCAACCACATCATCCGCATGAGCTTGTATTGCCACGTGCTGGCCCGAGCCGCGGGTCTGACCGACAGCGAGCAAGAGGTGCTGCTACGGGCCGCGCCGATGCACGACGTGGGCAAGATCGGCATTCCCGATCGTATCCTGTGCAAACCCGGCAAGTTGACGCCCGACGAGTGGGAAATCATGAAGACCCACGCCGAAATCGGCGCAGACCTGCTGAGCGGTTCGCGGTCGCCGCTCATCCAGATGGCGCAGGCCATCGCGTGGACTCACCACGAGAAATGGGACGGATCGGGCTACCCGCGGGGCTTGCGCGGCCAGGACATTCCGCTGTCAGGCCGCATCGTGGCCGTTGCCGACGTGTTCGACGCGCTGACTTCGGTGCGCCCGTACAAGGCGGCATGGCCGCTGCAAGCGGCGATCGACGAACTGCACGCCGGCTCCGGCCGCCATTTCGACCCGCAGCTGATCACGCTGTTCTGTGAGCAACTGCCCGACATCCAGCGCATTCGCGCCGACTACCACGAAGACTAGCAGCCGCCCAGACCGCCGAAATCGGTCCAGCGCTGCCAGCGCGGAGAAGCCATGAGCCTGGATACCCTCGCCAAAGTTGACCTGCACTGCTGCTTTGACGGCGCCATCGACCCGTCGCTGCTGGCCGCGTGGCAGGTGCGCGCCGGCGGCGAGCCGGTGGGCGGTCCTGAACTCGCTGCTTCGCTGGCCATTACCGCGCTCGACCAGCTGCCAGAGCGCAAAGCCTGGCTCAATGGCCTGTTGCGTGGCCCCGATGACCTGACCGAGGCGGCGCTGACGCTGGCGCGGCGGCTGATTGCCGAGGTGGTTGTCCACGTCGAACTGGTCGTCGACGCCCAGACCCTTGCGACCGGCGACATGAATCCGCTCGACGTCGTCAACGCGATCGATGCGGGTTGCGAGACGTCTGTCTCCGAACGCGACGACGTGTTCTTGTCGTGGGTGTTGCTGGTTGAACTGCCCGCTCACGCCGATAGCGCTGCGTGCGAGTCGCTGGTCCGTGGCCTGCTGGCGGATCGGCCGCAGCGGCTGGTCGGTATCGTTGTCGCCGACGACCCCAAGGCCGGCAGCCTGTCGCGCGTGGCGGCTGCGGTCGAGCTTGCCCGCAAGAACGACCTGCGCGTCGTCGTCGTCGCGGGCGATCGCAAAGATCCGGCGCGGGTGGACGCCGCGCTGGAGATGGGGGCCCAGCGCATCGTTGGCGGGGCCGCTGGGCTGCTGCGCGAAGACACGCTGGTGCAATTGCGCGCTCGCCGCGTGCCCGTCGTCTCGTTGCCGAGCGTGCAAATGATGGCCGGTGTGGCGCGCAGTTGGAACAGCCACCCGCTTAAGCGCTTCAAGGAGTCGAGCGTGCTGACGGCCGTCGGCAGCGGCTGGCCGACCTGGACGCACTCGACACTGTCCGGCGAGCTCGAGACGGTGTCGCGCAACTTGCACTGGCGGCTCGACGACCTGCGCAACGCCACCACGCGCGCAGTCGAGGCCGGCTTCATGGCGCCGACGCTGCGCTTTCAGTTGGCGCGCACGGTCGAAATCTGGCGGCACCGGCCGCTGGTGCAGGCGCAAGCGAAAGCGGGCGGCGACCCGTTTGCGATGTAGCGCTTTTTCCCAGAAGTTCCGAACCGTGACGCGCAGACCAGTGCAGCGCGCCCGGTCATCGCCCCACCATGGCGCGGAGTCAACGGCCGGCGCGTCGGGCCGGCCCGGAACGTCGCGCCACCAGTTGGCACCACTCAATCGGCGCAGCGGGTGTGTGGACCGCGAATTGCCGGCCAAAGTCGTTCCACTGCAAGCCGTTGGCGCCAAATTCGATCATGGCGCCCGTGTACCAATCCGTGTTGGCTCCCTGCAACACGCTGGCGTCGCACACCTGCCACCCCGCGCGTTCGACCCAGCGGATCCAGCGCGCCAGCGGCCACAACCGCGGCAGTGCCCACAAGTGGCGCAAGCGCTGCAAGTCACGCACGGCCTGCGGGCCAAAATCACCGCCGGCCAAAAACAGGTCTTTGATGTACAGCGTCGCTCCGACCGCCGCGACGCGGGCCAGCTCGCCCAGCAGCTGCGCCGGCCGAGGCGAATAGCACGCGCTCTCCAGCAGCCACAGCGCGTCAAAGGTCTGGTCCGCGAACGGCAGTTGATGGTAGTCGGCGACATGAACGCAAACCCGGTCTGTCAGGCGCTGGCGCTCGATCACCTGCTTCGCCAGTTCAGCTTGCACTGGCGACAACGTGACAGCGTCCACGCGCAGCCCGGGTACGGCGTTGGCAGCGTCGCATGCCGGTCCGCACACGCCGCAACCGGCATCAAGTAACCGCTGCGCTCCGCCAAATCCGGCGCGGCGGACCATCTCTAAGTTGGTTGCCTGGGGCGTCACCCCGACCGGCAGCAGCACGGTCTGATGCGTGGTGCCGGCGCACTGCACGAACACCGGCGACCAGGTGTCGTACAAGGCCTGCACGCAATGCGTGCGCGACGCTCGCAGCGCGGTTACGTCCGCTGTCTTGGTCACCCGCGCTCACCGCCGCCGTACAGGCTCAGGCGCAAGTGCTCCAGGTCTGCTGGCCTTTGGGCGTCGACGTCGACGCCAGCCACATGGGTTTCACCCGTCAGGCCACGGACTGGCACTGCCCCCTTGTCGGTGGTCACGATGGCTGGATCCAGCCGGCGCGCGGTCTCGGCGTCGAGCAGAATGTGGGTGCCGAGCCGCTTGTTCAGCCCTTCCAGCCGTGACGCCAGATTGACCGGCGGGCCAATGCAAGTGAACTCCATGCGATCGGGCGAGCCGATGGTGCCCGACAGCACTTCGCCGGTGGCGATGCCGACGCCAATGGCCAAAGGCGTGCCAGCCTGCGCGACGGCATCGGACAATTGGCGCATCGCCAGCACCATGTCGATGGCTGCCACAACTGCGCGAGTCGGTGCCCGGTCGACTTCCATCGGCGCGCCGAACACCGCCATGAAGCCGTCGCCCAAGAACTTGTCGAGCGTCCCTTCATAGGCAAACAGCCGCTCGACCATCGCGGCAAAGAACTGGTTGAGCACCGCGACCGTTTGTTCCGGCTGCAGGCGCTCAGACATCGCCGTAAAATTGCGCAGATCGACAAAGACAATCGTGGCGGTGCGGCGCTGGCCGCCCAACTGGCGGCGGGCCGGGTCACGCATCATCACTTCGACGACCTGGCGCGGCAGGTACTTGGCTAGACGCTGATATTCCTGACGGTCGGCCGCGCGCGCGGCGGTTTCCATCTCTGCCCGCAGGACCAGGCTGCGGCTGACCCGGGCCACCAACGCCATGCCAAAACCGGGCAAGCTTGCGACAAAGATCGACAGCACCACGTCGGGCACGTGCAGGCTGCCGGATCCGTAGCTTGAGACTGCGCTCGTCACGACCGCGCCAGTCTGCACGGACCAGGCCAGGAGCGCCGCGTTGATGAGCGCCGAAGCCCCACCGCCCAATACGCACAACCAGGGCGACAACCGCAAGCCGGTCAAGATGTTGCTAACCGCGAACAACTCCAGGACGCCGCCCTGCCAGTACTCGACTACGCCGCCGACATTGCGGCTCGCAGCCACGTAGGTCGCAGCAAGGACCACCTGATCGACCGCAATGCTGGCAGGCGCAAGCCAGCGCGGGCTGCGCTCTGGGTTGCGGCGGAGCACGACGTAGACGATGGCCGCCCAGGCGGCCCACAGCAGGTCCTGGGCCCACAGCACCAGATTGGCGCTCGGCGTGTTGCTCGAGCCGGACGCCAGCAGCACCACCGCGCCCAGCACCACCATGGTCAGCCGGACCCGGTTGATGCCAACTTCGCCCCGCCATAGCGCGAGGTCGCAAGCACGCTCGTACTGTGCGGCGGCCTCTGCGGCCGTCGTCAACTCATGCGGTGGGCTGGTGGCCACGCAATTCGCGTCTCAGTACAGCTTGAGGACGGGCTGCGGGTTCTTGACGTGCGAAGCCACGTCGCCGCGGATCTCTTCGAGCGAGCGGCCGCCGGTCAGGTACGTCTTGACGCCGGCATCGATGTCGCCAAAGCCGCTCTGGAACAGGAACTTGTCCAGGTCCTTGCGGCTGGTGGCCGCGGCAACCAGCTCGGCCGCGAAGGCAGGGTCTTGGACGAAGCGGCCGACCAGGGCTTGCAGGGTGGCCCTGCGGGTGGCGGCGTTGGCTTTGCGCGGTGGTTTGGGGGCGTTTGCCATGGTACCTCGAGTTCCGAACCGGTCGGCAGTGAGCGGGCGGAGCGGGTAATGTCCGTTGACCGGGTCAGTACAGGCCGGCGGGATTGGCGGTTGGATCGGCGGTGACGGCGATGGTGTCTGTGCGAAGGCGCTTCTCGAGCCCTGCGGTGCCGCCGGGCAGCGGGCCATTGTTGGCCGCATGCAAATGCGCGAAGTACACGAGCACGTCGTCGTGGATGCTGCCGTAACCATTACGCATCAGTAACAGCAAGACCCGCTCGGCGTTGCCACTGTCAATTGCTTCACAAAGCCTTGTTGCAAAAGCGCTGTCGCGCACGAACCGCCCGACCAGAGCTTGCAAGGCGGCAAGCTGCTCAGGCGTTTCGACGGCCGGCGCCTTGTACTTGACGGTATTGGGAGGATTCACACTAAAAGGGTGTATGCAAAAACTTGACCAGCAACCAATCCGTGCGAGAACCCCGTCTGGGCGAGGAGGCGGTCATGGTTCTGGGAGAGCAGGTGCGGCAGAGGGTCGTCGGGTTGCTGAGAGATGGCGTTGATATTAAATC
>SXGT01822642.1_pt1 | contig 56690 bp, 43 predicted proteins | sample 3176221 | NCBI WGS metagenome assembly SXGT01 (sample SAMN11356862, study PRJNA531348) | freshwater metagenome | isolation source: freshwater sample F1-120 | place: China: Fuxian Lake, Yuxi | collected 2017-12-25 | reverse complement strand
TTCAGCAGCGCGCTTTGGATTTGCTTGGAGTGACGCTACGGACTGTCTGAGCTGGCTGTAGGCAGCAGCACGGTCAGAGGATTCTCCTAATGCATTGGTGCGGATTGACTTATGCGTTTTGACCCCAAGAACTTCGGGCTAAAGTCCTTCAAATCGTTGTGCTGCAGTGCCGCCACCCGCGGAAACGGCGCCTTTTCCATGGCCCAATTCCGCAGGGACATCCGGCTATTGTCATGACCGGAAATCAAAACCCAAAAACATCACACTCCGATCGCCCGCACCAGATCCTCACTCACCAGCGACGGACACCAATATTTCTCGATGTGCTCCACCACCAGTTCCGTTCCCCGGTCATGCGCGACGAACGGCCGAGTCTTCGGATCGTACATCGAATCCGTCAGATCCCGGATGAGCATGCAGCGTATTCCCCACTTCGTCATCTGCCGGATGGCGAAAGTCCGATTCATCACGCACATGTTGGTATGAACGCCCATCACCAGCAGGTTCGAGATTCCCTTTTGCCGCAACAAATTGTGGACCTCTGTCCCGTTGTCCGAAATCCCGTCAGGCTCCGCGATCGGAATCGCCGCATGTTGGCGCGACCAGGCCTTGTAGGACTTGCCCCCGGTATCGCAGCCGCCCTGCGAATCGTCTATCGGCAGCGGGGGATCCGCCAGGTCGAGCACCACGGCGGGATTCGCCGGAGGCGCCTGCTGCATCCGCTTCCGCTGCGGAGTGTCCTTGTAGAAGTCCATCACGTCTGAAGGCGAGTGTATTATCTGAATCCCGCGCGACCGAGCCATGTTCACGAGCCGCGCCATCCTCGCGGCCAGCACATCGACGCGTTTCGCCGCGCCGGAGCACCAGTGGTTGTCCCACATGTCGCACAACAGCAGCGCCGTCTCCTTGACGGGCGCTGAACGCTCGAAGCGCACTTCCTCCCAGATGCCGCTGCCTTTGAATACCTCCACGCGGGTGCGCAGCTTGAGTTGGAGCGCGTTGTCCGCTTTCGCTCCGGCCGCGAGCGGCAACAAGGCAGGTGCAAGCAAAGACCGCCCGAGCAACGTCCGCCGGGTGACTTTCATGCCTTCTTCCCTCCGTTCTTCCTGCCCCATGGCTCCACGCCGACCTTTGCCGCCCACTTGTCCCACAGCGCTTGCATCGCCTTCACGCGCGACGGGTCTCCGTCCGCCAGATTCTTCAACTCCGTCCGGTCCGCTTCCAGATCGTACAACTCCCAGCCGCCTCCAAAGCGCGCGACGAGTTTCCACCTTCCCTGACGCACGGCGCGGTTTCCCTCATGCTCCCAATAGATCGCCTCGTGTCCCGCCCGCCGCCGGCCTTCGAATACGGGCAACAAGCTCTTGCCTTCAAGCGGCGTCACCGGCTTGCCTCTGTATGTAGCAGGGTAGGCTGCTCCCGCCGCGTCGAGGCACGTCGCCATGATATCGATCAAATGCCCGGGCTGATTCGTAATCGAATTCTTCGCCCTGATCACGGAAGGCCAATGGGCGATGAGCGGCGATGAAATGCCGCCCTCATGCACCCAGTGTTTGTACAGGCGGAAAGGCGTGTTGCTCGCGTTCGCCCAGGGGAGTCCGTAGCTCGTGAATGAATCCGCCGGTCCCGGCGCCGCGCTGTTCTCGCCTCTCACCTTCTCCTCCGCGCACCCGCCGTTGTCGGCCAGGAACAGGACCAGCGTGTTGTCCTCAGCGCCAAGCTCTTTGATTTTCGCCATCACGCGCCCCACGCCGCGGTCCAGGCGGTCGATCTGCGCCGCGTACACGGCCATCTTTAGATCGAACGCGTCCTTGTCCCTGACGTCGTTCCACGCCGGGGCCTCCGGATCGCGCGGGGTAAGCGGCCACTTCTCTTCGACCACACCTAGGCGCAGTTGCCGCGCGCGGCGCTCTTCGCGCAGCGTGTCCCAGCCCTTCATGTATTTGCCCCTGTACTTCGCGATGTCTTCCGGCAACGCGTGAAGCGGCCAGTGTGGCGCGGTATACGGAAGATAGAGAAAGAACGGAGTATCTTTGGAGCGTCCGAATTCATCGATGAACTTCACCGCATGATCGGTGAAGGCATCGGTCATGTAGTAGTCCTTGCCGGAGGGCGTAAACGGCTGATCGCCGATAGCCATCCTGCGCCCTTCGTCGAGCCGGAAATAGTTTGAAGCGCCGCTGATCAGCGTGAATGACCGCTCGAAGCCTCGATCCACCGGCCAGTGTGGACGATCCTCGCCGACATGCCACTTACCCGCGATCGCCGTCCGGTAACCGCCGGCTCGCAGAGCCTCCGCGATGGTCACGCAGCGGTCGTTCAAATAGCCCTGATAGGCGGGCGTGCCGCGATTATCCACCATGTGGCCAATGCCGGCTTGATGGCTGTAGAGTCCGGTCATCAGCGCCGCGCGCGTGGGGCAGCAGCGCGCCCCGTTGTAGAACTGCGCAAACCGCAGACCATTCGCGGCGAGGCGGTCGAGATTCGGCGTCGCGATCTCCGATCCGTAGCACCCGAGATCGGAGAAACCCATATCGTCCGCCATGATCAGCACGATATTCGGACGCTTGCGGTCCTGTGCGAATGCGCCGGTAGCTGCCACGGCGGAGCCTGCCTTCAAGAAATCACGTCGATTCATTAGTCCTCTTCCTTTTCGAAAATCTGCCACATCGCAAAATCCCGGTGTCATCTGGCTGCTCGACGTGGGGCAAGACGATTGTGTTCCGCCGCCTTTCTCTGCCGCGAACGCGCCAGTCCGCACACCGCGACGGCTGGCTCCACTCATTCCTCCGATGTGACAGGCCTTGCATGGGCAGGTCCACGAAACACTGCGTTCAGAAACAATACGTTCATGCCATCCAAATAGGCACGATAATTCGGGTCCGTTGTAAATCCAATCACCAAACCACGGCCCAACGTCTCGACAACCACAAGCGGCTTGTGCGCCAACTGCTTCCGGTTTTCCTCCCACAAGTAGCCGCTGACCAAAACCTGATCAGGCCCGGCGAATACCGCTACGTTAACGCCTTTGTCGAGCTTCACGGGCGAGTAAATCGCCCTGCCCGAGACCAGTGCCTGAACGCTGTCCGCCATTCCCGCGCCCATCCAGTGTTCGGTGTCCACTCGGGCCTTTGCGAGCACTCCCGGTACGGACTCCGGATCCTCACTGTCCGCCACAATGGCCTTTTCGTAGTCTGCCTCGGTCGCCAGCAGTTTGCCCGGAACTACGTCTTCCTTCTTACTCTCTTTTTCTTTCTCGTCTTTCTTTGCAGCGTCCGTTTCGGGCTTTGCGGCGCTCTCGCGCGTGACCGAAAGCAGTCCCGCCTTTGTGCCCGCCAGGAAGGACACGGCGCCCGAAACGCCGATGAGTGTTCCGCCCGCCGTCACCCAGTCCTTCAATCTCCGCACCGCACCGTTCCCTAGCGCCGAACCATACGGACCGTCGGGCAGAATCAGCACATGGAACCGGCTGAGGTCGGCGCTCGCGAGTTGCGCCAGCCGGATCGATGTGACCGGATATCCGAACTGCCGTTCGATTACGAACTTCGTCGCGCCCGCCGAGGCCGCTGAAACGCCAGAGTCCCACGCCACCGCAACCGACGGTTTGCGCATGTGAAAAACATGGCGGCTTCCGAAGTTGACGCCTTCCTCCACCCATCCGGTGTTTGTCGCGTAAACCGCCGCCCCGCTTAACGACGCCAATTTCCTCACCCGAGCATCCAGATCCGGCGGGTTGTCTTTGACCTTTACGATCAACGTGCCGGCTGGATACCCGCTGCCGGAAATCCTGAACGGCTTATCCGTTGCGAACATCCTGATACCATCCCGGTGCGCGGCCGCCAGGAAGCGGCCAGCCGACGCGGTGCCCCACGGGACCAGATACGCAACCGACGCCTTCCCGCCACTCACGGTCCCCTGCGCGCGTTCGGCGGCGCTCACCGCTTCAAAGCCCGTGGCGGGCGGCTCGGAGGACGATGCTATAGCTTCCACGTTGTACACCAGGGGAAGCGACCACGCGGTCACGTCGTAGATCTCGTTTGGCAGTTTTCGTTTTCGCAGTCGTTCCTGCTCTTTCAGGAATCTTTCGTCCATCGGCGTTACGGGATCGAGAAGCGTGCGGATCAACCGCTTAGCGGGCTGCGCCAGGGATACCACGTAACTTCCCGCCGCGTACTCCTGCCCGCCCAATTGCAACGCGGCCGTGGCGCGACGCACCTCCACGCCTTGCTCGGCCAGCAGAAGCGCCAGTTTATCGGTTGCTCCCGTGGACGCGCCGCTCGCGCGCGGCAGCACGTACGCTCGGATGTTCTCCTTGATGCCCTCTTCGACGGCGGTGACCGCGAAGCGATAGAAGTCGCCTAGAAGTTTCTCGCGATTCTGCGCGGCTGTCTCGGCAGTTGAGATGGAGGCCACGAAGTGATCACGGATCGTATCGCGGAAGCGCATCGCCGTTCCGTCGCTCCGCCGGATCACCAATCCGCGCGCGGAAGCCTGCTCGTAGGTCATTGCCACACTGCCGAAATAGGATGGCCAGCTCGCCCCGTAGCCGGGATAAAACGCGTCGTACACCTCGCGCGTGAAGTAATCGAATCCGAAACGGTCGAACCACTTCGCGTTGTTTCTTCCGAACAACTGGAGACTGTCCCTTTGATCCTTGGCGAGATGCGGGTTGTAAGGGTCGGCCTCCGGAGCGAAATAGTAGGTCGAATCCGAACCCATCTCGTGCAGGTCGACGAAAACCTGCGGCTTCCATTCAAGCAGCGCCTTCACGCGGCCCTTTGTTTCCGGCTGCGTCAGGGCAAACCAGTCGCGATTCAGGTCGAATAGATAGTGATTGGTGCGTCCTCCGGGCCAAGGTTCGTTGTGCTCGGCGGAAAGCGGGCTTGCATCGGGTTCCAAACCGCGGGCCTGCTCGAAGTGATTCACAAAGCGGTCGCGTCCGTCCGGATTCTGCGTAGGATCGATAAGGATGATTGTGTTCGCGAGTATCTTGTCGGCCATCGCGTCGTTTCTCGCAGCCGCCAGGTGATACGCCGTCATCAGAGCAGCGTCGGGCGAGGAGATTTCGTTCCCATGGACGCCATAACCCAGCCAAACGACCACGGGTAGGCCTTGCATCAAACGGCGCGCGTCGGGTTCGGCAGTCTTGCGGGGATCGGCGAGTCTCAGAACGGCCGCGCGGATCTCTGGCAGCCGCTTCATGTTCGCCTCGGACGCCACCACCGCGTACACCAACCTCCGGCCTTCCCAACTCTCCGCGTAATCGAACACCTTGACGCGTCCCGAAACGGCCGCGAGCGCTTCGAGGTATCGGACAAGTCCGGACGATCCCGTGATGCGCTCACCCGCGTCGTGACCGAGCACTTTCCGCATCGAAGGGATGCGAGGGTCGTACGTCGCGCCGGGCCAGTACTCGAACACCGGTTGAGGGCGCGCCGGCAGAGCGAGGAGTAACAGCAGAAGCGGCATTACGATTCCCATAAGTCTCTCTAGTTTGCCTTAGGCGAGGGTCGAAATCCACCGGCAGTGTGGGCCGCTCCACGCCACTTTTCTCGTCGACCACATCGCGTTAGAATCATACCTATGAGGATACCGGCTCTGTTTTTGTCTCTTGCGCTGCCCTTGCTGGCTCGCGACCCGCTTCACCTCGTTCTCGATCGCGGCCTTCCCGTTTCGAATCTGAACAACGCCTCGGGCGATTCCCATCGGAGCAACGTTCGCTGGAGTGGTGAGGAAAATGGATTCTCAGGCGACGATTTCCGTTTCGGCGCGCCCGGTGAGCGCTGGGTGATCGACCGCATCCGAACCTGGGCCGTGCCAGGAAATTCCGTTGGTGACCCCGCGTCGTTAGGCGACTATTTTGCCGAAGTTAAACTCTACTTCGGACGCGGTGAAGAACGGCTCAAGCCCATTGTCCACAGCAAACTCGATGCGGAAGGCAAGGCTCTCCGCCTCTCGGAAGCGACGCGCGAAGGCGCTCCACTCTATGACGATTTCGGGAAATTCTTCCGCATTTGGCAGCTCGATTTCGAAAATCTGGACCTCGCCGTCGAAGGGGGCGCTGTCTACCGCTTCGGCGTACAGGGCGCCGGACGGCTCGCCCCCGGCGGTAAGCAGACGTACCCTTGGTTCAACCACGGATCGAACGCGGACCTCGGAGAGGCGGGGCGGGATGCCGCTGACGGGAAATTGCTGGTGTTCGACGCAACGGGTGAACACGCGGAGACCCTCGATCCGACCGTCCGCCTATGGAACAAGGCCAGCGACCTGAACGTGCAGGTCTTCGCTCATTTGGCTGTGGACGTTGCGCTTGAAGGATCTTCGGCCACGGTGCTTGGCAGCGAAGGGTTCAACACCGGAAGCCTTGACGTGACAACGCTGCGTTTCGGGAGACAGATTGCTGCCGGCTACAAACTCGCCGACGTAAACGGCGATGGCCGGCTGGATCTCACGGTACAGTTCCCGGGGACGCTAAACGGTTGCCTAACGGGCCGCCGCCTCGATGGAGTTCCATTCGCCGGCTGCCGGAACGCAGGCTCGTAGCCCGGCCGCGCGAGTGAGAAGCCCGTCCTGTTTGGGACGGGCCTCCGTGGCTGCCGCGCCCTGCGAAGCGCGGCTGGCCAGCCTGCCGACTCCCCGGTTACCACGCCACGAGCCCCGTCCGCTAAACTGGTCTCAATGAACGCGGTTGAGTTCCGAGGCGTCTCAAAGAGTTACTCTATCTACGATTCCCCAGGCGATCGCCTAAAGGAACTCGTCTCGTTCAACCGTCTCCAGTTTCATCGAGATTTCTGGGCGTTGCGCGAAGTCGATTTCGACGTGCGCCGCGGCGAGACCTTTTGCATCGTCGGCGAGAATGGCTGCGGAAAAAGCACGCTGCTCCAACTGATCGCTGGCATCCTCCAGCCGACCGAAGGCACGATTAAGGTGCATGGCCGCGTTTCCGCTCTTCTCGAACTAGGCTCCGGATTCAATCCGGAATTCTCGGGCCGCGACAACGTTTATCTTAACGGCTCGATCCTGGGCCTCTCCCAACGTGAACTGGACCGCCGATACAAAGATATCGAAGCCTTCGCCGAGATCGGCGATTTCATCAACCAACCCGTCAAGACTTATTCGAGCGGCATGGTTGTTCGCCTCGCGTTTTCCGTGGCAATCCACGTGGACCCGGAAATTCTGCTGGTCGATGAAGCCCTCGCCGTCGGCGACATGTACTTCCGCCAACGGTGCATGCGAAAGGTCCACGAACTGCGCAGCCGCGGTGTGACAATTCTTTTCGTTTCACACGCCGCGGGCGACGTGAAGGCGGTCGGCGACCGCGCTCTGTGGCTCGGCAACGGCCGCGTCCTCGATATCGGCGAACCGGATGTTGTCGTCTCGAAGTACCTCGCTGCGATGGTTGAGAAGGATTCCTCCTATCTGCACCTCAAGAAGCATCCCGCCCGCGACCCCTTGGCCGGTGTCACGCGGGCGCCGGAGATCGTCGAACGCGTTCCCAATATCGATAGGCGTCATGGAGACGGCCGGGCCGAAGTGATCGGAATCGCGGCTCTCGATCCGAATGGCGGGCCCATAGGACTGCTGAAGCCGCAGTCCCGGATCGTGGTGCGCATCAGCATCCGTGCAAAAGAAGAGATCGCGCTCCCAATTGTCGGTTTCATGATGCGCAACCATCTCGGCGTCGATTTCTGCGGCACCAATACAGCACGCGAGGCCTTCGAACTCCCTCCGATGATGCCTGGTGATGTTAACACCGTCGATTTCCATCTCGACCTTCCCGAACTCTATCCCTCGACGTTTTCGTTCTCTCCCGCAATCGCCGACGGCACGCTTCACGGCTATCGCATGTGCGACTGGATCGACAACGCCCTCGCGCTCCAGATGGGGCACAGCGACGGCCAAATCTACGGCTACATCCACCTTCCGTGCCGCGTGGAGGTGAACAGCCGTCTTTGCGATTCGGCAGGCGGGCTTTCCCGGACCCCGGAGAAAGTGCTTGGTTGAGTTTACCGGCGAACGAGTTATTCCGGGCCGCGTCGACGAGAATCTATTCAACGAGCATCTCGCGCGTTACGTATTTGCCTCCCGGCTCGCGCGGCGCAAACGGGTGCTCGACGCCGGATGCGGAGCCGGCTACGGTTCGGCCGAATTGGCTGCGGTCGCTGAAAGCGTACTCGGTGTGGATTCCGCTCTGGATGCGGTGGAGCACGCAACGGAGAACTACGGCCACCATTCGAACCTGCGGTTCGAGACGGCTTCCTGCGGCGCGCTTCCCTGCGACGGCGCTTCGATCGACCTTGTGACCGCCTTCGAGGTGATCGAGCACCTGGTGGACTGGCGCGGCTTCCTGGCGGAAGTAGCGCGCGTCCTCGCCCCCGGCGGGCAGTTTCTCGTCTCCACTCCGAACAAGCTGTACTATACGGAATCGCGAAGCGCGGCAGGGCCGAACCCTTATCATCAACATGAATTCGACTACGAAGAGTTTCACGCCGAGCTCTCCGCGGTGTTTCCACACGTTTCGATGTTCCTCGAGAACCACGTCGAGGGTGTGGCATTCCAACCGGTCGAATCCAGCCGGACGGTCGAAGCCAGAGTCGGCGGACGTCGCGCCGATCCCGCCACCGCGCATTTTTTCCTCGCGGTATGCGCCATGCGCCCGCAAACCGGCGCTCCTGTTTTTGTATACATCCCGGAGTCGGGCAACCTGCTTCGCGAGCGCGAGCGTCATATAGGGTTGCTCGAACGCGAACTTGCGGCGAAGGACGCGTGGCTCGAAAAAGCAAAAAACGAGCTTGCGGCACTTCATTCGAGCCACCAGGCGCTTCTCAACGATCACAATGCCCTCGGAGAGAACTTCAAGGATCTTCACGGCGCCCTTGAAAAAGCGAATCGATGGGCCGAGCGTTCGCTCGCGGAGGCCGAGGAACGGGGTGCGCGCGTGGAGGAAATGCAGCATGAACTCGAGAAGCAAACTGCTGACTCAACGGAAATAGTCAGGCGGTACGAGGCTAAAGTACAGGAACTCGATGACGATCTGGTGGCCCGGACGGAATGGGCGCGAAAAATCGAGCGCGACTTCACGGCCGCCTTGGAACAAAAGGATCGGGATCTGGCGAACGCGGCGGAGGCACTTAACGCCGAGGCAGCCGGCAGAACGGCCGCGGATGCCCTCGCCGCCGAACTCACCGCGCTGGTCAGCGAACGCACGGCTCGGGCGAAGCGATTTGAAACCGAAGCGGGGCTCCTCTCGGAAGAGCTGGCCCATGTCCGGAATTCACGCTGGGTGCGGCTCGGCGGCTTGTTCCGGGTAGGCCCGCTCTCCTGACATGGGTACTTTTCCCCGCCTCCTTCGCGCGCTTCCGCTGCTAATTATTTCGCCACTGCTGGCGCTTGCCGCGGCTCTCGCGCTTGCGATCGGTGATCTGCTCTGGCTCGTTTTCGGTACGCGCGCGGCGGAGCCCGTTTCGCGCCGGACGGATCCCCCGCGGAGCGCGTCTGTCGTCATCCCTAACTGGAACGGCCGCGATCTGCTGGAGAAATATCTGCCCTCGGTTGAGGCCGCGCTCTCCGGTAATCCCGGCAACGAAATCATCGTGGTCGATAATGGATCGACGGACGGGAGCGTCGAGTTCCTGCGAACGGCGCATCCAGGCGTGCGCGTCCTGGCGCTGCCGGACAACCTCGGTTTCGGCGGGGGATCGAACGCGGGATTCAGGGCGGCAAGCAACAGCATCGTCGTATTGCTCAACAGCGACATGCGCGTTGCCTCTGATTTCCTGGCCCCGCTCCTCGACGGTTTCGCCGACGGCCGCGTCTTCGCCGTCTCCTGCCAGATCTTCTTTGGCGATCCCGGGAAACTCCGCGAAGAGAGCGGCCTCACACAGGGGTGGTGGAAGGACGGCATGCTCCGCGTCCGGCACCGGATTGACGATCGCGTAACCGGCTTGTTCCCGTGCTTTTATGGCGGCGGCGGATCATGCGCGTTCGACCGCGCGAAATTTCTCGAGCTCGGCGGGTTCGATCGCATCTTCGAACCCTTCTATCTCGAAGATACCGACCTTGGCTACCTCGCCTGGAAGCGCGGCTGGCAGGTCCTTTATCAGCCCAAAAGCAGGGTGTGGCATGAGCATCGCGGCACCATCGGAAAACGGTTCAGCGAGGAAGAGATTCAGGCGGTGCTCAAGAAGAATTTCACCCTCTTTTGCTGGAAGAACATTCATGAATGGAACCGTCTGGGCGCGCATTTTTTCTTTGCCTGGAGTGGAGCGCTACTCAGCCTGATCTTTGGAGACGAGCCTGGACGCTCCAACTTCACAGGCATCTGGCGGGCATTTCTCGCGCTGCCCCGGGCGCTCCGCTCCCGTTGGCGATCAAGGCAGCTTGCCTCGGTGTCGGACTCTGAAGCTTTTTTCCGGCCGCTCGCTGGTTATTTCCGGGATCGCTTCGAGGCCCTCCCCTCCGAACCGGCGCGCCTCAGCGTGCTCTTCGTCTCGCCATATCCGATCCTTCCGCCCGTCCATGGCGGCGGCGTCTTCATGTATCAGACTCTCTGCGAACTGGTGAAGCATTGCGATGTCCACCTGGTGTCGCTGCTCGACCACGCCAGCCAATTACCCGCCAACGAGCAACTCCGCGAGATATGCGCCTCCGCGGAGTTCATCGTGCGGCTTGAAGGCCAGCCGGGCGCGGCGTCGATCGTGCCCCACTCCGTCCGCGAGTTTGAAAGCCCGGACCTCGAATGGGTGATCCATCGCCAGATCTTCATCCACGCCGTGGACGCCGTACAACTGGAGTACACGCCATTGGGACAATACGCCGGCCGCTTCCGGCGCCTGGCCAGCGTGCTGTTCGAGCACGACATCTACTTTCAGTCCATCGCCCGCTCGCTCGGCCACATCGAAGGCTTCATTGAGAAGTTGACGGCCCGGTTCGAGTACTTGCGCGCGCTGCGCTACGAACTGCGCATGCTGCCCGGATGCGACCGCGTTCAGGTCTGCACGCACGAGAACGGGACGTTCCTTGCCTCTTTCCTTCCGGAACTGAAGAGCCGTTTGCAGGAAGGACTGCGCGCCGGCGTTAACACCGCGGATTACAACTTCCATACCGATGGGCGCGAGCCTTTCACAATGCTCTTTCTCGGCAGCTTCCGGCATACACCCAATCAAGTCGCGCTGGATTGGTTTGCACGCGAAGTCATGCCGTGCATCCTGGCCCGTGAGCCCAGGGCGCGGCTCGCCGTCGCGGGTTCCGACCCGCCGCCGGTTCACCATTTCGCTGGATATTCGGACTCGATCGAGATCCTTGGTTTCGTTGACGACGTGAAGGCGCTCCTTGGCCGCTACGCCGTCTTCGTATGCCCCATCCTGAGCGGGTCAGGGGTACGTGTGAAACTGCTCGAAGCCTTTGCCTGCGGAATTCCGGTGGTCTCGACCACGGTGGGCGCCGAAGGCCTGGCTCACACCCATGGCGGCACTTGCCTGCTGGCCGACTCCCCTGAAGCCTTTGCGGACCGCGTAATCTACCTGTTCGGGAACCCGGGCGAGGCGGCGAGCATGGCCGCGCGGGCTCGCGCCGAGGTGACGGCCAACTGGGACATGGCGGCAATCACACGCAAACTCGCGGAAAGCTACAGAGACGTCATCCGGGAAAAGCGCACCGATTCGTCTCCCACGCATCCCTAACGCGGCACGCTCCGCAACACGTTTTGATGGCGCGAAGGGGAGGCGCGTGCTCGAATCCGGGCCGGGCCGTGCCAGATGCATGACGGGCATTTTAAGGGTTACGGACGCCGGTGATCTCGATGGCGTTGCCGCCTTTGGGTTGTGTTCGAAAGAAGAGGCGGTAGTCGCCGCAGCGAAGACGGAAGTCCGTGCGAGGGGGCTTGAGCTTCTTACGTCGCCGGAAGGGCTTGCCCGATAGCGGTCCAGACAGTAAAGAATCTGCATGGCGGTCTCGCGGTTGATGGCGCGAGATCGGCGCGAGCTTCCGGGGACCAGATGCGGGCGACACACTGCCCGGTGGACTCTGTGCCCCAGTTGAGGGGCGGCAGGGTGAGCCTGGAAACGCGTGGCATGACAACGCCAGGGTAAAGGACAAAGCGCGCTTCCTGCATACTACCGTATCAAGTTTCCGGGGGTGCACTTCAGATTTAGGGGGTGAGGTGGTGAGGTCACGCGGCGACAGCGAACCGCGCTGACCGGCGTTGCCAGAAATCCTCAAAGCGTCCGCTGAGTTTGCAGCAGCGTAAGGCGACGATGGCGTTGGCGCCGGCAACGGTCCAGTGTGCACCGGTGCGCTTGAGCCGGGTCCCGATTACGACCTTGCACCCAGCTTCCAGGACGCCGGTGGAAGTGCACAGACCGTGTGCGTGAAACTTCGGGTATCGCATACGACGGCGGTTGCGAATAATGTACATGGCGCATTTGGTGGCCTCGTTGGAAGAAGTCATTTGGGGACGGAGTGCGTGAACGATGGCGCTCAGTTTTCCGTCATCCAGTTCGGTACAACGCGCAACGGCCCATGGTTTGGACTCTTGGCTGGAGGCACCAAAGATCGACTGAGCGGTTCGGTGCAGGGTTTCTTTGGCGTGGTAGCTATCCAGGATCGGAATGGCTTGGGGAAACAACTCTGCGCCGGTGTTCCAGATCCAGGCGGAACCATCGCCGAGCAGCGCGCAACGAGGCGCTTCGGTAAAGCCTCGCCGGGTGGCTTCGCGCAGCACACGCTCCGCGAAATCAGACCTCTCAGGGTTTGGTATCGTGGGCGGCGGCACTTTCAATCGCTGCTGAATAGGTGATCGACCCCGGATCCCGCTTGGGCTTACCCTGGTCGTCCCGTGACTCCGCCGTCCAGACGGTGACGAGTTTGGCCTCGCGGGTTTTGGCGGAGCCATTGGGTTGCTTGCCGGCGCGGCCGGCAACCTCGGAGGTGCGCATGGGAACTCCCGTACCATCCATGCCCAGGTACATGGTGGGAGCCACTTCGCCTGCTGGTTCCACGTAGATGCGTTCGTCAGCGGCGATCTCGGCACCCAACGCTTCAGCCGCCCGCTCCACCTGACTGGCGCTTACCTCCACCCCCGCCAGTTCGCCAGCTCCGGCCGCCCCTCCAGCCTCCGCCTCATATTCCACCTTCAACACCAGCTCGGCCCGCGCCAGCAGCAACGCATGCTGCACGTGCGTCCGCCGCCCCGGCGGCCCACTCCTCGCAAGCCTCCCAGTAGGTACAGCAGCAGGTTGCTGCTGGCCGCCAGTTTCGCCAAAAGCTCATGAAGGTCTACGGGCAGTGGCAGCAACTCGACGAGCGCGCCTGGAGGAAGCCCCCGTAACTCCATGAAAGCTGGCGGTGAGGGTGGGATTCGAACCCCCGGAACCCGTAAAGGTTCAACGGTTTTCGAGACCGCCCGATTCAACCGCTCTCGCACCTCACCGTCTCCTCTCAATCTACCACGGCAGGCCTGCACTTCGAAAATGCCGCTTGTGCGAACCTATCCCTATGCCGCGTACATGGGACGAGCGATATCTCGCGGGTGAGGGCCTTGGGGCGGAGCCAGCGCCGCTTGTTGTCCACGCAGCCGGGCTCTGCTCTCCTGGCCGCGCGGTAGACCTCGCTTGCGGACTTGGCCGGCACGCGATCCTGCTGAGCGCCCTCGGATGGCAGGTCACCGCGGTGGACGCTTCACCGGTTGCGATCGCCGCTCTTCGTTCGCGGAACCAAAAGATAGACGCGCGAGTCGCCGACCTCGAACGAGGCGAGTTCGTCATTGAACCGGCGGCGTGGGATCTCATCTGCGACTTCAATTATCTCCAGCGTGATCTGTTCTCTCCCATCTGCGCGGGCATCCGGCCCGGTGGCTTGTTCGTAGGGTCATTTCGATTGACCGGCCGCTTTTGCGTCCGCCCCGGCGAGATCCGGGAAATGTTTTCGCATTGGGAAATCCTTCAGTACAGCGAGACCTGGGCTGCGGAGATCATCGCAAGGAAATAGACGCTCAGGGCACGGCGCCGCCGGCGCCGCGGGAATCAGGTAACGCCAAGCCTCTGTTCTCACTCCGAGCGTGCGACCGCGTTTGACGACGGACCTCAGTTCCTCCCATCCCACCGCAGGCCGAGGCGCCACAGCCTTGGTGCGCCGATGGCGATCGTAGCGGCCGTCTTACCCGTGAGGTATTCGCGGTCAAGCAGATTCTCAAAGGCGGCGACCGCGGAAAAACCCTTTGCGAGGCGCTGCTGCAGAACCGCCTGAACAGTCGCGAAACCGGGGAGTCTGTTCTGGTTGAGGTCTTCCTCGAACTGAGCCGCGAAGCCGCGGACACCGGCCGACGCGAGCGTCCCGTTGCGCTCGTAGGCAAGCTGTCCGGACCCCTGATGTTTCGGAATCTGAGGTATGCGCTGGCGCGTGGAGACGCGCGAATCGACGAACAGATATCCCGCGTCGAACCGGAAATTGCGCCACCGCTGCTGGATCTCGGTCTCAATTCCACGGTTGAGGGCGGAGGCGGCGTTTCTGCGCTGCCGGATGATCTGCGCCGGCGTCGAGAGGAGAGTCACGTTGGTGATAATGTCGCCGATCGAACTTCGGAATCCCGTCACTCGAACCCGCGTTGATTCGCCCACCCAGTCCGCGCCAACCTCGGAGCCGAACACCGTCTCGGGCTTCAGGGCCGGATTCGCGCGCGTCTCCGCGTTGCCCGCACGGAAGTTGCGAAACAGTTCGTTGAGCGTGGGCGCTCTGAAGCTGCGGTAGACGGATCCCCTTCCGCGCAGGCGGCCGCGTCCCACGACGAAGCCCGTGCTGGGACTGAAAAAAGTACGGTCCTGCCCGGTGAACTGATGCCGCCCGCCTGCAAAGAAGCGCGCCGGCCCGAGCTTGAAATCGGCCTGCCCGAATACTCCGTGCTGAAGGAGCGGACCGCCGCCCACAACGCGCTGCGTGGGAAACACGTCCGTGCTGTAGCCTTCCACACGAAGCGCATCGCCCCCCGCCGCCGTATTGAAGCGCCCGGCGCGATGTTGCCACAATCCCGTCACGCCGACGGCCTCCGACGGGACTCTTTGGAAAAAGTTGACGCGCTCCGAATTGCGGTCGGCCGCGATAGTCGCAAAGCCGCTGCGAAACGCTTCGCGCGTGTGAAAGCCGGCGAAGGAAACCGAATCGTTCCCCGTCTGCCGCTGATAGCGCAGCGCGATATTTCCAAGGCCGGTGGAATTGTTCTGAATCGGGGTTCCGTTCTGGCGGGTCTCGGACAGGACATCCGTCTTCAGGAACAGACGATTGGGGCCGCCGAAGTAGTCGAGCCGCGCCACGGAAGTCACAAATCGCACTCCGGCTAGCGTGTCGATACGGCCGCGGCGGTTCGCGGGCACGATGTAATAACCGTCCGTCTGATAAGCGCGTCCTTGCCCTGAAATTCCGAAGCGGCCCCAGATCTCGGAGAAACCGGCGGAGACATCCTGGGAATTCCGGTTACCTGCTTCGAAGCGTCCATTCAATCTATGCCGTTCGGGCTCGCGCGAGAAAAGCGCGATGGCGCCGGACATGGCCCGGTCTCCGAACACGCTGGTGGAGGCGCCACGGGAAACCTCGACGCGCTCCACATCGTCGGGAGGAATGCGCGTCCAGTACGCCCATCCACCGAAAGGATCGTTGACTGGAAGGCCGTCCCAAAGCACTAGACTGCGGCTTGCGCCGGACGAGCCCATGCCCCTGAGTGATACGCCTTGGGTAGTCGGGTGCGCCACCAGACTTGATGTCCGGCGAAAAAGGCTGAATCCGGGAACGGAGCGCAGCCGGTCGTCCAGATTGACTCCCGGGATCTTTTGCAGTTCCGGACGGCCGACGATCGACACGGAGGCGGGAGCCTCGGTCGCGATGCTCTCGGTCACAGTGATTGTGGTTCGGACCGGCTCAAGCGCAGGGGGCTGCGCCGATTTAGTCTCCTGCGCGATCGAATGCGTGAGGAAGAGAACCGGGGAGATCGCGCAAGCCGACAACATGAGCCGGAGTCCAGCCTGCTTCCTGGAGCCGGTCCGGCCGCACGCTAAACACAACCTGGAAGTGAGATGCATTTACCGGTTCGTCCAAAGGCCTCCCATCAAGCGGTCCGGCCAAAGCTAGAAACTTTAGAATAGTATAAATGCCCTCTTCGGCGGGGAGATGGCATTCGAAACCTTGAGAGCGAAACCAAAGCGTCGCTCCCGTCTGTGAGATACGCCACGCGAGGCCCGCCGCGCATTCGACGGCGCGTTCGAACCACGTCTCGAAACCTGGTTCGAGGCGGGCGGGAGCCGCGCGGTCAAGATATATCTCGACCGCCCACTCGGGTTCGCGGGTGAACTCCCGTACCTGCAGGTCACTCGTTCGTGCGGACGCCTTCCAATCCAGATGCCGCGCGCTCTCGAACGTCTCGTACGGGCGGATGCGGTAGAAATCGCTGCCCCTGCCGCGCTCGTGAAATTCCAGTTCGCCTTCGACCTCCTCGAACAGGCGCTCGATCTGGCTAGGCAGTTCCACGGAGGGGTAGACAAGCAACTCTCGCCGAAGCTCGACCTGCGCGGTGCGCTCTACGAAACCAAACGGAAAACGGGTCGAAAACACGAAACGGTTGTGCTTATACGCGCCGCGCTTTTCGAACAGGAGATCGACGTGTTCTTCGGCCGTCGAGCCGCCCGGGACGAGTGGAAAGTAGACGGTCGAGCCGCCAGAGGCCACAGGGGACACGCGGATTGAAAACGAGGGCATCCATTTGCGGTTTGTCACGCGGAGCGCGGCGCTCGTCGTTTGCCGCGCCCAGATGTGGTCCGGCGCCACGAAGTCGAGTTCCAGCGCGGCGAGTCCCATCCGGCTCAGAAAGCCCGATGCCAGCACGGCGGCAAGCATAGCGGCAACAATCAGGAAAAGGAGGTTGTTCGCTGAGATGACGGCGCCGAAGCCCACCAGGACAATTGCGGCCGAAAACAAGATGCCTCCCCTCAACGGGTGTTGCTTTCCGAGAACGCGGAAAATGTTGCGCATGGCTTGTCTTAATCGTACAAGAGAGCCGCGGCACGGCGATAAGCAGCGGAGACGAGGCACGCATGTTACGATGAAATCGCGCGGAGGCCACGATCGGGCCTCGCGATCATTAAGCGAACATGACTGCTGAGCCAGTTTCGCCCGCCGAACCACCGAAGGACATTCCGGCCGACGAGGAGACGCGTGCCGGCAATTATTTCGTTTCCAATTACCCGCCCTATGCCTTCTGGTCGAAGGACCGTGTAGCCGAAGCAAATGCAGCGATTGAGCGGCCTCCGACGCCCGGCAATCCTCTGGGAATCTACGTCCACATCCCTTTTTGCCGCAAGCGCTGCCACTTCTGCTACTTCAAGGTTTACACCGACAAGAACTCCAGCGAGGTTGAAAGCTATCTCGATGCAGCGGTTCAGGAACTGGCGATCTACGCCAGCAAACCGTTCATCGGCGGGCGGAAGCCGACGTTCATTTATTTTGGCGGCGGCACGCCATCCTACATCTCCTCCAGCCAACTGACCCGCCTGGTCGATCGCATGAAGGCGCTGCTTCCATGGGACGAGGCGAAGGAGGTGGCCTTTGAATGCGAGCCTGGAACACTCACGGAAGGCAAACTTCAGGCGATCAGGGAGCTAGGCGTGACGCGGCTGAGCCTTGGAATCGAGAATTTCAATGACGAAATTCTTTTGGCGAACGGACGCGCTCATGCATCGAAGGAAATAGGACGCGCGTACGAGTTCGCCCGCTCCATCGGCTTTCCGCAGATCAACATCGATCTGATCGCGGGCATGGTGGGCGAAACGGAGGCGAACTGGCGCGATTGCGTTGCACGGACGATAGAGATGCAACCTGACAGCGTCACCATCTACCAGATGGAGGTCCCGCACAACACCACGATTTTCAAGGAAATGAAGGTGTTCGGACAATCGGCCGCACCGGGTGTTGCGAATTGGAAGACGAAGCGCGGATGGGTCGAATACGCTTTCGCCGAGTTCGAAAAGAATGGCTACACGGTTGCGAGCGCCTACACCGCGGTGAAGGACACGTCGGCCGCGCCGTTTCTCTACCGCGACTTGTTGTGGAGGGGCGCGGATATGGTGGGCCTTGGCGTCGCGTCGTTCTCTCACGTCAACGGCACGCACTACCAGAACGACCACGAGTTCGAAAGCTATTGCGCGAAGCTCGGCGAGGGGAAACTGCCTCTATTCCGCGCCCTCACGCCGGACGCGGATGAACGCATGATCCGCGAGTTCGTGCTGCAAATGAAGTTGGGGCGCGTTCACCAGGCCTACTTCGCGGAAAAGTTCGGCGTGGATGTCGAACGCCGTTTCGAGGCGCCGCTTAACCGGTTGCGCGACCGGGGCTTTCTGACCATCGGGCCGGATTCCGTGCGATTGAATCGCTCTGGCTTGATGCAGGTGGACAAATTGCTACACGAATTCTTCCTCCCCGAACATCGCCAATTTCCGCTTGCTGACCCTCGAGACCTGGCGCGTGAGTGACGGCAGACCCTACGACGTGATCGTCATTGGAGGCGGACCGGCGGGATCCGCGGCCGCGGCGCTGCTTGCGGCAAGAGGCCGGCGCGTGGTTGTTCTGGAGCGGGAAGTATTCCCCCGCTACCACGTCGGCGAATCGCTGATCCCTTACTGCTACTTCACGCTAAAACGGCTCGGCCTCATCGAGCGCCTGCGCGCATCGAATTTCCCGAAGAAGCTGAGTGTTCAGTTCGCGAGCACATCGGGGAACATCTCCGCGCCATTTTACTTCTTTCAACATTTCGATCATGAGGCCTCCACCACGTGGCAGGTAGTGCGAAGCGAATTCGACCGCATGCTTCTCGACAACGCCCGTGAAAAGGGCGCAGAGGTGCTTCAACCGGTCACTGCCAGGGAACTGATCTGGTCGAGCGGCGCGGTTAAGGGCGTGAGCGCGGTTTCAGACAGTGGCGAGACGCGAGCCTTCCACGCGCCCGTGACCATCGACGCCACCGGCCGCGACGCGTTCGCAATTGTGCGCAACGGCTGGAGAGTGCGCGACCCGAGGCTGAACAAGATCGCCGTCTGGACCTATTACAAAGGCGCACTGCGCGACCCGGGCCTCGATGAAGGAGCTACAACCATAGCCCACATTCCGGAAAAAGGCTGGTTCTGGTATATTCCGCTACCGGACGATATCGTGAGCGTAGGCGTTGTTGCTGAGAAGGACTACCTTTACCGCGAAGGGCGCGACCTCCGGACCATATTCGATCGCGAGGTGAAGAACAATCCGTGGGTGGAAAGGCATCTGGCTCGAGGTGAAAGGACGGAGCCGCATTCGGTAACGGGCGAGTTCTCCTACCGCTCGCGGCATTGCGCAGCCGACGGCCTGGTTCTCGCGGGCGACGCATTCAGTTTTCTCGACCCGGTTTTTTCGTCCGGCCTCTTCCTCGCCTTGCGCGGCGGCGAACTCGCGGCGGACGCCGTGGATGCGGCGCTCGATGCAGGTGACGTTTCGGCGGCGCGCTTTTCGGCGTACGGCGCGGAAGTGTGCCGGAACATCGAGGCGATGCGGAAGCTCGTCTACGCCTTCTACGACCCCGGATTCTCTTTCCGCTCGCTGCTCACCGAATATCCAGGTCTGCGGGAAGACCTTACGGATTGCCTGATCGGTAACGTCGAACGCGATTTCGGTCCTTTGTTCGATGCCGCCTCGAAATTTGCGGCTGTACCGGAGCCGCTCGCGCACGGCAAGCCACTTATTGCGGACGGTGTTGTAGCGTGAGCGGCGTTCGGGTGATCCAACTTCAAAAGCTGAATGGGCTTCTCGCCCTGATAGCGCGGGATAATCCGTTCTACGCAAATAAGCTGAAATCGACGGCCATTACGAGTCTTGAAGACTTCGCGCTTCTCGTTCCATTCACCACCAAGCGGGAGATCATCGAGGATCAGCAACTGAATCCGCCCTACGGTTCGAATCTCACCTATCCGCTTGACCGCTACACGCGCTTCGCACAGACGAGCGCGACAACCGGCAAGCCGATGCGGTGGCTGGACACGCCCGAGAGCTGGGACTGGATGCTCACCTGCTGGGATCGCGTATACGATGCGGCGGGTGTGACCGCGCGCGACCGCATCTATTTCGCCTTTTCGTTTGGACCGTTTCTCGGGTTCTGGACGGCGTTTGAGTGCGCCGCGCGCCGTGGCAGCCTCTGCATCCCGGGCGGCGGCCTGCGCAGTGCGGCGCGCCTCGCGGGCATGATCGACCTTTCGGCGACCGTCCTGTGCTGCACGCCCACCTACGCGATCCGGCTCGCCGAGACGGCGGTTGAGGAGGGCATCGACCTCGCCACTTCGAAGGTGCGAACCATCCTCGTCGCCGGGGAGCCGGGCGGCAGCGTTCCCGGAACTCGCGCGCATGTTGAAAAGCTATGGGGCGCGCGCGTGGTCGATCACCACGGCATGACTGAGATGGGGCCGGTTAGCTACGGATGCCCGAAGCGGCGGGACGTGCTGCACGTAGCAGAGTCGGAGTACATCGCGGAGGTGATCGACCCCGCGAACGGCAAGCCGGTCGGGCAGGGAACGCACGGCGAACTGGTGCTGACGAATCTAGGCAGGCACGGTTCGCCGCTGCTTCGCTATCGCACGGGAGACATCGTCGAGGCCGAGCCTGAAGGCCTCTGCGAATGCGGAAGCTACGATCTCGCGTTGCGGGGCGGCATTCTCGGGAGAACCGACGACATGGTGGTGGTCCGTGGGGTGAACGTTTACCCAGCGGCGGTCGAGAACATTTTGCGGACGTCGGGCGGCGTTGGCGAGTATCGCGTGGAAGTGCGCACGGACCGCGCGCTGGCTGATTTGCACATTGAAGTCGAGCCGTCCCCGGACCATGCGGATGATCCGGGCTTGGCGCATCGCATTGAGACCGCGCTGCGAAACGCGCTGGCGCTGCGGATTCCGGTGACGGTGGTTCCCACGGGGAGCCTGCCCAGGTTCGAGATGAAGGCGAAGCGGTGGGTCAGGGTGTAGAACTGAGGGAGCCGGACTGTCACAGGTCACTCGCCGACGATGAGTCCGGAGGGCCAAGGCGTGTGGCCGCCGGACCGTGGGCAATCCCGCTACTTCAATCTCGGGCCGCATCCACCGCGGCTGTGGCAGTAAGAGGTCGATCTGGTGCACCGCCTTTGGCTGCGCCTGACCGCCGATGGAAATGTGTCGCAGCGCCATCGCGACGCCGTGAATCTGGCGCTCGGTTTCCTGGAACGGGACCTTGACCGAGAGGGTGAGGCAAGCTGACAGCCCATCAGGTCCGCAGCCTCGCCAGCGCCGCCGCCGTATGTCGGGGCAGGCGCTCTTCCGCAGCCAGACGATCCAGATCGCGCGGTTCGTCCACGTCGTACCACGGCTTTCCAATCGCAACCGAAAGCCCGCAACGCTCCGCGGCCGCCACCGTCTGCGCGAGGGCACACGGTCCCGACCATTCCACTCCGTCGAACATTTTCGGGCTTAGACGACGGCAGGCGATGGCGTAATAGCCGCCGTCCTCGCTCGGCCCTAAGGCGACGTCGGCAGGCGACTCCAGCAGGAACCGAATGTGCCCGGCCGGGAGGGTCGGAGAATCGCTCCCCACAATCATTGCTTGGGTCCAGCCTCGGCCAAGCGCGCAGCTCAGCGCGTGGAACATACGGACGCCAAGGCCACCGGCCGACTGCAAGGCGCGTGGCAGGCCGCAATCCGCCCATGCCATGTCCGCAGGGACGTCGGTGTGCAGTTCCACTTCGCCGCAGGCGGCCGCGTTCTCCAACGTGTCGGAGACAAAAGCCGTGTGCAATGCCGCTGCCTGCTCGGGCGTAAGGGCAGCAGCCAGACGCGTCTTGACTCGTCCGGGCAGCGGGGCTTTGGCGAAGACGATGATGACGGACGGCATCGAAAGATTGTAGAATACAATTCATGCGGAAATTTTTGACAATAGCTCTCACCATGTCGCTCGGGTGCGCCCTAGCCTTCGCCCAGAAGAAGGGAAAGGCCGCGGATGCCGAAAAGGGTAAGGAAGTGTTCCAGCAGTGCGGTGTCTGCCACAACGCGGACAGCGACGAAAAAAAGATGGGCCCCGGCCTGAAAGCCCTGATGAAAAAAGACGCCATGGCGAACGGCAAGAAGCCGACAGAAGCCAACGTGAAAGCCAAAGTCGATGAGGGCGGCAACGGAATGCCCGCATACAAGGAAATGCTGAGCGACGAGGAGCGGACCGACCTCATTGCCTACCTGAAAACGCTGTAACCGCCGGGTTACTCCGGTTCGATCGCCCGCTCCAGAAGCGAGGCAAGCCGGTTCGTCTTACTGCCCACGCGCTCCCTGAGACCGTTCAACTCGTCTTCGAGATTGCGCGTGCGGTCCGCCAGGTTCAGGCACGCCATGACAGCAACGCGGAAGGAATCCGCGTTGGGGGACCTTGCTGCAACCGAGGACATCAGGTCGTCCACGCTACGAGCGAGCGACTCCACTTCGCGAGGATCTCCGGAAGCCAGGAGCGTGAACTGCTGCCCAAGGATGGTTACGCGAACCGGCGTTTTCGTTGGCGGGGCGTTAGCCATGCCGTGCCTTTCGCGGCGGAGTTACGCCGTGCTTAGCTGGTCGATGTGGCCCAGGAGTTTCTCGATTCTCCCCCGAACCAGTTTGCGTTCCGCCCGAAGCGATTCCAGTTCCTCCGAAAGAACTTCGGCGCGTGCGCCGGCCTCGGCGGCTTCCTTGACGGCAGCCTGTTTCTCCGCCAGGGCTGCTTCCACTTCCTTGCGCGAGGCTTCCTTCTCCTGGCGCAACCCGTTGACCAACTGCACCGTTTTCGGGATGCGCTCTTCAAGGCTGTCGAGAGAGTCTGTTTCCTGATTGAGAAGGTCCATAGTCTTACGCCGGCGCGAGTGCGGCCTTTGCCCTTTCGATCAGCAACTTGAAGCCAGCCTCGTCGCTGGCCGCCACATCGGCCAGAACCTTTCGGTCAAGCCCAATGCCCGCTACCTTGAGGCCGTGCATGAACTTGCTGTAGGAGATCCCGGCCTCAGTGCAGGCCGCGGCGATGCGCACGATCCACAAAGATCTGTAAATGCGCTTCTTCTGCTTGCGGCCCGTATAAGCGAACTTGAGTCCTCGTTCGACGGCTTCCTGCGCGGCACGGTTCAGTTTGCTCTTGGTGAGATAATAGCCGGAGGCTAGTTCGAGCGTCTTACGGCGCGAATCCCGGCGGTTTGTTCCACGTTTTACTCTGGGCACGTTTCAACTCCTGGTATATTTTTTTCCGGCGGCTGATACGGGCACGTGCCACGCGCTCCGTCCGCACGGATGAGGTTTCGGATTGCGGCCTAGTAGGGCAGCATCCGGCGCAGCGACGGCTGATTTGATTTGTCCGCCACCGTGCTCTGGTGCAGCTGTCGTTTTCTCTTGCGCGACTTCGAGGTCAGAATATGGCGGGCGAACGCGTGATTGCGCACGACGAGTCCGGTTCCCGTCTTCTTGAACCGCTTGGACGCACCTTTATGGGTCTTCAACTTCGGCATAGATTTTTCCTGGATGAAACAGGGAAGTACTCAGAAAGTATAGCACGTGCAGCGGGCGGACGCAGATTAGGGTAATTTCAGAAGTGCTTATTTCCGATTGAGCCCGGCTCGGGGATCAGGCAATCCGGCATGCTCCGGACCGTCGAAGGCGCCAACCTCAATCATCGCCCTTCGCGGATGCCCCCTCAACGGCAGGTTTGAGGATTTCCGGCAAGGGAGGGCAGCTGCCTGGTTCTCGCTCTATTAGACGGACACCCGCAGCCGGGCCAACCGGGCATTAGGGTCCAATGAGTGGCCTCGGCGGGTTCGCGTCCGGCCCCAGATTGAAGACCACGCCTTCCTGCGCGCCCACGACGGGGAACTTCGGCTGCGCGGCCGCGATCGCGAGGCTGATCATCTCGTCGAGATCCGTGTCACTGTGAGTAGGGTCGTGGTGAACCGCCACCAGCCGCTTTGCGCCGCACAAGTCCGCGAACCGGATCGACTGTTGAAACGTGCTATGGCCCCAACCGACCCTGTCAGCATACTCGGAATCGGTGTACTGGGTGTCGTGAAGCAGCAAATCAACTCCCCGCGCCACGGGAAACCCGGACGTCCATTCCTTGCGCATGGGGAACGAAGTGACGCCGAGCGCGGGTTCGTGGTCGGGCATGTACGCCATAACCGTCGGCCCGCTGGCGATACGATAACCGACCGTTGGTCCGGGATGGCACACTGTTGTCGCCGATATATGGAACTCGCCAATGTCGAAATCGGCGCGCGGTACATCATGCAGCGCCAGTTTACAAGGCAGATCCCGCAAATGGACCGGGAACAGGGGCGGCGAGAGATACCGGTTAAGGCGTGTGCGGAGATCAAGCGTGGTGCTCGCCGGTCCCCAGATGTGAACCTCCATGCCGGGATTGTAGAGCGGACCGAAAAAACCGAGCCCCAGGATATGATCCATGTGCAGGTGAGTCAGCAGTACGTCGACCCGCTTCACGTTTGGAGCAAGCCCGGCGGGCATTCGGCGGATGCCGGACCCGGCGTCGAGGACCAGGACGGTACCCTCCCGTCCGGTCACCTGCACGCAGGAAGTGTTCCCGCCGTAACGCGCGGTTTCGGGGCCAGGTGTCGCGATCGATCCCCTCGTTCCCCACATCTTAACCTGCATCGGGGACAACCTCCCAAAACACGCCCATGGCACCTAACAGGCGGTCCTGCTGTCCTATCAACGGGAAAGCCGTCACTTCGATATTGCGGCGGGTGTTGTCGAGGCTTTGGACCCAGAAATTGACATGGCAGGGACGCCGCTTATTTAGGGCGATCCCGAACGGAAGCTGTTCAGGCCCAAGAGGGTTCCCGTGCTTGTCGGTGGTTTTGAAGAGCGCGGACCATTCATGAACCGGCATCTCACCGGTCTCATTGAAGCTCCGCCCGATCAGTGGTTCGGCAGGTTCGTTGAAGAAGATCAGCCGCCCCTTTGGGTCGACGATGATAATCGGCATTGCGAGGTAACTCGCCAACTGCCGGGTGAGGATCAACTCAATTTCTTTTTGCGACATCCGACTTTTCCAGCCTACGTGGCTATCCAACGGAGGTGCTTCATTCTATCAGACTTACGTGCCCCGACAATGGCGACCGATACCGGAGTGGTACTAGGCCTCAGCCTCGACCGAGTATACCGAAAAAGCCGCGAGAAGCGCGAACGCCTCATGGGCGCGATACGATTGTTTGGAGAAGGTTAGAAGGTCTGGGGCCGGGAAAACGGCACCGTCTCGCGGTAGGATGGCATGCCTGGGACGTGGTTGCTCTCTCTCGTTTCGGGTGGATCTCGCGCTCGATTGGTACGGCGTGTCATCGTGCGTGGGCCGGGCATTGACACGGTGCCCGGCGAGAAGCGGCGGAAGGCAAGAGATCGCCCCCCGGAGGAATCTTCGTTTCTTTGCGTAGCGCAGCGATTCTTTCACGCCGGCTCCCGGTTCTGTCATCTGATAAACGGAAGTCCTTTCGGCGGTCAGAACAGCCACGCGCGATCGCGCGTCCGGCTTCGGCGACTTTCAGCGGTGGGTGCGCGGCGCATTTGGCCGAGTCCGCGGGCGCGCAGCAGACTCCCCACCTTGCCGCATTCGGATTTGTATCAATGTTCGCGGAATTTTCGTGGTGGGCCCGGCAGAACTCGAATCTGCGACCTCTACCGTGTCAAGGTAGCGCTCTAACCAACTGAGCTACGGGCCCATTGATTGGGGATGCGGACAAGTATACCACGCCGTTTTCCGCTGGCTGCTCCAGAATTGTCCCATACAACCCATACGAAAATGCTGGGCCGATCTGCTGCCGGATAGAGACTCAAGCGCGGAATGCCGAAGGCGAGGCTTGAGACCTTGACGCCCGCTCGTGGAGTTGATTTCAGGGGCGGTCAGGGAGCAAGCGATACATTCGGATACGACAGGTCTCGGTCGCGGGGGAGTTCCGCTCCGGGGAAGGAGGCGCGAGCGGTACTCGCGCTAAGGTGGCCGTCCGGGCGCTACCAGTTTCCCCAACTGCAAGGGATCGGACATTGTGGCGTTGGGCGAAGGTAGACCGAGGCGCGCAACTGGGTGAGCGGGCCGGACACCCGATGGATGACGGCTAGGTTGAGGATGGGATATCCGGTGGAAAACGCGACGCGGGGAGTTTCAGAAAAGCGCCGACTCAGCCAGGTTCTAACAGAACGGAAAACCCTTATAGGTAGAATAAAAAAAATGAGATAGAACGTGGTATCAAATGCAAAAGGACAACTCCAAACCGTCCCAACCAACTCGATTTCTCGCCTACTCGAACTGTCTCCGGAAATCGGCGAACTGCCGCCGGAGATCATCGATATCCTTTTTTAGATCTTCGATTTCCGTCTCGAGTTTCTCGAAACGGTTCTCCTTGTCCGCCGGGGTGTCCGCTTCGCGTTCACGGTCCGCGCCCGCCCATGCTGCCGGTTCGCCGCAGAACAGGTGACCGTAGCGATGTTCTTTCATTCCCGCCTGCCTTGGCAATTTCATAACCAAAGGCTGAGCTTCCCGCTCCATAAGGCGATGCAGGCACCCTTCGACGGAATCGAGATCCTCGAAGTTGTGCAGGCTCTGGGTCCGGCCACGCAACTCTCCTACCGTTTGCGGACCGCGAAGCAGGAGCACGCACAGCAATGCGATCTCCCGATTGCCAAGATTCAGAGCCTCGTACGCACGGTGAGAATGCTTCGGAACGCGATTGTCGCCGCCGGTAAGAATGGAAGCCAGCCCCTTTGCCCGCAAGCGTTCCAGGGCTTCGGAGACATCACCGCCATCGAGCGACATCGCCGGGTCGCGATTCGATTTCTGATTACACGCGTTCACGAGCCCGTTCAGCGAAAGCGGATAATACTCCGGCGTCGCCATTTCCTTTTCGATAAGCGCCCCAAGCACTCGCGCTTCAACCAGATCCAGTCGAATCATCCGATCGCTCTCAGGATACCAACAGCGGCGCGCTTTCCTTCCGCCACCGCGTCGACTACTTCGCGGCCGCCGTTCACGCAATCCCCGCCGGCGTAATAACGCGGATTCGACGTGCGACCGGTGTGCGGGTCCACGCAAACGCGGCCGCCGTCGAGTTCGATTCCACGGCAGGCGTTGAGCAGTTCAAGCAGCCTGGACTGCCCGATAGCCGGAATCACCATGTCGCAGGCGATGGAAAAATTCGCGCCGGGAAGCATTCGCGGGATTCCCCGGCCGCTTGCGTCCGCGGCGCCAAGTTCGGTGCGCGCGCACTCGATCCGCTCCACACGGCCCGCGCCCGATATCGCCACCGGAACGGTTTGCCAATGGAACCGGACACCTTCCTCGCGCGCGCGTGCATATTCAAAGCTGAACGCCGGCATCTCGCCGGGGCCCCGCCTGTAAAGGAGATGCACTTCCTCCGCGCCGAGCCTGAGCGCCGCGATCGCGGCATCGATTGCGGTGTTACCAGCGCCAGCCACCACTACGCGGCTCCCGACTTCCGTCGGCCCGATCTTGTAGCGCGCGATGAATCTTAACGCGTCGACCACTCCTGGCAGGTCTTCGCCCGGGATGCCAAGGGGATGAGTAGGACCAAGTCCGGCGCCGATAAAAATCATGTCGAAGTCCCGCTCCAGTTCCTCTACGGGCCTGGCCCCGCCGATTTCCACGCCCTCTTCAAAGCGGACACCCATCGAACGGACCAACGCCACTTCCTTCAGGCTGTCTTCGGGTCTCAGCTTGTACTGCGCGATGCCGTAGGTGTTCAGCCCTCCCGGCAGAGGCCGGCTATCGAAGATGGTGACATCGGCGCCGTTTCGCCGCAGTTCGGCGGCGCACGAAAGTGAAGCCGGGCCGCCGCCAATGCATGCCACGCGAAGAGGCCGGGGCCGCGCCGCAACGGGAATGCGCGGGTTGTGCGTGTGGAAATAGTCCATCGCATGGCGCTGCAAGCGGCCGATCTCAATCGGCTGTCTGTTATTCCCGTGGAGCACGCAAGCGCCTTCGCACAAGGTTTCGACCGGGCACACGCGGGAACAACTCAGGCCGAGAATGTTCGCGTTAAGAATAGTTTGCGCGGCGCCGCGAAGGTTGCCCGTTGCGATCTTCTTGATGAATCGTGGAACATCGATATGCGTGGGGCATGCGTTCGTGCATGGGGCGTCGTAGCAGAACAGGCAGCGGTTCGCTTCGACAGCGGCGGCACGGTTTCCCAGGGCCGGGTGAATTTCAGGAAAGTTGTCCGTCACGCGCGGCTCCCGGCGCCTGTAAGGGCGACGCACTGCGCGAGGCTGCGGTCCGCGAGGCGCGCGAACTCATCGACGTCTGCCTTTGCGATGTTCATGGGCGGCGAGAGGCGAATCACGTTACCGTAGAGCCCGCCCTTGCCTGCGAGCAGCCGGTTTTCACGCGCCGCTTCGAGAAAGGCGGCGGTTGCCGCCGTGGCTGGCGTTTTCGTCTTGCGGTCCTCTACAAGTTCCATGGCTTGCAGAAGTCCCATGCCCCGCACCTGACCGATGATGGCATGCCTTTCCGCCAGTTCTTCGAGCTTTCCTCGAAGGTAAGCGCCGACTTCGGCTGTATTCACGCGAAGATTTTCTTCCTCGATATAGTCGATCACCGCCTTACCAGCGGTAGCGGCGATGGGATTACCGCCGAAAGTGGATATCGTCGCGCCCTTCACCGAATCCGCGACCTCCGCTCGGGCTAGTGTCAGCCCGATGGGCATGCCGTTGCCGAGACCCTTCGCGCTGGTAATGACGTCCGGCGTAACCCCATACTGTTCGATCCCGAACCATTTGCTTCCGGTGCGCCCCCAGGCCGTCTGCACTTCGTCGCTGACGAAAATCCCGCCATACTTCCTGACGATGCCGGCTACGATGCCGAAGTATTCCTTGGGCGGCGTAATGAATCCGCCGACGCCCTGGATCGGCTCGCCGATGAATCCGGCGATGCGGCCCGAGGTGGTAGTTCGAATCAACTCCTCCATGTCGGTGGCGCAACGGACGTCGCAAGAGGGGTACTCCAAACCGAACGGGCAGCGGTAACAATAAGCGTTGTGCGCGTGGACGATTCCGGCCTGCGGGACTCCGCCCAGCCGCCAGTTCGAATGCGCCGTGAGCGTCATGGCGAGCGCCGAACGGCCGTGATAGGAGTGACGCAGCGCGACAATCTCGCTTGATCCCGTGTAGCAGCGCGCCGCGAGGATAGCCATTTCGTTCGCCTCCGTGCCACTGTTTGTGAAGAACGATTTGGTCAGCTTGCCGCCGGGCGAAATGCTCGCGATCTTCTTTGCGAGCGCGGCTTGCGGTTCATTCGCGAAGACCGTGGAGACGTGCTGGAGACGGTCCATTTGATCGCGCACGCGGATGTTGACACGCTCGTTGCAGTGCCCGACGCTGACGGTGACGATGCCCCCGAAAAAGTCCAGGTACTGATTTCCGTCCGCGTCCCAGACGTATTGATCCTTGGCCCGGGCGATGACCAATGGTTCTTGAAAGTAGTGGAAGACCGAGGGAAACAGGTATTCCTGATTGGCAAGGATAATTTCGTCTTTCGTCATACGGGTTTGAGCCAATTATGAATCCTGGGACGTGCGGCGCGCAAACGGAAACGTATGCTCCCTGAAGCCCGATTCCGTCCGCGATGGGCTTGTGTCATTCCACCGTTGAAGGTAATGAACCGCTGCATCCGCACCGGATTTGGCCGCCGTGGGCGGAGGCCGGGCTGAGAGATCGGGTTTGTAATAGGATACGGGCGTCCGCTGCATCCGTGCGTTCGCCGATGACCAGCACAGGCCTGAAGCGCTCCCGGTGCTGTCAACAGTGGGCCACCTCGCGGCAAGCGGAGGTTCTTTCGGCGATAATCGAACTATGTTATCCGTCTTTTCCTCTCCCAGCCGTTACACGCAGGGGCGCAACGCCACGGCTTCGCTGGCGCGAGAGATGAAGACTCTCGGGCTCGATCCGCCCGCGCTCATCGTCGCCGGCGGCTCGGCCGTCCGCCTTCTCTCGCAGGTCTGGGAGCGCACCTTCGCCGAAGCGGGATTCCGATACTCGGTCGATGCTTTCGGAGGCGAATGCTCGTCCGCCGAGATCGAGCGCGTTAGCGCATCGGCCCGGCATTCACTCGCGAAAGTGATCGTTGGGGCGGGTGGCGGCAAGGTGCTCGACACGGCTAGGGCCGTCGCATCGGGCCTTGGACTTCCCGTGGTGAACTGCCCGACGGTTGCATCGAGCGACGCTCCGTGTAGCGCTCTCTCGGTGATCTATACCGAGGAAGGCGTGTTCCAGGAGTATCGGATCTATGGCAGGAATCCCGATCTTGTGCTCGTCGATACGGAGGTGATTGCTCAGGGTCCGCAACGCCTCCTGGTCGCGGGAATGGGCGATGCGCTCGCAACGTGGTTCGAAGCGAAGACCTGCGCCGCGGGCCGTGTTCGGAACATGCGCGGTGGCGCTTCGACCGGTAGCGCCCTGGCGCTGGCGGAACTCTGTTACCGTACGCTGCTCGCCGATGGCGTGCAGGCTCGGCGCGCACTCGAACTCAAGGCTGTAACACCGGCGCTCGAACGCCTGGTCGAGGCCAACACGCTGCTCTCCGGACTCGGTTTCGAATCGTCGGGACTCGCCGCGGCCCACGCCGTACATAACGGGCTCACGTCCGCGGCGGGCACCCACGCTTACTTTCACGGTGAGAAAGTCGCTTTCGGCGTGCTTGTGCAACTGGTTCTTGAAGGAGAGTCAGGCGAGCGCTGGCGCGAGGTGCTCGGATTCGCTACATCCGTGGGATTGCCGATTACACTTGAACAGATTGGATTACGAGACCTCCCACGCGAGGCCCTAGAACAAATTGCCGCGCGAGCGACTGCTCCGGGAGAAACCATACACAACGAGCCTTTCGAGGTAACGCCTGCATCCGTGGCAGACGCGATCCTCGCCGCGGACGCCGAGGGCCGGGCGTATTCGAGCACACTCTGACGGCCAGCATGCCTTCAGGCTATTCAAGCCAGAGTCGTACCAGGTGGCGGCGGCGCTCCGGCTCGGCGTGATCCTCGAAGGCCGTCCGGCTGTGGAGGATGAAGACGTTGTTAATGAATTGCATGTCACCCTGCTCCATGGCGAACGCAACGGGAAGTTCGGGCCGCGTCATCACGCTGTCGATGAAGTCAAGCGGCTCCACATCGGCCGCAGTCAGCGGCACCCCCACCAGTTCATGCCCTTTGGGAATATAGAAGCGCAGGTAGCGGATTGCGATGCCGTTTCGGCATGTAAACACGGGCGCGAGCAGCGTAGGCGCTTCTCCCGGCGGCAACTCCGCCCTCCGGTCGAAGTGGTACGGAGCGTACAGGCGATCGAGCAGGTCGGGCCGTTCTTCGAGGACGATATTGTGAAGCGTCGCCCCGCTGATGATCGCCGATTCACCGCCGCTTTTCGCGGTGTTCAGAGCCAGAAGTCCCACGATATCCGGGAAGAAGCCCGCCATGATGGGCGCGGAATCGGTGTGGTAATTGAGACCGAGCGAGGTCTTCGAAGTACGCGCGCCGATAGTGCCGTATTCGCGAGCGAGGTCTACACCCTCGTTCCTCACAGAATACAGGACGTCGCCTTTCACATTTTGTGGGACTGCTTTTCCGAGCAACGCGCCGAAGCCCCAGTAAATGATACGAGCCTCCTCGTCGCTATAGCGTTCCCTTGGCAGGCCCTTCAACAGCACGAAGCCGCGTCCGGAGCGGATCTCCCGCCTCAGTGCCGCTGCGTCGGCGAGAAACGATGGCACGTTGAAGTCCGATGAGGTCAGGTTCGCGATTGGCTTCGCCTCACGTTGAATCTCTGTGAGAGAGCGGTCGAACTCCTCAATCACGGCTGGAGACAGCCGGTAACACCACTGCGATGCATTGCTGAAGTCCGTGCCCTTCCATGCCGTTGGACCATCGATGCGAGACCGATGGACCGGTGTCGGTTGAATCTCCATGATTACCAGTCTGCCACGGAGCCGTCGTCCTGTCTGCCATGCGTTCGTCTTACTTTGAGAAGAACGCACTCGGCACCAGCCGCCAAGGCGAAGTACGGTGAGTCATTGAAAAGCGGCAGGCTGCCCGGATGACATCAGCCAGCCGCGTCCGTGGTCGAAGTGGGACAGATGGAATGCCAGCGGTTGGCCTTGAGCGGCCACGCCATCCAGCGGATGTTTGAGCGAGGAATCGGGGTGGAGGATGTATTGGTGGCGGTCTCCGGCGGCGTCACGATAACGGAATACCCGGACGAATCCGAGCCGGCTAATATTCGCGCTAGTGAACGACGGCCGATCCACGTTGTGGCCGCTCTGGATACTGAGGCTGGCAGGTGCGTTGTAGTGACCGCATACCAGCCGGACCGCCGCCAATGGAAAGCTCACAAGACGAGGAGATCTGTATGCGTTTGCACTCTTTGTAGGCACGGTAAGACTAATCTGGCTTCGTGACGGTGACGCTGCAGCGCGGCGCTACGCCGATCATTCTGAAGACCGATCCCGCCGAGGTAGGTGAAAACTGCCGCGAGTATTACCTGGCGGCCGAGGTGACGGCCCAGTTTGATGGAGCGGGCCGAAACCGCATTGAAAAACGGCACCGCTGTCGAGATTTGGAGACTTGCCGCTTGAAGGCCGATTCGTGTAGGATAGAGCCGAGCGCAAGACCTGACGGCTGATCGCTGAAAGCCTGCGCGGAAGAAGGCAGGCGACGACAAACGATCTCCTGCCCCACTGGCGGAATCTAGCGCGGAAGCTGACGAATCCACTCGTTCAACAGCTTCACGCCATCCTTATCGACCGTGTTGGTGCTGACTGGCGGCATCTGATGTTCGCCACGGAGCGCGATACGGCGATACAGCACCGAGCGATCCGGTTCTCCTGGCTTAACAAGAGAGGCTCCCGCGATGCCGAGGTCTTCGTGAACAGGCGGCTCATTCAGTATCCGCGCCTTTGGGAGCGCCGTCTTGTAGCCGAGTTCCATGAGTGAGTTGCCGCCGCCGTCCGCGACATGGCACATGGCGCAGTTGACTTGCATGTAGGTCCTGGCGCGCAGGTTGATGTCAGCCTTCGAGTCGAAAGGATCGGGATATGCAAGGTACGATGCCGGTGCCTTTGCCGGCGGCTTCTTGAAGATCCCGATGTGTGAGAATGTCCGGAGTTGGTTGTCGGACGTGCCGCCGTAGTCATGGACCCGGTTCATTTGCGGCGTCGTAAGTCCGAGGACGAAGCCGGCCGCGCGCGAGTGACAAAACATGCACTCACTCCGGCTGGGATAGTGCCACGTCTGGTTCCGGACACCGCCGGGCGCCGAGGAATCCTTTATCGTGAATGTCTTGTCGATGCCCGCCGCTTCTACCAGTGTCGCATCCGTCTGCGCGTCGTCCCAAATGTAGGAATAGCCCACCCAGTGGTTTTCCTGCTTCACCACAATGCGCGTCTCGATGCGTTTTCGCGATGCCGCGTTTCCCGCTTCCATGTCCAGAGAAAACGACTTTACAGTTACGGCCCCGTCATCGAACACCCACGCGTTGTGCGCCTGATTCGGCTTTTCAGGGACGGTGATCCTGGCATCGCCGGGGAGGGCGAAGAATCGCTCCTTGTGCGTGCCGTCGGACCAGAAGGGCGCGTTGATCGAATAATGAATCACTCCCGGCGCCGGCTTGTGCTCCCGAACCGATGAAAATAATCCCGTCTCGCTGAGCTTGCGCGGAAACGGCGGCCCGGGCGGCGCCGGAGGCCGTGTCTCGAGTTCGAAGATTTCCCCCGTCGCGTGATCGAGCGCATAGAACGAGCCATCGCGCCCCACACCGAAACTCGAAATTTTCACGGCGCTATCGGTGAGCTCCCGATGTCCGGTGACTTTCTTCGTGGAGTGGTCGTAGCGCAGTCCCCACATTTTTCCGTACTCGTAATCGCCATAAATGTAGACGTCCTTGAGCTCGGGAAACTTCGCTCCCTGATAGACGTAGCCGCCGGTTATCGAGCGGCATTCGGTGTGGTGATGTTCGACCACGGGCGGCGTGAATGGCGTCGGTCCTTTCGGGTTGTTCGGATGAAACGGATGGTTGCCCTCGCGTACGCTCCAGCCATGGTTGCTGCCCGGGCTGACGAGTTCGATCATCTCCCAGATGTCCTGGCCGACGTCTCCGACCCACGGTTGACCGGTATACGGATCGAAGCTAAATCGCCACGGGTTGCGAAAACCGTAGGCAAAGATCTCGGGCCGCGCGGCGGGAACCTTCACAAACGGGTTGTCGGCGGGAATCGAGTAGTTGCGGCCAGGGTCCGGACGATCCACATCGAGGCGCATCATGACCGCGAGCAAGTCGTCGAGGCCCTGGCCCGTGGCTTTCGGATCGGAGCCGCTTGTGCTGTCACCGGTCGAGATGTAGAGGTAGCCGTCGCGTCCGATAATGGCCTCGCCGCCATTGTGGCCGCCGCCCAGCCATTCAACGATAACGGTTTCCGATTCCGGCCGCAGGCGCGGAGGATTGCTGCCCATCTCGAGTTGGAAGCGGGACACGCGGCTATTCTGCGGGCCTTTGATCTTTCGATCGAGATGGCTGAATACGAATACGTAGCCGTTCTCCTTGTATTTCGGATGGAACGAGAAGGCCGAGATTCCGCGCTTCATTTCGAGGAAGAGAGCTTTCTTCCCGGTGGGGTCGGATGGCTCGAAACTAAGGATCTTCCCCTTGTACTCAGCAACCATGAATCGCTCGGAAGCTGGATACTGGGCAATAAAGACCGGCTGCTTGAACGTGACCTGGCGGAACGCCCGCGTGAGCCGGTAGGGCGAAGCCGGATCGGGTGAGCCGGAAATCTTCGAAGCCCATTTCACCCGCTGGGAGATCCCGTATGGAGCGGCTGCTTCGCCAAACTGCGTGGAACCTAGTGCTACCAATACAAGAACGGCTCGCAATTTCTTCATAATCAAATCCGTCAATCGAGTCCGAATACTATCAGGCTGCTGCCGGACGCCACGGCGATGAACTGCTTGCCTTCGCTGCGGTAACTGATCGGATTCGACCAGATCTCGCCGCCGGTCTGAATGCGCCAGAGGACCTTTCCGGTTACGGCATCGAGCGCGAAAAAATCCCCCTCCATGGTTCCCGAAAAGACCAGATCGCCGGCCGTCGCCAGGACGCCGCACCAGGGAGGGGTCTTTACTTTGAACTCCCATGCCAATTCGCCGGTCAGCGCGTCGAGAGCCCTCAGCGCCCCGTATGGTTCCTCCGTTGCGATGTCGCGTTTCGTCGCCCCGAGATACATTCGTCCGGGTTTGAACGGAGCACTGGCAGTGAAATAGATACCGCCCTTCTCCCGGACGTTCTGATAGAACAGCCCGGTCCGTTTGCTATAGGAAGGAGAGAACCAATTGGCAGTTCCATCGTCGTCGGGGTAGACCAGCGCGCCAGCGGCACTCGGCGCTGTTTCGCGATTCGGAATCGGCCTGCCACGAGGGTCGATGCCCTTCGCCCAGTTCTGCCGTGCGAACTGTTTCGCCATCAGAAATTCACCGTTGGCCCGGTCGAGCACATAGTAGAAGCCGTTCCGGTTGGCGAAGAGCATCAATTTTCTGGGCTTGCCGCCCCACTCCGCATCGACCAGTACAGGAATCTGGTTCGAATCCATGTCGTTGACGTCATGTGGAACAAACTGAAAATGCCACTGAAGCCTCCCGGTATCCGCATTCACGGCGATCACGCTATCGGAATAGAGGTTGTCACCCTTGCGGACGGCGCCATCGTAGTCCGGCCCAGGATTGCCCGTGCCCCAGTACAGTAGATTGAGTTCGGGATCAAAGGAACCGGTCACCCAGGTAGTGGCTCCTCCGCGTTTCCAGCTATCGCCGGACCAGCTTTCATTTCCCGGTTCACCGGGTCCCGGCGTAGTCCAAAAACGCCACACGAGTTTCCCGGTCTTGGCGTCATAAGCGTCCAGGAAGCCCCGCACTCCGTACTCCGCGCCGGCGATTCCGACTACGATTTTGTCCTTCACCGCGAGCGGCGCGGCGGTCATCGTATAGCCAGGCTTGTAGTCTGCAACTTCCACGTCCCATCGCACGCGGCCCGTGCGGGCATCGAGGGCGACCAGGTGCGCATCGATCGTGTTCACGAATATCTGGTCGTCGAGCGCGGCCACACCCCGGTTGACCTGGCCACAACAGACGGGAACGCCCTGCGGAATGGTGCGCCGGTAGTGCCAGAGCGGGCGTCCGGTACGAACGTCGAGCGCGGTCACGTCGCTCGGCGGATCCGTGATGTACATCACGCCGTCGAACACAAGCGGCATGGTCTCGAAATGCTGGCGTCCGCGGATCTGGTACATCCACGCGACCTTCAGGCGCCCGGCATTATCACGGTTGATCGAGTCGAGCTCGGAGTAGTGATGTGCCTGATAGTTACCAGAGTAGGTGAGCCAATTTCCAGGCTCCCTATCGGCATGAAGGATCCGCTCATAGGGCATCTGGGCCAGTGCGAGGCTATTCAGAAACGCCAGAACGAATCTCATCGAGTCCCCCGCAAGGCGGCCAGATAGGCCACCAGGTCGTCCAATTCATCCTTGGAAAACACGCTGCCATATGACGGCATGGGCGATTTCCCGAGGTCCACGTTCATCCCGTTGAGGTCCTCTTTCCAAAGTGAATGAACGACGCCTCCGGCATCGCGTATCTGAACGGAGAAGGTATCCTCATTTACTCGTGCACCAGTGATTTGGCCCCCATTCTTAGTAACCGCGCGGATCTGAACAAAACCTCGTGGAACCTCCGCTCCCGGTTCGACGACGGACGCCCGCAGGTACGCCGGGCTGCGCGCCGCGCCGATTTCGGTGAGATCCGGGCCAAAGCTGCCTCCGCGGGCGGATACAGCGTGGCAGGCCGGACAGCCGCCCTTACCCTGATACAACCGCTCGCCGCGATTCGGATCGCCGGGCAGCGGCCGAATCGTCCGCCGTCCCAGGCTGCGAACGTACTTTGCGACCTGATCGATTTCACTGTCGCTTAGCGCAGTCCCCGGCATGCTGGACCCGGCAATGCCGCGGCGAATCACGAGCCGTAAAGCCGCCTCGTCCGGGGCATGCCGCAATATGCGTCGTTGGAGCGTCGCCCCGCGGCCGCCTTCGCCGTCTTTCCCATGACAGAACGAGCACTGGCCGAGGTAGAGGCTCTCGCCCGAAGTGGCGGCCGGGGCCTGCGCGGCAAAGGTGGCCGTTAGCGAGACTGCGAATATGATGCGTCTCACGGCCCTGATCAATTCCGCCGCGCGGCCCCGGGCGCCAGCTGCCGAACGAGCGCTTCTAGCTCTGCCACGCGTTGCGAAAGTTCCTGTATCGCCTGCATCTCGGGGTCGGGCAATTGTCCGTGTTCCAGCGGGCCTGACGCCTCTCCGCGCGTCCGCACAATGCGCCCAGGTACCCCAACCACCGTGCAGTGATCCGGAACGGAATGGACAACCACCGACCCGGCGCCGATCTTCACGTCGCTGCCGATCGTGATGCCCCCGAGCACCTTCGCGCCCGTGCCCACCACAACGCGGTTGCCAAGTGTCGGGTGACGCTTCCCGCGTTCATGCCCGGTGCCGCCAAGGGTCACACCCTGATAGAGCAACACGTCGTCTCCGATATCCGCGGTCTCTCCAATCACCACACCCATTCCGTGATCGATGAAAAACCGCCGCCCGATCTTCGCGCCCGGATGGATCTCGATGCCGGTCAACAGCCGGCTGAACTGTGAAATCAGCCGGGGCAGCAGCGGGATCTTCATCTTGTAAAGCTTGTGGGCCAGGCGGTGCCAGAGGATCGCATGGAATCCCGGGTAACAAAGAAAAATCTCGAGGGTGCTCTTTGCGGCAGGATCCTCGCGGAAGATCGTCTCGACTTGCTCTCGGATCGCTCGAAACACGGCTGGAACTATCCTATCGCACATGCCCCCGGATTTGCGTTATGATGCTGGGCAATGAAGCGATTAAGCTGCCTTTCTCTCAGTTACAAGGATTCCTTCTCAAGCGGCAAGATGGATCTCGAGAAGATCATCGACACGCTGCGCGCACACAACTTCGACGGCGTCGATGTGCATTTCAATCACCTCAAGTCGACGGACCGCCCCTATCTGAAGCAGCTCCGCCGCAAGTGCCTTGACATGGGCCTCTCGATTTCGAGCCTCTGCGTCACAACGGAATTCGGCCGCTCCGCCGAGGCGATTCCAAAGGAGCTTGAGAAGGCGCGGGTCGCAACGGATGTTGGCATCTTACTCGGCGCGCCCGTGCTGCGCGTCTTCGTCGGTTCCGCGCCCTCGCCCGACAAGCAGGAAGAAGCCTTCCGCCGCGGCGTCGACGCACTACGCAAGGCGGCCGAGTATGGCGCCGAAGCCGGCATGCCCGTCGCTCTCCAGAATCACAGCGGCCTTACAAGCACCGGCGACGATATGCTCCGCTTCCGCAAGGAAGTGAACCACCCGAACTTCACGCTGTTGCTCGATACGGGGCACTTTGCGGGCCGCGAAGGCCCGAACGGGCCGAAGATTCCAGGGAAGACTTACGCGGACTACTATCGCAGCATTGAGCAGGTAGCTCCGCTGGCCCAGTTTGTGCGCGCCAAGCTGTATGAACTCGATGCCAACGGCAAAGAGAAGTACATCGACTACAACCGCGTCTTCAACATTCTCCGCGGCGTCCACTACAATGGCTTCGTCAGCCTCGTCTACGAGGGGAAAGAGGACGAAGTACAGGCAATCCCGCGCGGGGCACGTTTCCTGCGGTCTTTCGTCGCGGTGTAGCGAGGTCCGGGGCGGTGGGGCGGTGCGAGAGCGCTCGCGCCAGAGTCCCCCTCAACGCATTCCGCCGATACCGGTAAAACGCTCCCGCCCGACTTCGTGAAGCGGGAATCGCGAGGCGAATGCCTGTGCCCGGAAACGGCCCTTGGCGGTTTGGTACAAGGTTTTCGCGTTCCACCCTCGCCTTGGTGCGGCGGATTACAGCGTCCCGCAGTGTAAGTGGCATGGCGAGCCCCCCGAAGACGGACAGTCCCAACGACTGTGCGGACCGCGCCGTCGCTGCAGTTTGTAGCGTCCTGCTCATTCGACGCGCGCGGCTCAGCCCGCGGCAACGCGGCTCTGCATCGAATGTAGGCTCTCAAACGCTCGTGACCCGCGAAACGTCCCTCGGGCGCAAACACAATCTTTCACCCGCTCTCACAGTCGTCTCTCCGTAACCTATTGAATCTCGCATAATACAGTGACAATAATAAGTCGTAAAGAAATAACATTTACATCTACCACCCTGATGTGGTGTCACGTTGGGGCATGGACACCGATGCCCAACTCGCCCAGTATCTCGCTGGCATGTGGCCGCATCTGGACGAACATGCCCGTCGCCTGCGGCCTGTCGCGCGTTTCGTTCGGGCCAAAGAAGTGTAGTGGGTACACAAGAACCTCGCCCCACAACCGGCTGTATTGCAATACCATCTAAGAATCGATCCGCTAGAAAACGACCCGCAGTCCAAACTGGATATCCCGAGGCGTCCCCACCGTTCCGGAAATCGTTCCCGACACTGGATTTCCGATGGAGGCGTTCGGCAGGTCGAATTGGGGGTTGTTGGGCAAATTGAAAAACTCGGCACGGAACTGCACCCGAGCCCGCTCGGTTACGTTGAATTCCTTGAACAGCGACACATCCACATTGGTGCGGCCGGGGCCGCGCAGGAACCCTCGGCCGGCATTGCCGTAGGTATAGATGACAGGAGTGCCCCAAGGCGCGCCTGCGGTACCCAGCGCGGTGTTGAACCAGCGTGCCGGGTCCGGGTTCGGAAGCGTCGCATCGCCGAGGCGGTCCGGCCGGCTGCCGCTGCCCGTGTTGGCCACCGGACTCGCCAGCGACGGAGTGAACGGTAGGCCTGTCTGGAGGATCAGGATCATGTTGGCCTGCCAGTCACCGAACGCGGTGTTCACCCAGCCATGGCTCGAACTGAATTTCTTACCCTTTCCGAACGGCAGATTGTAGAGTAATGTCTGGGTCCACCTGTGGCGGATGTCGAACGAGCTGTTGCCGCGGTCCAGGAAGCGATATCGCACGTCTTGAGGGACGGGACCATCGCCGCCGCCGCCCTGTTGCAGCGGAACGTTGTCGATGGCGTGAGAGTATGTGTAGGCCGTAAGGAAGCCCAGGCTTGCGGAGAAGCGCTTCTCTGCCGACACCTGCAAAGCGTGGTAGCCGGAGTTGCCGCTGGTGGAGGCATAGTTGAGGTTGACCAAACCGGGAGCGATGCCGAATAGCGGGCGGCGGGGAGGTATCGCACCGGCTCCGGGAATCGGCTGGTTGAAGTTGTAGTTGGCATCGAGGTGGCGTCCGAGATTTCCTACATAGCCGACCTTGACGGCGATGTCGCCGGCAAGCTGTTCCTGGATGCCAAAGTTGAACTGCAGCGCGTGTGATGGCCGGTAATCTGGCGGAACGGTGAGGAAGTTCCCGACCGGGTTGTTCGAGACCGTGGCGAAGTCCGTGGACGGTATAAGCGGGAGACCATCCTGGATCTGCCGGTAGTTGGGGACAAACTCGTTGACAGCGATTGTGGCCGACGCCGCAAATGGCAGCATCCGGTGCATGCGATAGAGTCCGCCGCCGCTTCCCTGAGCGTTGTAGAACAACCCGAAACCGCCACGAATCACGGTGGTGCGGCGGGCCTGGTACGCGAAGCCGAGTCTTGGAGCGAAAAGGCGGTTGTAGGACAGAACTCCCAGGCGGCGATCGGAATTGAATCCCGCGATCAGTACCTTGCCCGTGCCGATGTTGAGGTTTGCGAAACGATCTGCGACCTCGACCGGCGGCGGGATGTACTCGTGGCGAAGCCCGAGGTTCAGCGTCAGGCGATTGTTGACGCGCCAGTCGTCGGCGACATAAGTGCCGAGTTCGAGCACGCGGATTCCCGCCCAGACCAACTGGTGATCCTGGCTCGCCGAAGAGTACGCACCGAGCAGGAATGCCGCCATTGCGTCGCCGGTATTGGCCGCGTTATTGGGGTCGCCGGTGAACGTCCGGCCAAAGGAGAAGGCGCCGTTCCCCTGGTTCGCCTGGAAGTCGATGATCTGCCGCCGGATGATGCTTGTTCCGAACTTGATGGTGTGCCGGCCGCGCATCAGCGAGAAGTTGGCCGAGGGATTGAACGTGTTCTCCAGCCGGATGGTAGGTATGGAGGATGGACCTCCGATGCCGCTGTACCCCGTGATGGTGAAAATGGGCACGCCGTGGCTCAGCGGCACCTGGTTGGCGTTCGGAACTCCCAACAGCTCGCCAAGGCCCTTCGCATTTGGGTCCAGGGCCTCCGCCTGTGGATAGACATTGGGCATGTCGAAGCGCGAGTACCCCATGCGGATGTCAGCAAGGAACCGCGGCGTGAAGATGTGGGTCCATGCTATGACGGCGTTCATATTGCTGAACCGGGCGTCGCCCGGGGTGATGCTACCCACGCCGTTGTGGAGATTCAGCGGTACCGACAATCCCGGCACCTGGCGGTATCCAAACGCAGTGGGAGTGTTCACCGTCGCCTTCTGTGGTGAAAAGCGGCCAAACACCGTATCATTCGAGGTAAGATTTGCGTCGGCCCGGACGTTTCCGTAGTTATAGTTGTTCACCAGCTCCGGGTTGGTGAACTGATTATTGGCAAGGCCCGGCAAATCGGGAAGCGGATAGGTTTGAATCAGGCGCGCCGCGACCGGGTCCCTGCGCGCAGCCGGTACCATGTTGTTCGGGAAGGGCTGGCGCGTAAAACCGCTCGCGGTTCCGGCAGCCGGCGTCACGGTCGCCGGATCGAAGATCGGGCGCGTGGTACGGAAGTCGCCCATGCGCAGGGCCGTAGTTGGCACGGTGTTCACGGTCGTGTTGGTTCCCTGAGCCTTTCGAAGACCCTCGTAGTCGCCGAAGAAGAATAGCTTGTTCTTAACGATGGGGCCGCCGAGGCTGCCGCCGAACTGGTTCTGGCGGAAGGGAGGTTTCGCGCTCGTACTCACAGCGTTGAAGTAATTGCGCGCGTCGAGATTGTCGTTACGCAGGAACTCGAAGGCACTGCCGTGAAAGGCATTGGACCCGCTCTTGGTGATGACGTTCACCGTGGCGCCGGAGTTGCGGCCCTGCTCGGCGCCGAACAGGTTTGTCTGCATTTTGAATTCCTGGATGGACTCCACAGTCGGCCGGACAATGATCAGGGCATTGCGTCGAAAGTTGTTGTCGACGCCGTCCAGCAAGTAGTTATTCGACATTTCCCGGTTGCCGTTCACCATCAACTCCGCGCCGCCGCGCGTGTCATCGGCACGCGTTCCACTGCCGATGGTGCCCTGCGGACCGTAGCCGGCGCCAACCGCGCCGTTGCTCAGGATGGCGAGCTGCACGAAGTTCCTTCCGTTCAGCGGAAGGTCGCTGATCGCCTTCGATTCGATTACCTGGCCGACCGACGAGGTGCTCGATTCGAGCAGTGGCGCGGCCCCGACCACTTCCACGGTTTCCGAGACCGCCCCGACCTGCAGGGTGAGGTCCACGGCGGCGCGCTGGTTCACTTCCAGCCGTAACCCCTCGCGGGTCACCTGGCGGAATCCGGCCTTTTTCGCCGTAAGAGTGTAGGTGCCGGGCTGCAAGAGCAGCAGTTGATAGAAGCCTGACTCATCACTTACCGTCTCGCGCCGCAGACTGGTTTCGACATTCGTGATGGTAAGGGTCACACCGGGAGCGCCAGCGCCGCTGTCGTCGGTGATTGTTCCTGTCACGCCGGCCGTTGTTTGCGCGGAGGCGGGCAGGAAGCAGCTCGTGAGAAGAGCAGACACGCAGATAAGATCTCGGAGGAGTTTCATGAAGGCTCAGATCCTTTCAGATCTCTCGGGCAAAGCACCCGGTAGTACTATGAACTGGTGGCGGAATCGAAGGGACATCAACCCACTTCCTCATTGGCAGCGCGCAGCAAGCCGCGCATATAGCCGATGCAATACCCCAGACCTCCCCGGCCGACTCCCTGATCGCCGACCAGGGGGGGAATGTGGTCCGGTACCATCGGACCGCTGTATCGTACCTGTCGCAGAGCCTTCATCACCTGATACAGGTTCAGGTATCCTTCGTCCGGCAACGTCTCGTTGAAGCGCGGCAGTGTTGAACTGACGTTGCGGAAGTCGACATCGAAGATCTTCCCACGTCCGCCATAGTCGCGGATCATTTCGAAAACATTCTTACCCATCTGGTCGCCGCCCTCTGCCCATGTCCCCACGCAGAGACGCACGCCCCAGTGGCGGCTTTTTCCGGCGAGCTGTTCGGCGCGCCGGTAGCATTCCTCATTCGTGAAGATTCTGCCGATGCCGTTCATCTTCTTGAGCACTGGAGGATCGTCTGGATGCATCGCCAGCTTGACGTTGGCTTCCTCGGCAACCGGCAGCACGGCCTTCAGCCAGTAGACGAAGCCATCCCAGATTTCTTCGGCCGGATACTCCCGGTCGAAGACATGCTTTTCCATCCTGGATTGAAAGCCGGCAACGCTGAACTCCCGCGCCTTGTATCCCCGCGGCGTTTCCACGGTCGCGGACGTATACACATTGGCAGGGTGCCAGTCCAACACCAAAATGGCAACGCCGATCCGGCCCAGTTCGCGCACGACAGCCTTGCAGGTCTCAATGTCCTTATCCCGCTCGGGACCAGGCCGCGCGAGCCCGATGTTCAGCGACCTGTGCGCGTAGTGCGCGCAAGAGACCATGGAAATCCCCGCGCGCGCAAAGCGGTCCTTTGCCGGCGCCAGTTCCTCCAATTTCGCGTCGCGAGGAATCTCCGCGCGAATGTAACGCAGGCCAATCTGTTTCAAAAACAGCAGGTCGTCGTCTGTTGCACGAATGCTGACGCGGTGCGCGAGCTTGATGTTTGCCGCATCGAACTCGTCAATCATTTTCCGCGGCGGCGCGGCGCTCAGTGCGCGGTCTTGTGCAGCGAGCGCCATGGCTCCCGCGGCCAGTGGCAGCCGCAACAGATCGCGCCGGGTCTGTTCGTCCATAGAATTCCTCCCTGGACAACGAATGTTCCGTCAGCCGGAATGCCATTCCGGCACCCGGCATCCGATCAGCCTACCACACTCACACACCACTTGCCTTCCTTCAATCAGCGTAATGTCCACCCAGATCTAGGCCCGAGCGCACGACGCTCCGCAGCACGTGGCGTTGCGCTGCCGGATCGTTCTCGCCGCCGCTGCCGGCCGGCATTCGATGCGCTTCGGTTACGACTTCCGGGTCTATCGTGAGAACGTCGCGCCTCCGGCCGATGTGGCGGGCCGCTACCGCTTCCGCACCGACTTCACCCGCGCAAACGATCTTTCCACTTCAGCGCAACCGGCCGGCCAGGAACTCGCGTCGTTTCTGCTCGGAATCCCCGCGAGCATCAGCAGTATTCAGCGCGCGGCACTCCGATCGAATCAGAACGTATATCAAGGTCTCTATTTCCAGGACGATCTGAGGGTGTCGTCAAGGCTCACGATGAATCTCGGCGTCCGGTACGAGTACGAGCACCCGACCACCGAGCGCTTCAACCGCAATGTCCGGCTGTTCGATCAGCGGTCCACGAATCCCATTGAAGCGGCGGCCAGGGCGGCCTACGCCAGCAGCCCGATTCCCGAAATCACGCCGGATGCGTTTCGCGTTCGTGGCGGCCTGGTTTTCGCCGATTCGAACAAACGGCGCTTTCCACACTGCGGACCGCAACAATATACAAGCGCGACTGGGCGTGGCGTTTTTGATCGACCAAAAGACCGTCCTGCGCGGAGGCTTTGGCATGTACGCCGCGCCGTTGACCATCGACAGCTATAACCAAAGTGGTTTCGATTTCACGACAGCCCTGGTGCCGACAGCCAACAATGGGCTAAACCCTGCTCGCGAACCTCACCGATCCGTTCCCCAGCGGCGTCGTCGAGCCGCCGGGCGCGGCGAATGGCTTGGCGACATTCATCGGCCAAACCCTGGGCGGCGCGGTAAATCTGGTGCAAAACACGGTCAACCGCCGGATCCTGCCGCTGAATATCGAATCGCGAAAGAATCCGATGATGAGCCGGTTCGAGGTCAGCCTGCAGCGGGAACTTCCTGGCCGGTGGGTGATCGACGCCGCCTATATCGGGAGCGTCGGCATCGACCTGACGGCCTTGGACAACATCAATCCGATCCCCAGGCAGTATTTGTCAACAGACATCGGGCGCGACAGTGCCACCGTTGCGCGACTTGAGGGCAACGTAACAAATCCGTTTCGCGGGCTGCCGGCAGCGACAGGCTCCGGTTTGTTCACGCAGCAGTTGGTCCAGCGCCAGCAACTCCTGCGACCCTTCCCGCAGTTTCTGGACACCTTTGTTGTTCGGAACAATGGGCGGAACTCCTTTCACTCGGGACAACTGCGCGTGGAGCGGCGTATGTCGCGAGGACTCACCGCTGCGGGCAGCTATGTGTTCTCGAAGCAGCTAGACCGGATTACGAAGTTGAACGCCGTCGATAGCGGCTATGAGCGGCGGCTGGGCGATGCCGACACACCGCATCGGGTCACGTTGAGCGGTCTCTACGAGATGCCGTTTGGCCGGGGACGCAAATGGCTCGCGCATCCCGGCCGCCTCGCCGACGGGATAATGGGCGGTTGGCAAGTCGGCTACATCTACGGTTTCCAGGTCGGCAACCCACTTACGCTCGACAACATCTTCTTCGACGGAGACCCCGGTCAGTTGCGGATGAACATCGATGGACGCACGGTTGACAACGTCTTCGCCGCGGATTTGCGTACGAGCGGCTTCTACTACAGAGACGCGAGCATGCAATCCAATGGTGTTCTCGATTCGAACCGCCAGATCCGCGATCCGCGGATCAACTTGGCGCACAACTTGCGATCGCTTTCCTCGCGGCTGCCGAATCTGCGCGGAGACACGCTGAACAACATCGATGTTTCCTTAATCAAGAACACTTCGATTAACGAGAGGTTCCGTCTGCAGCTCCGCGCCGAGATACTGAACGTGACCAATCACGTCTTCTTCGGCGGGCTCGACTTTAATCCCCGTAACGCCAGCTTTGGCCGCCTCACCGAACAAGTCAATCTGCCGCGGGAATGGCAGCTCGGGCTCAAACTACTGTTCTGATATGGGCCGACCCTGTCCAGGTCCTGGGTTTGAAGCCTGGCGGTGAAGCAGGGATCAGCTGGTGGCAAAAGCACAGGACGGGACGAGAGGCCAACGCGACGGTCGATCACTCTCGCTCATCTTCAACACCACACTCTCGACAGTGGCCCGGTATCAGCGGCGTACAGACATAGAAATGCTGTAGTGACACGCTTTCTCTCCAGCCGTGTTGAGTTGGAGAGAGGTCCAGCATGATCGCACCGGTGGCAGGGCAACGCAACCTGCTTGGAGAACCCTTCCGCGCCAAACGGTCTTGCGGTTCCTTCGGCAACAGCAGCGCCAGGAACGAGTAAAACGACGCCAGGCTGAGCGCTCCCCCCTTTCGGTTCTTGCGGCGCGGGCGTTTCAGACCGCCTGCCGGGCGAAGCGAAGTCTGGACGGCCGGCGAGGCCACTCCTACCTTGCGGGTTCAACTACGGCGGACATCGATCCCTTCGACCGTGGCATGCGCCAGTCCGGACCATAGGCGTGTATCTGTTCCCGGCCGAATTCCGCCTGCCCCAGTTCGCATGTCAAGACTATCGTGCGGCCCGTCTTGTCGACTTCTTCCGCATTCCGGTAGGCTTGTTCGGCGGAGAGGATGAACAATTTCTGGAGCATTTCGATCACGTAGTCGTAGGTGTGGTCGTCGTCGTCGAGCAGAACCACATGATAGAGCGGCGTCAAAGCTTCGCTTGTCCCGGCCGTTGTGGAAGGCTCTAGCGTTGTCCGGGGCGGCATGGCTATTGCGAGCCTCGAGACAGCAACATGGTTTTCAAAGTATGCATGATGATGTACAGATCCAGGCTCAGCGACATGTGCTTGATGTAGTACAGATCGTATTCGAGCTTGGTAATCGTATCTTCGAGTGTATCGCCGTATTTGTGGTTGATCTGCGCCCAGCCGGAAACGCCTGGCCGCACGCAAAGACGCTGCCTGTAATAGGGGATCTGTTGCGCGAGGGTCTGAACGAATTCAGGACGTTCCGGCCGCGGTCCGATGATCGCCATCTCTCCACGAAGCACATTGAAGAATTGCGGTAACTCGTCGAGACGCAAACGGCGCAACCACTTTCCCACGCGTGTAATTCGCGGGTCGTCCTTGCTCGCCCATACCGCACCCGTTCGGGCTTCGGCATTTGTGTACATGGACCGGAACTTGTAAACCGTAAACAGCGCGCCTTCGAGGCCGGTACGGACCTGCTTATAGAAAACCGGGCCCGGAGATGAGAGCTTCACAGCCAGCGCCGTCGCCAGCATGATAGGGGCCGTGACAATTGTTCCCACCACGGCGACCAGGATGTCGAGCAGCGGTTGCAATCGGCGGCCGTAAGCGCCGGGGCCGAGTTCGCTCGTGAAAATCAACTGAACCGGGCGGAGTTCCTTGGTGCAGATCCGGCCGCAGACAGTCTCGTAGGTCGATCCCGCCTCCTCGATTCGAAATCCGGCGAAGCGCAGATCGAGAAGGTCCTGCACGGGCATGCGGTCGCGCCTCTCGCTAAGTCCGACGACGATGAGGTTGGGCTTCTCCGTGTTCGCGATCTGCCGCAGGCTTTCTACCGTGCCCAACACCGGCACGCCCTCGATGCTGTTGCCTACCGGTACGGAGTTGTGGAGGCAGCCCTCCACACGTATCCCCAGTTCACGGTGATTGCGAATGTAGGACGCAATCTCTTGCACCACCGGATTGCAGCCGATGAACAGAATCCTCTGCTCGCCTACCTGCATTACATAAGCGCTGTGAAACTGCCTATAAAAATAAACCCCGATAAGCGAGAGAGCGCTCCCCAATAGCATCATGCGCTGGGGAACAGCCATTCCTCGAACGACGTAGCTGAGAACGCCTTGCCCAATCGTCGCCAGCGAGATGACCACGCAGAGATCCTCTAAGAGGCGGATATTTGAGGTTCCAGTAATGTTGGTGTACAAGTCCCTGAAATGGAACCCGAGCAGGATGGTAACCACGACAATGCCGATCCGGATCATCCCACGGTCATACAGCAGAAAAACGGTAGGATCGTAGTCGAAAACCAGATACGCGGCCGCGACGTATGCGGACGTAATTATTACGATTTCCGATAACAGGAGAGTCAGAACACCTAGCGGAACGAATATTCGGAAGAGACGAATCATCGGAGATGCGGCGCCACCCAAACCCGCGATCTGGACTCAAGTCTACCATGGTGAGTACCGGTACGCCAAGGACGGACCGGAGGTCCCCGGGACGTCCGGTTTTGCCTGGCGTACCGGTCGTTCCGCGCTGGCCGGCTTGCTGCCATCTTCTCTTTTCCATCGAACATGCGCTCAGCCCCGGGACTCAATTCCACGTTACTCGCGGTGCGCCCTGCTGTACCCCGCAATGTTGGAGCACGCAGAGTTCCCAAAGAACGTTTGGATATGCCGCAGGCACCGGGAATGGAATCCGTCAGATGGCAGCTACGCTGCCATCCGCTTTTCTCCATCGGACGCGCGCTCCGGAATACAGCTTTCTGACTTCGTCGAACAGCGCCGGCTGCCCGACAGGATCCGCGGCGTCGATCACCCAAACAGTCCGGCCTAAGGCTGCGGCCAGATCCGGCAAATCGTAAAACTTGAGCGCTCCGGGCACAAGGCTTTCGTAGATGCCGCGATGCAGTCGCCGCTCGACCACCGCTTGCCACGACACGAGCGCGCCATCAAGCGTCACCTCCTGGATCCGGGAATCGAACGCCGCCGCGTGCAACATCGGCACGCCGCCCGCGTGTTTTCCGAATCCAGAGACACGGGCCGCGTCCACCTCGGCTCTCGTTGTCAGCAGATCGACGGCGCGCACGATATCTCGTGCCCGCATGCCCACTAGCGTCCTGCCTGCGAGGAAAGTCGTTTGCGCGCTTGCATAGTCTCCAAACCAGAGCGGAAACGCCCTCGCCGTTTCGAGCGGAGCGGCCGCGCGCGTCTCTCCAAATCCCCGCGCGTCAATCGCGAGAACCACATTGCCGGCCTTCACCATGCTTTCGATCGGGCCGCCCTCCGCCGCGTCGGCTTTCTTGCCCAGTCCATTGACGTAAACGACGGCTGGATATTTTCCGGGCGCCTCCGGACGGAAGAGCAGCGCAGGGATCGTGATCCCCGGCTCGGGATCATAGGTCATCTTTTCGATCGAATATCCCGAACGGGAGATGACGCCGAATCCCCGCGCCGAAACCGGTCCCGAGGCGGGCTCGTAGCCGGACAATAGTCGTGCCCGCTTGACCACATCCTTCCTTTCCGGCGTGGCACGTTTCCTGTTCAGCGACCACACCGTCTCCCCGCCGAGGGATGTCGCAACCTGCCCGGTCGCCGTACACCACAGTTCCCGTTCCGTCGCGATTTCGACGAAGGGCTCGGGCGATTCGTCCCGAGCGCCCTTCAGCCAGCGGCTGAACCAATCGTAAGCGGCCAGTCTGCGCGGCTTGGTGAACCCGTGACCGTCATCCGCCTCAAACATCGCAATCTTCCCTCCGGCGCCGGCCATATCGTAGATGCGCTGGGCTTCATGAAAGGTCTCGCGAGCGCCGCCGATCGCAAAAAAATCACGGATCGCGGAAAGGATGAAATACGGCTTCCCGGCAAATGCTTCTACGAAGTCGGCATGGTCGAGCCCGTCGGCGAGGAACGGGCCCAGGATCTGCTCGGCGTCCTGCGGACCGATCGTATTCAGGAGCTTCCGCCACGAAGTGATGTAGCAGGACGGCGCGGCCACCTGGATACGGTCGTCAAGCGCCGCCAGGTACGCCGTGTGCGTTCCGCCTCCGGAATTCCCGGTACAACCCACGCGCGCCGCGTCCACCTCTTGCCGGGACACGAGATAATCAAGGGCTCGGATGCCGTCCCAGATCGTGTAGCGCGCGAGGGCGTCTCCCGTAAGCAGGCACTGCGCGCCCAGCATCGAGTGCTCGGTGGTCGAGGCGCTGACTTTCGAACCACCCAGATCCTCATCGTAGATCTGCACCCTCTCGCCTTGGCCGAGGGTGTCCCAGGCGAGCGCGACGAAGCCCTTCTGTGCCAGCGATCCGAGCATCTGCTGCCACGCTAGATGCGATTTCGCACCGCTCTCATGGCCTAAAGGGTAAAGAATCGCCGGGTAGGGTGGCGCGCCTCGCGTTGGAACGTAGAGGTTCGCGGTGACAAAGAATTTCGGCTGGCTTTCGAAAACGATCTTTTCGATGCGATATCCGTTGCGCTCGATCGTGGCTACGGTTCGCGGGTTGAGCGGCGTGCGAGCGGGCTCGCCTCCAACCGCTTGCCAGATCTTTTCGCGGATGTACTTCTTTCGCGCGCCAAGGTCTCCTGCCGTGAGCGCCGCGACCGTGCGCTCCCGCTCGTCGAGGAGTTTGCCCGCACGCGCCTTCAGGTAGTCAGGCAGCATCAGCCGAAGATTCTTCGACTCGCTTAGCGCCGCGAGAAAATCCGGATCGCCTGATCCCTGCGCAAACACGCCCGCCGCGGTGCTCAGCGCGATACACGCCACTCCACCGAAAACCGTTTTCATCGTTTCGCCTCCCTTAACCAGACGCCCAACTGGGTCGATTTTGCGGCGAAGAAGATCGCCTGCTCGCCGCCCGCTAACGCCATCCTCGTCCAAGTCATACTTTGCCTTCGAATACAGGTCCTTCAGCTTCTTCGTCGCGCCGCGCGCGACGAGCCCTCGCCCGTTGCCCGCAATCGATCAGACGCCTGCCGCCTATGAGCCGGTGGAGTGGACCGCGGCACTCTATCAGGCGTTCATAGTTGCGGGTGTCAAACCTGCCACTGCGTGCCCCACCCACGCCCCTCTCCACCGGAAATGAACGGCGGCCGGTTTCTAACATGCCTTGACGATGCCTGGAAGAAACCGCCGCGCTCTCCAACGGGTCGCATCATTTAAGGAAGCTGCTCCCTTCGCGCTTTGCGGTTTCGAGGATCACCGGGTTCGTGCGCCTCACGCCCGCCCGAACCCGCTTTCCGTCCCGCGAGAACAGCGGTGGACTTACACTCGGACCGGACGACTTCGTTACTTTCCAAAGGCCCGGGCTGTCCGTTCCACCGGCCGGATTTCGTATTTCCTGCTCCGATTCGAGGAAGAAGATCATACGCTTGCCGGCATGCGGCCAGAGGGCCGGGCGATTTTTGAACAGTGCAACCGCCCCGGCGAGCGGCGCAACGATACGCGTCGAGTGAAATATGCTTCCCGTCTTGCCACGCATTCATTCCGCCTTCAGCATCCAGATGTCGGCTTCGGAAGCGCCCAGGCTGAAGTAAAGCGATCGATCGTCGTCTGCCAGCGTCACGGCGCCGACGAAGTCCTGCGGCGCGACCGAAAACGCTTCCTCGCGCTTGCCCGTGCGGCTGTCCAAGCGGTAGATCCGTCCCTCATGAGTGAAGAGTAAACGGCGGCTGTCCTTCATCCAGACCGGGTAGGCGCCGGTTTCCGTTAGCTTTTCGTATTTCTGTTCGGCGAGTGAGTACAAAACAATTCCGGAAGGGCCGCGATCTGCCAGTCGCCTGTCGCCAGCAATCTTTTTCCCGTCCGGCGACCACGATCTTGCCAGGAACCATTCCGTCGCTCCTTCCATTTTCCCGAGTGGGTGCGGCTTCTGTCCGGCCCACGGTTTGGCCGCGTCGAGCAGGACTGGACTCATCCCAAGCATATTTGCCAGCACTTTCGTCCCATCCGGCGACCACACCGGCACGGCGGCGTTCGGTCCGGCGAACCGGGTAAACTGTTCAAGCCCGCTGCCGTCCGAGTGAATGCTCCACAATTCGTATTTGCCGCTGCGGTTCGAGGAAAACATTACGCGCTTCCCGTCCGGGGACCAGCGTGGAACCAGATCCTTAAAGTCGTCGTCGGTCAGTTGACGGAAACCGGAGCCATCTGTTTTGACCACGAAGATGTCATCGCGCTTACCCGTTCCACCAAAGACAAGCCATTTTCCGCCGGGCGAAACTTCCGGGGCGACCGCCAGGCGCGATCCCTGAGTGACGGGTGACATCTGCGCTGTCACCCTGCCTGACGCCGGATCGAGAGTCACCTTATGCAGATTCGACGAAAGACTTCGCTGCACATAGGCGATCCGTTTCTCGTCTGCCGAGATGCTGAACATTCCGGTGTAGGACGAGGGTGTGGTAACCGGCTCGGGCGCGCCGCCAGGCCTCCCGGACTTCTCGTCAATCGCGATGCGCCACAGATTCATGCTGCCGCCGCGGTCGCTTGAAAAATAGAGATGCTTTCCGTCCGGGGACCACTTCGGCGACCAGTCGACATGCGGATCCTGGGTGACGGCCACGGGCTCTCCGCCTCGCGCCGGAACGGTCCAGATGTCGCGTTGCCCGCCGCGCGTAGCCCAGTAGGCGATCCGTTGGCCGTGCGGAGACCAGTGCGGCTCAACCGCATCGCCGGCAAAAACAAGTCGCCGCTGACCCGAGCCGATGTCGACCGCGAAGAGCTGGCTGGTGGTGAAACGCAGTTCGGGCAGCGAGACGCTTTCCGTATCGCAGGCGATTTCCTTGCCGTCCGGCGACCACGCGGGGTTGTAGCAGGAGTCCGTCAGCCGCCTCACCGATTCCCCGGTCGCTCCCATCAGGAAAATGCCCCCCCCCGTCTCGCTCCGACCGGAAGGCGATGACGTCCCCGTTTGGTGATAGCGCCGGTTGCGTATCATCGGCACTTGAATCCGCTGTCAGATTGAGAGCGTTTTTTCCGCCCGCTCGCTGCATGTAGATATCCCCGTTGCCGGTGGCTCGGGACGCGAAGAACACGGATTTACCATCGCTTGAAATGCTGGGAAACAGTTCTTCCCCGGGTTGCTCCGTGAGGCGCTCAAACGTCGCGCTCCGCGTGCTCGTTCCCGCGGAGGGCCGTGGAATCAGGCGCCACGCGACGAGCAGGAAAGTCAGCGCCAGAGGAATCAGCACCCATTCCCACCGGAAGCGGCGTCCTGTACCCGGTTGACTGGCGGCGGGCTGCGCGGCGCCGGACATCGTGATAGTGGATAGGAGGAGGCTACGCTCAAGCGCTTTCAGATCCGCATGCAATTCCGCCGTTGTCTGGTAGCGCGCAGCGCGTTCCTTTTCGAGAGTCCGCAGGATGATTCTGCCGAGTACAGGTGATATCCTGCCAGGCTCGATAGGATCGGGCGGCTTGTTCAATATCGCGTCGAACAAGACCGCCATCATCTCGCCTCGAAACGGACGCCGCCCCAGGGCCATCTCATAGAGCACGACACCGAAGCTGAAGATGTCCGAACGCGCGTCCACATCTTCGCCCCTCGCCTGCTCAGGAGACATGTAGGTCGTTGTGCCGAGCATGGTGCCTGGGTTCGTTAGGAAAAGCTGAGTCTCATCGCCTTCGGCGGGCGTCGAAAGTTTCGCCAGTCCGAAGTCGAGGATCTTGGCCTGTCCACGCGAGGTAAGGAACAGGTTAGCCGGCTTAATATCGCGATGGACAATGCCTTTCGCGTGCGCGGCTTCGAGCGCGTCCACCGCTTGCACGGCGACGCTAAGCAGTTCCGGCTCTTCAAAAGGACCGCTCTTGAGGCGGTCCTGAAGAGACTGTCCTTCGAGCAACTCCATCACGATAAACGGCGCGCCTTCAAATTCACCAATATCGTGGATGGTGCAGATGTGGGGGTGGTTCAGGGCGGAAGCCGCTCGCGCTTCGCGCTGGAAGCGTTCGAGGGCTTGCGTATTCCTGGCCATGTCCGGCGGTAGAAACTTGACGGCGACTCCACGGCCGAGACGGGTATCTTCGGCGCGATACACCACTCCCATGCCACCGCTCCCGAGCCGATCGAGAATCCGGTAGTGTGAGATCGTTTTGCCTTGCATTCAATGGAAGAATAGACGGTTGAAGATCGGAATGCAAACGCGTGTAAGGGCGTGTCAAAATCACGGAGGGTAAGCCGCACGCCTGGCAGCCATTAGTTCATGCGTCCCGCGAGTGTTCCGGCTCTTTGCCAACGTTAGAAATGGATCGAACTGCATTACCCCTTGGCTGAGATCGATGGGCCTAACGAAGTCGGGTGGGGTGGGCGCCGCGCCCGCGCGGAGGCCTCTGGCTCTGTCTGGCCAAGCGGGGCGAGGCCTCACGGCTTGGCCGGAGCGGCGAACATCAGCCAAATTCACCGCGCATCTGAGTTAAGGGGATCCCTACTAGAAGTGGAATCCCAACCGGCTTCCGTACGTCTTAAACCTTCCATTGGTTCCGGCGATGCGGTTGTAACGCGTGTCGAAGCCAAACGAAAGGCCTCTGTTCAAGCGGATTTCAAACCCCGCTCCCGAATGAATGCCGAGATCGATGTTTCCATGTCCGCCCGGGAGTCCGCGCCGCGCCAACTCGGGCGATTGCGAGATCTGACCCGCAACAAGAGGCCCACCGAAAGGCGCCTGGCCGCCAAAAAGTTGCCTGACGGCTGCTGCGACATCCGGCGGCAGATTTGCATCCGGGCGGACTCCGTAATTCGGCGGGGTCCCGCGGCCCGGATTCTGGTTGTGGATGGTCACGTAGGTACCAAACCCGAGAATCCCGTAGGGCCGGATTCTCCACCGGTCTAACGCGGTGCTGGTGTACTTGAACGAGAACGGCACCACTTGCAGCAAGCGCAGGCGTGTTTGAGTTTGAGCCGTCACCGGGAACGGAGCAGCCCCCGTTCCCGAAACCGCAGCCGCGACGTTTTGCAGCCCCCCCGAGGGATTAAGCGTGGTCAACACCGCGAGGTTCGCCACTTGGGCGACATTCGAGGTTGTCTGAAAGTTGGTCCGGGATTGCGAGATTCCGATCATTACTTCGTAAGACAGCTTTCCCGGAATCCGCCGCGGACCCTCGAACAAAGGAAGATCGATGAACCCTCCTACGAACGATCCGGAATTCAGTTGAAAGGGATTGGCGGAACCTGCGAGCAACAGGCCGACCTGAGATCCAATTTTTCCAATTTCGGGGACGAGTTCCGGCGGCATTTCGAACGATTGCCGGTGTGGCTGCGCGGATTGGGACGGCGGCGCAAACGCGGAGTTGGAAGGGGCCGCGGCCGGAAAATCAGTCTTCGCGCCGTCTATTTTCAGCGCGGCCTCAACGATGCGGAGCCGCTCCTCAAGTTTGAGCAATTGTGCCTGGCATTCGGCGTGGGCATCCGGTTCGGGAGCGGGGACCGCGGCCGGCGCTGCCCACGAAAGCGAAAAAGCAAAAAGAGGACGAAACACGCCCAAGCGGATATTCATGCCGCTATCGTAGCGCGGGCGGCGGAGCAGATTCGACCTCGGACCTCTCTTCCGGCGCGGCGGCTACCGCAACACGGGGTGACCAGGGGGGTAAGGCTCTCCGAAACGCATACTCGGCGAGACTCTGCCCGTTCGGCAACAACCATGAATCGGCGGCGACCGGGGCCCCTACATCATACTTTGCCGTCCTGGACTTGGGTTGCTTCACTTATCCTTACTCATCGGCGAAGAGCCGCAATTCTTCTGTACGAATTTAGGGAACTGTCGGATGTCGGCGTATGAATGCGCAATTCGCGCTTAAAATATCGCAGATCCGCCGCGGTCCGACGACCGAGACTACCGGCGATCACCACCCGCGAAGTCCTCGACACACTTGTACCCGCGCGAGTGTCCGGGTCCGGCGGATGGGCGCGGGTAGCGCCCATTCCACTGGATTGAGGTCTGCTAGTAAATGACTGTTCCAAGTGCGCACACGGACCTGTGTTGGCCGTGGGGCAGGCCATCGTTGTTTGTGGTCTGTCACTTTCGTGTGGAGGAGGGCAGGCGGCAAAAAAGCGATCGCCTGCAACCGGCTGACAATTGCAACAGTTGTTTCAAATGACGGCACTCAGGTCGAGAGGTCGAGCTTCTTAGGCGCACTGCGGAGAACTATGTTACCGTCCGCGACGCCAAATTCCACTTCTATTCCGGGTCCAAAAATCACGTCGAACCTGGAGTTCCTTTGGGAGACTCCGAGCATCGAACGCCACGGATGCGTTTCAGAGCCTGTTGGATGCGCTGGGCCATCCGGAACCAGAGGCCTGCGTTAGGCCATAATCTACCAATGACCACCCGATGCGCATGGTGCGGAACCGATCCCCTTTACGTCGGCTACCACGACCTTGAATGGGGCGTTCCCCTTCACGACGACCGCGGGCTGTTCGAGTTGTTGACGCTCGAAGGGGCGCAGGCGGGGCTCAGTTGGATCACGGTTCTCCGGAAAAGGGCGCGCTACCGCCAGGTTTTCGATGGCTTCGATGCGGCAAAAATCGCGCGTTACCGTCCGGCGAAGATTGAGAAACTATTGCTTGACCCGGGAATCATTCGCAACCGGGCAAAAGTCGAAGGCACCGTGGCTGGAGCCCTTGCCTATCTCGAAGTCGTGAAGGAGTTCGGAAGTTTCGAGCGATACCTGTGGCAGTTCACTGGTGGCCGGACGATTCAGAATCAATGGAGGTCCTTGAAGGAAATACCGGCTGAGACCGGCGAGTCGCGGGCCATGAGCAAGGCGCTCAAGGAACGCGGATTCAAGTTCGTCGGGCCCAC
>SXGT01844833.1_pt1 | contig 56709 bp, 44 predicted proteins | sample 3176221 | NCBI WGS metagenome assembly SXGT01 (sample SAMN11356862, study PRJNA531348) | freshwater metagenome | isolation source: freshwater sample F1-120 | place: China: Fuxian Lake, Yuxi | collected 2017-12-25 | reverse complement strand
TGCTCGATCTCGCGTCTTCCAGAGTCCGCATCCTCACCCCCGAAGGCTTCGCCGACTTCGACGCCGCCTGGTCCCCCGACGGCCAGTACCTGGCCGTCCTCCGCACCGACGTCCGCGTCACCCGCGCCATCGCCGCCGGCAACGTCCTCCTCATCCGCGCCACCGACGGAGTGGAAGTCGCCAACCTCGGCCCATCCTCCGGCATCCGCTTCGTCCGCTGGCTGCCCTGACCTGAGTCAGGCCTGGTCTGGGTCAATTCGCCGTCCTGACCCTTCGACTCGGCCGCTGCGCGGTCCTCGCTCAGGACTGATCGCGCGTCGAAGGACCACCACTCACCCCGCGTCGACAACGATCAAGATCTGCCTCGCCACCATATCCTCCAGACACTCCCCCGCATCCTGCGCCGCCGTCTCCCGATCGATCTCGTACTCGCTGCACAGCGCCTCCGCCGCCTCGTCGACGCTGATCGCCGTCGCCGTTGCCGCCGCCGCCAGCGCCCACAACGTCGTCGCCGCCCCGTTCAGCGTATGCAGCTTGTTGTCGTCGGGCGTGACGACGAACGCCTGCCCGTCGATCACACGCCCAGCCGTCTGCGGGTTGCGCCGGTACCGCCGCATTGTGCAACCATACCGCATGACCGCGTCCTGGCGCCTATGAAGGTCCTCCTCACGGGCGCCGCGGGGTTCATCGGCTCGCACACGGCGGAGCGGCTGGTTCGGGCAGGCCACACGGTCGTTGGCATCGACTCCTTCGACGGCTACCTGTACCCGGCGGAGGTCAAGCGCGGAAACGCCACGGCGCTCGCGACGGCGCTCGCTCCGGCAGACTTCGTCCTCATCGAGGCGGACGTCGCCGACGATCCAGCGATTCAAGCCCTCGTCGCCACGCATCGTCCGGACGTCATCTGTCACCTCGCAGCCCTGGCAGGGGTACGTCCGTCGCTGGCCGAACCGCTTCGCTACTCGCGCGCCAACGTGCACGCCACCACGGTGATCCTCGAGGCATGTCGCCGTCACGATGTGCCCCGCCTCGTATTCGCTTCGTCGAGTTCGGTGTACGGGATCCGCGATCCTGTCGAGGCCGTGGCGTTCCGCGAGGACGACCCTTGTCTCCATCCGGCGTCACCCTACGCCGCGACCAAGCGCGCCGGAGAACTGCTTTGCTCGACGTATCGCGACCTGTATGGTCTCGGGGTCAGTGCACTACGTTTCTTCACCGTCTACGGCCCGCGCCAGCGCCCCGACATGGCGATCCACAAGTTCGTCAGCGCCATCGCCGAAGGCCGTCCCATCCAGGTCTTCGGCGACGGGGCATCCCGGCGCGACTACACATACATCGACGACATCGTGAGTGGAGTCGTCGCGGCGTGCGAGCGCGTCTCGCCGGGGCGGTTCGAGATCTACAACCTCGGTGGGACGGTCACCACCGCGCTCACCGATCTCATTGCCATGATCGAAGAAGTCGTCGGTCGCACCGCCATCGTCAATCGCCAGCCCATGCAGCCCGGCGACGTTCCGATCACGTATGCGGATGTCAAGAAGGCCTCACGAGACCTCGGGTATGTTCCTTCTACGCCCATGCGCGCAGGGCTGGAGCACTTCTGGGCGTGGTACAGGACTCGACACGCGTGAAGATCGGCATCGATGCATCGAACCTCCGGCAGGGCGGAGGCCGCACACATCTCGTGGAACTCCTCTCCAACGGGGAGGAGCATCTCGGCCCGATCGAGCAGGTCATCGTTTGGGGAGGCGCCGACACCCTCGCCAAGCTGCCACGACGCGTTTGGATCGATCCGCGCCACGAAAGAATGCTCGATGGGTCGCTCGTCCGGCGCCTCCTGTGGCAGGAGACCAACTTGGTGAGTCGTGCGCGAGGGGTCGATCTGCTGTTCGCGCCTGGCGGCGTGACCTCGCCATTGGTGCGTCCGCGGGTGGTCATGTCTCGTAACCTCCTGCCGTTCGATGAGATCGAGCGTGCTCGGTACGGACGGTCGCTGACCCGGTTGCGGCTGGAAGTTCTTCGACTCGGTCAGGCGCGTAGCTTCGCCAGCGCCGACGCGGTCATCTTCCTCAACGACTACGCGCGCGAGCGCGTGGTCTCTGCGATGCCACATCCACCGCGCCGGGTTGCGGTCATCCCGCACGGAGTCGCCGACCGATTCCGCCTCGACCCCCGACCGGCAAGACTCCGCTCGCAGGTGACGGCTGATTCGCCGCTACGGGTGCTGTATGTCTCGTCGTTAGCACCGTACAAGCACCAGGGCGCAGTGATCGAAGCAGTCAAGCGCCTGCGTGAACACGTCGACATCGAGCTCACCCTGATCGGCGGCGCCGACGATTCTGCCTATGTCGACTCGGTCAGGCACGACATCGGCGTTGCGACCGCTGCCGGCGCGAAGATCTCGTATCTGGGCCCGAAGGTGTTCGCAGAGCTTCACGACGCCTACGCTGCGGCCGAGATCTTCGTGTTCGCGTCGAGCTGCGAGAACATGCCGAATATCCTGCTCGAGGCCATGTCGAGTGGGCTTCCGATCGCTTGCGCACGGCGGGGGCCGATGCCGCACATACTTGGTGATGCCGGCGTGTATTTCGATCCGGAGCGCCCCGACGAGATCGCGGCGGCGCTCCGTGCCCTCGCAGATGATCCTGACCTGCGCGCGCGAAGCGCTGCGCTCTCCGTTGCGCGGTCGAGGGCCTTCAGCTGGGCACGATGCGCCCGTGAGACGTTCTCTTTCCTCGCCGACGTGGGGGCGACGTCGTGACCTCCGACGCGCTCCTGGTGACAGGCGGCGCCGGGTTTGTCGGGTCGCACTTCGTGCGGCTTGCGGTGGAGCAGCAACGCCGGGTGATCGTGCTGGACGATCTGTCCAGCGGTGTGGACCGCGCGGTGCCAGCTGGGGTCGAACTCGTGCGTGGCGATATCGGCGACATGGAGCTCGTCCGCTCGATCTGCGTCCGCGCCTCGGTTGGTGCTGTCGCCCACTTCGCAGGCAAGATCCAAGTCGGCGAATCGGTACGGCAGCCCGAAGCGTATTTCGACACGAACGTGGTCCGCAGCCTGCGGCTCCTCGATGCCGTTCGCGAATCAGGGGTCGACACTGTGCTGTTCTCCTCCACCGCCGCCGTCTACGGCAACCCCAGCCAGATCCCGGTGCCGGAGACCGCCCCGCGCGCCCCGGAATCGCCCTATGGAGCCTCCAAGCTTGCTGTCGAGCACATCCTCGAGGCCTACGGCGTTGCCCACGGGCTCCGATGGGCGTCCCTGCGGTACTTCAACGCGGCCGGGGCCCACCCCGATGGCACGCTTCGTGAGGCCCATGAGCCCGAAACGCACCTGATCCCACTCGTCGTCGACGCCGCGCTCGCTCGACGAGCGCCACCGGTCGTTTTCGGGAACGACTACCCGACACCTGACGGCACCTGCGTCCGCGACTACGTGCATGTCTGCGATCTTGCCAGCGCCCACGCAGCCGCGCTCGACGCCCTTCGCAGCGGAACTTCCGTCGGGCCGGTCAACCTCGCCTCGGGTCGTGGGTTCTCGGTCCGGGAGGTGATCGACGCTGCTGGCCGGCTGCTGGGGGCTCCGGTGGCCCACTCCGTGGGCGCTCGACGAGCGGGCGACCCTCCCGTCCTGATCGCGGATCCCTCGCGAGCGTCGAGCGTGCTTGGATGGCGACCGGTCCGTAGCGATCTCGAGACCATCCTTGAGGATGCCGTGCGCTCGCGGGCCTCGACCGGTTGAACGAAGCCGCTGTGACCGGCATCGAACGACACAGTGCTTCGCGCTAGGGTAGGGTCCCGTCCGATGCCGGTTCGCTGCTTTTCCGTGTTCGTCTTCCTGGTTTTCACTGCGGCGTGCGGTCGATTCAGCGATCCTCCTCCGAGCAAGTACCCGACGCAAGAGATCTACGTCGAGGACACGACTCTCGGGCCTCAGGACGTGTTCGAGGTGCGCGTCTTCCGCCACGACGATATGTCGAAGGTGTACGAGGTCAGCGAGGAGGGAAGTATCAACTTCCCCGAGATCGGTGTCGTGCAGGTGGGGGGCAAGACGCCGGCGCAGGTCGAACTCGAGATCCAGACCCGCCTCGCCGATGGCTACCTCGTGAATCCGACTGTTTCGATCCTGGTGAAGGAGTACAAGTCGAAGACCATCTCCGTCCTCGGCCAGGTCCGGAAGCCGACGACCATTCCGTACGCGGCAGGGATGTCGATCGTCGATGCGATATCCCAGGCCGGCGGCTTCACCCCCATGGCGCGCAAGAACGCGGTCACAGTGACTCGCGCCACGACGGTAGCCCCCGACTCTCGCAAGACGCTCTCCTACACCGTGCCGGTCGAGGCGATCGCAAGTGGCAAGGCGCAGCCGTTCTTCCTTCGGCCTGGCGACACGATCTTCGTCCCCGAGCGGTGGTATTAGTCCTTCGAGGCATTCGCCATGCGGCCACGCGATCGCGCCGCGCTGATCCTGATCTTCACCGCCTTGGTCTTTTCGACCCTGGCGATCGGTGGGGCGCCGCGCTGGGCGGCATGCACCGCGGCCGCACTGAGCATGGCCACCGCGCTGCCGTATCTGACGTCGCGTCGCACGGCGACGCGACCAGCCGTGCTGCTCTTCCCGCTGGCGGTGATGTCCGCGCTCACCGTGCTGCAGGTGGTCCCCATGCCGGTGGCGCTCGCCGAGCTGTTGGTGCCGTCGAAGGTGACGCTGTTGCGCGAGAATGCGCGAGCCTGGGGCGACCCGGGCCCGCGCTGGGTTGCCGCATCGTTTGATCCCGCAGCGACGCTGGTCGAGCTGGCGAAGCTGATCGGCTACCTCGGACTGGCGTGGACCTGCGCTCGGCTCGCCAGCGAGCGGCAGGCCCGCCGGTGGCTGATCATCGCTCCAGCCAGCGTGGCCACACTCGCTGCCGTCGTCACGCTGGCACATCTCGCGGTCGGGACGCGTGAGGTGTACGGCGTCTACAAGACGAGCACCAACCTCGACTTCGTTGGCCCGCTGGTCAGCGTGAACCACCTCGCCAGCCTGCTGGGGCTCGCGATCCCGCTGGCAGGGGCGCTTGCACTTCAATCGCGCGGGCTCCGGCGAGTCACCTGGTTCGCCGTTGTTTGCGTGCTGACCGCCACGCTGCTCTTGGCGGGTTCGCGCGGTGGTGTGCTCGGACTGGTTGCGGGCTTGACGGTGACCGCCACCGTTCTGCTCGTACAACGTCGGGCCGGACCGGACGACGCGCGCCCGCTCAGCCCGACGGTCTCGGTGCCAGCCGCACTCATCGCCGCGGGTATCGTAGCCGTCTTGGTCTTGCTCTCCGCGGGCCCGGTTACTCGAGATCTCTCGCGCACGACGCTGGCGGAGATGCACGAGCCGCACAGCAAGCCCCAGGTCTGGAAGCGCGCGGCCAACATGACGGCCGACCATCGCTGGCTGGGTGTCGGCAAAGGAGGGTTCGAGTCATCGTTCATGTCTCACGCAGAGAACGGATCGGTGATCTACAGTCATGTGGAGAACGGATACCTGCAGGCGGTGGTCGACTGGGGGGTGCCCGGCGCGGCGCTGCTCTTTCTCTCGCTCGGCACCGCCGCGCTCACGGCAATGCGGCGCTGGCGACACGGAACACTCGAGGCCGGCGCCCTCGGTGCGCTTGCCGGGCTGGCGGTCCATGACTTCGCCGACTTCTCGATCGAGTTGCCGGCGGTGGCCATGGCAGCGATCGTGGCGAGCGCTCTGTTGTTCCCCGAGCGGCTGGCCGCGGCACGCCGTCAGGATGATCGTCGCGCTCCTCGCTCCGCGCTCGCGCTCAGGGGGGCCTGCATCGGTTTCGGGTTCCTCCTGATCGGACTCGCCGCGAGCCCGATGGGGCGCCGTGCCGCCGATGACTACGAGCGCGTGACCGCGGCACCGTCGGGGGCGCGTCTCGCGCTCGCTCGGGCCGCACTTGAGCGCCACCCGGCGTCGGCGCTGATCGCCGGTCGCGCCGCCGAGGCGCTGTTCGACCTGCGCGATCCGCGTGCAATCAAGCTCATGGCGCGGAGTCTGACGATGAACTCGAACCACGCAGGGCTCCGCCGCCTCGCGGCCCGCATGCTCGTTGTTTCCAATCGTCCCGAACAGGCCGCGGGGGAGTTCGCCGCCGCGATACGACTTTCTCGCGACGTCCGACCGATCGTCGCCGACGTGGTTCTGGCCTTCGATGACGCTGAACAGATCGCCGCGGCCCTGCCCACCGAGCCTGGACACGCAGCCGCGATCATCCGTTCGCTCGGCGACCGCCGCGCGGCGGCCCTCGCCTACGCGAAGCGGGTCGCGCAGGTGAATGCGAGCGACCCCGAGATGCAGGCACTCCTGGCCGCCGCCGCGCTCGAAGCCGGAGATGGACTCGGCGCCGTCGCACCGGCGTCGGCCGCGTGGAAGATGGCGCCGTTGGCGCGGCACGCGGTCGTGCTGGGTCGAGCCCGGGCGATGGCAGGCGATCCGGTAAGCGCGATCTCGCTGGTCGTCCGCGCTGCAGAACAGACGGCCAGCGAGCCTGCGGTCGAACGTCTGCGGTTGATCGGCCTTCTGGCGGATCTCCAGCTCTCGATCGGCGATCTGGCTGGCGCCAAGGCGGCGCTCGAACGGTGCCGCGACATCGCCGTTGCGGATCGCGCCAATCTGGCGCTGATCCACCGGCGTCTGGCAGATGTCGAGGACCGGCTCGGGAACCGCAACCAGGCCGCGTGGGAGCGACAACGGGCGCACGAGCTCGAGGCCGCCCCCTGAAGCCATTGAAAACACATGAATATCGGCGATTCGATAACGAGGCGGTCGACACGCGCCGGGTGAACGTGCCAGACCTGCGCGACAACTAAGGAATCACCTTGGCCGCTCCCGCCTTCCCCTCAAACAGCCCGCCGCCCGAAGCAGCGGAAGATCTCGCCGTCAGCGAGACCCTGCTGCGATACCTGAGGGTTTTGCGGCGTCGGTATCGGCTCCTGCTCGCCGTGCTTACCGCTGGTGTGACCCTGTCGGTGCTCTACACCATGCGCCAGCCGAAGATCTATGCGGCCACGGCCACCGTGGTGGTCAACCCACAAGCGCCTCGCGTCTTCGGCTCCGAGACCCAGGAGGTCATCGAGCTTGGTACAGGTAGCTACTGGTCGAATCAGGAGTACTACAACACCCAGGTCGACATCATGACCGGCTTTCCGTTGGCTCGCACCACGGTGGTGAAGAAGCTCGGCGAGGTAGCTATCTTCGACAAGCTTGCGCCCGCCAACCAGTACCCCGGGCGCTCGGAGAACGAGCGTATCGAGCTCGCGGCAGAGATCCTCAAGGGCATGACGTCCGCGGCCCAGAACCGCGAGAGTCGTGTGGTGGGCGTGACTGTCACCAACCTCGACCCCGAACTCGCCAAGCAACTCGCGAACGCCCAGGTGAAGAGCTACATCTCCGCGACGCTCGCCAAGCGAACCGGTGGCGCCGACAAGAGCAGCAAGTTCCTGTCCACCGAGCTCGATGTCGCGGAGGCCGCCCTGCGCGACTCCGAGCAGAAGCTGTACAAGTTCAAAGACGAGCACGACATCATCTCGGTGTCCCTCGAAGATCGTCAGAACATCGTAGCCAACGACATCCAGCGGTACAGCGGTGCTCTGGGAGACGCGAAGGTCAAGCGGATCGAGCTGGGCGAGCTGCGCAAGCGCGCGCTGACACTGAAGGGCGAGGAGGTGCTCGAGTCTCCCCTGTTCGCGCTGGCTTCCAACGCGGCCTCGGTCGAAGCCTTGAAGGCCAGCTACCTCACGGAGAAACAGCGGCTCCTCGATCTCGAGGGTGATTTCGGGCCTCGCAGCAGCAGGCACGTCCAGCAGCAGAAGAAGGTCGACGACCTGTATGCGCAACTCCAGGGAGAGGCGCGACGGGCACTGCGCGAGCTCGAGGAGCGATATCAGGCATCGACAGGCGCGGAGGTCGCGTTTGCGGGAGAGCTCACCCGTCTGAAGAAGGAAGCCCTCGCGCTGGGGCCGCTTCAGGTGGATTACAACCGCCTGGTCCGGCAGGAGCGGATCGACGAGGACAACTACAAGCGACTGCTCGGGCGGTTGCAGACGAGCGACCAGGAAGGCCGGAACGAGCAGATCAACGTCGACGAGCACGAGGCCGCGCGTGGCGCGTACCTCGTCTCGCCGCGCCTCAAGGTCAACATCGCCGTCGCGGTGATGCTTTCACTCCTGCTCGGTATCGGCCTAGTGTTCCTTCTTGACTATCTCGACCGGACGATCAAAAGCGCCGAGGAGATCGAGCAGCTGGTTCGGTCTCCGCTGCTTGGGGTCATCCCGGTCGTGACTGACGTGCCGAGTGGCGACGATCCGAAGGCGCAGAAGGCGCGCGACCTGTACGTGTTCGCGAACCCGACCTCCCGAGCTGCCGAATGCTGTCGCTCGATTCGCACCAACATCTTGTTCTCGTCGGCAGGGAGGCCGATGAAGACGATCACGGTATCGAGCCCCCGCCCCCGCGAGGGCAAGACCACCACGACGATCTACATGGGCACCACGATGGCCCAGAGCGGTCAACGCGTGTTGCTGATCGATACCGACCTGCGGCGGCCTCGCCTGCACAAGTCGCTCGAGGTTTCCAAGGCTCGGGGTCTGACCAACCTGATCCTCGGCGACGCGTCGATCGACGACGTCATCAAGTCGACCGACATCCCGAATCTGTTCGTTCTGCCGTGCGGCCCCCAGCCGCCGAATCCCGCCGAGTTGCTGATGACCGACCGCTTCAAGGAGGTCCTCAAGGAGCTCGAGGTGCGCTTCGATCGCATCTTGCTCGACTCTCCGCCCGTGCTGGCGGTGACCGACGCGGTCGTGCTTTCCCGCATCTCGGATGGGGTCATGCTGATCGCCCAAGCCGGTAAGACCCAGCGCGAGGACATCGCCGTCGCCGCTCGACAGTTCCGCGACGTGGATGCGCCGATCCTGGGCGTCATCATGAACGACATGGACATTTCGCAGCGGCGCTACGGCTACTACTACTACTACTACGGCGGTTACGCCGACGCGCCCGTGCCGGCGAAGACCGAGGCCTGAAGCGTGTCCCCGACCGGCACTCTCACCGGTGGATCGCCGGCTCTCAATCCGGCCTTGCGCCAGAGCCGCGCCGGCGTTGTGCTCCTCGACTTCGTGCTCGTGGCAGTCGGCGTCCTGGTTGCTTACGTAGCGCGCTTCGAAGGCGCCATTCCGGAGCACTTCTTCTATCACATGGTCGTGGTCGCGCCGGTGCTCGCGCTGGTTCGGGTCCTGGTCAACGGGGTGTTTGGTGTCTACCGCTTGGTCTGGCGCTACGTCGGGTTGCTCGAGGCAGTGCGGATGGCGCAGGCGGTCGCGACGGTGAGCCTAGTGCTGGTCCTGCTCCGGATCACGCTCGTTCCATACCTGCCGCATGTCTCCCTTCCTCTGTCAATCATCGTGATGGAGGGCATGTTCACGTTCCTCGCCATGGCAGGCGCGAGGTTCGTGCCACGCATCCTGCGTGAGCGGGTCCGACGCAGGACGGGCGCTGCCACGTTGCTGATCGGCGCCGGCGAGGGTGGGCTCGCCATCGTCAAGGAGGCCATCCGTCATCCCGATCTCGGCATCCGTCCGATCGGCTTCATCGACGACGATCCCACCAAGCACGGAATGGAGATCGCGAGCCTTCGTATCCTCGGCACGCTGCGCGATCTCGAGCGTGTGATCCGCGCCACCGGTACCGAGCGTGTGATCATCACGTCGGCGTCCTTCGCGCCGAAGGCGATCTCTCGGGTCATGGACGTCTGTAACCCCCTCGGCGTCGAGGTGCGAATCGTCCAGGGTACCTACGAGCGTCTGGGCGAGCCTGGAGAGCCCGGTGAGACGGTCAAGACCGTACGCGAGGTCCGGATCGAGGACTTGCTCAGCCGCGATCCGGTGCCCCCGTCGCTGTCGCGCGCCGACCTAGTCCGTATCTTCGGTGGCAAGCGGGTGATGGTGACCGGGGCTGGTGGCTCGATTGGTGGCGAGCTCTGCCGTCAGCTGGCCTACATGCAACCGGCCCAGCTCATCCTCGCCGAGCGAGATGAGACCAACCTGTTTCACATCGAGCGCGAGCTGGTGGCCGCCAAGATGGGCCATGTCACGGTGCCGCTGCTTCTGGATGTGATGGACGGCAAGGCGGTGGAACGCGCGTTCAAGGAGCTGCAGCCTCAGGTGGTGTTTCACGCTGCGGCCTACAAGCACGTCCCCATGATGGAACGGTTTCCGTGGGAGGCCGTGCGCAACAACGTGTTCGCGACCAAACAGCTCGTCGAGATGGCGGAGGAGCATGGTGTCGAGACCTTCGTGATGATCTCCACCGACAAGGCGATCAACCCGACCAGCGTCATGGGTGCGACGAAGCGGTTTGCCGAGCAGATCGTTCAGGATTTCTCCACCCGGGCCAAGACGCGGTTCTCGTGTGTTCGATTCGGCAACGTGCTCGGAAGCCGCGGTTCGGTGGTCGGGATCTTCCGAGAGCAGATCGCCGCCGGCGGACCGGTCACGGTCACGCACCCGGACGCCACCCGCTACTTCATGACGATCCCCGAAGCAGCCAACCTGGTGATCCAGGCCAGCACACTCGGCCACCGTGGTGAGGTCTTCCTGCTCGACATGGGTGAGCCCGTCCGCATCATCGACCTCGCGCGGCAGATGATCCGACTGTCCGGCTTCACCGAGGAGGAGGTGCCGATCCGGGTGATCGGGACGCGTCCAGGTGAGAAGCTCTTCGAGGAGCTGTCGACCATCGGGGAGAACCTCGCACCAACCGAGCTGCGCAAGATCCATCGCTGCAAGCCCGTCCCCGTCGATCCAGGACGAGTCAATGCGCTGATCGAGCGCTTCCAGTTCACAGTTCGCGGCCGCGACGGCGAGGGGATTCGCGGGCTGCTCGCCGAGATGGACATAGGCTATCAGCCGTCCGCCCCGAGCCGGAGCAGCGACGCGCAATGAGTCGCATCTACCTGTCGCCGCCCGAACTCGCCGGGGACGAGCGAGCGCGATTGGAGGAAACCCTCGCCTCAGGATGGCTCGCCCCCGTCGGGCCCGAGCTGGATGCGTTCGAGGCCGAGATCGCCGCCCGGACCGGGATGCCCCATGCGGTCGGTCTCTCGAGCGGCACCGCAGCGCTCCACCTTGCCCTGGAAGTGCTCGGGATCGGGCGCGGCCACGAGGTCTGGGTCTCGACCCTGACGTTCGCCGCGACCGCCAACGCTGTCGCTTACACCGGCGCCACCCCGGTCTTCATCGACAGCGACGCCGCCACGTGGAATCTTGATCCCGGGCTGCTCGCCGCGGCCCTTGATGAAGCCGCTCGATCCGGCCGTCTTCCTCGAGCCGTGATCGCCGTCGATCTGTACGGTCAGTGCGCAGATCTCGACCCGATCTCTCGGGCCTGCGAACGTCACGGGGTTGCGCTGATCGAGGATGCCGCCGAAGCGCTGGGAGCGACCTACCGCGGCCGCAGCGCAGGGTCATCGGGAGCGATCTCGATCCTCTCGTTCAACGGCAACAAGATCATCACGACCTCAGGTGGTGGGATGCTCCTGGCGCGCGAGCGCTCCCATGCCGACCGCGCTCGATTCCTGTCGACTCAGGCGCGCGAGCCGGCCCGTCACTACGAGCACCAGGTCATCGGGTACAACTATCGCCTCTCGAACCTTCTGGCCGCGGTCGGTCGCGCACAGCTTGCCGACCTCGACCGTCGCGTCGAGGCCCGTCGCGCGATCAACGCTCGCTACCGACGCGAGCTGGGCGAGCTGCCCGGGTGGCACTTCATGCCCGAGGCGGCGTTTGGGACCAGTTCCTGCTGGCTGACATGCGCGACCATCGACCCGAGCTTGGCTCGGGCGCCGCGCGACTCGGTCCTCGATCACCTGGCGGCCCGGGACATCGAGGCCCGGCCGGTCTGGAAGCCGCTCCACTTGCAGCCAGTGTTCCGCGGGTGCAGGGTGCTCGGCGGAGCCGTCTCGGAACGCCTCTTCGCGCAGGGGCTCTGCTTGCCCAGCGGCTCGAGCCTCCGGCCCGCGGACCAGGCGCGCGTCATCGAGGAGATCCGCGCGACGTGATACAAGCGGCACGATCCCGATGAAGCAAGCGCTACTCTCGCTCAAACACGGGACGATCGAGTTGATCGACGTGCCAACGCCGCGGCCCAGGGCGGGGTACGTGGTGATCCGGACCCGGGCCAGCCTGGTCTCCGCGGGGACCGAGCGCATGCTGGTGGATTTCGGCCGCGCTGGCCTGGTCGACAAGGCCCGCAGCCAGCCCGAGAAGGTCAAGCAAGTCGTCGACAAGGTTCTGAGCGATGGCCTGCTGCCGACGTACGAAGCCGTGAGGGCCAAGCTCGATCAGCCGCTCGCGCTCGGTTACTGCAATGCCGGAGAGGTGATCGAGGTCGGCGCCGGTGTCACCGATCTGGCCCCCGGGGATCGCGTTGTCTCGAACGGATCCCACGCCGAGATCGTGCTGGTGCCACGCAACCTGTGTGCGCGCATCCCTCTGGGTACTGACGGGCGCGAAGTCTCCGACGAAGAGGCCTCGTTCACTGCACTTGGTTCCATCGCGCTCGAAGGGCTGCGCCTGGCCGTCCCGACGCTCGGCGAACGGTTCGTGGTCATCGGGCTCGGCCTCGTCGGGATGCTCGCTGCCCAGCTCCTGCGCGCCTCAGGCTGCCGCGTCCTGGGTATCGATGTGGCCGACCATCGGGTCGCGCTCGCCCAGCGGCTCGGTATCGAGACCTACCTGGCGCGTCCCGACGGCGATCCGGTCGGCGCTGCGATGGAGTGGAGCCGCGGTGGCGGGGTCGACGGTGTGCTGATCGCGGCCTCGACCGACTCGTCGGAGCCGGTCTCGCAGGCTGCGGCGATGGCTCGTCGGCGCGGACGGATCATCCTGCTCGGCGTCACCGGGCTCGAGCTCGCCCGCGCGCCCTTTTACGAGAAGGAGTTGACGTTCCAGGTGTCGTGCTCCTACGGGCCCGGCCGCTACGATCCATCGTACGAGGAGAAGGGCCGCGACTACCCCGTCGGGTACGTGCGCTGGACCGCAGGCCGAAACTTCGAGGCAGTGCTCGATCAGATCGCCGCTGGGCGCCTCGACGTCAACGCCATGATCAGCCATCGCGTGCCGTTCTCCGATGCCGCCGAGGCCTGGCGACTGGTGCTCGATCCGCGGGCGCTGGGAATCGTCCTCCAGTACTCAAGATCGGGTGAGCCTCCGACGTCGACCGTGGAGGTGACTCCCAAGGCCCTGACCCGAGGAGGCCCTCGGGTGGCGGTGATCGGCGCCGGAAATTACGCCAGTCGCACGTTATTGCCGGCCCTCCAGGACGCGGGAGTTGTTCCGGTCGTGATCGCCGCGCCCGGCGGCCTCTCGGCGGCGCTCTCGGCGCGCGCCGTCGGCGCGGCGCGAGCCACCAGCGATGTCGAGGAGGCTATCGCCGCCCCAGATGTCGACACAATCTTCGTGCTGACCCGCCACGATTCGCATGCCGACCTCGTCTGCCGTGGCCTCGCCGCCGGCAAGCACGTGTTCGTCGAGAAGCCGCTCTGCACCACGCGCACCGAGCTGGCGCGAATCCGCGAAGCCCATCGCGTCAGCGGCCGCATCTTGGCGGTCGGTTTCAACCGGCGCTGGGCGCCACACCTTCAACAAGCGGCCGGTCTGCTCCGCGATGTGTCCGGCCCCCGGACAATCCTGATCACGGTCAACGCGGGCGCGATTCCGGGCGCGCACTGGACCCAGGACCCGAGCGTCGGCGGCGGCCGGATCGTCGGCGAGGCGTGTCATTTCGTCGATCTCGTGCGTCACCTTGGCGCGGCTCCGATCATGCGGGTCCACGCAGCCGCGCTTGGTGGTCACACCGACACCAGGGTCATCACCATCGAACTCGCCGACGGCTCGATCGGCAGCATCACCTACGTCTCCACGGGCCATCCGCGCTTCGGCAAGGAGCGGATCGAGATCTTCGCTGGCGGCCGCATCGTCGCGATCGACAACTTCCGCCGCATGCACGCTCACGGTTGGCCGCTGCGCGCGGGGGCCATGTCGCTGCGTCAGGACAAGGGCCACCGTGACATGGTGCGCACCTTCCTCGACGCGGTCCGCAATGGCGGACCCGAGCCGATCGCGTTCGACGAGATCGTCGAAGTGATGGAAGCGACGTTCTCCGCGGCCGGCGTCGTCGATTGAGCCGTCCGATGCACTACTGGGTCAACCAGTTTCTCGCGACCCCGGACGCACCCGGGGGCACCCGTCACGTCGACTTCGCCGCTCGCATCGCGCGTCGTGGCATCCCGATCGAGCTGGTCGGCTCGGACTTCAACCTGACGGCTCGGACCTACGCTCGGCGCCGCGATCCGCGTCAGCTCGGCGACGTCGTCCAGGAAGTCGGGGCCGTGCCCGTTCACTGGCTCTGGGCCGCGGCCTACCAGCGCAACGACTGGCGGCGCTACGCGAACATGGCCTCGTTCGCTGCCTCGGTCTTCGCGTTCCTTCTCCGCGCGCCGGCGTCGGCCGGGACAGTCTTCATCGGCAGCTCGCCGAGCCTGCTGGCCGCGCATGCGACGGCGCTTGCGGCAGCGGCGCGGCGCGTCCGGTTCGTCCTCGAAGTCCGGGACCTCTGGCCTGAGAGCCTCATCGAGGTGAGCGGGCACGAGGGCACGGTCGCGCGGGGGCTCCGGGTCATCGCGGACGATCTGTACCGGCGAGCCGAGAGGATCGTCGTACTCACCGAGCGCAACGCCGATGCGATCGCTGCGCGCGGCGTGGCGCGAGCCAAGTTCCTCTACGTGCCCAACAGCGTGGATCCCGAGATGTTCCCAGATCGAGCTCCAGCGTCCGCCGGCGATGGCGGGTACCGACTGCCGGCGGGGCGATTCTGTGCCGTCTACGCCGGCGCTCACGGTCCCGCCAATGACCTCGACACGCTGCTCGGCGCGGCTCGGGTGCTGATGTCGCGTGGCGACGAACAGGTCCACATGGTGCTGGTTGGCGACGGAACCGAGAAGGTGCGGCTTCAGAGCCAGGCTCGGGTCGATGGGCTGACCAACGTGACGTTTCTCGATCCCGTGCCCAAGGCAGCGATCCCAGCGCTGTTCGCCCACTGTCACGCGGGCATCCTGATTCTGCGCGACCTGCCGCTGTTCCGGTATGGCGTCAGCCCCAACAAGCTTTTCGACTACATGGGGGCGGCGCTCCCGGTGGTCACCAACGTCGCCGGGGACTGCGGCGACATCGTCGATCGGTCGGGGTGCGGGATCACGGTCAGGCCGGGGGATCCCGTCGCGCTGGCCGATGGACTGACCCGGCTCGCGCGCGATCCGTCTGCACGCGAGCGCGGGGCCGCTGGCCGCCGCCATGTCCTCGAACACTTCAACCGCGAGCATCTCGTGGAGCGGCTCCTCACCCTCCTCGGGTGAGAGGCGGTACAGTCCTCGGGCATGTGCGGCATTGCGGGCTTCTCCGGGGATTGTTCCCCGTCGCTGCTCGACAGATACGTCGAGCGACTGAAGCACCGTGGCCCCGACGACCGCGGCGTCTGGCACGACCCGGGGGCGCGTGTCGGGCTCGCCCACACGCGCCTCTCGATCCTCGACCTGTCACCGCGCGGTCACCAGCCGATGGTCGACGCGGCCAGCGGCTGCTGCATCGTCTACAATGGCGAACTCTACAACTTCCGCGCGCTGCGCCACGCCCTCGAGGCTCGCGGCCAGGCCTTCAGGTCCGACAGCGATACCGAGGTCCTGCTCCGCCTCTACCTCGATCGAGGCACCGCGATGCTCGATCAGCTCGATGGCATCTTCGCGTTCGCGATCTGGGATCCGCGATCCGGCGACTTGCTGATCGCTCGCGATGCAATGGGCGTGAAGCCGCTCTACTGGACGAGGACGGCCGGCGCGCTGCTCTTCGCATCCGAGACCAAGGCCTTGCTCGCGTCCGACGACGTTCCGCGCCAGCTCGACCATGGAGCCATCGAGGCGACCCTCTCCCACCTGTGGTGTCCGTCACCCCGGACGGCGCTCCGGGGAGTCTCGAAGCTCGAACCCGGCACGGCGATGGTGGTTCGCGCTGGCGCCGTGCACAGGTTGTGGAGATGGTTCCAGCTGCCCGTGCAGGGCGTGGTCGCTACGGGTGATCGGGTCGCCACGCTGCGTGACGAGCTCGAGCGGGCGGTCACCGACCAGATGGTCTCGGATGTCCCAGTCGGAGCGTTTCTGTCCGGAGGGATCGACTCGAGCGCCGTGGTGGCCCTCGCGGCCCGCACCTCGACTCGCCTGCCGTGCTTCACCATGTCGTTCTCATCGGGCACCACCGCCGCCGAGGGATTCGAGGACGATCTCCCCTACGCGCGCAGGGTCGCCGCACACGTCGGAACCGAGCTGATCGAGGTGCCCGTGGGCGCCGACCTTGCCGGCGAGCTGGAGGACATGGTCTACCAGCTCGACGAACCCCAGGCGGATCTCGCACCGCTCAACGTCCGGCGTGTCGCCGACGCTGCCCGAGCTCGTGGCATCAAGGTGTTGCTCTCGGGTGCCGGTGGCGACGATCTCCTGGCCGGCTACCGGCGGCACCAGGCGGTATCACTCGAGCGTGCGTGGAGCTGGATGCCGAGACCGTTCCGGCGCGGTCTGCGCGTGGCAACGGGCTTGTTCCCTGGCGGCTCAACATGGAGCCGTCGTGTGCGCAAGGCGTTTCGCGACGCCGATCTCGACGGCGACGAGCGCATCGCAGGGTACTACGACTGGATCGGACGGGTCGAGCGCCGGTCGCTGTTCACGAGAGAGGTCGCGAGCATCCTCGCCGCCAGTGCGCCATACCAGCCCCTGCTCGACACACTGCGCCAGCTTCCGTCAGACCTCGAGCCGGTCAATCGTGCGATCTATCTCGACGCCCGCTATTTCCTCGCGGATCACAACCTGAACTACACCGACAAGATGGCGATGGCCGCCGGCGTCGAGGTCCGGGTCCCGCTCCTCGCCAAGCGTGTGGTCGAGTTCGCGGCCAAGCTGCCGGTGGATGACAAGCTGCGCCGCGGCACCGGGAAGTGGATCTTGCGGGAGGCGATGAGGCCCCTTCTCCCGGCCGAGGTACTCACCCGGGGCAAGACCGGTTTCGGGGTTCCACTGCGCACGTGGTTGCACCGTGAGCTCGGCGAGCTGGTCGGCGATGTGCTCTCGCCGGCCCAGCTCGCCCGGCGAAGGCTGTTCGATGCCCGGGCGGTCGGGCGCTTGCTCGCCGACGATCGAGCCGGGCGCATCGATGCGGCCTATCCATTGCTCGCCATCGTCTGCATCGAGCTATGGTGTCAGCGGCTGGGCGTCAGCGCCTGATCGACCATTTCATGACCATTCGCTTCCTCTGGGTCACCGATGTCCCCGCTCCCTACCGCAACCATCAGTTCGAGCGGATGGCCGCGATCTTCCCTGAACACGGGATCGAGATGAACGTCCACTTCATGGCGTGGACCGATCCCCGCCGGCCGTGGCGATTCAACGCAGACGAGTTGCACTACCCGTGGACGCTCCACGACAACCCCCTACCCGCGCTGAAGCGCCGTGGGATCCACGTCAATCCGGGCCTCTTCACCGCACTCGGCTGCGGCTCTGCCGACGTGGTGATGATCGGCGGCTGGGCATCTCCATCGCACGTCCTTGCCCCATTCATGACTCCGCGTCGGGTGGTGAAGATCCTGGGATGCGAGAGTCATCTCCAGTCCGTCGTACGAGACGACCGACTCGCCCGCATGGCGAAGCGGCAGATCGTGCGCCGCTACGACGCCTTTCTGGTGACGGGATCCCGATCGCGCGATCTTTTGTGCTCGCTGGATCCCGGCGCAGCGCACAAGCCGTTCGTCACGCTGCCAAACGTCATCGACGCCACGCTGTTCCGTGATCAGGTGGCGTCGCTGCGCGAGCACCGCCCTGCGCTCAGAGCTTCGCTTGGAGTTCAGGACGGACGTCAGCTCTGGTTCTGCCCGGCGCGGCTGATACCCATGAAGGGCCTCGTCGAGTTCGTGCCCCTCCTCGAGCGCCTGGAGGGGGTCGAGATGCTGATCGCCGGCGATGGTGCTCTGCGTCCGGAGCTCGAGGCGTTGATCGCGCGGGGGCGCTTGCCGGTTCGCCTGCTCGGTCAGCAGCCCGAGTCGCGAATGCTGGAGCTCTATGCGGCGGCAGACGTCTTCGTCCTGCCGTCCCAGGCCGACCCATCCCCGCTGTCCGCGGTGGAAGCTGCGGCGGCGCAACTCCCCCTTCTGCTCTCGAACCGGGCCGGCAACTGTGAGGACCTCGTCGTCGATGGTACTAACGGCTGGGTTCTCGATGTCGACGCCGGATCGCGCCGACTGGCCGTGCTCGAGCGGGTCGCGCGGACGCCTCGGGCAACCCTGGGAGACATGGGCCGGCGTTCGGGCGAGATCTACCAGCAGCGGTTCGATAGCGACACCTGTGTGAGCCGCCTGGCCGAGTTCATCGTCGAGATGGCCCGAAAGTCGGTAAGCTCGAGGGCCGGCTGACCGCCGCGAGGACCCGTGTGACCGCGACCAAGACCGACGTTCATGACTTCTGGCAGCAGGGCTCGTGCGGGGAGTCCGACGGGGCGTCGCTCGCCGAACAGCTCGAGTCCCAGGCCCGGATTCGCTACCAGCTCGAGCCCCATCTGGCGCCGTTCGCACGCTTCGCCGATGGCCGCGAGCGCGACGTCCTCGAGGTCGGCGTCGGCATGGGTGCCGACCACCTGGAGTGGGCGCGATCGCGGCTGCGATCGCTCGCCGGCCTCGATCTCACCGAACGCGCGGTGGAGCACACGAGCCGCCGTCTTGCGCTCGCTGGCCTGCGATCGGATCTTCGAGTCGGAGATGCCGAGCATTTGCCGTTTCCCGATGCCTCGTTCGACCTCGTCTACTCATGGGGCGAGCTCCACCACTCGCCGGACACGGCTCGGGCTGTCCGCGAGGTGCGCCGCGTCCTGCGACCTGGCGGCATCGCCCGGGTCATGATCTATCACAAGTGGTCGGCGGTCGGCCTGATGCTCTGGACACGATACGGACTGCTCGCACTCGAGAGTCCGGGCACCAAGGCGTATACGGTCAACGAGGCGCGCGCGCTGTTCTCCGATTTTCGTCGCGTCGAGGCGCGGTCGCAGCTGTCGTTCGGTGACCTGCTCGAAGGAAAAGTCGGCCAGCGCCATCGCGGGCCCGCGCTCACGTTGGCGCGCAAGGCGTGGCCGCGCCGGCTGCTGAAAACCATCGCGTCGAGCTACGGGCTCGCCTTGCTGGCCGAAGCCGTCGCATGAAGGCTCTGCGCGAGGCGCTCACTCCCGCTGTCGAGATCGCGCGGACGTACGGCGCGCGTGGTCTCATGCGGCGCGCCGTACACGAGACGCTCATGCGCTCGCACGCGTACACGTGGCTGGACCGCGCTCCGGTCGGCGAGCCGCCGCCGCTAAGGTTGCTCTCGATCGACCGACCGGCAGCGGTGCGCGTTCTGACGCGCTACCCCGAGGCGGCGAGGCTCGCAGTCGAGCGTGCGCATGACGTTCTCGGGGGACGATACCCGTACTTCAACGGCGTGACCCTTGACGTTGGCTGGCCCCCGCCGTGGCACCGCCATCCAACGACGAGACTGGCTTGGCCACCAGATCGCCACTGGACGGCGTATGCACGCATGCCGTCCAGTGCGGGGGACATCAAGTGGATCTGGGAACCCGGGCGCTTCCACTTTGCGTGGCTGTTCCCGCGGGCCTGGGCCGTCACGGGCGATGCCCGCTTTGTCGACGAGACCTGGCGGGGCTTGCGCGATTGGATGGAGCATCATCCACCGGGCCGCGGTGCTGGCTGGTACTGCGCCCAGGAACTCTCGCTGCGCTGCTTTGCGCTCATGTTCGCGGCCAGCGCCTTCAGCGCCGGAGGCCACGTGCCCGACGTGGAGCTGCGGCGCGCAGCGTCGTTCCTGTACACCGCCGCGCACCGTATCGACCGCACGCTCGGGCACTCGCTCTCGCAGCGCAACAACCACGCGCTCAGCGAGGCGGTGGGGCTGTGGACCCTGGCGAAGGTCTTCCCGGATGCCCCGCGTGCGTTGGACTGGCAGTCGCGCGCCGAGCTGGCGCTTCGAGAGTGTCTGGCCGACCAGTTCGCCCCCGATGGGGCGTACATCCAGGAGAGCCTCAACTATCACCGGCTCGCGGTTCATGTGCTCCTGTGGGCGAAGCTCGTAGCACGGTCTTGCGGAGCGGCCTTGCCGCTCGAGGTGGATCGTGCGCTGCGTAGCTCGTCCGCCCTGCTGCAGTCGCTGGTGCCTGCCGTCGGCGGCGAGCTCCCCAACTATGGCCACAACGATGGCGCGCTCCTGTTCGCCTTGTCGTCCACAGCCTATCGAGACTACCGCCCGACGCTACAGCACGTGGCGGGCGCCCTCGGCGAGTTGGCTCCGTTCGGTGCTGGCCCGTGGGACGAGCAGGCCGCCTGGTTCGGTTTCGGCACCGAGCCCGTCGTCGAACCGCCCCGCCGACCCGACGCGCTCCGCATCACGTCGTCGGGATATGCGAGCTCCCACCGCGGGACCTCGATGGTGTTCTCGCGCATCTCGACCCACGAACGCCATCGGCCGGGGCAGGCGGACGCGCTTCATGTCGACGTCTGGCACGAGGGCCGCAACGTCGCGCTCGACCCGGGGACCTTCGCCTACTCTGCGCCATCGCCGTGGGGCAACGCGCTGGTCGAGACACGCGTTCACAACACATGCTCCATCGGGCGACGCAGCCAGATGCGTCGTCGCGGACGCTTCCTGTGGACCCACTGGAGCCGCGCCACGTTGCTCGCACAGAGCGACCGTGACGGCGTCTCCCTCTGGATGGCCAGCGTGCGGTGCGCCTGGGGTGCGGACCACCTCCACACCCGTCTGGTCCGTCACGCGGCAACTCAGATCGATGTGCTCGATTGTCTCGCGGGGAGCAGGCCTGCGGCACTGCGCTTGCACTGGAACCTGGAGGGAGTCGGCTGGCGCCGCGACGGATGGCGCTGGGAGGACCAGGGCTCGGTCGTGATGATCGAGCCGGCGCCGAATGCGGCGGTTCGCGACGTCCGTGGCGAACCCGACGGCGTGCTCGGCTGGATGTCACCCACGTACGGCCAGCGGTTCCCCTGCACCGCGATCGAGGTCGAGCTCGAGGCCTCGCGCGCATGGTTCCACACCGTGTTCGCGCGTACCGACGTACCGATCGTGCACCTTCCCGTCGCGGCGCTCGAGGGCTGGCGTCGCGGCGAACACCAGGAAGCGGTCCGCTTGCTGACCGAGCGCCCGTAGAACACTCTCTTCCGTCATGACCATGCTCGCCAACATTCTCCGCTGCCCGGCCTGTCGAGCGCAGGTCGACGTCTCGCCAGAGGTGGTCCGCTGCCGGACTTGTGGCCATACGAACCCCGTGGTCGCCGGCGTGCCCCGCTTCGTTTCGCCGGACAACTACGCGGCCAGCTTCGGCCTGCAGTGGAATCGTTTCGCGCGCACACAGCTCGACAGCCACAACGGGACCGCCATCTCGCGTGACAGGTTCGTCGCGCAGTCGGGTTTGACCGAGCGGGATCTCAAGGGTGCGCTGGTCCTCGACGGAGGCTGTGGTTCCGGTCGGTTCGCGGAGATCGCGCTCGATCTCGGCGCGGAGGTGGTCGCGATCGACTACTCGAGCGCGGTCGATGCGTGCCGGCGCAACCTCCCGTCAAAGAAGCTGCACGTCGTTCAGGCCGATCTCTACGCGTTACCGTTCGCGCCGGGGACGTTCGATTTTGTCTACTCGTTCGGCGTCATCCAGCACACGCCCGACGTCCGTGGGGCAGCGGCGGCGCTGGTCGAGCAAGTCAAGCCGGGTGGGTGGCTTGCGGTCGACGTCTACCGCGCGAGCTGGAAGCAGTTCCTGCATCCGAAGTTCTGGCTGCGTCCGATGACCCGCCGGGTCTCGCCCGAGACGCTGTTCGGTTGGGTCGAGAGACTCGCCCCGCCACTCCTGGAGGTGAGTCGAGCACTCGGACGCGTTCCGGTGCTCGGTCCGGCCGCAAGGCGCGCGCTGCCGGTGGCGAACTACGACGGCGTCTTCGAGCTCGATGAACAGCAGCTTCGCGACTTCGCCGTGCTCGACACCTTCGACTGGCTCTCGCCGCGCTACGATCAGCCTCAATCTGCAGCCACCCTGGAGCGCTGGCTCCGCGAGTTCGGTCTCGTCGATATCTCCATCGTTCACCCAGCGCACCTCACCGGGCGCGGTCGGCGACCGCGCCTCGGTCACTGACGGCGGAGGGCGGTCAGCCAGCCATCGATAACCGCGTGCCCGTAGGCGGCCAGCTCGCGTGGCCCCTCGACCAAGAGCAGCTTGCGACCAAGCTGGACCGGCCGCCGTGGGAGGCCGGCCCCCAGCAACTCGTCACGGGATGGGAGCCACCAGCGGCGGGGCGCTCGCCAGCCGCACACGACCCCGACCGCTTCGAGGCACGCGTCGCCGACGCGGCCGAACCGCCAGCCGCGTGCCCTCTGCGACAGCGTGGCAATCGCGGCCTCGTCGAGGCGCCGGAGCATCCGCCCCGCATCGACGAAGCTCACGAGGGGGACGATCAGGTCGTGCCGCGCGAGGTTGGCGAGATGGAACAGGAGCTCGTCGAGCTCGGCCAGCCGAAGGGCTCCGGGGACCCAGGCGGCCGGCCGCGCACGTCCCCAGACCTCGCGCATGGGGATCGCGATCCGGCCCTGCTGGGCAGGGTTGCGGTGGAGGTCGACCGCGGCGTTCGGGCGCTTGAACGTCATCGCGTGGTGCCGCGCCGATCGCTGGATCCGCGGCCCCGCATGTCGATAGCCGAGGTGGCCGAGCGCCTCCTCAGCGCGCCCGTGGTGCTCCGCGGCCACCAGCAAGTCGACGTCGGTCATCGGTCGTTCAGCCGGGTCAGAGTAGAGCCAGCCCGCGTAGCTGATCCCTTTCAGCAGGATGACCGGCACGTCGATGGCGATCAGCGCATCGACCGCCTCGCGAGCAATCGCACGCTGCTGCTCGGCCCGGATGGAGGACAGCGCGTAGTCGGCCCGATACTCCGCGAGTCCATGGGTGTACGCCATCGGCGCCAGGCCGCCCGCCCGGATCCGCCCCGGGTCGGCGGACGGCGCGTGGCGATCCTCGGCCAAGGCCTGCACCAGCGAGCCCAGCGCTTCGAGCTCGGTCACGGCACGCGAACCGGAGTCCCACCGCCCTCGAGTGAAGCCTGCGCGGCCTCGAGAAGCTGAACCACGCGCAACCCGCTGGCCAGGTCCGTCCGCGGCAGTCTCTCCTCGGCGATGCAGTCGAGAAAATGGCGGAGCTGGGCGACTAGTGGCTCTTCCATCTCCACCTGCGGGATGAAGATGTCGCCATTCCGGACGGTCAGGTACTCGGCGAAACTCGCGAACTCGGGCGGCCGATCGTAGCCGCGGTCGTAGAGGCGGATCTTCTCCGCGAGGCAGTCGTCGAACTCCACCATCTTGCGCGAGCCGACCACGGTCAGGCGCCGTTCCTTGCGGGGGTTCAGCCAGGACAGATGGATCTGTGCCATCACCGCGTGCGCGGCACCCAGCGGGGTGAGCTCGAGGTTGACGAAGACGACGTCGGCGATCCCTGGCTGCAGGTAGCTCGCCCCACGAGCCGTAACGGTGATCGGCGCACCTGGAACGAGATAGTCGATCATCGAGAGGTCGTGTGGACCGAAGCTCCACAGCGCGTTCTCGTCGCGGCGGAGCCGGCCGAGGTTGGCGCGGACCGACGACAGGTAGAAGATGTCCCCGAGTTCGCGCGACGTCACCAGCTTGCGTAGGTACTCGACACCAGGATGGTAGAGCATCAGGTGACCTACCAGCACGGTCGTTCCTGCCCGGGCGGCTGCCGAGGCCACGCGCCGGGCGTCTGCCGCCGACAGCGCGAGCGGCTTCTCGACGAGCACGTGGCGTCCGCTCTCCAGGAACTCCACGGCCAGTTCTGCATGGGTCACGGCCGGGGTCGCGATCACGACGGCGTCCACGTCGCGCGCGCGCCTGACCTCATTCGGGTCTTGCGTGCAGCGCACGGCTGGGGCACTGGCCGTCGCGCGCGCGAGCGCCGCCGGGGCCTGATCACAGACCCAGGTCAGTTCGGCGCGAGGTTCGGCGGCAATCGTACGGACGTGAGAGAGGCCCCACGCGCCGGTTCCGATGACGGCGATGCGGGTGCGGCGCACCATCGAAGCTGCGCCTAGAACGCCGCGCGGACGCCGGCGGTGATCTCGAGGCGCGAGTAGCTCGGGTTGTCGTTTCCGACCGAACGGTAGCTGGTCTGGTCCGACTCGGCCCGGAATTCGGCGACGGCTGCGAGCCAGTCGCGGAAGACGTAGTTCGCCTTGGCGGTCGCGGCCGCGATCACGTCGCTGCGGTCCGCCCCACCGATGCCCATGGCGATGCCGTGGTACGCGCGCAGGCGGAGCTCGGCCCCAGCGCTTCCGACGACCCGACCTACCTGCTGGTCGACGTGCGCTGTGAGCGCGTGGTCGCGATAGTAGTCACCGTTCACCGAGTCGCGATGATCCCAGTCGTATGCGAACACTACGCGGCCCACCGGCGAATACCGGTAGCCGATCTCGGCTCCAAGCACCGGGGTGTTGTAGGCCGAGCCCCCGGCATAACCGGCGTACGCCCAGCCCACGTGTGCTTTCACCGTGAACATCTCGGTGATCGCGGTCGCGATCCCGGCGCCACCGCGAATTGGCGAGGCGCTTCGCTTGGCGGCGGGGATGGCGCCCCCGTCGCTGGCGAAGCTGCCGATGAACGAGTAGCTCGCATCGGCGAAGAGCTTGGTGTACGGGAAGAGGGCCCACTCGTAGCGGCCATGGAGCGCGTTGATCATGCGGTTCGCGAACCGTTGATCTTCGTCTTCGAAGTAGTCGAGGTGGTTCTCCCACCGCAACCCGCCCTTCATCGTCCGGCCGCCCGGCTGATAGTTGAGCGCGAGGGCCAAGCTGTTCGCGATCCGGTCGGTCCCGTCCGACGAGTAGAAGTTTACCGGACGGGTATCCCGCAGAAAATGCTCGTCGGCCGAGAACGAGACCGTACCTACAGGCGCGACAACGAGGTTGGCCCCCAGGTCGGCCCCCAGATCTCGCTGCGAGCGAACGTAGGAGTCCCCCGAGAGGTACTCGGTGTACGCCAGCTTGCCGCCCGCGCGGAACTGGATGGCCTGCGCGGCTGGCTCGGCGGACGATTCGTCACCCTCAAGCAGGGGCTCGGCGCTCTCCTTCTCGATGTCCTTCGAGGCGATCGCGAACTCCCCTACGAGACGCAACAGGCCGGCGGCGCTGGCGCTCGTATCCTCGGCGAAGACGTTGCTGGTGAAGCCCGCTTCCACACCTACCGTCGGGTGGAACACCGTGCCCTCACCCAGGGGGTAGCCAGCGCCCTCCACGATCCGGCCGGCCTCCTCGCCACTGGCCGATCCAGCCAAGCCGAGCAACCCACCGACGACGAGAGTCAGAATCGTACGTTTCATGTGCCGGTCGGACTCGAATCAAAAATAGGGGGTTGCGAAGCTGACGTGCTCGAAGTCGACGATGGTACCCGTGAAGGGATCCTCGGGATCATCGGTGGGATCGTCGGGCATCGAAGGTCCGTCGGTCTCGACCTTCGTCGGACCGACGAAGACGATCTCGTCGCCGATGCAGTTCTGAGCTTCGTCGCGCTCGGCGGTCGCCCGCTCGTGGGCGAGCTTGACCTGACTGTACTGGTGGAGCTGGGCGTCGCGATCGGAGGACGCGATCGCCTCCGTCAGGTCGTTCTCGGCGCTCTCGCCGAGGTTCAGCAGTTGCTTCACCGCGAGCAACTTCTCGTTGACGCAGTTGAGCTTGATGACGTCCTTGGCCTTGCGAGCCGAACCCTGGAGCTGGAGGACCCTGACGTGGTAGCCCTCCATCTCAGTGAGCAGTCGCTTGGTCTCCGTGGCCATCTCGCGCGGAGAGAGGTCCACTCTGGTCTCTCCGGAGGCGGTCACGTCCGGTGTGTCTGGCGTCTCTGGCTGCGGCTGCGCGTACAAGGTCCCGCCGCCGATGAACGCACCGAGTGTGATTGCCAGCAGGAGAGACTTGATTTGTCGCATGATTCTGGAGTCCTGAATCGGCCGATACACTCTATGAGGGAGGCGCTACCGCGTCAACCCTGCGAAACCGGTGATGTTCCTGTTGGTTGCCGCCAACCGGCGGATTGTTCACGAGCGCCGGGGGTCTCGAAGACGTTTGAAATCTATCTGGAATCCCGGACCGGAGGTCGGGGCCGTCTGGCAGCGGCGCCCAGGGTATTCTGGGGCCATGCGGAATCGGGGCGCGCGGCTCGCCACGTGGGCAGGACTAGTAGGGTGCGCGCTGCTCGCGGCTCCGTCGGCTTCAGGTGACTGGCCGATGGGGCGCCAGAACCCGCAGCGGACGGGGGCCGCGCCGGGTCGATCGGACATCCGTGAACCGGAGGAGATCTGGCGCTACTACCTCGGAGGAAGTCTCGGCCCCACCGGCCTGGCCATCCTCGACGCCGATGGCGATGGCACCGAGGACTACGTCATGGTCGCGGGCGGCACCCTCGTCGCCAAGACGGTCGACGACACCGTGCTCTGGCGGGGCAGCCCCAGGGGCCTTCTCGGCATTGTCGGCCTGAGCGACCTCGACGGTGACGGCGATCCAGAGGTGATCGCTTCGGCCAGCACGGGCGTCGTGGTCGTGGATGCCGGCACCGGCGCGCTTGTCTGGGAACTGCCCGCCGGCCTGATGAAGCAGTTCGGCGGGGTCCGCGTTGGCGATCTGGACCGCGATGGGCTCGATGACGTGGTCATCGTCGAGTCGGGTCCGTGCGCGGCGGCGCCCGGCGATTGGCCGGGCGCGGTGTACTCCTACGCTGGTGGCGTGGGGCGTCAGCTGTGGCAGCTCCCGACCGTGGTCTGTGGCAAGGGCCTGGCGATGAGCTTGTTCGACGCGGATGGCGACGGACACCTCGAGTTGCTCGAGCCTAGCTACTCCGCCGTCCAGCTCCTCGACGGCGCCACCGGAGCCGTGCTCTCGACGACGCCGGACCTCGGCGCGTCGATGCCGCACCTGCAATGCACCCCCGTCGAGGCCGACGGTACGCCAGGTGACGAACTGGCGTGTATTCACAGCAACGCGTACCTGTACGCCGAGCGGTCCGTCTTGTTGCTCGACCATGGGAGCAGTGGTCTGCGCGTCGCCTGGCGGAGGTATCTCTCCAACAACAGCACCGGTGATCTGCGTGCAGTCGAGCTCGCCGTGGATCTCGGCGACGGGCTGGGTCTGGTGGTCTCGGTCCGTGACGCACCCGATCAGCCGTGGACGACGTTGTTGCTCGACGCGGCGACTGGCTTGACGCGATCCGTGCTGCCCGGCGAGCTGGTCGCAGGTAGCGCGCCTCGTCCGGCGGGTGGACGCTACCTGCTGACGGTGAGCGACTCCGCTCTGAACGGCTGGCGGTCAGGGGGCGGCGGTGCTCCCGCCCTGGCATGGAGCCGGCCTGGCGACGAAGATCCGATCGTCGTCGTGTCACGAACAGCTGGCCAGCGGGCCGCGCTCGCAGCGCGCGCGGCGACAGTGCCTGGCGCCGGACGTCTGCTGGTGGTCCCGCGCTCGACACCTGGCATTGTCCGGGCAGTCGATCTCTTCGATGGTGGCACCACGGTAGCCGCCGAGGCCCGTCTTCCTGTGGGCGTCAGGGCCGACAACGCTTTTCTCACGGGAGGCGCTGACGTGGCCTTCGCGCTGTCGCGCAGCGACGGATACCTGGCGCCGTACGACGAGTTGCTCGTGCTACAGGTCGGCGTCGACCTGATGCGCTTGCCCCGAACCGGCGGTCACGTCGCGACGGGCACGTTCCGCGCGCTCGGGGGCCCACCGCGCAGCAGCGACCTCGACGGCGACGAACGCGACGAGGTGATCGTGGTCGACAGCCGGGCCGCGCTCATCAGGCTCGATCCCGACGATGCTGTGCTGAACGCGCCACCGAGAGCGACGTGGAGCCTCGACGAGACGTTGTTCCCCGCCGTGACCCGCGGAAGCGACGGCGCGCCGGCCATCGCATGCATCCAGCGCGATCTCTCCGTCCCCTCCAGCCCCACGTACGAACTCGCCGTGCTGACCTCCGACGGCACCGCGAGCTGGTCTGTGCCCCTCGGAGGACCGCCACTCGCCGACGTACTCCCAGGAGACTTCGACGGCGATGGCGTTCCAGACCTCGCCGCCCAGTGGGGGCTGCCGACCGATCTCCTCCTTCACACGGAGGTTCGCGCCGGCGTCGACGGCACTCGGTTGTGGGAGCAGTCCTTCGATCCGGGATCGGGCCGTGCACCGGCCGGTGCCTCGGTGGGGCGCTGGCCAGGCGAGACCAACGACGTCGTGGTGCACATCGGCGCGGCCCGCGCCTGGATCCTCGCCGGTGCCACCGGAGGGTTGGTGCTCCCCAGCCCCAATATCGCGCTGAGCTACGCCATGCCCTCGCTGGTCCAGCTCGATGAGGATCCGGGCGCCGAGATCGTGCTGACGGGCGGTGGCGACGGTGTCAGTGTTCTCGATCACGACCTCAGCACGTACTTCGCGTCCACCGACACCAAGCGGCCCTTCCCCTACGGAGCCATCGCGCGCTGTCCGGACGGTGCTGTGGTCCTGGCCTCGGAGTCGCTGGCCGCGCCCCCCCGACTGTTGCTAACCACGCTCACCTCCGGCCCTTCGGGATACCCGGTCGGGACGGAGCGAGCGTTGTGGCTGGCCGGCGGCCGGGCATTCGCCAGCGAGGCCGAGGCCGGCGCCGCGGGTTTCCTCGGCCAGTTGACCACCTCCACAGTGCATCAGGATCTCACCGACCGAGGCCGACCGACGACGCTGGTCGGTTCGAGTGACGGATGGCTCTACGCGATCGATCCGTGCACCGGGGCCGTCGACTTCACGTTCCTTCTCGGTGCTGCGGTGGGGGAAGCCGTCTACGGAGACACCGACGGTGATGGCAAGGACGAGATCCTGGTGACCGCCGGGGATGGCTACCTGCGCGCGCTGCAGCAGCACTCGATCGATCCGCCGGCGTGGGTCGCCGATCTCGACCCCAGTGCGGGATCGCGTGCCGATGTGGACGAGATGCCGGCGCGTGCGACCCTCGGCGCGGCGTGGGCCGCCGTGCCGGGCGCGACGAGCTACCAGGTCGCGGTGGTCGATCGCGACGGAGACCACCTGCTGGCGCCAGCCTGGCAGGATGTCGCCGGCACCGAGGCCTCGTTCCCGGAGCTCAGCACGGCCGCCGAGCGCACGTTGTTCGTGCTGGTGCGCTCTATCGGGCCGACCGGCCGTTCGATCGATCGTCGTAGCGACGGTGTCACCGTGGTGGTCCACGTCGAGCCTCCAGATGGGCCGCTGCCCGGGGGCTGCTGCGGGGCTGCCGGCCGGGGGGCGGCAGGTACCATGGTCCTCGTCGCCATGACCGCGCTACTCTTGGTGATCAGACGGGCACTGTGTTAGTCGTGCAGTACGTGAACGCTGGCCGCGGCGGCGACACGAAACACTCCAATCCGTCATGAAGGTCCTCTGCGTCGTGGGTGCCCGCCCCAACTTCATGAAGGTGGCGCCCGTGCACGCCGCGCTGACGGTGGCCGGCCACGAGTCGATCCTGGTGCACACCGGTCAGCACTACGACGAGCTCATGTCGGAGGTGTTCTTCCGGGAGCTCGGCATGCCTGCGCCCCAGGTGAACCTCGGTGTTGGCTCCGCGTCCCACGCGATCCAGACCGCCCGCATCATGGAAGCTTTCGAGGGCGTCTTGCTGGCCGAGCAGCCGACCGGGATCCTGGTCGCCGGTGACGTCAACTCGACGATCGCCTGCGCGCTGGTGGCGGTGAAACTCGGCATCCCGACCGCGCACCTCGAGGCCGGGCTTCGGTCGTTCGATCGGACCATGCCCGAGGAGATCAACCGAGTCCTGACCGATGCGATCAGCGACATCCTCCTGACTCCATCGGCCGACGCCGACCAGAACCTGTGCCGGGAAGGAATCGATCCGGCCCGGGTCGTTCGCGTCGGCAACGCCATGATCGACAGCCTGCGTGCCCACCTGGCTCACGCGCGTTCGCGGGGCGTCCGCGAACAATTCGACCTGGCGCATCGTGACTACGCGCTGCTGACCCTGCACCGCCCTTCCAACGTCGACGACCCTGCGCTGCTCGCGGAGTTGTTGCTTGCGGTCTCCGAGGTCTCGCACCGCATCCCGGTGGCGTTTCCCGTGCACCCTCGTACGCGTGCTCGGATCGCGGCGCTGCCCGCCTCGGGACCTACCGGCCTCCGGATGCTGGAGCCCCTCGGATACCTGGACTTCCTGGCGCTCCAGGCCGATGCCAAGCTGGTGCTCACTGACAGTGGCGGCATCCAGGAAGAGACCACGGCGCTCGGGGTGCCGTGTCTCACGCTGAGGACGAGCACCGAGCGACCCATCACGGTCACCGAAGGCACCAACACGATCGTCGGCGTCGACCGGACACGCATCATCGCGAACGTCCAGGAGATCCTCAGGACCGGCGGAAAGGTCGGTCGAGTCCCGGCGCTGTGGGATGGTGCGGCGGCCCCGCGCGTCGTCGCGGCGCTGCAGGCGCGGTGGGGCTCGGTCGGTGCCACGCCTGGAGCAGAACCGTGAGCAAACGCGACTCGACCCGTCAGCGTCTGTCGGACCTCAAGTGGCACCTGGTCACTCGATTCGGCGTCGACCCGTTCGTGCGGGCACTCGAGCTGATGCCGAGGGTCCAGGCCGTGCGGATCCTCGAGTCCGTGCAGCTCACGGGGACCCTCGACTATGCGGCATCGAGAATCGAGATGGAGCTGCGGTCGGTCGCCGAGCTCTCCCGCTTGCGTTCTTGCTTCAAGGAGCCGCATACGATCGACTGGATCGGACGAGAGTTCCGACGGGGCGACGTCTTCTACGACGTCGGAGCGAACGTGGGAGCGTACTCGCTGGTCGCCTGGGCGTCGGCGGGGCCAGGATCGAAGGTCTACGCGTTCGAACCCAGCTACTCGACGTTCTCGGCGTTGTGCACGAACCTGCGGATCAATCAATGCGGCGATTCGATCCTGCCGCTCCAGGTCGCGCTCTCGGATCGGACCCAGATTCTCCCGTTCAACTACTCGAGCGTCCGCACCGGTTCGGCGCTGCACAGCGTCGGAGAACCCATCGACATGTACGGTGGGGCGTTCGTGCCCGAGTTCGTGCAACCGGTGATGTCCTACCGGATGGATGAACTGATCGACACGTTCCGACTCCAGCCTCCCAGCCACCTGAAGATCGACGTCGACGGCGCCGAGTTGCTCGTCCTGCGCGGCGCCGAGCGGGCGCTATCCTCCCCCGAGCTGCGCAGCCTGCTCGTCGAGGTCCAGCTCGACAGCGAGATGTGCGCCCTGATCGTCGACCACGTCACCGCGAAAGGTTTCCGGCTGAGGGGTCAGGGAGACTCGGTGACGCCTGGGTTTGCGAACTTCGAGTTTGGTCGGGGATGAAGGCGGGGGACCGGACACCGGTCGACGAGGGAGTGGGAGCGCGCGGGGTCGTGTCCGGTGGGATGTGGACGCTCGCTGCGAGTCTGGTGACGGTGGTGGCGTCTCTCATCGCGACGCCGTTCGTGCTGCGCGGGCTCGGGGCCGAGGCGTACGGCGTGTTCAGCGTGGTCCAGGTGGCCGTCGGGTATTTCGCCGTGGCCGACTTCGGCATGGGGGACGCGTCCACACGGTTCGCGAGCGATGCGTACGCCCGCGGCGATCGCCAGGGCGAGGTCGAGGCCGTCTGGACGTCGGTGCTCCTCCAGGTCGTCCCGTCCGCCGTCGCTATCATCGCGCTGACCGGAGGGGCCTGGTACATCGCCTCGGATGTGCTCCGTCTCCCTTCTCACATCCAGGCTGCAGCCGTCGCCGCGTTGCCGATCGCCGGTGTGGCGATGATCGTGAAGAACCTCGCCACGATCTTCAATTCCCCGCAGGTGGTCCGGCTTCGGTTCCGCGAGCTGGCGCTCATCAACACCACCTGCGGCGTGGTCCAGATCGCGACGATTCCGATGGTCGTCTGGCGCGGCGGATCGCTGGCCGCCTGCGTGGCGGTCATCGCGGCCGCGAATCTCCTCGGGTTGATCTGCCACGCGGTCTACGCCCTCAGGCTGCTACCGGAGCTACGGTCGCCGCGCGTGCGCCGCGCTTTGGCCCGGCGCATGATCCGATATGGCGCGTGGATGGTGGTGGTCACGTTGGTGATCACCCTCCTCATGCAGTCCGAGAAGATCTTGATCTCACGGTTCGCGTCGCCGACCGCGCTCGCGCACTACACGGTAGCCTTCAGCCTGGCGAGCCTACTGACGATCTTGCCTCGCGCGATCAAGGGCGTGTTGTTCCCGATCTTCTCTCGCCTGCAAGCGGAGCCATCCCAGACCACCCTGACCGAGTTCTACAGCCGAACCGTTCGCGTGGCGTTGATCTCGCTCGGACCGTTGGTGGTCTTGATGTGCATCGTCGCCGCGCCGTTCATCTCGGTCTGGGCTGGCGCCGAGTACGGTCGCCACAGCGCCGGGCCGTTCTATGTCCTCACCATTGGATTCCTCGCGAGCGGCGCGACGGCCATCCCGGTTGTGCTGCTCAAGGGTCTCGCGCGCGTCGACTTGCTCGGGAGATTCAATCTCATCCAGGTTGGACCCTACGTCGTGGTGGCGGCGTTGCTCACCTGGTCTCATGGCGCGGTGGGGGGCGCGATCGCGTTCGCGCTGCGTGCGCTCGTCGATGCGGCCATGCACTTCGGTGCCGTGAGGCGTGTCCTCCAGGTGCGGATCTGGCCCGACCGTGGCCAGTTCGCGTGGTTCCTCACGGCTTCGCTCGTGGTGGCGGCCCCGCTCGCGACCCTCTCGTTCTCCGGACTCGGGCTGTTCTGGCGGCTGGCGCTGACCGCGCCCGCGCTGGGGCTCTACGTCACAATCTCCTGGCGCCGGGTCTTCTCCCCGGCGGAGAAGGAGGCCCTCCGTTCGTTGAGGATGCGCCTGACCGGACGCGACGCTTCACTTGCCGAGAACCGGTAGCCCACGAGCTCGATCGACGAACCAGGGGACGTCCTCCTCCGCGTTCACCACGCGATACCGCAACAGGTCTCCTCCGTCGGGCGCGGCGCTTCCCAGCATGACTTTCGATGCCTTGATCAATCCTCGGCGTAGCAGGTTGTGTCGGTCGACCCCGCTCTGCTCCGCACGAAGGATCCAGGGCAGGGCGCGACCCAACGCCCCCCCGTACCAGCGGGCCGCGGCTCCTTCCAGCCGGCGAAATCCCGGGTCGCGTCGAGCCGAGGACCACGGATGGAAGTAGTTGAGGATGACGCCGTCTCCAGCGGGGAGTGCCGACTGCCAGGGCGCGCGGACGTAACGAGCCAGTGTTTCGATGAACCCGGGCTCGATCGTATGCGGGCCAGGTCGATAGTTGCGGGCCCCGTCCAGCACTCGCCTCGAACCCGCCACCGCAAGCTGGACGTCCGAGCCGACCCATTGCCAGGTCTGGAATCCGCTGCGCTGGAGCAGCCTGGACAGCGACGCCCCCGCGTAGTGGTGCAGGTGTGCGAGGTACAGGGGAAGGTGAATCGGTGACTCCGACCGGGGATGAGGAACCGAGACGACGAGGATCCCGTCCTCTGACAGCAGGTCGGCCAGCGCCTTCACGACCTCGTGCGGTCGCCGGAGATGCTCGGCCACGTGGTTCATGGTGATGAGATCGAAGCGCCCGTGACGCCGGGCGAGCTCCTGCGCGGCCTCCACCGAGCCGCGCAAGACGTGGCCGGGGAAGTAGCGACCGGCGACGCCGACTCGATGCTCGCCGGGCTCCACGCCGAACAGGTTGTTGAACCCCCGATGCTGCAGCGCGTACAACCCGTCTCCGAAGCCGCAACCGAAATCGAGGATCCGTGTGTCGTGAGGGAGGTCGAGATCCAGCACGTGCGGCGACATCGCCCACGGTGACGGGTTGTGTGGCCTGAGCTTGATCTCGGCGGATCTCCGCGTCCGCCGCCCCTGGTCCCACTCGCCGTCGTAGTAGCGCGCGAGCCACGCGTCGGGCGGTAGGCGATCGTACGTGACGTGTCCGCAGGCGCCACAGGCTCGGAGCTGGAGAGCTTCGGCCACCGTCCGGCCGCCGAGGCGGGCGAGCACGTGCCAGCGTTCGGCTTCGTCGCATGCCGGACATGCGGTGATCTCCTCGAAATCGGCAAGGACTTCCATCGGCATCGACGCCAGCAGGTAGTTCCCAACGTTGGGGATCGTGGAGATCTCGATCATCATCGCTTGTGACCAGGCGAGGGAGGGGCGGACATTCCGAGCGCATGGTGGGCCGCCCTGGACAGGTGCCGTGCCTGTGCGCTGGAGGGGCGGCGGTAGCGGTCGGGATCGATCGCGCCATGGGTTCCGAAGGTCGCCGTGAACACTCTCCGTTCGAGGCGCTCGCAGCGGCCGCCCTTGTGCAGTCCGCTCGTGTCGCAGAAGACGATCGTGCCTGCAGGGACGGTGCACGTGGTCACGAGCTCAACAGGGACGGCAGACTCGACAGCGCCGGCCGGTGGAACTACGCCGCGCGGAGGACGGCGAGGGAAGAGGTCGCCCAGGGCTCCGATGGAGTGCGAGGTGCGCACGAACGAGAGAGGGCCGGCGTCCGCGGTGACGTCAGTGAGATACACGAAGATCTTGAGCAGCTGACGATCTTCGTAGTCACGGTGCCAGGTCTGGGAACCCGCCACCGGCGATGCAGGGTCGACGGGCAGGTTGATCCACAGCTCCAGGCTCTTGAGCCGGCTCAACATGCCGAAGTAGGAGTTCACGATGGCCAGCACCCGCGGCTCGAGCGGAAGCGCCATCAACGGGTTCTCCAGGTCGATCATGGGCGTCTCGTCGAACGCCCGCACCACGAAGTACTTGCCGCGTCGACCCTCGCTGGCTCCCGACGAGATCTGCGCCCGCACGTCGGGATGGAGCAGGAACGGCGTCGCCGCGGCCGACAGGCGGTCGAATGCGCCGGCCGCGCCCAACAGATCATCGACCCGGAGCACGGAGATGCCCTCGTTGCGTAGCTCCGTGACCACGCGTTGCTGGATGGGATCGAGTGCCTCGACACACTCGGCGAACGCCGTTCGCGCCGTGCGGTTGATCAGCTGGTTCCACACCGGCGGCCAGAAGCGCAGCCCGTAGTAGGCGCGGGTCACGGCGGAGAACGGCCAGTATCTGAGCGAGACGGAGCGCACGATCTCGGCCGGCGTCCGCCCTGCGAGTCGGGATCGCAGTGCCCCGAAAGCCGTCACGGACTGTTCCCCGCGGACAGCGCGCGCCTCACGGAACGTGCGAGGCCGAGCGCGTCGAAGCCGTGATGGGCGAGCACCTCGTCATTGTGGCCGCAGGCAGGCACATCGTGCAGGCCAAGTCGCGTCGCCCGCATCCCGGCAGGCCAGCCGAACTCCGCGAGGGCAGCGAGAATCATCTCGCCCTGTCCACCGCGGACGTAATGATCGTCGAGGGTGATCAAGACCTTCACGCCGCCGACGGCCGCCGCAAGCCAGGAAGCATCGACCCGATTGAGCCAGGGAAGCGCGATGACGCGGACCCCCACGCCTTCGTGCTGGAGGTGCTCCGCCGCGCCGTACGCCTGTGCGAGCATCACCGGTCCATACGCCACGATCGCCACGTCTGCGCCGTCACGCAGGACCGTGCCCACGCCGACCCGGAGCTGAGGCGAAGGATCCGGATCGTACGGAAGGACGCACGGGATCGAGCACAAACGAAGGTACGTGCTCGCCGTCGAGGTCTCGACCGCCCACACCAGCGCGGCGTCGACCTCGGCTTCGCTTGCCGGCGCGATCATCACGAGGTTGGGTACGGCTGCCAGCGAGGAGATGTCTCTCACCGACTGGTGCGAGTGCCCCGGCGTGGCCGGCAAGAGTCCGGCCAGCGTCGCCGTATAGATGATCTTAGTGGCCTCGGTGCCGTTGGTGTAGATCTGTTCGTTCGGGCGCGCGCTGAGGAAACACGAGAACGAGTGCACGATGGGGAGCATCCCCTTGATGGCAAGTCCGCCAGCTTGGGAGACCATGTCCTGCTCGGCGATGCCGCATTCGATCAGTCGCTCCGGGTACTGCTCGGCGAACTGGGCGAGTCCGCAGTCCTTGATCAGGTCGGCGTCGAGCGCCACGATTCGCTGGTTGCCGGCGGCCAAGCGCACGAGCGAGCGGCCATACGCGGACACCAGCACCTGACGCGAGGCCGGCGACGAGGCAGCGACCACGTGTTCGTAGGTCTCGAGCGCCGGCCATGGCAGGCCGGCGGCGCGGAACCGTCGCTGTCCGTCCGCAATCAGCTCGGCAGCCGCAAGCTGATAGCGCTCGTCACTCGGGGCGCCGCTGTGGAAGTCGTAGAACTTGTCCTCGGGACCGAAGGCCTCCATGAACGACACACCCTTGCCCTTGACGGTGTCGGCGATCACGACCTTGGGCTGGCCGTGGACCTCGCGTAGCTCCGCGAACGTCCTTGCGACTGCAGCGAGGTCGTGGCCATCGACGCGAACGGCGTGCCAGCCGAAAGCCTGGAACTTGGCGACGAGGTCACCCATCGCGCTGACCTTGTGAACCCAGGTGTCGGACTGGATCTTGTTGTGATCGACGACCACCGTGAGCTCTTCCATCCGGCTGGCAACCGCCGAAGGCAGCGACTCCCAGATCTGGCCTTCTTCGAGTTCGCCGTCGCCGGTGAGTACGAAGACGCGGGCTGGCGTCTGCTGCAGTCGGCGGGCGAGCACCATCCCCTTGGCCTTCGAGATCCCCATGCCGAGCGAGCCGGTGTTGGCCTCCAGCTTGGGGATGTGGACCTCGGGGTGCCCCGGTAGCCCTCCGAGCCGGCGCAGAGCGTGGAGCTTCTCGAACGGGAGTTGACCAAGCCCGGCGAGCGCCGCGTAGAAGGCGGGCACGTCGTGACCCTTCGACGAATAGAAGACGTCCGCGTCGGACTGGATCTCCTCGAGGAAGATCCACGAGACCAGGTCCTGGCAGCTGAAGCTGGTGCCAAGGTGGCCCGAGCCAGCCCGCTTGACCATGTAGAGAACGTTGAGTCGACACAGCGCGGCTAACAGCCCGGCTCGCACGTCTGGAGCCAGTTCGGCCGAACGCACCTGGAGGAATGACGACGGGGGGGCGTAACTCAGCTCCATGGCGCTTCTTATACCTCCTCGGCCCGGAACACGAACGGGGTCTCGCCGAGGATGCCATCGCAGATCACGTCGAGGCCGCGATCGCGGCCGGGCCCCAGCGCCTCGATGCCAGCCACGTCGAAGTCGAAGCCGGGTGTGCCGGCCGAAATCCGAGTGAAGGCGATCGGGATCATGCGCCGAAAGAAGAAGTGGAAGGCGTACTGGCGAGCGCGCCGGACCGTGTCGGCGTCGAGCCGGGATGCCAGCGGTAGCCTGTCGAGAAGCTCGAAGTATGCACGCTCGGATTCGACATCGATGGTCAGGCCCTTGTTGCGGATCCACGCCTCGCCCGCGACGATCACCGGGATCCCCATCGCGGTCAGCTCGACGCCGGTCTTGGTGCCATAGATGATCACGGCGTTGCATTGCAGCATCGCGGCGTAGGTGCTCGCCTTGCTCTCGGGCGGAATCACGAACACATTCGGCGGCAGCACCGGGTACACCTTCCGGATCTCGTCGACGATCGGCTGGAGCGAGGGCAGCGCGCCGGCGACCTCAGCGGGGTGGACGCGGATCAGCAGCTGCAGCTCCGGTCGACTCGTGAAGTACCCGATCGTCTTCAACGTCCAATCGAGCATGTCGTTGAACGCGTTGGCGGGATAGTGCAGCTGCGCGTCCCACATCACGTTGGTGAGCATGCCGATGCAGGGCTTGGCGAAATCGACCCCGATCTCTCTCGCGATGGCGTCGAGCTCGTCCTGCGGCGCGCGGTTGAAATGAATCCAGTCGCCAGTGCCCTTCCAGCGACTCTTCAGGTACGCCATCACTTGATCGTCCTGGGCCTGGGTCCAGGTCATCCGGTCCCACGTCGACACCGGCTCGGCCATGAGCGTGTGATGGTAGGTATCGCCGTGGCTGAAGATGAAGGTCTTCTTGCGATAAGCGACGTGCCAGTTCACGACACGCACGTGCTCCTGGCGTGCCACATCGCCGATCAGGCCCTGCGGGACGTAGATGCCATGGTGGAACACCGCGACGTGGTAGCGATGGGTCTTCAGCAGCCGTCGCGTGACTTTCGTCGCTAGCAGCGCACCCTCGAAGTAGCGGCGCACGATGGGCTCGGTGACCGGGCCGCGCACGAGATATGCGCTGGCGTAGAAGCGGATCGCTCCCGCGAACGCGTGTTCACCGACCGCGACGCTATCGTGACGGTACGCGCGGATCTCCTTCCACGGCACGGTCGCGGCGAGGTGGGAGGCCCACGCGCGATCATCATCGGTGAGCTGTTCGCTGTAGCGATGGACCGGCACGCCGAGCGACCGGTACATCTCGTGCGCAGGCGCGAAGCACCCGTTGCAGTGAAGCTTGCTCGGACCGGACTTCGCGAAGCGCGCGGCATCGCGGTACCAGTGGAGGGTCGCCTCCTGGCACGCGGGCAGTGCGCCGTCGCACAGCAAGACGTCGACGCTCGCCCCCCGCGCCGTGAGCGCCATGGTCAGCAAGCTCTCGACGCGTGTGCCGCCAAGATGGGCTCCGTCGCTGGTCGCGATCAACACCCGCACGGCACCGTCGCCCCCAGCCGACGCGAGCAGATCGCGATACGCAGGTGACGATGTTACGTGAGCCCAGTCCGGCTGGCCTGTGCGCAAGCGGTACTGCATCACGGCGTCACGTGCGACACGGCTCCTGCCGATCAGCAGCTTCAGTCGTTCCAGCGGCTTCTTCACCAGCGACTTCACCGGCGGCATCTCAGCCCCGCACTTCCGCCACGAACGCTGGCGACTTCACCGGCGGCAGCTGGGCCTCACCGGAGCGCACCAACTCCTCGGCCACCCGCCAGTCGATCGGATCATTGACGTCGAGACCCTCCTCGCCCTCGGTCAGGAACGGCATCAGCACCTGGCCGGCGATCGTTCGGCTCTCGGTGACGACCCGGGTCCACGCGATCTCGAGGCTGGCGTTCTGCTCGTACACAGGGGGCAGCGACGGATACTGACTCGAGTGCCACGGTTGATGCGCAGGTCCGAGATCGAGGAGCGGCGTCATGCGCTTTCCTCGGACGACCCACATCTTCCCGGGGTGGCGGCGGCATTTCTCGACGGCGCGCAGCGAATCCACTGCGGCTCCCTCGGCGAGAAACGCTTGCCAGGCGCGCCGGATGGTGTCGGCGCGCCGGAACGGGCTGGTCGGCCGCAGGATGCCGAAACAGTCGTAGTTGCGACCCTGCGCGGCGAGCCGAGTCAGCACATCTTCGACCCACTCGATGTCCGGTGAGGTCTCGCCTGCGATGCCGGGGTCGCGCAGGAACGGCACTTCGGCGCCGTAGTGGCGCGCGACGTTCGCGTAGGCCTCGGCGTCGGTGGACACGACCACGTCGGCGAACACCCCGCTGTCGCGGGCGGCCGCGATCGAATACGCGATCAGCGGGTGGCCGGCGAGCGGCTTGACGTTCTTGTGAGGGACGCGCTTCGAGCCGCTGCGCGCGGGGATCAAGGCGACGATGGTCGGAGGGGGCATGGCGCGATCACAGCTGAGCGGGATCGATGGAGAGATACACCGACTTGAGTGACGAGTAGATGTCCAGCGCCTCGGTGCCGGGCTCGCGCGTGCCGTTGCCGCTGAGCTTGTTGCCGCCGAACGGCATGTGCGGCTCACTGCCGTGTGTGCCGGCGTTGACCGACACGACCCCGGTCTGCACCTCCTGCGCAAAGCGCCACGCGCGATGGATGCTGCGGGTGTGGATCGATGCGGTGAGTCCGTACGGCGAATCGTTGGCAAGCGCGAGTGCTTCGGGGAAGTCACGCACCCGGTAGAGGCACGATATCGGCCCGAACAACTCGACCGTGGAGATCTCGTCGCTGGGTGTGGCGCCCTCGAGGAGCGTCGGTGCGAAGTAGTACCCGCTGCGGTGGGCCTCGTCCATGAGTCGGTTGCCGCCACACAGGAGCCGCGCTCCGCCCGCGACGGCGCGCTCGACGGCGGCCAGCATGTTCGTGAGCTGGCGCTCGTTGATCACGGGTCCAAAGTCGTCGGCGTCGGCGGGCCCGACTTTCAGCGCAGCTACCTTGGCCAGCAAGCGCGTGCAAAACAGGTCGTAGATCGCGTCGAACACCAGCACGCGGCTGCCGGCCGCGCAGCGCTGACCGGCGTTGCTGAATGCCGAAAGACAGACCCAGTTCGCAGCCAGCTCGAGATCAGCGTCGTCGCACACCATGAACGCGTTCTTTCCACCCAGCTCGAGCGACAGCCTGCCGACGCGATCGGACACCGTGCGCGCGATCGAGCGCCCGACCGCGGTCGAGCCGGTGAAACTCACCACTCCGATGTCCGGGTGTCCGACCAGCGGCGGCCCGGTCTCGCTGCCTAGGCCTTGGACGATCTGCAGGAGCCCCGACGGCAGCCCGGCCTCGTGCGCACAGCGCCCGAGAGCCCACGCCGTGAGCGGCGTATCCTCGGACGGCTTGACCACCGCCGCGTTGCCGCAGATCAGCGCCGGGAAGACCTTCCAGGCGACATTGGCGATCGGGGTGTTCGCGGCCATGATCAGCCCGGCGACCCCGACCGGGCAGCGCAGCGTCATCGCGCTGCGGTTGGGCGTGCCACTCGTCGTGGTGCGTCCGTAGAGGCGCTGGCCCTCGCCGGCGTAGAATCGGGCCAGCTGGATCGCGCCGTCGGTCTCGCCGATCGCGTGCTTGAACGACTTGCCGGTCTCGACCGCGACGATCCTCGCCAGCTGCTCGCGGGCGTCGTTCATCGCCGCAGCGATCCGGTGCAACACGTCGCCGCGCTGCACGCCCGGAGTCTCGGCCCACGCCGGTTGTGCTGCCTTGGCGCCGGCGACGGCGGCCTCGATATCGGGCTGGCTCGAGCGTGCGAGGCGACACATGACCTCGCCGGTGGCCGGGTTGCGCTTGTCGACCCAAAGTCCGCCACGGGCCGGGACCTGCCGGCCGTCGACCCAGTTGGGGACCTCGCTGGGGATGTCGGTCACCACGCCGTGAATCCGCCGTCGACGACGAGATTGGAGCCGGTCATGTAGCGCGATGCGTCCGAGATCAGGAACATGACCGCGCCGTTGTATTCTGTTTCGTCGGCCATACGTCCGAGCGGCACCTTGGCGGTGTAGCCGCGGAGGAAGGCGTCATCCTGGCCGGCGAATACGCCCGCCAGCGTCAGCGTGTTCACCCGGACGCCGCGACCTGCCCAGTAGGTCGCGAGGTAGCGCGTCAGGTTCATCAGCGCGGATTTCGACGCCGAGTAGGCGACGGGTTTGAAGAACGCTGGGCCTTTCGCCTGCCGGTATTCGTAGATGCGTTGGTCGGGCGATACCACGCCGTAGATGGAGCTGATGTTGATGACCGAGCCGCGGCCTGCTTCCGCCATCGCCGCGCCGACGACCTGGCACGCGAGGAAGGTGCCTTTGACGTTGACTTCCATGACCCGGTCCCACGATGCCTCGGGATAGGTTTCGAACGGACCGTTCTCCTCGGCGGGAGCGTCGGGGGGGGAGTCGAGCGCGGCGTTGTTGACCAGGGCGAAGGGCGGTCCCCAACGATCGACGACCGCCGCGAGCGCGCGCTCGAGCGACGCCTTGTCGGTGATGTCGACCTCGACGACCAAGCGGCGAGGATCCGCGTTGCCCGTGTTCTCCTCGCTCCTGCGGTCGAAGACGGCGACGCGCGCGCCGTGTTCGATCAGGGAGCGCGTGAACTGTTGTCCGAGGCGCCCGAGCCCACCTGTGATGACGACGACTCGGTCGCGGACCGAGAACATGGTCTCGCCGGTCAAGGCATCCTCTCGCCACGAGCCCACACGAGGAGATCGGCGACCTCGCGCACCGCGCCGTCGCCGCCATTGCGAAGGGTGCGATAGCGCGCGAGCGGCACCACCTCCGGCCATGCGTCGCGCACGACCATCGGCACGCCGACCGCGGCGAGGCACTCGGCATCGTTGATGTCATTGCCGAGGTAAGCGATCTGGCCGAGGGGGATCCCCCGGTCCTTGGCGTAACTGGTGAGTGCGCTCAGCTTCGTGCCCTGACCTTGCAGGCACGGGACCTGGAGCTTCTCGGCGCGGAGGCCCACGACCGGGTTGGTTTCCGTCGACAGCACCAGGAGCTCCAGGCCGGCGGCGCGCGCTCGAGTAAGACCAAGCCCGTCGCTGCGGTTGCAGCGGACGCTCTCGCGGCCGTCGTCGCCGACGTACACACTGCCGTCGGTGAACACGCCATCGAAATCAAGAACGAGTAGACGGGTGCCGCGCAGCGCGGCTTTCAACTCGGGATCGAGATCGGCGACCGGAGGTGGCGATGTCACCGTGTGTGACTTCGCCCGTGGTGGCGCGATCTGAGCGGCTGCGAGCTCGAGCGTCTCGAGTGCGAGGTTGTCGTCCTCTTTCAACGGCGCGAGCAGCCTTGCGCCGATCAACTGATCGAACAGTTGCGGCGAAAGGCCGTCGTTGGGCGACTTGAGCGCGATGTCCTGGGCACGAAGCACGTGACCGGCTGGGAGGTCGGCAGCGGCGACGAGCTTCTTCGCCATCTTGTGCATCGGCTTGAGCTCGTTCTCGAACGGGCGCTTGTTGCCGTCGCCGAGACCGAGCCGGGTGCGCTGCAGATCTCGTACCAGCTTGGTGAGGCCGGTCGGCTCCAGCGAGAACGCGTGATCGGTGCCCTTCCAGGCACGGTTCAGCGTGAAGTGCTTCTCGATCACGCGGGCGCCGAGGGCATACGCCACAGGCGCGAGGGCGATTCCATTCTGATGATCGGAGAGGCCGATCACGATGTCAGGGAACCGCTCACGTAGTGTCGTGATCACGCGCAGATTCATCTGTTCGGCATCGACCGGATAGGCGGCCGTGCACTGGAGCACGCACAGCTGCGTATTGATCGGCATGATCGCATCGTAGGCGCGGTGGATGTCGTCGAGCGAGCCGCCGCCGGTGCTGACGATCATGGGCATTCCGAACTTCGCGACATACCGGAGCAGCGGGATGCTGCGCAGGTCACCCGATGCCATCTTGAACGCGGGCACGCCGAGCTCGGCCAGGAAATCGGCGCTCCGAAAGTCGAACGCCGTCGCGAAGAAGGCGACCTCGAGCTCGCGCGTGAATCGCTTGAGCTCGGCGTACTGATCGCGACCGAGCTCCAGGGCTTCCCGGTGCGTGCCATAGGTCGGGCCGAAGGCGTTCTCGCTATTGTACGGCGAGTCGTACATCGCCTTCGTGAAGAGCGTCTTGTTGTCGCGCTTCTGGAGCTTCACCGCCGAGCAGCCGGCGTCCTTGGCCCTGCGGAAGAGCTCCTTACACTTCTCGAGATCACCCTGATGGTTGTGGCCGACCTCCGCGATGATGAAAGCGTCGGTGTCGTCGGCGATCCGGATCCCGTCGATGACTAGCTCGCGCTTCACATGGCCTCCTCGGCAGCAACGGCAACGCAACCTACAACGGTCTAGAAGAGACGCGCAAGCAACGCGCGTCAACGATTCCAGGGGGTTCGAGCCGTGGTCGACGTACGGCAGATCTTGGTGTACTTCCACCGTCCTTGCGTTCATCTACCGATGAACGTGCTGGCTTCGGGGTACGACCAACGCTGACCAGACGAGACGGCCTGGACGCCATTGCAGAACCCTTCCCAAACGTCAGGTCACGCCAGAACCTACCGGATCGCGATCTACGCGCTCGGGCTGTTGGCCTGCGCGCTCATCGGTGATGGGTGGGTCGCGAACGCCCTCGGCGGAGGCGTCACTCTGCTGGCGCTCGCGCTCTACATGCTGGAGGACCCGAAGTTCTTCCGCCTGGTTCTGATGTGGTGCGCCGGATTTCTGCTGATCATCGTTCCCGAGGGGTTGAGCGACGCGACGATCATCAAACGGCTCTACGGCGCTGCGTCGTATGACATCGCTTCGCGCTGTCTGGTGGCATCCCATTTCGCGATGCTGCTCGGCCATGACCTCGTGTTCAAGGAGTCGGACGTTCGCCCGTCCGCGACTCCGTGGCGGCTCGCGTTGCGCTTCGCGGTGCCGATCTTGGCGATCACATGGGTCCTGTCGATGCTCTACGTCTTGCCCACCGCAATCCTTTCGTACCGCGGCGGCCGGGCGGCACAGGGTGCGATAACTCAGGCGAGCGCGCTGGGGGCGGTTGCTGACGGCCTGTCGCTCGTCGCCCGGGTCGCCGTTCCTGTCGCGTCCATCTGGGTTGCCAAGCGCGTGCGCGGCCCCGCACGCACGCTGCTGCTTGGCATGGTTGCCATCAGCCTCGCTACCGAGGTCCTTTTCTCGACCCGCTTCGTGCTCCTCTTCGTGACGGTCGGATGTCTGGTCGCCCGGACCGCCCCGCGGCCACCGACTCGCCGCATGATGGGCGCACTGCTGGCCCTCGCCTTGGTGCTCGTGGTGACCTCCACGGTGCTGACCCAGACCCGCACGTTCGGGCTACGCACCGCGAATGTTGGGCAGGTAGTCGAAACGGCTTCGGCCGAGCAGCTCTTCACGTTGAACGAGCAATCGGTGCGCTCGATGACTCAGGCCGTGGTTTATGCGCGGCGCAGGGGATTCACAGACGGCCGCACCAGCGCTGCGCTGCTGGTGTTCTGGGTCCCCCGCGCGCTCTGGCCGAGCAAGCCCAAGCTGATCGGCTACTGGCTTCCCCGTGAGTTCGGCAAGATCGATGAAGGATTCTCCTCGGCGCCAGGGTTCACCGGCGGCACGTATGTCGATTTCGGACTCTGGGGCAGCGTTGTAGCGTGGTTCATGATCGGCCTCGTATTCGGGGGGCTGGAACGGATGTGTGCACGCGTGCTCGCCGGAAAGGAAGATGCCCGCGTACTGTTGGTCGCCCCGTTGTTCGGGGGTGTCTTCTTCGCGGTACGTTCACCCGAGACCGCGACCCTCTCGTTGGTCGGAGTGATGCTCGCGACCTTGCTCTTCCAGGTGCTCGTAGGAAGGCGTCGATTAGTGCGCGCCGCCGGTACCTCTGTATGAGGAGCGCATCGAGGGCGGCGGTGCTCGTGCGTCCGTACCAGAGGACGGACATCGAGCCGGTCAGGAAACTGCTCACGCGGACCTTCGGAACCTCCGAAATCTTCGATCGGTTCGCCGTCGGCAACCCGCTGGGTGAATTCGTCGCCGTGGTTGCCGTCTCCGCCGAGGCCGAGGGCACGATCGTCGGGTTCAACATCTGGAACCCGTGGCTTGTCCAGACTTCGGCAGGCCCGGTGATTGCGTACCAGTCCGGTGCCTCGGCCGTCGACGAGTCGATGCGCGGTCGGGGCGTCTTCGGCCAGCTCTTGCGCGCGGGCGAGTCGGTCGCTCGTGGGCGCGGCGTCGAGATGCTGTTCGGATTTCCGAATCCAGCGAGTCTTCCGGCGTTCGTCAAAGGGGGCTGGGACCATGCCCTCTCGTTGCGGATCTTCGTCTCGCCGCTCCCGTCAATCGGTCTCGGTTGTCAGACCTCGGCGGCGCCAACAGCCGATGTCACGACCTCGATGGCCGCTCGATTCGTCGCCTGGCGGTACGCGCGCGCTGGGGTCACTGGTCATCGCGCGGAATTGCGCGATGGCCGTACGGTGACGCTCTATGCACGCACCGAGCGGCGCATGGGCGCCCGGGTGAACAAGCTCCTGGACGTCGTCGACCACACCGGGCAGCGGGTGACGGACACGCTGGGGGCGATCGGAGCCAGACTCCCCGGTCCGGGCGTGAACATCCTGCGTGCAGTCACTCCACCTCCGGGCCTACCGCCGTGGCTTCACGTGCGCCGCAACTGGGAAACACCGCTGATCTTGAAGCGGCTGATCGACGGTGTCGGCCCCGACTATGCCGCGTTCCGCAACGCTTCCTACTGGTATGGCGACATCGATGCGAGTTGAGCTGGAGCGCACCCGTGCTGTCATGAAGGACGCGCTGCTTCGCACGAGCCAGCGACTGCACCTCGACGCTGGTGCGCGGATGGCCGACGGGATGCGTGGTCGCTCGATCCGCGTGATGGTGTTGCACGGCACGCCGGCGCGACACGCGCGTTCGCTCGAGGCGCAACTGCGCTGGGTGCGCGATCATTTCGTGGTGCTGCACCCGTCGGAGCTCCTCGAGATTCTCGATGGTCGCGCCGAGCCACCTGCGCGACCCGCTGTCGCACTCACGTTCGACGATGGTCTGGCCTCCAACGCCGAAATCGCTGCGCCGATCCTCGAATCATTGGGGATGCGCGGTCTGTTCTTCGTCTGCCCCCGATTCGTCGAGACGTCCGGGGCTGATGCGCTCCAGTTCTTCACCCGACGGATCCGTCTGTACGACGACCCGGCCACGCTGGCTCCTGACGACTACCTGCCCATGACCCGGCTGATGCTCCGCGACCTGCGAAGGCGCGGACACACGATCGGCAATCACACCTATTCGCATCAGGACTTGCGCCAGGCCTCGGGTAGTTCCCTCGAGGAAGAGATCGTTGGTGCCCGGGACGTCCTCGGCGACTGGCTCGGTGAGGCCATCACCACGTTCGCATGGACGTTCGCGTGGAACGCGATCAACCGCGACGCGTGGGCCCTGGTGCGAGCGAGTCACCGCTACTGTTTCACGGCGTGCCCCGGGCGCAACGCGATCGGGCCGACATGCGTGTGGCGCACCAACGTCGAGGCCGGGCTGCCCGCCCACGTGTACCGGTTCTTCTACAGTGGCCTCGCCGACCCGGTCTGGTGGAGCCGGCGACGGCGTCTCGCCGCCCTCCACGCCCAGCTTCAGAGGTAGCGGTCGGCCCAGACCTCGAAGACGACGAGCGCGAACAGTCGGTTGCATGCGTTCACGTCACCCGCCTGGTGCGATGCGATGAGGCGCGCGACCTGATCGGGCGCGAACAAGCCACGTCGCCGCAGGCGTGCTGCCGACAGCGTGTCCTGCACGAACGGCGCGGCGGCGCCTCGGAACCAATCGTCGAGGGGAACGTTGAACCCCCACTTCTTCCCGGTCATCAGGTGCGGCGGAAGGAGATCTGCAATCGCGCGGCGAAGGATGGGCTTCGACAGACCGCCGGGCCGCGCCGAGATCTTCTCGGAGAAGGACACCGACGCCAGGCGCTCGACGAGCGCGTCGTCGAGCAGCGGCGAACGCGCTTCGATCGACGCGGCCATGGTCGTTCGGTCGACCTTAGCGAGCATCTCGTCCGGTAGCCAGACCAGCACGTCGGCCGCATTGGCGACGGCTTCGTCCGAGAGCGCGCCGTATCCAGCCATGAGGGACTCGAGAAGCACGGCGCTCGTCGGGTGCGACCAGTCTCCCGCGGCGCCGACGCACAGCGCTCGGGCCTCATCCTCATCGAACCCGCTGGCCCAGCCAAGGAGTCGATGACCGGGCGAGCGTCGTCCGTTGCGCACGAATCGCTCGATCCGTGTCAGCGCTCGCCGCGCGCCAGCGTTGTCGAGCCGACCACGCGCGCGCTCGGCCATGGCGATGACCAACCGGTCTGCGGCCCTGGGAAGTCGCCGCCACCAGGTTGCCCAGCGTTCGAAACGGTAGCGGTCATAGCCGCCGAAGACTTCGTCGCCGCCATCCCCGGTCAACACGACCTTGACCTGCTTGCCGGCCTCGCGCGCGAGAAGGAGCAGCGGGATGCTGGAGGAGACGGCGAGCGGCTCGTCCGCGTACGCGACCAGCTCGTGCACCAGCGCGACTGCGTCCGGTCGCGCCAGCAGCTCGTGATGCTCCGTACCGAAGTGGCGGGCCGTGAGAGCGGCGACCGGCAGCTCGTTGTGCGATGGCGGACCCTCGAAGCCGATCGAGAAGGTCTTGACCGGCTTGCTGAGGATGCGGCTCATGATGCCCACCACGGCGCCGGAGTCGAGTCCACCGGACAGGAAGGCACCGAACGGGACCTCGAGATCGAGGCGCTTCTCGACGGCTGCGAATAGCAGAGTCCGGATCTCGCGAGCCAGGGGACCGGCCTCTTCGCGGCGTTCGCCCGCGTGATCGGCGTGACGCCAGTAGCGCTCGATCCGGATGCCGTTCTCGTCGCAGGCCAGGGTGCAGCCACCTGGCAGCTTGCGGACCACTCGGAAGATGCTCAGGGGCTCGGGTACCACCAACAGCCCGAGGTAGTGATGGAGCGCCTCGGGATCGAGATCGCGAGGAAGACCACCATGAGCCAGCACCGCCTTGAGCTCGCTGCCGAAGATCAGTCGCCCCCCGTGATCGGCAAAGAACATCGGCTTCTTGCCGAGACGGTCGCGGCCAAGCACCAATCGCGGTCGTTCGCGGCCCCGCCGTTGATCGACGATCGCGAACGCGAACATGCCGTCGAGGCGGCGCATGCCATCGAGGCCTGATTCCTCGTACATGTGCAGGATCGCTTCCGCATCGCTGCCCGTGCGGAATCGGTGGCCACTGCGTTCGAGTTCGCGGCGCAGCGTGCGATGGTTGTAGATCTCGCCATTGAAGACGATGCGGCAGTCACCGGTCTCGTTCTCGATCGGCTGATGGCCGCCGGCTACATCGACGATACTGAGCCGGCGCATCCCGATCCCGACCGTACCGTCGACCCAGACGCCGCCCTCGTCGGGGCCCCGATGGACCAACGTCGCGTTCATCGCCTCGACTGTCTCGCGTTCGACCGCGCGCCGGCCGCGGTGATCGATCACGCCAACGATGCCGCACATCTTCAGTCGCACTATACTCGGCCAGACCCATGGTGCGACGTCTGTCGGCCCGGAGCCTCCGGCCATTCTACTTGCGTGCACGCGCGGCTGCGCGCGAGTTCGTGGTTCGCCACCCCTCGCTCGATCGGAAGCTCGGACGCAGCCTGGTCCGGGTCGACCTCCTGCTCCGTCGTCTCGGGTTGGTGTCGGTCATGGACGAGCATCAACGCGAGGTCGAACTCGACGGCTGCCGGTTCAAGTTCGACGCGGCCAACCGCGATCTGGCCTCGACGATCCTTACGACCGGCGAGTACGAGGCAGCGACCCTCTCGGCGATCCGCGCGCTGCTTGGCCCGGGCGCCGGATTCGTCGATCTCGGCGCCAACCTCGGATTCTTCTCGGTGCTGGCGGCGAAGGCGATGGGACCGACCGGACGGGTCCACGCATTCGAGCCCACGCCAGCGACCGCGCGGCTTCTGCGCGAGAACGTGGCCTACAACTCCGTCGAGGATCGGGTCACGGTCGTCGAGCGAGCGGTGTCGGATCACCCAGGTGCCGCTCGCTTCTCCCTGTACTCCGCTGCCCAAGGCAACCAGCTCGCGGTCGCCGGCAGCGACGGAGCCAGCGGAACAATCGAAGTCGATGTGACCACGCTGGACGAGTACTTCGGGGCGCTGGGCTGGCCCAGAGTCGACGTGATCAAGATGGACGTCGAGGGCGTCGAGACGAAGGTGCTCGACGGCATGGGCGAGCTGATCCGACGTCAGCCCCGGTTGCGCCTCATCTTCGAGTACCACCTGGGACAGCTCGACCGAGCGCATGTCAGTGGTGCCAGCTTGATCGACAAGGTGCTCGAACTTGGCTTCGACCGGTTCGAGATGCTCTTTCGCGGCCGCGAAGCGATCGCGCTGCCGGCAGAAAGGCTTCGTCTGGAGCGCCAGGCCCAGCGCGCCAACTTGAACATCCTCGCCTGGCGAAACGGATGATGCTCTCCGCCTTCGTCAAACGGGCCTTCGACGTGCTCGCGGCCAGCTCGGCGCTCGTGGTCGCCGCACCCGTGTTCGCAGCGGTCAGCGCTGCGGTACGGATCTCCGTCGGGGCGCCGGTGTTCTTCCGGCAAGAACGCCCCGGCAAGGGGGGCCAACCCTTCACGCTCGTGAAGTTCCGCACGATGCGGGACGCGATGGATCGGTTCGGCCGGCCGTTGCCCGATCATGAACGGGTGACGGCGCTCGGGAAGTTCCTGCGGGCGTCGAGCCTTGACGAGCTGCCCGAGCTCTGGAACGTGGTGCGCGGTGACATGAGCCTGGTCGGTCCCCGGCCGCTCCTGATGCAGTATCTCGCGCGCTACACGCCCGAACAGGCACGGCGAAACGAGGTCCGACCCGGGATCACCGGTTGGGCGCAGGTGAACGGCCGTAACGCGCTCTCATGGGATGAGAAATTCGCACTCGACGTCTGGTACGTCGACCACCGTTCCATGGCGCTCGACATGAAGATCTTGGTGTGCACTGTGACAGCCGTGATCCGCCGAGACGGGATCTATCATGGAGGCGAGGCGACCATGCCGGAGTTCATGGGCTCCGGCGGGTCAGGATCGAACGGTACAGATCGATCGTCAACTGGTGGATCCTCTCCCGGGTGAACAGGGCGCGGACGCGGGCTGCGCCCGACGCGCCCTGGCGAGCTCGCAACGCTGGCTCGGCGATGTAGCGATCGATCATCGCAGTGAGCGCGCCGGGATCCCGAACTGGAACCAAGGCGCCGGTCTCACCATCAATGATGGCATCCGCGCAGCCGGTGGCATCGCTCGCGATCACGGGGACGCCCATGGCTGCGGCTTCGAGGGGGACCGTCGGAAACCCCTCACGCCAGGTCGGGAGCACCAGCACGTCGACAGCCGCGAGGAACGTCGCCGCGTCGTCGACGTGACCCAGCATCGTGACACGCCGTCCGGAACGCAGGGCGGCGAGGTCGCCCGCGTCGGGCGAGTCGGTCTCGTCGACTGCCCCCCCAACAAGGAGGTGAGCCTCGAGGCTCCGGGTCCGCTCCCACGCGCGGCGCAGATCTCCGAGCCCCTTGTCGCGCGCAAGTCGCCCCAGATAGCCGACGACGACTGCGTCGCGCGCGATCCCCGCGCGCGCGCGGAGCGCCATGCCGGCCGCAATGATCCTCGCATCGACGTGAAAGCGATCCGTGTCGATTCCATTGACCGTACCGTCGCCGATCACGATGCCGTCATCGGGCCCGATAAGCTGGGTAGCGCGTGCCCGCGTTCGGAGTGAAGGGCCGACGCACACCACGTGAGTCGCCGACGCGCAGCTCAACCGTTGGGCCGACCAGAGCGCTGCGCGCGCCGCGCCGCTCGCGGCCTCGAAGCGGAGCCCATGCAGCGTGTGCACGCGGGTCGGGATCCGCTGCGCAGCCGCGGCGAGGCCTGCGAGGAGCCCCATCTTGGGGGTCCCGGAATTGATCAGATCGGGTCGAATCCGCGCGAGCTCGCGGCGGATCTGGTTCAGCGCACGTACGTCGGCCCAGGGCGATGGCGCACGTTCGATCGCGATCGGAACGAACGCGACTCTCTCGGCGGCGCACTGGTCGGCGACTTCGTCCGAGGGGCTCGAGAGGAAGTGCACCTCGGCGCCTGCAGCACGCAACGCGGCGAGCTGGCCGGCATAAAACGACGCGGTGCGGGGTGCTGTCACCGCGATCGCGAGGCGGGCGCCGGCGAGCTCGGACATCTCAGGCCGGGTCGCGCCGGGCGAAGAAGCCGGCCAGACGCGCGATCGTGCTCTCGCCGAGCCCACACGCCTCCAGCGTCGCCACGTGGGCCTGCACATCGTAGGCGATCGGCTCGAACGACGCCGTCACTGCCTCTGGGCTCAACACGAGCCTCAGCAACACCGATTCTGCGCGCGAATCGCGCGGCTGCCCGACTGATCCAGCGTTGCCGACGATCGGCGCCCCGCCGCCCCAATACGGACGATGGGTGTGGCCGAAGACACCCGCACGAAGGCCGCGCTGGGCGAGAGCCACACGTGCCTCCTCGAGCTCGGGAGGGTGGTTGAGGTAGGTCCAGTCGCCGGTGCCGAACGGGTTGGCATGGGAAAAGAGCACGCCGTCGAGGATGTGCTCCTCGCGCCAGTCGAGGCCGTGTAGCTCGTTCACATCGAGGCGGGCGCGGGTAAGGTCGACGCTGTCGCGAATCCACGCCGGGAGCTTGTCGACGTACGCGTGGTCGCCGCGATCGAGGTCCAGGTAGAGCTGATCGTGATTGCCCTTGAGGAGGATCGCATCGTGCCGCGCCTGGGCGTCGGAGACCAGCGCGAGCGTCTCGGCGACATCGTGTCCATACGTCAGCAGATCGCCGAGGAGGACCAGGTGATCCATCGGACCGCGGCGAGCTTGATCCAGGGCGGCGCGCAGCGCGCGCGCGTTCCCATGGATGTCGCCGAGGACTGCGACGGAGGTCACTTCGTGCCCCGTGCTGCGAGGTACGCGCTCAGGCCGGCCGCGAGCGCGCGCGGGGCATAGGCCAGCTCTCGTTGCGCCCGCGCGATGTCGAGGGCTGCGAAGCCGACGGCGCCCGCGCTTTGGGGCGGTTCGACGAGGATCAGCGATCGAGGGGCGCCGATCAGGTCGGCCAATAGCTCGGCGATCTCGAGCGCATTGACGGTCGCTCCGGCGCCAACGTTGAACGCGCCGCGGCCGTGTCCGACCGCGGCGTTGACGCTCGCTTGCGCCACATCTTCGACATAGACCAGGTCAGCGCGGTAGCGGGCACCGTCGGCGATCGTGACCGGCGTCCCGGCCGACAGGCGGGACGTGAACGACGCGATCATCCCGCGATCCAGGCCCGGGCCGTATACCGCCGACGGTCGCAGGATCGCGGTCGGCAACCCCTCGGCGCGGTCGAAGTGGCTCGCGTAGAAGTCTGCCGTCGCCTTGCTTGCCAGGTAATAGGGCGCCGACGACGAGGGCTCGACCGGTGACGTTTCGTCGGCGGTCGTGGCGCTCATCCGGTAGATGTTACCGGTGAGAACGACCACCTTTCCCACGCCCGCCTCGCGACATGCGCGAAGGACCTCGAGAGTGCCGAGTGCGTTTACCTCGAGGCATGCACGCGCTTCGTCAGGATCGCGGTATCCACGAGGCACATGCGCCGCACCATGGATCAGCGCATCGAGCTCGAAGAACGCGGCCATGGTCTCGCGGGCGCGAGTCACGTCGAGCCGTCGAGCTTCGACCCCGTCGGGCCCCGACGTGCGGTTCACGAGCGCGACCGGATGGTGGCCCTGCGCCGCGAGCGTGGCCACGATGTGGCGGCCGATGAAGCCCGCGCTGCCGGTGACGCCGACCCTCATGAGTCGAGGATTCCGTGGTCGGGAACAACCGTCTCTTCGAAGTGACGGAGGATCGTCATCCGCCGGATCGGGGGTTGCCTGATCGGCGCGCCGTGGATCAGGTGGCGGAGCGTGAGCTCGACCTCGTTGAAGCCTGCCCGCATCCGGAACGGCGTGGTCCCGCTGAACCGGGCGTTGATCTCGAAGACCTTGGCGAGGCCGTCGCGGTCGACTCGGAACTGGAAGTTTGCCGGGCCATGTGACCCGAGAGCCTCCGCCATTCGCCGCACCTGGGCATCGAGCTCCGGGTAAGCGTCGACGTACGCGCGGTAGGTGTTGCCGTCCCGGAGATCGCGCCGCATGACGATGCTCGCGTCGCACCGACCATCGAAGACCAGGGTCCCTGCGGTGTACTCGTCGCCGTCGGTCGCGACGCACTCCTGGATCACGACGCCGGTTCCCTCGGCAATCGCACGGCTCAGTGCGGCGCGGTCGTTCACTTTGACCACACCGACGGAACGCGCACCGATGCGGGGCTTGACGATCAGCGGGAATCCCACACGCTCGACCAGCGCGTCCTCGTCACCGGGCAGGCAGGAATCGGGTACCGGGAAGCCGCGGTCGCGAAGGAACGTGAACGTCAGGTACTTGTCGTCGGCGATCCTCACGACGCCGGAGCTGCTGACCACGACGTGTGTCGCGAATCGCGTCTCCCATTCGGTGCGCTGGGAGGCGAACGCCTGCAACTCGACGTCCGTGCCGGGGATCACGGCGTCGGGGCGTTCTCGCTCGAGCAGCTCCTCGACGCGCGGGATGAACTCTGGGTCCTTCGCCATCGGGATGAGATGGCGGTGCTCGGTCCAGTAGAGACCGGCGGAGAGCGGGCTGGGATCCGCCGCGATGACGGTCACGTCGAGCGTGCAATCGCGCAACGAACGGATGATGCCCTGGCCCAGGACGGCGCCGGCGCCGGTGACGAGGATCTTCACGCGCCCCGCATCAGCGCAGCTCGCGCCTGCCGATCGCCTGATACGCGAAGCCGAGGTCTCGCATGATCTGTGGATCCCATATGTTGCGACCGTCGAAGACGACCGGGGAAGTCATGGCTCCCTTGAGACGACGGAAGTCGGCGCCCCGGAACTGCTTCCACTCGGTCACGAGCGCCAGCGCGTGGGCCCCCTTCGCGGCTGCATACATGTCGGGAGCGAGTTCGATGCGGTCGCCGAGCTGCGCGCGGACATTGTCCATCGCGACGGGGTCGTATCCCACGACGATGGCGCCGCTCTCGAGGAGATCGGTCACCAGCTGGAGGGCGGGTGCCTCGCGGATGTCGTCGGTCTCGGGCTTGAAAGCGAGGCCCCAGATCGCGATGCGCTTGCCTGCAAGTGACGCCCCGAAGTGCGCGCGAATCCGCTCGCCGAGGACTCGCTTCTGCCGGCGGTTCGCCCGATCGGCCGCATCGACGACCTCGAGCGCGGCGCCGTGTTCGCGCGCGGTGTGCGACAAGGCCCGGATGTCCTTCGGGAAACAGCTGCCGCCAAAGCCTGGGCCCGGAAACAAGAACTTGTTGCCGATCCGCGGATCGCTCGCGATGCCCTTGCGCCCATGCTCGATGTCGGCGCCGACCGTCTCGGCGAGGAGTGCGAGCTCGTTCATGAACGAGATCCGACCGGCCAGCCTCGAGTTCGCCGCGTACTTGGTGAGCTCCGCCGAACGGATGTCCATCACCATGATGCGGTCGTTGGTGCGGACGAACGGAGCGTACAGGCTCCGCAGTGTGCGTGCGGCGCGTTCATCGTCGACGCCGAGGATCACGCGATCGGGCTTCATGAAGTCGTTGACGGCGTCGCCCTCCTTGAGGAACTCGGGGTTCGATGCGACGGCGAACGGCTTCTCGGTTTCCGTAGAGACCAGCGAGCGGATGCGATCAGCCGTCCCTACGGGCACGGTGCTCTTGGTCACGATCACCGCAAAGTCGGTGAGTGCTCGTGCGACTTGTTGAGCCGCAGCTTCGATGTAACGCATGTCCGCGGCGCCGCCATCCTCGCGCTGCGGCGTACCCACGGCGAGGATCACGACGTCGGCTCCGGGCACGGCCTCGGCGGTTGAGGTCGTGAACGAGAGCCGCCCGGCGGCGAGGTTTCGCCGGACCAGGTCTTCGAGCTGTGGTTCGTGGATCGGGATCTCGCCGCGCCGGAGCCGCTCGACCCGCGACTCGTCGAGGTCGACGCAAACCACCTCGTTTCCGAAATCGGAGAAGCCAGCGCCGGCTACCAGGCCGACGTATCCTGTGCCGATGACAGCGAGCCGCATGAGGCGCACCCTATCATGGGCCTTGCGGGCGACCCCAGGACGTGAAGCGCGGCACAGTGGAGGGCCAACCTCTTCCTGTCATCGCGCGGACGCGTTACGCTTGGTCTGGGTGATGCGACTCCGTCTCTCGATGAGTTTGGCTGCGGCCCTGTGCGCGGGTGGGTGCGGCTTCGACCCAACAGGCGGGGGCTCCGATGGCGGAATCGATGCTCCATCGGGGCCGGACATGGACTCGGATGGCGTCGCCGACGCCATGGACAACTGCGTCGCGGACGCGAACACCGACCAGCACGACGAGGACGCCGATGGGCGGGGCGACGTCTGCGACAACTGCCCGCACGTCGCCAATCCCGGGCAGGCAAGCGCGGACGGCGACGAGGTCGGCGACACCTGTGACCCGGATCCGACGGGGCCTAACCACATCGCGGCGTTCTACGGCTTCCAGGGCCCCGACTTTCCGGCTGAATGGATGCCGCGCGACGTGTGGTCCGTCGGCGATGATGCGCTCCGCCAATCGTCGCTCGGACTACAGGAACGCCTCATCTACCTGGCCAACCGAAACTGGCAGGACGCCGTCGTCGAGACGAGGGTCTACGTCTCCGCGATCGGACCGGTGGGCCCGCCATCCAGCAACCGAGTCATCTCGGTGCTCACGCGGTACGCGCCTGGTCCGATGTTCGGCACCGGCTACCTGTGCGGCGTCGTCGACAACATCATCGATTCGAACCCTGCCGACCAGATCGTTGGGCGCTTCATCGATACGGGCGGCGAGCGGGACTACGACATCGACTCGTTGCCTGTGCCGCTGACCCCGGCGATGACCGCGCGGCTCGTCGCCACGAACTTCGGCGACCAGGAATCATGCCGAACGGTGACAACCGCGACCATCGACTCGAACATCCAGAACAGCATGCACGCCAGCGGAACGATCGCGCTCCGCACCTTCGGCATCTCAACGCAGTTCCTGTTCGTCGTCGTCATCGCCCCGGGAACTGGGCCGTAGGCGAGCGAGAGTCAGCGAGAGTTCAGGCCGCGGCGGCGGGCGCGTAGACCGCGACCCGCATCCTGTCCTTGCCCTTGCGCTCGTACTTCACGACGCCGTCGATGAGGGCGAAGAGCGTGAAGTCGCGGCCCATGCCGACGTTCGAACCCGCGTGGTACTTGGTACCGACCTGG
>SXGT01096567.1_pt1 | contig 56728 bp, 45 predicted proteins | sample 3176221 | NCBI WGS metagenome assembly SXGT01 (sample SAMN11356862, study PRJNA531348) | freshwater metagenome | isolation source: freshwater sample F1-120 | place: China: Fuxian Lake, Yuxi | collected 2017-12-25 | reverse complement strand
TGAACCGTTCCTCGATCCGCGACTGGGTGAGCTTGGGCGATACACGCAGGATGAAGGCCATGATTTCCTCGAAATCATGCTATTGGCGAGTGCCGCAAATGTCCAGGCGAAAGTTCATGTTTTTTCATTTCCAGGGGGTATAACGCCACCAGCTCGCGGTCAAGCGGGTGGGCGCGCACCGCGCCGGTCGCACGGGTGCGAGCCTCCTCCACCCGGCCCTCTGCCTGCAAGGCGCGAATCTGCTCGGCAAGCGCCACCGGGCCGCTCCCCACGGGCGCCGAGGTGGAGCGAGCCACGTCGACGGGCGGTTTCCGCTTCCCGTCGCGGCGAGCGGCCGGGGCCTGGCCGTGGCGAAGCAGCTCGAGCTCGTACTCGTCTCGCGCCTCAGCGTTCCCGAGCGTGGCCACCGCCCGCCGACCGAGCGCGTAGACATCCTCCACCCAGAGGAAAACCTCGCCCTGCTCCAGGCCGGCGTTCTTCACCGGGCTCCACTTCTTCTCGAAGGCGAGCCAGCCCGCAGCGAGTTCCTCGGTCGTGGGCTGCAGCGGCACGCCGAGCACATCATGCAACGGGATCGCCCGCTCGCCCTGGCGCAGGAGCGCGAGCTCGGCGAGCTGAAGCGGGGAGAGCGCGTCGCGCGGCATCAGGGGCGGTAGGTGATCTTACTTACGGCGGCGCCCCCCGGCAGGTGACCGCGCCGCGATCAGACCGTCGCCAACACCTTGTCAACACTCTCGAAGAGCTCGCTGTTGTCCCGGGGCTCGTAGCCGGTGTCACTCGGCGCGTTGTCGAGGAAGTCAGCGATCGCGTCGCGCTCGAAGCTCTCCCCATGGCGGCCGTAGCCGAGCATCGCCAGGTAGCGCGCGTTGAGGATCTGCTCGTAGTGCCCCTCGATGGGCACCGAGTACATCGGCACGCGCAGGTGCACCGCCTCGCCCATCAGCGAGAAGCCCCCTCCCGCGATCACCGCCCGAGCGGTGCGCAGGTCGTCCACGAAGCCCGTCTCCGAGAAGTCGCGCAGGATGACGTTGCCGAGAACTGCGTCGCGACGCATCCCGTACAATCGGAACTCGTAAGGCAACGACTGCAAGAGCGGCACCAGCGCCTCGTTGGCGGCGGCCGTCTGGTAGACGAGGACGTGTTTGCCCGGCTCACGACGCGCGGCCAGGATCTCCGGGCGCAGGATCGGCGGCACGAGCGTGGTGCGCTCCTTGCGCACCGGGGGACGAAAGAAAGTCGTGACGATGTAGTGGTGCGCCCCCGGCAACTTCACCTTCACCGCCGCCTTCGCGAGCTGGAAGTCGGGATCGCGGGTGATCTCTTCAGGATGCTCGCAGCGGTTGATCACCTGCATGTTGTCGATGCTGATCACCGGCTTGTCGTGGTTGAGGCCGTAGAAGAAGGCCCAGCTCTCGAAGTCCGACACGATGGCGTCCGGCTCGAAGTCGAGGCGCACGTAGGCGGCGATGTTGCGGGCGAGGCTCGCGGGCGCCTTGCCGAGGTTGGCCAGCACGCTTCGCCCCACGTCGAGCGCGTTGCCCTCGTAGCGCATGAAAAGCCCCTGGATCTCGTCGATGTCGATGCGCTCGCGCCCGGCGAAGGACCGCACCAGGAGACCATGCGCCCGCCCGCTCACGACGACCTTGAGCTCATGGCCACGGGACAGGAGGTGCTCGATCACCACCCGCGACCGGGTGGCATGCCCCATGCCCTCGCCCACCACGCCGTAGAGGATCTTCATCCCGGCAACCTATTCGAACTTCACGCTCAGCACGCCCCCGGCCAGGAGGCCGCCCCCCAAGGCGGTCGCCCCCCAGGCCGAGAACAAGGCCGTGTTGGCCACGTTGCCCACCGCGGAGAGCTCCGTCTGGTCGTCGATCTCTGGGTCGTCGAGGTCGTTGAATCGCGTGCGCCAGTACACGTGCACGCCGTAGCCCACGCCGCTCGCGAGCAAGAACGTGCTGCCGGCCACGATGAGCGGCACCGAGGGCCGGTCGCGGAACCCCAGCACCGCACGGCGCCGCGACGCGTGGGGCGCGTCAACGGGCAGCTCGGGCGCGAACGCGAGCGGCTCCACCGACGCCAGCGCGCCGACGTACCGGGTGCGCCACTCGCCACCCTCGAAACGCTGGACAATGCTGGCGCGGTCGAGCCACAGCTCGGTCGTGGCCACGCCATCGACCAGCCCCTCCTCGATGACCGCGCGAGGCCCGGTCGAGGCCTCGCCCGCCCGCGCCCATGCGCCGACAAGGAGGGGCGGTGGGATCCAGTCGGGTGAGAGCGCGCGCGCCGCGCGAAGCTCGGCGACGGCCAGCGAGGCGTCGCCCGCGCGAACAGCGGCGGCCCCCATCGTCCGGTGGTAGAGCGCCGCGTCGGCCTGCGCGAGCGCCTCGGTGACACACGGCAGCATGGCCGCTGCCCGCGCCGGCGCGTCGTGATCGCGCACGGCCAGGGCGAGCTCGGCTGCGAGGTCGGCCGCCGAGTAGACCGTGTCACACGCCCACGCGGAGGCCAGCCCTACAACGAGGCCTACCATGCGCCGCTCGGCCCGCCATTCGCCCCGGCGTCGGCCCGCGTCCGGTCGGGGTCGCTCAGCGTCGGGGTGCCCCCATCCACGGCAGGCGAATCGCTGGCAAGGACAAAACTGTCGTTGTCCGGGTTGCCGTCGCAGCTCACCGAGTAGGGACTGGTGACACTCGTGGTCACGTCGTCGCCCTCGGCAACGCCGTCGCCGATGGCCGTCCCGGTCGGGACGGTGAGCGCGCTGTACTGGATGCGCATCGTGCCGTCGGTGGCGAGGAGCGCGACCGTCCCGTCGCCGACCGCCACCACGCTGTCGAGCTCGACCAGCGAGCCGCTGACGCCGCCCACGGCGCTGCCCGTGCCCACGGCGGTGTCGAGCACCAGGTCGGCGAAGAACAGCTCCAGGTCGACGTAGCTGCTCCCGAGGTACACGCCGCCCCCGGAAGCGCTGGCGCTGTTGCACCAGCTCCGGAAGCGAGAAACGGCGAGGCTGCCCTCGCCGGCGTACACCCCGCCGCCATAAGTGGCCGCGTTGCCGGTGATTTCTACCTCGGTCAGCGAGAGCGCGCTGCTGCCCTCCACGTAGATGCCGCCGCCGCGCTCGGCGAAGTTGTCGGCGATCCGGACGCCGTCGAGCGTCACCGGCCCCTCGATCACGCAGATCCCGCCGCCGCGGCTCTTCAGGTTGACCGCCCCGCCCGTGCCGTCCGTGCCCGAGACCGCCACGGGAAGGATCGAGTCCTCGATCACGAGGTCGCTCCCCGTCAGCGTGGGGCCGTCCACGTAGAGGCCGCCGCCACAGGCCGTCCAGTCCTCGCCCTCGGCCGTGGCCTCCTCGAGGGGGTATCCGGTGCCGCCGCGCAGGGTGAATCCGGACAAGGTGACGCTGCCGCTGTTCTCGGCCACGATCACGGGCGAGCAACCGGTCGGCCACGATGAAATCGAACACTCTGGGCTGCCGGCGTCGATCACGGTATTGGCGGAACCCTCGGTCCCTGACAGCGCGAGGGTGCGAGCGCCCACGCTGAGGGTCTCGTAGTACGTGCCCGGGCCCACGTACACGCACGAGCCACCCGCGTCGATGGCCTGGCCGATGCTGGCGTAGGGGTCGTCGTCGAGTCCGGTGCCCGCGTCGCTCCCGGTGACCGCCACCCATCGCGGGCTCGCCGTGCTGCCGTCGTTGCAGTCGAGGTCGTTCTCGACGTAGTTGGAAGGCGGGCCATAGCAGCTCGTGGTCTGCGAGGCGCCGTTGCCATACCCGTCGCCGTCGCTGTCCCGGAAGAAGGTCTGGTAGTCGACGTAGCCGTCGCAGTCATTGTCGATGTCGTCGTAGCAACTCTCTGAGGTCATCGAGGATCGCGCGGGATCGTTGTCGTCGCAGTCGCCCGCGGATTCAACTCCGGTGGCCTCGCAGGCGAGGACCGCGAGGGCGGGGTCGCCGTCGCCGTCGCCGTCGTTGTCCGTGTACACCAGCTCGTCGTCATCGATGTCGTCGCAGTTGCTGTCGATCCCGTCGTAACAGTCCTCGGTGGCGCCCGGGTAGGTGAGCGGATCCTCGTCGTCGCAATCGCCCGACAACTCCACGAACCCCGCCTCGCCGTCGCAGGTGTCCTGGTAGTCGTACACCTGCCCGTAGCCATCGCCGTCGTCGTCGCGGTACACGCGCGTGGCCACGCCGTCGTCCACCCGCCAGTCGCAGTCGTTGTCGATGCCGTCGCAGACCTCGGGATTCCCTGGGAAAGCGAGCGCCTCGTCGTCGTCGCAGTCGCCGCCGTAGGGCGAGGCGCCCTCCGGGGGCACGCAAGCGTACACCGACTGGTCGGTCAGGCCGTAGCCGTCGCCGTCGCCGTCGCCGTAGTAGCGCTCGATGGGGAAGCCCTCGTCGACCTCGCCGTCACAGTCGTTGTCGAGCGCGTCGCAGATCTCCACCGCGCCGGGGAAAATCCCGGGCTCGACGTCGTTGCAGTCGCCCGCCTCGACGCTCCAGCCTTCCGACACCCCGCAGGACTCCGCCTCGAGCTCGGCACGACCGAACCCGTCGCCATCGTCATCGCCGTACACCACCACCGGGTCGAACGCCGTCGGGTCGTGATCATCGCAGTCCCAGGGGAACTCCACGCCATCGCCGTCGGGATCGAGGCGGTGGTGCCAGTCGTCCATCGTGATCGGGCTGCATCCCCACAGGCCGACGGAAAGACCGGCGGCGAGCGGGAGCGCGAGTGGGGCCAGCCGCGATCGCATCGTGCCATCGTATCCGGGGAACGCGTGCTAGAGTCGCCCCATGTGGTTGTTCTTCACCGGGATCGCCTGCGACCACGGCGATTACGGGCTCGCCCAGGACGGCGGCGCCGACGGCGTCGTGCCGGCCATCGAGCTCGACCCCATGACGGTCGACCTCGGCGCCCACGCGGAAGGGGAAACAGCCACCGCCGTCGTCACCATCCACAACCGGGGCGAGACGCCGCTCGAGCTCAGCGACGTCTACATCGACGGCGACGCCGCCTTCAGCCTCCTCTCGGAGTGGCCCGACACCATCCTGCCGAGCACCCACGTCGTGGTGGAGGTGGCGTTCGCCGCCAGCAGCAACCTGCAATCTGCCTACCTCACCGTGGAGAGCAACGCGCCGGCCGATCCGGTGATCAGCGCCACGCTCAAGGGCGAGGGACTCTACCCGGCCCTCCGCATCTTGCCCGACCCCTATTACATGGGCAGCGTCGAGCCTGGCTGCCCCAAGTCCGGGCAGCTGGAGATCGTCAACGCGGGCACCGCAGATCTCGAGGTGCAAAGCCTCGTGCTGGTGGGCGAGGGTTTCGAGATCGAGGCCGAGATCGAATTCCCGCTCACGATCGCACCCGAGGCCTCGGCGCCGGTGAGCCTGGGCTACCTCGGAAACGAGGCAGGCGAGGTCGAGGGCACGCTCTACGCCACCTCCAACGACCCGGCCGGCGTGCGACAGACCCCCGTCAAGCTCACCGTGGAGGAGCCGCCCAACGAGGCCAGCGACTACTTCGTGCAGCCGGGCGGTCCCTACGACGCCACCGACATCCTGGTGTACGTCGACCAGTCGGGTTCAATGTCCGACGACCAGGCGCGACTGGCCAGTAACTTCCAGGACTTTGCCGACACGCTGGATGCCCTGCTCCTCGATTGGCAACTGATGGTGAGCACCGCCGACGACGGCTGTCACAACGGCGACATCCTCTCCCCCTACGTGGCCGACGCCAACGCGCAGTTCACCCAGGCGGTGCGCGGCGGCGGCGGGAGCTACACCGAGGCCGGCCTCACCATCACACGCGCGGCCTTCGAGACCGGAGGTGCGAGTGGGTGCAACGCCGGTTTCCTGCGCGACGAGGCCAAGACGATGGCGGTGCTCGTGTCGGATGAGCCCGAGCAGTCGCGGAGCGGCTGGAGCACGATGGTCGACGAGATCCTCGACCTCGCGCCGCTCACGTCCGTGGTGGCGATCGTAGGTCCGGTACCCGGGGGCTGCTCCACCGCCGCGCCGGGCACCGGCTACGTGGAGGCCGCCACCGCCACCGGTGGCGACGCGCTGAGCATCTGCGAGACCGACTGGGGCAGCTACTTCCAGAGCATCGCCTCGCTGGCCAGCGAGGAGCCGAGGGACCGGCTGCAGCTCAGCTGGACGCCCAACCTCGCCACGCTCGAGGTCACCATCGACGGCGAACCCAACTACGCGTGGACCTACGACCCCTCCACCAACGCCGTCATCTTCTCCACCATCCCCGAGGTGGGGTCGCGGGTGGAGGCGACGTACTACGTCGTGAGCGACTGCGGCTGAGGGCGAGCGCGAGGGCGAAGGTCCAGGGGGGGCCCTCGGTGGTCGCACAGGTCGCGGGCCCGCCGAGCAGCCGCTGGTCGTCGCAGTCGGCGTAGCCGTCGCCGTCAATGTCGTTCTGGGGGCGATCCGGCAAGAGCGGACACGTGTCGCAGGCGTCCCCGCGCCCGTCGAGGTCGCGATCCACCTGGTCGAGGTTGGGGGCTGAAACGCAGTTGTCACACGCGTCGCCCAGCGTGTCGGCGTCCTCATCCCGCTGTTCCTCGTTGGGGATCGAGGGGCAGATGTCGCACCCGTCGCCTACCCCGTCACCGTCACTATCGGGGTCGCTGAAATCCGGATACTCCGGGCAGAGGTCGCAGAGGTCGCCGAGGGTGTCGCCATCCACGTCGGCCTGGTCGATGTTGCCCAACTCGGGGCAGTTGTCGCATTCGTCGCCGTGGCCGTCGTAGTCCACGTCGATTTGCTGCGGGTTGTAGACTCCCACGCAGATGTCGCAGTCGTCCCCCACGAGGTCGAGATCGTAGTCGGCCTGGTCGGGGTTGAAGATCGGCGGGCAGTTGTCACACTCGTCGCCCAGGAGATCGCCATCGACGTCGGACTGGTCGGGGTTGGCGATGTCCGGACAGTTGTCGCAGACGGTCCCGATGTCGTCGCAATCCTGGTCTTCCTGGTCGAGGTTGGCCACCTCGGGGCAGTTGTCACAGGCAAAGGTCACGGTCAGGTCGTCGATGCCGTCGGGACCGACAAACGTGACAGACCCATCGGAGAGTCCGTCGGCGTCGATGTCGTAGCCGAGCATGAAGAGGTCGCAACCGTAGGAGGCGTAGTCGAAGTACCAGTCGGCGGTCGGGTACATCTGGCCGTCGCCGTCAACCCGCGAGGCACACACCGGGTCGGCGGCGTCGACCGGCACCTCCTCGTCCCAGTCGATGTTGTTGCAGTTCAGATCTTGCTCGAGCGTGGTATTGCCACACGGGAGCGCGAACGCGAAGGTCACGAGGATAATCATAGTTCTTCCTCGTCCTCGCTCGGCGGAGGGGCCGGAGGCGGCGGTGGCGTTGGCGTGACCGCCGTGCCGGGCTCGCCCGACCAGGGAATGACGATCGCGTCGGGGAGGCTCGGCGCGCCCTCCCCGGGCTGGAGCAACCGGACGATGCGGAACACCACCCGTCGATTCGCGGCAAGGTCGCCCTCGGCCGCGCCTTTTCGCGTGGGCTCCACCTCGCCCATGCCCGTGTAGCTGATGCGATCAGGGTGCACCCCGGCGCCCACCAGGGCCTCCCACACGGCCCGAGCGCGTCGCGCGGAGAGGTCGTAGTTGTAGATGTAAGAGCCCTCCTCGCTGGCGTGGCCCGAGATCACCACGTGGAGGATGCGCCCGTCGGTGCGCAAGAGGTGCGCCACCGCCGACAGTGTCGGTCGCGACTCGGCCAGGATCACGTCCTTGGCGAACTCGAACTGGATGGGATCGCGGATGGCGATCTCCTCGTCGTCTACGCGTGCGAGCTCGCCCTCCGCCCAAGTCTTCACCGGCTCGACCACCACTTCTTGCGACGGCGGCGGCGGGATCTCTTCCACGTCGATGAGGTCGTCGCCGCCGGCAATGACCGCCTCGACCGGTCGCCGGGTCTCGCCCACGAGCCAGCGCAGCTCGGTGAAGCCTCGGTAGGTGGCCGCGCCCACGCCGCCGGAGAGGCCGAGTCCGCCGCCCACCACGAGGTCGACCCCTCGCCCGGGGTGGGCAGACAGGCCGAGCAACATCTCCCAGGGCCGGCTGGAAAGGTCGTCCGGCGCGGCGAGCGCCAGTCGGCCGAGCAGGCCGTAGTCCAGCGCCAGCCGCTCGGGGACGATGTCGAGACCAAGGTGCAACGCCGAGGTGAGCTCGGTGCTGGGCGTGTAGTGCAGGTCGGTGCTCTCGGCGGGGCGCGCGAGGAGTCCGAGATCCACCGTGCTGGCGAGGCGTCCGGTGCGTAGCGTGCCGACTGCGGCAATCGCGGGCCGCACGTAGGCCTCGGACACCCAGGCATCGCGATGGCCCGTGGGCCAGTACACGTCGGCGCGCACGAGCACCCCGCCCCGTCGACCACGCGCGAGGCCGACCCGGGCCGTCGTGGAGAGATCGCCAAGCGCCGCGCCGTCGTTGGTGTAGGCCAGGGCATCGGAGCCATAGGTGAAGAAGCTGGGCATCACGACGCCAAGGTCGAGCCACCGCGTGGCCCCCACGCCGAGCCCCATGCTGCCCTGCAATCGTTCGCCCACCGCCGCGCCCGCGTAGGCGTGCTCGAAGTAGTACACCACCGGCTCGGCCTCGTACTGCGCGAGTCCGAGCACGCGAAGGCGCCCCGGGGGGAGCGTGTCGATACTGTCGGCACCGCCGAAGCTGTCGCGACCGAAGCGGGCCCTCAAGAGCTCCACGTCGACGTCGGCCTCGGCGGCAAGGGCAACGCGCGTGGCCAGCAGGAACGTCACGACGGGAGACTATCCGTGCCCCGGTTAGATCGCCCCGTGCTCCTCCCCATCCTGGCGACCCTGGTCCACGCCGGCGAGCCCACTCCACCGTCGGGATTCCCGCTCCTGGCGCCCGACCAGGCCGCCCGCGCGCGCTACGAGTCGCTCCACCTCGCGCGCACCCACGAGCTTCGGTGGCGCGTGGTGGACGGCCGCGGCGTGGAGGTCGACGTGGAGCGCTGGGCCTACCTCACCGGCGATGACCAACCCTGGCGCGTGGCCGCCTGGCGCTCCGTGGCCGCAGGCTGGGCGCCGCGGGTGGCCGGGCTCGCCCTCCTCGGCCTGGCGGTCGTGCCCGCCACGGCCATCGGCGAGCCTCCCAGCGGGGGACCAGGGCGCGAGGCCTGGACCCAGGGCACCACCGAGGACGACGTACTCCTCGGCGCCGCGTCGGTGCTCGCGGGGAGCGGGCTCGCCCTCGTGGCCCTCTCCTTCGCGGATACCCCCGCGCACAACGTCTTCCCGCCCCTGCGTCGGTACCGGACGGCGCTGACCATCGACGAGCGCGTGGAAGCCTACAACGCCGCGCTCGCCGCGGAACTCTCCGTCACCCGCTAGATTGCGCGGTACATGGCGGCCACCTGGGCCTTGTCGTCGAGTCGCTCCCACACGGTGTCCATCACCCAGCGCGAGAACCGCTCCACCGTCTCCACGTCGCCGGGCGACACGCCGAGTCCGAAGCGGACGCGGTCGGCAACCTCCGCCACGTCGTCGAAGCCGTGCACCTCCACGGGCGAGAGGCGCGCGAGGACCGGGGCCGCCCGGCGCGCCAGAGATGCCGCGTCTTCCCCGGGGACCGGAAACACGCCCGCGTCGCCGAGCGCGATCTCCACGAGGCGCCAGCCCTGGTCGATGCGCTGCGTGGCGCTCATCGTCCAATACGGGTCCTTCAGGTGTTTCACCACGAGCAGCCGCTTGAGCGGCCGGTAGGCGATGAGCGCGCCGAGCAGCGCGAGCAGGCCAATCGACAGCATCGTGCAGACCGAGCCCGCCGCCTGCTGGCCCGCCTCCACCATCTTCTGGACCATCTCCATCACCCGCGGGTCGAGCCCCGGGATGTCCGGCATGTCCGGGGGTGGCTGGTACTCGCCTTGCGGTTCGGGGTCACCCCCACCACCGCCACCATCGCCCGGGCCGGTGCGCCACAGGAAGGGCGCGATGAGGGCGGAGGCGCCGCTGACGAACAAGGTCAGGAGGCCAAGGGCGATGAAGCCCAGGAGCGTGAGCCTCGGTCGCGACACGCCACGTTCCTCCATCGTCGGGCGCAAGGGCGCCATCGGGCCACGCCGCCAGGTGGCGAGCCGGTGTGTCTCCCGGGTGACGAGGAACAAGAGGAATAGGCCCACCGAGGGCACGAACATCGCGAGGCCGACGACGTCCCAGACGGCGAGCTTGTCGCCCGCTTTCCACGCCTCCACCTTGCCCTGTTCCTCCATCCACACGAGCATGCCGCCCACGGTGTAGACCATGGGCAACCACGTGCTCCAGAGGGCGCGGTGTGTCTCGAGGCTCCACAGTCCGCCGGTCATGGCGATCGGGCCGATGAGCAAGACCGCCACGGAGAGAATGATGAGCGGCTCCGGCATCGCGCCACCCATCGCCATGCCCACCACGACGCTGAAGTACACCCCCCAGCAGATGGCGCCGCCGAAGATCAGGAGCCAGGTGCGCACCCGCAGGAAGGCGAGGAGTTGCCCCATCGCCACGGCGCCGGCGGTGACCCCGAGGAAAATCGCCAACGCGACGAGGTTGTCGAGGTTGGCGCCGTCGGCCACGACGACCGCGCCGGCGAAAACCGCGAAGGAAAAGGCGAGCCAAAGCCAGTAGCTCACGATGGGGACGGCCGTTTCCTTCACTTGCTGCCACAACGTCATCGACGACGTCGTGTTCAACACGCCGGTGAATCCCTTGCTCATGCGGCCGACTTCTTGCTCGACTTGCCGGTCCCCGCGCTCACCCCGACCAGCCGGTGCGTGCCGATGCCGGTGTCGAGCCGGTACACCACGTCGCCCCGGGCCACCAGCTGCGCGAAGATGCGCCGGCCGTCGCGCGTGGCGATGGCGCGCAAACGTTGCCGCGCCCCGAGGCGCATCGCCTGCTGCTGGAAGATGCGGAGCTGCGCGAAGAAGGCGTTCTCGTCGCTTCCGACGGGGAAGGGCAGGCGGAAAAGCCAGAGGAACGCGCGCACGGGAGTGCCGGCGAGCGCCTGCAAGAGCGTGGGCTCTTTCTCGCCCAGCGCTTTCTCCGGGGGCAAGTACACCCAGGTGAGGGTTTCCCCTTTGAAGGGCTGCGGCGGCGGGGCCTGGAAGCGACTCGACACCACGACCGCGTGATGGCTCTCCCCTGCTTCTTCGAGGAGCTTCTCGATGTCGTGGGTGCCCTGCCAGAGCACCCGCGCGCCGAGATCTTGCCAGCGCACGTGTCCGCCCTTGCCGGCCTGCATCACCTCCACGGTGGGCGTGCCTTGCTTGTCGCGAGCCACGCAAGCCAGCGTCACCCGGTCGCCGCGCTCCACCAGCTCCTTCGCCAGCGAGATCCACGTCTCCACGAGCTTGTCAAGCACCTCCTCCACGCCCACGCCGTCGGCGAGCATGCGCCCCGCGGGCAAGTACGCGTCGAGCACAAGGAGCACGTTCTTCGTGGAGATCTCCCGGGTCTCCGGGGTCCGCAGCTGTAAGCGCCCGGTCTTCACGCTGAGCTTCCAGTGGATGCGCCGCGTGTCGTCGCCCGTCATGTAGTCGCGGAAGCGGAAGTGGTCTTCCGTGGGGAAACGATGGGGACGGGTGAGCACGTCCGGCTTGTCCATCCGGCTGCGAGGCGGCTCCACGATCACGAGGTGACGGAACCGCGGGAGCACCTTGAGCTCGGTGGTGGCGAGCGAGGCCACGCTCACCTGCGTGAAGCCCAGCGCGTCCTGGTAGTAGATGTGCGCCGGTCCGAGGCGGTAAACCCCGCGTGGCGAGCGCCGTAAGCGTCCACCGACGAGGAGCTCGGCGCGACGCGCACCCGCGCCCACCGCGTAGCGGCTCACGGTGGCCAGGCGGTCGGGAAGTTCGTCTTCAACGAGCAGAAAGTAGAACGGGGGGACGGGCACGCGCCGGAAGATGAAACGTTCCTCCGCGGGGTCGCCGGCCAGCACCACGGCGGGCGACATCTGTCGCTCCACGCTGGCCCTCGATTTGAGCTGTGCCTCGAAGTTCGAAACGATGAAGGCGGACAGGAAGGCAGAGGCGGACACGACGCCGTAGAACACCGCGAGCGCGAGCGTGGCCACCAGCGACAGGTCGGCCCACTTCATGCCGAGCGCGAAGATGATGAAGAAACCGCCGGTGATGAGCACCGCCCAGCCCCGCGGGGTGACGATGCTCACGTGCCGGGCGATCGTGCCCAGCGCCGCCTGGGCGGTGTAGCGCCCGGACTGGCGCAAAAGCCTCAGCTCGCGGGCCGATTTCCAAGTGACGCCCACGAGGAGCGCCAGGAAAGACGGCGTGATGACCAGAGCCGACACGAGGAGCAAGAAGGGCAGGGTGTCGCCCACCTCGCTCACCTCGAAGAACAGGGCCGCCACGAAGCCGAGCACGAAGGGCATCAGGAAGAGCCCGCACAGGTTCCACGCGATGGCGAAGAGGTGCCGGATCACTTCAGCGGCACCTTCTCGAGCACGCGCTGCACGTAGGAAACACCGGCCTCGTCGCCGCTGATGATCATGCGGTGTGCGAGCACGTCGGGCGCCATGGCGCGCACGTCTTCCGGGGTGACGAAATCGCGGTTCTGCGTCATCGCGTGAGCCTGCGCCACGCGCGACAACATGAGCAGCGAGCGCGGCGAGGGCGGGGCGAGCGCGACGCTGTCGGAGCGGATGGTGTTGGCCATGCTCACGAGGTAGCGCTTGACCTCCTCGGACATGAAAACCCGGGTGACGAGCGACTGCCAGCGCAGGAAGATCTCGCGGTCGATCACCGGGCGCACATCGTCGACCGGCGGGCGCATCCCGAGATGCACGTCGAGCATCTGCATCTCCGCCTCGGGCGGCGGGAAGCCCATCGAGAGCTGGGCGGTGAACCGGTCGAGCTGCGCCTGGGGCAAGACGTAGGTGCCATCGTGGTCGAGCGGGTTCATCGTGGCCATGACGAGGAACGGCGGCGGCAGCTTGTGGGTGACACCCTCCACCGTCACCTGCTGCTCGGCCATGCTCTCCAAGAGCGCCGACTGCGTCTTCGGCGTGGCGCGGTTGAGCTCGTCGGCCAGGAGCAAGTTCGTGAAAACCGGCCCGGGCTGGAAAACGAACTGCTTCTGGCGCAGGTCGAAGACGTTGGTGCCGGTAATGTCCATCGGCAACAAGTCGGGCGTGAACTGGATGCGGCGAAAGTCGCAGGCAATCGACGCGGCGATCGCGCGGGCGAGCATGGTCTTGCCGGTGCCGGGCACGTCCTTCAGGAGGATGTGTCCGCGCGCGAGCAGCACCACCAGGCACCGAAAGATCACGTCGTCCTTGCCGAGGATCACGGTGGCGACCGCCTTCTTCACGTCGCTGAACTTCTCTCGAAAAGCGCCGATCTCACCGGCGAGGGCCGGGTCGCGCGTGGGGGGAGTGTGGATCATCGCGACGGGAACGTAGCGCGAAGCCCTACCGGCCGAAGAAGTCGAGCCACTGCCGAGCGAGTTTCTGACCGGGCGTGACCGGCGGCAACAGCACTTGCGGCACCGCCACCCGCCAGTGACGCGCAAACTCGCGGATCACGCGCTCGGCGGAAGGGTCGGGGAGGCGGTTGACGAGACCGACGCGGCGCATCGCCGCCACAGTCGCGACGGGATCAACCGGCGTGCCGACCTCGCCGGGGCGCCACAGCCGCCACTCACCTTCCAGGGGCTCGGGCGCACCGAGCTTCTTGCACTCCAACAACACCGTGGCACGCTCGCGGTCGGGGACGGTGCCGTCGGCCATGGCCACCGTCACGAGCGCGATCGTCGTGGCGTGCGGGTCGGCGTCGTCGGCCGGGCTCGGGGCGAGGTCGGGCACGGTCGCGGCGCCCACCGTCGCCAAGCGCCGCCCGGCCGGCTCGGCTCGCGCGAGAGGAACGTCCAGGTGTCGGACGCCTTCGACGGCACCCGCAGGCCCGTGCGCGTTGCCCGGCGGCGACCCGCCACCGACGACCGACTGCCCGCCCACGCGGTCCTTGAACAACCACGCCACCACGTCGAAGCTCGTCTCCACTCGCTCGCCACGACGTACGCACTGGGCCACGGCGGTCACGGTGCGCCCACCGAAGTTCGCCGCCACGAAGCCGTGCACGTCGGGGTCACCCTCGGCGCGCGCCCACCTGGCAAGGGCGGCCTCCACCTCGGCCTCGTCCGCGAAGACGCGACCGGCCAGCGTCTCGGTGTCATCGACCGTTTCCCGCGCACACAGGCGGCAGCGGCCGATCCGGGCCCCCCGGGTGGCGACGGCGTCGAAGAGCTCGATCGTCGCGCCCTCCACGCGGCAGGCCGGGCAGTCGAGCAGTATCTGGATCGGGCCCAGGGCCTAGCCCAACAAGCGGAGGTGGAGTCGGACACCACGAGGGCGCGCGGCAAGGCTCACCCGGCGCACATACCGCGCCCGGTGATCCTCGCCCACGCGCCCTGCCCGGCCCGCGGGGAACTACTCCAGCCCGTCGTGCACGTCGCCGGGCTCGATCTGCTCGAGGCCCGCGTCCTCGAGCATGTCGACCCACGCCACCACCAGCTCTCGCTCCATCGCCCCGGACTTGCCGGAAGCGATCTCAGCCAGGTTGGCGTCCGCCGCAACGAGCACGTCAAGGCTGTCGGCGATGGCCTGACGGGGGGTGCGGCCGTCTTCCATCGGCAGGTCCATCGCGCCCTCCAGGGCCTCGGGCAGCTGCTTCACGGCCGCGTGCGCCACCGCCACCGTGCCACCGTCGATGGCCACCGTGGTTTCCGGGTGTTTCCCCGCCTCTACGAGCGCCTCCACCGCCGCCGAGGCAAGCTCGGCAGCGGCCTTGTCGATGGTGGGGTACAGCTCCGCCTCGAGCTCCTGGCGCATGGTCGGCACGCGCGCAAGGACGGCGGCCGCGCCTTCCTTCACCACGTCATCGGCGTGCAGCACGAGGGTGTCACGCAGGTGGTCCCCCACCACCGGCACCTGTTCAACCACGTAGCCGGCTGCGGCGCCCGCCAGGGCCTCTTCGTCGAGTATCGTCGCCACACTGCTGCTCCCCCAGCCAAGGTAGCAGGCCCAGATCACCAGGCCAGCCGCGCCGCCATAGAGCGTACGCTTGCTCGATGCCTGCTCGCGACCGAGCTCCTCTTCGAGCCGCGTTTCGACCACTTTCATCGGATCCGTTTCCATCGTTAGCTCCTCCCCTGGCCAAGGCGATCGTTCATCATCTCGAGGAACATCAGCACCATGTCTTCCGGTTCGCGGTGGCCCTTCAGCGAGCCGTCCGCCTGCGCGCTCGCGTGAATCATCGCGAGCTTCGCATCCATGGATGCGAACACCTCGAGGTGCTCGGAGAAGGTCTCGTCGAGCTCGGCCACGGCCCACGCGCGGGTGACGTCCTGCGCCTCCTCGGCCAGCGTCTCCCACGCAGCGGAGTCGTCCTTCATCGCGGGGTAGGCGGCCGCGAGGGCCTCGTGGTGCTCCTCCATCTGCGCCGCAAAGGAACGTTCGAGGGCCGCGACGAGGCGGTCTCGAGCGCCCTGCTGGAAGGCCGAGGTCTCCACCGCCACGACCTCCTGGACTTCGGGCAGGATGGTTGCCGCCTGGCGCGAAAGCGAGGCGCCCAGGGCGGGCAGCGCTTCATCGCCGAGGGATTGTGCCTCCGCCCGGACGGCCGGCCACACGACCGACTGGGCTTGCCCAGACATGGCGGCCGCAAACCGCTGCATGTCGAAGTCGTCGGCCTTGCCGTACAACCAGAACAACGCTGTGGCCGCGATCACCACCGCGCCGCCGGAGTAGGCCAGCCGGATGCGGCTTCCCCGCTTTCTTTCTTGATCAATGGCCGCGATAAGCGCGACCGCACGGATGTCTCCCATTTGTTCCTCCCGGTGGGCCGTCCATGGCCCACAGCCTCATCGGCACGGCGCGGCCGACCTGGAGAGTTCAAGGGAAAAAACAGTGAAATCTCGTCGCGACTTCACGGGGGCGCGGGCGGCGCCGGGCGGCTTTGAACCCGCTAGTCCTCGACCACGCGGATGACGATGGCGGTGATGTTGTCTTCCCCGCCGGCCGCCACTGCCTCCCGCACGAGGCGCTCGGCGAGGTCGGGTGCGTCGGCCTCCTCGAAGATCTCGGCCAGGCGCGTGTCGTCGAGGGGGTCGGTCACGCCGTCGCTGCACAGCATGAAGACGTCGCCCGGGGCGATGGGCCGCGTGGCCGTGTCGGGCTCAACGGGACCGTGGTAGCCCACTGACTGGGTGAGGTAGTTGCGATGGGCCACGCGGCGCGCCATGTCGGGCGTGAGGCGGCCGGCGTCGATCTCCTGTTGGACCACGGTATGGTCGCGCGTGAGTCGCGACAGGCGACCACCACGCCACAAGTAGATGCGCGAGTCGCCCACGTGGGCCACGTGCGCACCATCGCCCTCGATGAGCAGCACGCAGGCCGTGGTGCCCATCCCCGCCCACGGAGGATTCGCGAGTGCCTCTCGGCGGATCCTCGCGCTCGCCTGGTTCATCGCGTAGCGCAGGCGCTCGCGAAGGATGTCGCCCGGGTCGCCCACCTGTCGATCGAGCCGCGTCTCGTCGGGGTCGAGATCGCCCTGGAGGAGCTCGGTGATGGTTTCCACGGCGATGCGCGAGGCCACCTCGCCCGCCGCGTGGCCCCCCATGCCGTCGGCCACGACGAAGAGCCCACCGTCTTCATCGACGAAGAACGCGTCCTCATTATTGTCCCGCACGGGGCCGGGGTCGGTCCACGCGCTTGCCTCGAGCTTCACGCCTGCCTCCCTGCCGCGACGCCGACCATGCCCGGGAGAGTATAGAAGCGGCCGGCGGTGATCAACCCAGACTCGTCCACGCTCCCGCTCCCAGGGGCCCTCGTCGGGCCCTGGACCGTGGTGCGCCTGGTGGGGCGAGGCGGCATGGCGGTGGTGTACGAGGTCGAGCGTTCAACCGATAAAAAGCGCGGCGCGCTGAAGCTCTGCCAGCCCGGCCGGCACCAGGCGGAGGTCGAGGAACGATTTCGTCGAGAACATCGTGCGTTGTCGCGACTCGACCACCCCAACGTCGTGCGCGTGTTCGACGGCGGCACCTGGAACGAGCGCCCCTGGTACGTGATGGAGCTGCTCGAAGGGCGCGACCTGCGCGCCGAAGTGGAAGCCTGGGACCGCGAGGAGCCCGCCGATCGTTTCGAGCGGGCGCGACGAATCGCCGCCGACCTCGCGCGGGCCTTGCGCTACGTGCACCAGAGCGGCGTGGTGCACCGTGACCTGACGCCCGGCAACGTGATCGTGCGCCCTGACGGGTCGGCGGTGTTGATGGACTTCGGCGTGGCCAAGGAAGCCGCCGTGGCCGAGGAGGACGACCTCACCGCCCACGGCGAGCTGCTCGGCACCGTCGCGTGGATCGCTCCGGAACAAATCAGCGGCGTCCACGTCGACGCCCGCGCCGACCTCTACTCGCTGGGCGCGCTTCTCTACCTGATGCTCACCGGGCGCCGACCCTTTCACGCGCGCACGCTGGCTGGCTACCTCGACAAACACCTCAACCGCCCGCCACGGCCGCCTCGGGAGCTCAACCCCGACGTGCCCATCGAGCTGGAGGAGGTGTGCCTACGCCTGCTCCAGAAGGAGCCCGACGACCGATACAGTTCCGCCGCGCACCTGCTCCAGGCGCTCGATGGGTCGCGACACGATGGTATCGATCTCTCCGCCTGGCCCGCGGAGCCCGTGGGGCGCGTGTCGGAGCTGGCCTCGCTCTCCGCCGCCGCCGCCGCCTGCGCCGACGGCCAGGGGGGCCTCATCCTGGTGGAGGGCGCGCACGGTTTCGGGAAGACCACTTGCCTGCGCGCGGTCGAAGCGGCCGCCGCCGGACTCGGCCTGCATGCCCACCACCTCGGGGCACGAGGCGCGCAGGGCGCGCTGGCGCTCTTTCGACCCCTGGTCGAGTCCTTGCTCGCCGAGACGGGGCAGCGTCACCCGGTGCTCGACGCGTTGCTCGGCGCGGGCGGCGAACAGGGCCCTGTGGAACGATTCGCCGCGTTCTCCGCGATCCGTTCTCTGCTTGCGGGCACGCCCCCTAGGCTGGTTGCGGTCGACAACGCCCACCTCGCCGACGCCACCAGCCTGGAACTGCTCGAGTACCTCGTGCGCAACACCCGCGCGCTCGGCGCCGAGCCGGTGCTCTGGGTCGTCACCCGCACGCCCGGCGAGGGGGCCGACCTGGCCGCTCTGGCGCAGGGCACCAGCACCGGGGCGCGCCCGTCGGTCATGCACCTCGGTCCACTGCCGCCCGCGGCCGTCGAGGAGCTGGTGGGCACACTCGTGCCCCTCGACGCAGCGTCGCGCTCGCTCGCCCGGCGACTCCACCGCGAGGGCGAGGGCAACCCGGCCTTCATCGTGGAGATGGTGCGCGGGCTGGTCGAGGAGCGCGTGATCGTGACGAGCGACGGCGAACGACGCCTCGCCCTCGACGAGCCCGCCGTGGCCCGGGCCACGCTCCCCATCCCCAAGTCCGCCCGCGACGCCCTGCTCGCCCAGGTGAACCGCCTCTCGAAGGCGGCACGCGGGGTGCTCTCGGCCCTCGCCGTGGCGCGCTCCGAGTTGAGCCTCGACACCCTCGGCAGCACGCTCGGGATGGGCGAGGGTGAGCTCCTGGGCGCCACCGAGGAGCTGGTCAACGCGAGCCTGGGGCGCGAACGGCGCGTGGAGGCCAACGTCCTGGTCGACGTGGCCCAGGTGCGCACGCGCGACGCGCTCTACCGGGAGCTGCCGGTGGAGGAGCGCACGCGGCTCCACCGGGCGCTCGGCGAGGCCCTGGAGCGGGTGGGGCGCCGACGCATCCACCTGGTGCTCGACGCCCTCGCCCGCCACTTCGACCTCGGCGAGGTACCCGGCAAGGCCTACCCGTACCTCCTGCGCTCCGGGTCGCGACTGATGGACCGCAGCTTCGTTCGGGAAGCGCTGCACGCCTTCGACCGCGCCGTGGACATCGAGCCCGACGCCCGCGAACTGATGCCACTGGACGACGCCGACCGCGCCCTGTGCGAGCTCTTGCTCAAGCGCGCCGAGGCCCTGGAGCACCTCGGGGACTGGACCCAGCTCGACGCCGACCTCGTGCGCGCGCGGGCCCTCGCCGACGAGCTGGGTGACGATCGTCTGCTCGGTCGCGCCGGGGCCGCTGCGGGGCGACGCGCCCGGCAGTCGGGAGATCTCGCCGCGGCGGAGGCCCACTTCCAGGGGGCACTTCAGATGGCCGAGCGCGCGGGCGACCACTCGCTCCGGAGCTTCGTGATGAACCAGCTCGGGGTGGTGCGCTGGAGCCGGGGCGACCTCGAGGCGGCGCGGCGTCACTGGGTGGAGGGGCTGGCGATCGCCGAGGGCGCGAGAGACGACCGCAGCATCGGCTACGGCTACAACGGCCTCGGCATGGTGGCGGCTTGCAAGGGACAGGCCGCGGAGGCCCGGCGCGCCTTCGAGCAAGCCGCGACGGTTTTCGAGCGCGTGGGGCTGCTCGCGCCGCTCACCTGGGTGCGCGGCAACCTCGTGGAGATCCACGTGATGACCGGCAACCTGCGCCGAGGGCTGGAGCTCGCCGAGAAGACCCTCGCGCAGGCCCGCGAGCTCAACCACGTGCCGGGGATTGTGCTCGGGCGCGCCGGCTACGCCGAGGTGCTCATCGCGCTCGGGCGCCACGACCAGGGCCGCGCCGAGGCGCTGGAGGCGCTGGCGCTCTCCCGCGACAGCGGCGACGGGGGGGAACTGTTCACGGCGCTCCTGCCGCTCGCCCGGGTTGCGGTGACCGAGGGCGACAACGAGTCGCTCGAGGAGCACGCCCGGGAGGCGCTGGGCCTCGCCGCTGAGCACGACCACGAGGGCTGGGCCGCCGTGCTCCACGCCTGGCTGGCGCGCGCGCAGGCCGAGGCCGGGCACGCCCACGAGGCACGCGCTGAGATCGCCCACGCGCTCGACGCCCTCGGCCCGCGCTGGCCATACCAGGAAGTGAGGCTCGACCTCGCCCTGGCGCGGGTGCACCTCGCCCTCGGCGAGGGCGCGGAAGCATACCGTCGTGCCGACGCCGCTCTGCGGAGGGCCGACGCCTGCGGGTATCGTCTGCATGTGCTCGAGGGTCACCAGATCGCCGCCGGTTGCACTGCCGACGAGGCGGCCGCGGCGCGTCACCGGCGCGTGGCCGACGCCCTCGGGCGGGCGCTCGCGGCCAACCTCGCTCCCGCCGACGCCGAGCGTTTCCTCGCCGTCGACCGCGCGCGGGCCTAGGTCAAAGCGATGGCCAAGCCGCGCCCCTCGGGCAGCGCGCCGGTCGAGGGCGACGTCGTTGGCCGGTGGACACTCGGCACCGTGCTCGGACGCGGTGGCATGGCCACCGTGTGGCGGGCCAACGGCGACGATCGTAGCATCGTGGCGCTCAAGATCCTCCACCAGGCGCGGGTGACGGAGGAAGAAACCCGGCGGATGAAGCGCGAGTACCTCACGTTGTCGCGACTCGACCACCCGCGCATCGTGAAGGTGATCGACGCCGGCGAGCACCATGGCTTCCCGTGGCTCGCGCTCCAATATGTGCCGGGTCGCGACCTCGGTGCGCTCATCGAGCAATGGAAGCAGAGCCCACCCCCCGATCGATTCGAGGAGGCGGAGCGGATCACGCGCGAGCTGTGCAGCGCGCTGGCCTACGTGCACGACCGCGGCATCATCCACCGCGATCTCAAGCCGGGGAACGTGCTCATCGACGACGGGGGCGCCGCCTGGCTCACCGACTTCGGCGTGGTGAAGGACGTCGAGTCCTTCAGCACCAATCTCACGGTGGCGGGGCGGCTCATCGGCACGGTGGCCTTCATGGCGCCCGAGCAGGTGACGGGCGACCCTGTCGACCATCGCGCCGACCTCTACGGGCTCGGCGCGCTCCTCTACGCGATGCTCACCGGCAAGCGGCACGTGGTGGCCGAGAGCATCGCCGCCTACCTCGCGCGCCAGATCGCGGAGAAACCCAAGGCGCCCGTGGAGGTCGATCCCCGGGTACCGCTGCGGCTCGACCGCGTGTGCATGCGGCTGTTGCAGAAGGAGCCCTCGGCCCGCTTCGGTAGCGCCGCCGACGTGCTTGCCGCGCTCGACGCCCCCGCGGGGGTGGAGCGCACGCCGGTGCACGGCCAGGGCGCCGCGCTCTCGCGGATCGACCAGCACCTCGACGACCTCGAGGCCGGCGTGGGCAGCGTGATCGCGCTCCTCGGCAAGCCCGGCAGCGGTCGTTCGCGGCTGCTCGAGGAGGTCGGCCTACGCGCGAGCGCGCGGGGCGTGGGCGCTCGTCGTCTCGGGGCGCCTATCGAGGCCCGGCTGCCCGGCGCGCCCCGGATCGACGCGCCCTTGCTCCTCGCCGACGACGCGCTCTTGGCCGGCCCAGCCGAGCGGGAGGCCATCGCCACCGAGGCCGAGCGCATCCTCGCCGGGGAAGCGAGGATGCTGGTCCTGGTGGCCGGCGCGGACGACACCGCCCGGGTGGGCGAGCTGGTCAACGGCGCCCCGCTCGACGAGCTGCCCTTGCGCCCGCTCGACCGCGAGAGCCTCCGCGCCTGCCTGCGCGATCACGGCGCGGCCGGCGGCCTCGGCGCGGCGCTCGCACGTCGACTCGAGGTGGAGCTCGGCGGCTGGGCGGGGGCCTGCGTGCGCCAGGTCGACGCCTTGATCGCCGAGGGTTGGCTTGGTCGCAACCCCGAGGGCAGCCTGCGGGCCACGCGCGGCATCGACGCCTTGCGCACCGAGCCCTTCCCCATCCCGGAGGAGGAGAGGCGGTCCACCCTCGCGGCCCTGTCGCGACTGGGTCGCCAGGAGCGCGCGGTGATGGACGCCATCGCCGTCCTCGGCATGCCGTCGTCCTCGTCGGTGCTCGCCGGCACCGCCCGGCTCAACGACGCCGCGGGACCCATCGACGCGCTGGCCCGCGCGGGCCTCGTCGTGGTGCGCATGGAGGGACTGCACGATCTCGTGGAGCCCGCGTCGCCGCGCATGGCCCAGGTGGTGCGCGAGGCGCTCCCCCCAGCCAGGGCCCGCGAGCTGCACGCGTCAGCCGCCAACGTCTTGCGGCAGCGCTACGCCCAGCGGGGGGCGGCGATCGCCGAGCTGGTGGCGCACCACCTTGAGAAGGCCGGTCTTCCCGCCGAGGCCCGGCCGCTCCTCGTCCAGGCTGCCCAGGCCGCGATGCGCAAGGGCGACAACCGGGCCGGTCGCACGCTGGCCGAGCGGGCCATCGCGCTAGAGGGCGAGGCCGCCGCGCCGGACGACGCGCGCCTGCGTCGGCTCTCCCGGGCCTTGAGAGGCGACGCCCTGCGCGCCAGCGGTCGCCTACGGGCCGCGATCGACGCCTACGCCGAGTCGCTGGCCCTCGGCGGCCCCGAGGCCGAGCGCGCCCGCGTGCTCTGCGCGGCGGCGGCCTGTGCGATCGAGCTCGGCGACATCGCCTCCGCCTTGCCTGACCTACTCGCCGGGGTGGCCGCGCTGCCGCAGGGCGAGCCGGCGTGGGCGGAGATGGTGGCGCTCGCCGCCGAGGCCCAGGCCGCAGAGGGCGAGTTGGCCCTGGCCCGCGTGCGCCTGGACGAGCTCGCGGCTTTTGCCGAGGAGGCCCGCGACCACGGCGCCGCCTTGCTCGGCGAGGTGGTGAGCGCCACGCTCGACGCGCGACCGGCGGCCGAGGCGGTGGCGCACTGGCGCGGCCTCTACGCCCGCGCGCTCAAGCTCCAGAAGCCCGCGAGCCTGGTCACCTGTGCCACGCACCTCGCCCACGCGCTCTTCGACCACGGCGACATGGTCGAGGCCGGCGCCTTCGCCGACGAGCTGGCGCAGCTGGCCGAGAAGAGCGAGAACCCCGAGCTCGACATCGTGGCCGGCGGCCTGCGTGCCAACGTGCTCTCGCGGGGGGGCGACGCGGCCGCTGCCTGCCGGGTGGCCGCCGAGGCGCTGCAACCGCTCCGCGCCCTCGAGTTCCGCGCCCTGCTGGCACCCGCGCTCGCGATGCGGGTGCTCGCCCAGCCCGGGGCGGACGCCGAGGCGCGCGAGGCGGCGGCCCAGTGGCTCGCCAAGGGGCCGTGTCGACCCGCGTTGCCCCACGACGCGGAGCGGCTGAGGAGGGCGTTGTTGGCGGGCGTTGGGGGGAGGTAGGGTCGGGCGCGACACTACCCGAACGAGACGCCCAACAGCCCTCCGGGATCGGCCAGGAACCAGGCGACGACGACGCCGTAGCCCAACCAGAAGGTCCGGCTGGCCGCCTGCGAGCCGCTCGCCGCCAGGGCCAGCAACCAAAACGCGAGGGGCCCGTAGGACAACGCGATCGAAAGGTGCACGGGAAGGGCGAGCAGGGCAGAGCGCTGCGCCGGTGGCTCCCCCTCCGCCGCGACAACGGTCATCGCAAGGGCGGCGAGGCTCGCAAGGAATAGCCAGGGCAGGAGTGCCAAAGCCCACGAGATCGCCGTAGCAACGCCCCTCACGGTTTCACGCAGTCGTCACAGGTCTCCATTGGCGCGCCAACCACGCCACGCCAGGCCGACGGAGCCCCGAGGAGCCTGAAGAAATGACCCTCGAATGCCCAGCCCAGGCCGACCGCGAGAAGCCATGCCCGCCCGGGTCGGCAGTCTGAGAATACAAGTGGCAGTGTGAGTATCGCAGCGATCGCCAGTGCCAGCGTGGACCAGTGTCCCATGGTGGCGACATTCACAACGGCATCCTGAAACGTCGCCCCGGCCACGTCGGCGCCGGCCTGTGCCTCGGCGAGGAGATCGTCTCCAGCAGCCTCCACGTACCGCCGGGAAACGGCGGCGAGCAGGACGCCGGCGCAGCCGAGCATGGCGAGGGTGCGGCCTAGTAGTTGCAAGCGGCGCATGGTCCAGAGACGGTCATGCTACTCCAACCGAGGACGCGACAGGCGCAGCCCCTGATACACCCCGAGTTGGTGAATTCGGCGCAGGAACCATAGACGCTGTATGAGCCTACCTTAAAATAGAGTCCCAACTCTGGGTGGTAAACGTGGTCCCAGTCCACACCGTCTCCCTTCGTCGTAAAGGCAGGATGGACATACCGTTCCTGGGCAGGAGACCCGGTTTCCGGGCAGCGGTACGCCGTCAGAGTGTGCGAGCTGTAATTCGTCACACAGCCCGCGAACCCGAGTCCGCTCCAGTCACGCGCGCCCGCCTCGCCGGACGCGGCCAACAAGCCAGCGCCGATCCCCGCCTCCGAAGCGTCGCCGCCGGGCGGCCCCCAGTCGAGATCGCCGGCGTCCGGTGCCGTGCCGCCCCCGCCCGGCGCCTCGCCCCAGTCGTCCCACCCCGCGGGCGTGTCACACGGGCGCGGCGCGGCGTGCGCCAGGGAGGACTCCTCCTCGTTCGGGTCAGCGTCGCTACAGGCCCCGCGCGGGTTCTGGTACCAGCTCACGGACTTGGTGCTGCCGTCGAGCATCAGGCAAGTGATGTCACAGTTGCACCCGCCCCTTCCATCCTCTTCCACGTAGCTGCAGTTCACGGCGACCAGCTCGTCGACGCCGCCGCCGCAGCTGTTCCGCACCCCGGTCCCGTCCTTGCTCACGCGCTCCAGGTCGTAGCAGTCGCACTTGTTGCCGCCCCGGCAGGTGACCTTCGACTCGCAAGTGCCGTCGCCATTGGCGTCCTGCACCAGGTTCCACGCGCTCACCCCGACGACCTCGCCCCCGTCGTTACAGGCGTCGCCCGCGCGCGCGGGCGGCTCGATGCCGTCGCAGGTCGGGCGCGGGCGCGGCGAGGTGGGCGGCGCCGCCGATCGCGGGACCAGGGGCGCCACCCCGGGGGCCACGCCGTCGAAAGCGTCGTGGAGGAACTGGCTGGCGGGGTCGAGTCCCGGTGGCCTGTTCCTCGGGGGATCGGTCCTGCCGCCCATCGCGGCGAGGAGGTCGAACCTGGGCGCCGCGCGGGCCTGGCGCCGCGCCCGGGCGCCCGCCCGGCGGAGGTCGCGGCGGAGCGCGAGGTGGGGCTCGAGATCGACCCCCGGGGGGATCACGCCTTCCTCGCGTGGATGGCGGTGGTGACGGTGGCCTGGCCGACGGCGCCGCCCGACGAGTTCGCGAACTGCAGGCCCACCTGCACCCACATCTCCGAGGCAGTGGTGGGCGTGAGGTCGCCCGTGTTGTACTCGCCGTCGGCGGTGCGCCACGCGTCGAAGGTGGTGGACCAGGCGCCCGGGGTCTCCTTGCTGGTGGTGGCCACGCGGTAGGACGCTACCACGACCGGGGGGGACCGCTCGCGCGCCATCCCCTCCGCCCTTCGGCATGCCTCCGGGCTCCGGCGCGGAGCGTGCAGGTAGCACGCTCCGCGTGGCGCTCCCCCCTCCCGGCAGCCACCCGGCGTCGCCGGGCGGCCAGGCTGCACTGGAAGGTGCCGACGAGGCCTGGCCGGGGCTCCCCGCCTGCGTGAGCGAGGCGGCCACGCCGAGGCGGAGCCACATCTTGCTGGCCGTGCCGCTGGAGATATCCGCCTTCGCGGTGCAGTACTCGCCAGCGCCGGACTGCGCCGCGCCGATGGTGGCGGGGTCGTCGGGCTTGTCGGTGCGGACCGCGGCGGTCTGGTAGGCCACCTGGCACTGGAGGTTGCCGGTGACGGCGCGGCGCTTCAGCGTGCACTTGGCGGTGGCGGCCCCGGGGGCGAGCATCCACGGGGTGAGCCAGGTGTAGATCGCGTCGGTGCTGGTGGCGACGACGTGGGCCAGGCTGCCGGAAGGGGGCGCGGAACAACTGCTGGACAAGAGGACTCCGTGGTGGTGTCCCACTGTCGCATGCTGTCGCGACAGCGACAATGAGACTATTTGGGGTGCCTTTTTCTTGGACGTTGCGGCCTTTTATTTCACCACGCCAGTATGGTTGCATACAGCATGTGGTCGCGACAATGTCGCCGCGACGCGCGGGTGTTCGCGAGCGCGGCGGGTCGCGACCGTGCTGCCGACCCAACGTGCGCCTGGCAAGCGGCGCGCGGCTGGTGGAGCGCACGTCGCACCACCACGGAAACAACTCCACCGCACCCGGAGGTCCCCACGACTTGTTGCCGCCCGCGGCCCCGATCGCGGCAACAACTCCACCGCACCCCGAGGTCCCCACGACTTGTTGCCGCCCGCGGCCCCGATCGCGGCAACAACTCCACCGCACCCGGAGGTCCCCACGACTTGTTGCCGCCCGCGGCCCCGATCGCGGCAACAACCCCGCCGCACCCGGAGGTCCTCACGACTTGTGGCCGCCCACGGCCCCGATCACGGCAACAACTCCACCGGACCCCGAGATCCCCACGACTTGTTGCCGTGCTTCTCCATGGCTGAACCCCCTCAGCCCCGCCGCCGACCTCCGCGGCGCATAGCGCCCACCAGCAAGAACGGCGTCCACGACGCCCCGGCGCACCCGCAGCCTTCCTCGTCGGGTGGCTCCTCCCCTCCCTCGACAGCACTGTCCTCCGGCTCGCCGGGGACCAGATCGGCACCGTCGCAGTCCTGGTCCACGCCGTCGCCCGGGAACTCGATCGCCCCGGGAAACACGCTACCATCAGCGTCGTTGCAGTCCGAGGCGTTGTCGTGGCCGTCGTGATCGGCGTCGGTCACCCACAGGTCCGGTCCGCTCCAGGCCCCCATGTCCGCCCGGGTGCCGTCGGGGTCGGTCACCGAGGGATCCCCGGCGTCGATGCAGGGGCTCGTCTGCCAGAGGCGCAGGTCGGCCGGGTCTGCGTCCGGATCGATGAAGCGGGGGTCGGCGCTGAGATTCCCGTCGCCGCTCCACGCGACGTCGCTGTACGCCAGCGTCACGTCGCCTTCGACCGCCCCGGTCGCAATCACGCTGTGTCCCTCCACCACGCCGCCCTCGCCGCGAATGGTCCCGCCGATCACCGTGGTGTGCTCGAGCTGGATCGTGCCGCCGCTCGCGACCACGTCGCCGCGACTGACGGTGACCGCCGACGTGCGCAATGCCCCGCCGCCCGAGCCGAGCGCCGTGTTGGCCGACACGCGGGACCGGACCAGGTCCAGGCTACCCGCGTCCAGGAACACGGCGACCTCACCCCCCGAGATACTCAGCTCCTCCGCGAGAAAATCACCGTCAAAAGCCAACGCACCGTCCGTTGTCGTGACGTTGGCAAGTTCGCCGCTACCCGTGAAAAGGGCCACCGGCTCGTCGGTGTGCCCGCCACTCGTCAATCCATCCACCGCCCACGGCCAGGCGTCACCCCACACGGGCAGCCCGCCTTCGTTGGCGACGAGGGAAACGTTTGCCATGCTCACCCCCTCGCCATCACGCGCCCGGATGGCCGGCGCCACGCGCGCCACGTTGCCCTCGAAGCTCGTGCCGGTCACACCGAGCCGCGAGCTGATCGCAAGGATGGCGCCGCCCTCGTTGGCGGCCACGTTGCCCGCGAAGACGCTCCCGGCATCGTCCAGCTCGCCGTCCACGAGTGCCACCGCGCCGCCTTCCTCGGCGCTGTTCGCCTCGAACCTGCTGCCCAGGCTCGACACCGTACTGCCCTGGCCCCAGACGGCCCCTCCCCGGCTGGCCGTCCCCCGCGAAAACCCCACCCGGTCCAGCGTGACCGACGCATCCACCACCGCGATCGCGCCCCCGGTCGCGGCGCTGCCCCCGTCGAAGCTACACTCGGTGACGACGGCATCCGCCAGCATCGACAGGTACACGCTGCCCCCGTCCTCCACTGCCACCGCGCCCGTGCTCGTCACCCCGTCGAGCGACAATCTCCCGCCCGGCCCCACGTACACATCCGCGCCGTAGTTAGCGTTGTTCCCATCGAAGCTCGAGTTCAGCACGGCCACTGTCCCCGCGTCGGCGCGGATTCCCGCCCCCATCTCCGCCTCGCCGATGCCGAAGTGGCAATCCTCGAAGCTCGCGGTGCCGTTCTCCATCGAGAAGGCTCCGGAGAGCCCCGTGAACACGAGCTCCCGGGCCTCCATCTCGGAACGATCCACCGTCACGATGCCCGCGCCGCCGTCGTTCAACAGGGTGAAGCCCTCCATCACCACCTCGGCCGACTCCAGGCGCAAGAGCTGCGCCTCCCCGGCGCCGTCGAGGATGGTCGTCCCGGCGCCATCGCGACTACGCAGCGTGAGGATGCGGCTCCGCACCAGGAGCGCGCCCCGGTAGGTGCCCGGTCCTACCTCGATGATGTCGCCCGCCCGCGCCACGTCGATCGCCGACTGCACCTGCCCGAAGTCGCCCGTGCCGTCCTTGTTCACCACCCAGGTGGTGGCGGCGGCCAGGGGGACGAGGAGGATCATCGCGACGCGAGCATAGCGGAAGGGCCGGGCCGACCGCGCCTGGGTAGTGCGCCAGGACGCCGGAGGTGGGTACCTCGACCCTTGAAACCTGCGGCAGGCGGAACTGCGGGGATGGGGAGAGGGCCACGCCGAGCGTGCTACCTGCGCGCTCGGCGCGGGAGGCCGGAGGCATGCCGGAGGCCGGACGGGATGGCCCGGTAGGGGAAGGGGCCGGCGAGGCCCCTTCCCCCATTTCTGGATAGTGCCCGCGGCCTTGCCGAGCACCTCCGCCGAATTTGTCGCCCCGCCCAGCGGTTGTGCCGTGGCTATCGGCAACTTCGACGGGGTCCACCGGGGACACCTCGCGGTGATCGAGGTCCTGCGCGAGGCCGCCGCGCGCCTCGGGGCCGCCACCTGCGTGTACACCTTCCAGCCCGCGCCCACGGCGGTGGTGGCGCCCGAACGACACCAGCCCCGGATCCAGACCCTCGACGATCGCGTGGCGGCCTTGCTTGCCGCTGGCCTCGATCACGTGGTGGTCGACGCGTTCACCCCGGAGTTCGCGGCGCAGTCGGCAGAGCGTTTCACCCGGAGCGTTCTCGCCGAGCGCCTCGGCACTCGCGCCCTGGTGGTGGGTCACGACTTTCGCTTCGGCAATATGCGGGCGGGCAACGCGGGCAGTATCCGTGCGTTGCTCCCCGGCGTCGAGGTTTGCGAGGTGGGCGCGCTCGTGCACGACGGGGAGCCGATCTCCTCCTCGCGCGTGCGGCGCGCCGTGGCCCACGGCGACATGCGCCTCGCCGCGCAGCTGCTCGGTCGGCCCCACCTAGCCACGGGCACCGTGGTGCACGGCGACCACCTCGGGCGCACGCTCGGCTTCCCCACCGCCAACCTCGACCTGGCCGAGGAGCTGAGGCCCGGGCACGGCGTGTACGCCGCGCGTGTAGGCTCACAGCTTGCGGTGGTGAACGTGGGGCTTCGTCCCACGGTTTCTGGCCAGTCCTTCCGGTTTGAGACTCACTTGCTCGACTTCGCGGGCAACCTCTACGGTCAGCATCTGAGGGTCGCGCTCGTGGAAAAATTGCGCGACGAACAACGATTCTCTGGCGTCGATGCCTTGCGCGCCCAGATCGCCCGCGACGTGGCGCACGCCCGGCAGGTGCTCGCATGATCACGGGGAAAACGCGCGTTTTCGCGCTGGTGGGGCATCCCATTCGCCACTCGCTGTCGCCCGCCATGCACAACGAGCTCTTCCGTCGCAAGGGCATCGACGCGGTGTACGTGGCGCTCGACGTCAAGCCCAACCTCGCCGAGTCAGTGGCCGGCTCGATCCGAACGCTGGCGCTGGCGGGCTGCAACCTCACCGTGCCCTTCAAGGAAAGGGTGATCCCCGCCCTCGACAGCTTGTCGGAGGCCGCGCACTGTGCCGGTGCGGTCAACGTGGTGCTCAACCGCGACGGGCGGCTCGAGGGCCACAACACCGACGGCGAGGGCTACCTCCGCGCCCTGCGGGAGGAGCTCGGTATCGACCCCGCTGGTCGCGACTGCGCGATCCTCGGCGCCGGAGGCACCGGTCGTGCCGTGGCCGCGGCCCTCGCCGGGGCGGGCGTGGCGCACGCCTGCTTCTTCAACCGTAGCCCCGAGCGCGCCGAGGCCGCCGTGGCCGCGCTCGCGCCGCGCTTCCCGGGTGTCCGCTTCGAGGCCGCCCCGCTCGACGCCGACGCCTTCCGCGCTCGACCCTGGGGCGTGGTGGTGAACTGCCTCAGCGGGCAGGGCATGGACGCGCTCCGGGCGCTCGACGTGAGCCACCTCCCTCGCGGCGCCGCCTGGACCGACGCCAACTACTGGATGGCCGACCCGCCCCAGCTCGTGGCGTGCGCCGGTCGCGGCGTGCGCATCCAGCGCGGGATCGGCATGCTCATGCACCAGGGCGCGCTCTCCTTCGAGTTGTTCACGGGTGTGCCGGTCGACACCGACACCATCCGCGGCGTGCTCGACATCGGCGGCTGGTAGTAGAATCCCCGCGCGATGATCGGCCAGGCCCCCTACCTCCTGTTCTCCGGCGCCTTCTTCCTCGCCGTGTTCTTCGCGGTGAAGACCCTCGCGCCGCGCGACCTCGAGGCCGAGGCCGCCGCGGGCAACCTCCCCGGGGGGCCCGAGAGCGCGCGCGAGGCGGTGCTGGTGCACGCGCTACGCCCGTTCTACGCACTTTTCGTGCCCTTCGCGAAGGGCGTCGCGGCGGAGCGCTACCGCGCCTACATCGACCGCAAGTTCCTCGCGGCCGGCATGTCGGGGCTCATGAGCTCCGACGAGTTCATCGCCTACAAGATGGCGATGGCCGCCTTCTTCGAGGTGCTCTTCGGCGTCGTCTTCGGGTGGATCCTGCTTGGCCTTGCCGTCCCCGTCCCGATTCACATCGCGCTCCTGGTGCTGGGCTCTTTCTTCCCTGACTTCTGGCTCAACGGGCTCGTGTCGCAGAGGCAAACGCTGATCCGGCGCTCCTTGCCCTACGTGATGGACCTGCTCACGCTGTCGGTGGAGGCCGGCCTCGACTTCGTGGCCGGGGTCCACAAGGTGTGCGAGAAGGCCAAGCAGGGGCCCCTCATCGACGAGCTGGCCTACACGCTGCGCGAGATCCAGGTGGGCGCCACGCGGCAGCAGGCGCTGCGCAATCTCGCCACCCGGGTGGACATGTCGGAGATCCGGAGCTTCTCGGCGCTCCTGATCCAGGCCGACATCCTCGGGGCGAGCATCGGTCCCGTGTTGCGCGCCCAGGCCGACCTCATCCGCGTGCAGCGATTCCAGGCCGCCGAGCGCGCCGGCGCCTACGCCGCAACCAAGCTACTATTCCCCTTGATCCTGTTCATCATGCCGGCGGTGTTCATCGTGATCTTCGGCCCGATCGCGCTGAACTTCATCTACGGAGACGCGGTTATTGGCAGCTAGGCAGGCCGTGTTCAACCGCACGCGCGAGGAGCTCCTGAGCCCGGGGGCCGAGCACTTCGACACCTTCTCGTCGCGACTCATTGGGCTCATGGGTCGCGCGGACATCGGCGACGGCGCGATCATCGAGCCCTGCAACAGCATCCACAGCTGCTTCATGCGCGTGCCCATCGACGTGGCCTTCCTCGACGCCGATGATCGCGTGCTCGCGGTGTACTCGGCCTTCCCCACCTGGCGATTCACGCCCGTCGTGCGAGGCGCCCGGCGGGTGGTGGAGCTGGCGGCGGGACGGTTGGCGCGCACGGTGGCGGGAGATCAAATAGACCGCCGGCCATGCGCCTAGTCGTCGCCCGCGGTCCCGAACCGGTCGGTCCCTTCGAGCTGCGGCCCGGGGCGAACTACCTCGGCCGCGACCCGGCCTGCGAGGTGCACCTGCCGAGCAAGCGGGTGTCGCGCAAACACGCCGTGGCGTTTGTCTCAGCGTCGCGACTCACCCTGAAGGACAACGGCTCCGCCAACGGCCTGTACGACGAGGGCGGCCACCGCTGCGAGGTGCTCGAGCTCGGGCCGGGGCAGCGCGTACAAGTTGGCGACTACGTGCTCCGCTTCGAGGTGGCCGAGGTGGAGGAAGACGTGGAGCTCGACGTCGACGATCCCCTCACGGCGGAAGACGACCTGCTCATCGAGGAAGACGAGGAATTCACCCCGGTTCGGCATGGCCCGGTGCCTGTGCCGCGCGAGCCGAGCCGCGAGGTGAAGCCGCCCCCGCGACCACACGTCGCGCCCGCGCCCCTGCTCCCCAGCCCCGTCGTGCCCGACCCGGGACGCCTGACGATGGACGCGTTCCCGAGCCCCATCATCGGCGACGCGCCCACGGCGGAAACGTCGATGCGGATGAAGCACCCGGCGCTGCCCTTCGGCCCGCCGCGAGGGGGCTTCGGCGCCTTCGCCGACCCCTCCGAGGAGAGCGCCGAGCGCTCGCGCAGCGACATCCGTCCCATCGCTCCGTCGCCGCCTCAGGCCCCGCCGCCGCCGTCTCCCGCCGCGCGCGTGATGCCAGCGCCGCCGCCTCCCTACGTGCCCAGCGCCCCGGCCGTCACCCCGGCCCCGCCGCCGCCGCCCTTCCGCGTGGACGACCGGCCCAGCACCTCGGAGTCCTTGCCGACCAAGGCGCGCGCGCCGTCGCGACGCGGACTGAACTGGATGCTGCAAGCCGCGCTCGTCCTCCTGGCCTCCACGTCGATTCTGCTCTGCGCGCCCTTTGGTGGCCTCGTGGCCAACTGGCGGGGCGCCGTGGGCGAGGCCGAGGAACTCTCGCTGCTCCGCGGGGAGGCCCTCGCCGACGCCCTGGCGAACCGCAACGCGAACGCCCTGGCTGAGAACCGCGGCATCGCCTACGACACGAGCTTCGTCACCCAGCAGGCCGGCGTGCGCGAGGCCATGCTCGCCGACAAGAACGGCACCGTGCTCGCCCCGGTCGACCGCGTGCGCACCAGCATCGCCCGCAGCGAGGCCTTCGTGGAGGCCAGCGAAAACCACGCGCTCACGCGGGTGGAGTCCGACGGCGGCTCCTACGAGATCCTGGCGCCGGTGCGCGCCGAGGTGGCCGTCGGCGCGGGCGCCCGCACCATCGTGGGCTGGGCGTGGATCCGCTACGACCCGAGCGTGGTGGTCGACGAGATCGCCTCGCCCTGGCTGCGCGTGCTCACCGGCCTCATGTCGCTCGGCGCCGCCGTCGCGGTGCTGCTCGCGGGCGGCTGGTGGCTCTTCGTGCGCCCGCTCCAGGCTCTCCGCGACGAGACGGAGTTTGCCATGAAGGGCGACGTGGAGCGCGTCGAGTCCCCAGTGCCCTTCTTCGCGCTCGACCAGCTCGCCGACAGCATCAACCGCGCGATCAGGCGCCAGCGCGAAAGATAGGTCTCCAGTGCGCTAAGCTCCGCGTGGCCCGAGCCGATGGGAGGCCGCATGTGGATCTTGATCGCGAAGCTCGCGCTCGCCGAGGACTCGGCCGAGGGCAGCGCCACCCCGCCCGCCGATGCGCCCGCCGAAACGCCACCCGAGGCGCCACCGGCCGAGACGCCCCCGCCCGAGACGCCCCCGCCCGAGACGCCGCCGCCCGAGACGCCCCCGGCGGAGGTGCCGCCGGCAGGGCCGCCCGCCGAAACGGCGCCACCCCTCGACCTCACCGAGGCCGAGGCCGCGCCCACCGTTTCCAAGAAACAGCTCCGCCTCTTCAAACCGAGCCCCTACCACCTGCCCGCCAATCCGCGTCAGCAGATCGACTTCACCGCCTACACGCTGGAGTTCGGCGAGGTGAAGCTCGGTATCGCCAGCATGACCGTGGGGCTACTGCCGCACGTGCAAGTGGGCACGAGCGTGCCGCTCGACGTGCTCGGCATCCCCAACGTGCACGGCAAGGTGCACGTGACTGAGTCGGGCCCCTGGGACATCGCCGCGCTCGGCCAGTACTACGTGCTCCCGCGCAAGGACTTCTCCGGGCGCTACATCGGCGCCGGCGGCATCGTGTCGATCCAGCCGGTGGAGCCCTGGTCGATCCACCTCGGCGGCACCTGGAACAACTGGAACGTGGCCGGCGACATCCAGCTCGACAACCTCTCCCAGTTGTTGTGGTTTCTCGACGAGTCCGCCTACGGCAACGCCGACCATGCCGACAACATCCTCGACGTGACGACCATCAGCGTGCGCGCCGCGACCGACATCCGTTTCAATCGTCGCGACAGTATCGTGCTCCAGGGCGAGGCCATCGTCTACTCCACGGTCAACACCAGCGACGAGCTCTTCGTGCCCACCTTCCTCGGCCTCGAGGAGGCCCTCGAGCGTGATGGCGCCGTGCCGATCACCGAGGCCGGCGTCGCGAGCATCGCCTGGCAGTTCGCGTGGGAGCACTACGAGCTGCGGCTCGGCGGCGGCATCTCCAGCGTGCCGGGCGCGTGGCTCTTGCAGTCCACCGAGCTCAGCTACCGCTTCGGCGGCAAGACCCGGTTGAAGGAGCGCCGCATGCGCCAGACCTGGGAGAAGAACTCCGACGAGCTCAAGCAGGGTCTCGACCAGGCGGACGACCAGAAGAAGAAGAAGTAGACAAGGGCGATAATCCCACCCGACGACGGGCCTCGTCGCAGTTCTCGCTGCCGAGCTCGAAGTCGCGACAGGTGACCGGCCGGTCGGCGTAGTGTGCGCAACGGTAGTCCGCGCCGAGACAGACGCAGCGCGTGAGCGGGCGCTCGTCGGTGGACCCGGCCACCGGCACGCGCCTCACCCCGAGCCGCCCCCCGGTGACGACGAGCAACTCCGGGTGACGCCGCGCGAAGCGGTCGCGTCGCGACAGCTCCACCGCATGGAAGGCTTCCCGGCAACAGGCTCCGCAGTCCAGGCAGGGGTTGTCGGCTACCAGGTGGGCCAGCCCCCGGCGGCCTGGACGTCGATCCAGTCGCCAACCACCGAGGTGGGAAGCCCCTCGCGGAGGATCAGGTCTACCTCGGCAAAGCTGGTCCAGCCGCCCGCCACCGCGCCGCCCCGGCTCCACCCGTGCGGCTCTCGTCCCATGGAGAAGGCCACGGGATGCACGCCCGGGAGCGTCACGTACACGAAGGCCCGCTCGCCGGTCCACTCGCGACCGAGGGCCATGAAGCGCTGCGTGGCCCGGAAACGATCACCGTCTAGCCAGAGGGGCACATCGTGGGTGGGCGAGGTGAGACCGTCGCCCGCCCAGCCCATCGCCACCGCCGGGATGCCTAGGGCCTGGAAACCGGTGATCGCCAGCGTCGTCGCAGTGGCGCAGTCGCCGATGACCTGCCCCTCGCGCGCGAGGAGGTCGAGCTGGAAGCTGGCGCTCACGCCCTCCCAGAGCGGCAGCGTCACCCCGTCAACCACGCCGAGCGTGGCGCTCTTTCGCCGGTCGACCTTCCAGCTCGCGCAGGTTTCATCGTCGAGCTGCTCCGCCCGGCACAGGGCCTCCATCAGGTCGGCATTGGCACGGTAGCGCAGTTTAGACCAGATAAACCCGTCGACCGCCGCCGCGGTGTTCGTCGCCTCGGCGCGCTTGGGCAACATCTCGCGCAGACTCGTGAGCGTCTCGGCGCTCGGCACCACGAAGCGGTAGCGCGCGGCGGACAACTTCTCGGTTTCCACGGAGAGCGCGAACTGCCCGTAGGCCACCCCCTGTGCCGCCGGCCAGGCCCACGCCAGCTTCGCCAGCGGGTCGCGACTGCCGAGGCGCCAGGTGGCCCCCCCGGCTTCGAGCCAACTGTCCAGCTCCTCCGCGTACCGCAGCCAGGCCACCGCGTCGGCATCGACGGTGGGCACGACGCCCGGCGCCACCACGCCGCGAAGGGTGCCGAAGGTGACGGCCAGCGCCACCGCCATGTCCGCGTCTTTCACCGGCCCGGCCCTGGCGATGGCCCCGAGCACCTCGATGCGGTCGGGGAGCGGCTCGCCGAGCAGTCCGCCCGCACCCACGTCGTGGATGCTCCCATCGAAGCTCGGGATGTACGCCACCGCGTAGCCCACGTGGCCCGGCTCGAGGCTCGTCGACCCACCGAGGTCGGCGCGGAACGTCACCCTGTCCTGGCCGATCTCTGGCCGATTGTCCCGCATCACGGCCGGCTCGTTCTCGACACGGAGCGAGCGCTCGTAAGCCCAGGCACGTCCGAAGCCGATCTCGATGTCCGCCGCCGGGCCGCCCCCCACGTCGAGCTCGAGCCAAGCGCCGTTCTCGGTCACCCCGGGCCCGCGCACGGTGCCCACCACCTCGGTGCCCTCGAGCCACACGTCGGCGTCGAGGAGGTCGACACGCAGGTCCTCGCCGGTGCGGTCGGGGATGGCACCGGCGGGCACGGACGGCAGCAAGAGCGCCGCGAGCCGGGGATCGGCGCGCTCGACGATCAGGAGCGCGGCGTCGGCGTCGTCGCCCAGCACCGCGCGGAGGGTGTCTTCCACCGCGGTGTCGACCAGGGGCTCGTCCACCTCAGGATCCGCGACGGCGATCTCGACGGCAATGGGCTCCACGGCGTGGTTGTACCCGCGTGCGACGGCGGGTGCACAGGCGGGGAGACAGGTTGGGACAAGCAGATGCCCCGGAACGCGGGACCATTCATGACCGGGCGTAAGGAACCCCCACCTCGCTACGTTGTCGGCCGGCATGGTGCTCTCCCTCCTCTTCCGGCTGGCGCTCGCTTCCCCGTGGGACGCGCCGCCGTGGACCCCGCCGCCCCCACCTGTGGGCTGGGAGGCGACCGAGGCCACGTGGCGCCTGCGCATCCGCGAGGGCGAGCCGGTGGAGGTGGAGGCCACCTACCGCTTCGTCACCCCGGCGCCGGCCATGGCCAACGTGCGCTTCGTCGACGCCGATCTGCTCGTCACCTACGCGAGCGGGCCGGTGATCGCCACGCCCGCCGGCCTGGTGCTCGCCCTGGAACCGGGGCCGCTGGCCCACGAGGAACGGGTGCGCGGCCTCTACGCCGTCCGCGCCGACGGGCGCATGATCATGGACATCCACCCCGCGGCCCGCACGCGCGTGGAGGTCGATGCCCCCGGGCTCGATGTGACCGTAGAGGGCGCGGTGGGGGGCGAGCTCGGCCCCGCGTCGCAACTCCAAGTGAGCTGGGTACCCCACCGTGACGAGGCGCCACCGGTGCGACAGGCGCTGGTCAACGGCGAGGTGGCGACCGCCTTCCGCGCCGAGGCCGGCACCATCGCGCTCGACAGCGCGCTCCGCTGGACGGTGCTCCGGGGCGAGGTCGACACCTTCCGCTTCGAGGCCGCCGGGCTCCAGGAGATCGACGTTGCCGGCACGAACATCGAGCGCTGGTCGGCGAGTGGCGCCACCGTCACCATCAAGACCAAGTCGCCGGTAAAGGGGGTCTTCACCGCGCGGGTGTCGGGGCGCGCTTCCCCGAAGGGCGAGGCGGCCGTCCCCGGTCCCGTTCCGACGGGTGTCGCGCGCGTCGACCGTTTCTGGACCCTCGGAAAGGCCGACGAGGGCGAGCTGATCCCCGTGTCGACGCCCTCGAGCATCACCGAGAAACAACTCCCGGCCTGGGCCCGCGGCCTGGGCGAAGGCGCGCCTCTCGCCCACTGGCGGGGCCACCAGCCCCTGCGGGTGCTCCCGGTGGCCTTCGACGCGGTGCAGGGGCCCGACACCGTGGTCACCTCGGCGCGCTACGTCGTGAGCGCGGCACGCGAGGGACGCATCGCGCTGCGACAGGTGTACCGGGTGCGCAACGAGCGTCGCCAGTACCTGCACGTGCGCGCGGCACCCGGTTGGAAGCCGATCGTCGTGCGCGTGGGGGGGCTGCCGGTGTCGGCCCTCGACGACGGCCAGGGCGGCCTCTACATCCCGCTGGAGAAGTCGGTCGAGACACTGCGGGGTCTCCTCGCCTTCCCGGTCGACGTCGAGTGGATCGGCGAGGACGACGTGTGGACCCGGAAGGGCGACCACCAGTTCCGCCTGCCCTCGGTCGACGCCCCCGTGCAATCGGCGAGCTGGGAGGTACACCTGCCGCGTGGCTACCGCGCTGTGGGTCGCGATGGACGTTCCTTCGTGGCCACGGTCGACACCACCGCGGACCGGCGCACCCGCGAGGTGGTCGACAGCGCCGTGCTCAAGGCCGCCAGCGCCTACAAGGAAAACGACTTCGACACCGCCCAGCGTTGGCTCGACGAGGCGAAGAACTACGAGGTCGACAACGAAGACGTGGCCCAGCTCCAAGACAACCTCGACGTGCTCAGCGGCAAGGCGGCGCCCACCACCACGTCGTCGTCGTCGAGCGCGGCTTACCGCCGCGTGAAGGAGCTCGCCAAGGCCAAGACGGGCGGCCTGCAAGAGAAGCAGGTGGTGGTGGAACAAGAGGCGGAAACGCTCCTTCGCTCAGGCGACTACGACAAGGCCGAGGCCCTCTGGAACGAGGCGCTCGCCATCGCCAACGAGCTCGAGCGCACCGAGCAGGTAGAGAGCACGGTCCAGAAGTCGAACATCGCCGAGGCCGAGGAAAAACTCGCCTCGATCCGAGCGCAGAAGAAGGCCCCCGAGACGCCGCAGGAACCCCCGCCCGACGAGGCCTACGCCTTGTTCTCGCGCCTGGGCGGCACGTCTGGCGGCAGCGCGACCGAGCGCCAGACCCTGGAGTCGCTCGGCTACATCGACGCGAACACCGGGAGCGACGTGGCCTACGGGGCGGGCGGCCTCGGCGTCGTCGGCACCGGCGAGGGCGGCGGCGGACAGGGCTACGGCTGGGGTAGCTCGGGTGATGACAGTGGCAGCGAGGACGGGAGCTACGACCGCGACGGTCGGGACGAGGGCACGTTTCACGCCGACGAAGACCAGCCCGCCGACATCCCCGAGGAGCTGGGCAAGGACTACCTGGCGCGCGTGCCGGAGGGGCGGAGCTACCAGAGCGTGGTGGCCACCGTCCCCGGGGCCGTGGCCGAGAACAAGCCCATGGGCGGACTCTTCGGCAAGAAGGAGGCCAAGGCGGACAAGTCGGCCGAGGCCCCCCCGGCGCGAGCCGACGTGTCGACCAAGGCCGTGGCGGGTCCTCAGGCAGGCGCGACGGTGGGCGGCCGCAGCTCGGGAAGCGCCACCGGAGCCGTCGCCAGCCAGACGGTCGTCGCGCACGGCGCCGCCGCACCCGCCGCCGTCGCGCCTCCGCCGCCGCCCGCTCCCCCTCGCACGGCGGCGCCCGCACCCAAGCCTTCGCTGAGCTTCGCCAACGAGATGATCGTGAGCCGGGAAGAGCCGGCCTCGGAAGATTTCGAAGTGGCCGAGGAAGAGATCGCGGGGGAGCGCGCCCAGGCGGTGATGGCGCCGATGGCCCCGCCGCTGGTCGAACCCGTGGCCACGCCCGACCCTGCACCCGTGGCCCAGGTCACTGTCAAACGCGTACCGGAGCGTCGCAAGGCGCTCGAAGCGAGCGCGTCGCCGATGGCCGTGGCCATGTGCCTCGACAGCCCGGCGATCACACACAGTAGCGCGCTGCTCCCGAGTGGCGCTTTCCCCACCTTCACTGTCAAGTACAAAGAACTTCCCGGAGAGAACCTATGATGTCCCTCGTCCTGCTCATTTCGATGGCGCTGGCGGCCCCGCTCAACTCGCCCAACGGCGAGATCACGCTGCCGTGGAACGACTTCGAGGCGCTCTACCGCAAGATGGTCATCGAGCAGCAGCCCAAGATCGTGGCCCCGCGCGACTGGACGCTCGACCGCGCCGTTTTTGCCGGCCGCGTCGTCGGCAAGGATGACGACGCCTACGCCGTGGTGAAGCTCCAACTCAAGGGCACGGTGCACAAGAAGGAGGGCTGGACCACGGTGCCGCTGGTGGGCGCCTCCACGGCGCTGCGCTCGGCGAGGGTCGGCGGGAAAGACGCCAACCTCTTCGTGAAAGACGGCTACTACACGATGATCTCCGACAAGGCGGGTGGCTTCGACGCCGAGCTCGAGTTCGCGGTGAAGCTCTTCGCCGCCGACGGCGAGACCGGCTTCACCATCCCGCTGCCGCAGGCCGGCGCCACGGTGGTGGGCGTGGCGGTGGAGAGCGCCGAGGCGCTCGACTTCGAGGTGCCCGGCGCGCAAGGCACCACCGTCACCAGCGTGGGCAACGAGCGTCGGCTGGAAGCCTACGTGCCCTCGATGAACAGCCTCACCGTGAGTTGGCACCGCGAGCTCACCGAGCAGGCCGCCGCCGCCCAGCGCGAGGCCCGCGTGTACGCCGAGGCGCGCACCCTCGTCGGCGTGAGCGAGGGTGTGCTCGCGATGCGCTCCGACATCGACTACACCGTGCTCCACGCCAAGGTCGACAAGTTCAAGGTGCAGGTGCCCACCGACGTGACCGTGCTCGACGTGCGGGGCAACGGCATCCGTAACTGGACCCAAGACAAGGACGGCGCCATCAACGTGGAGCTCAACTACGGCGCCGAGGGCCTCTACCGCCTCGGCATCGACTACGAGCGCGCCCTGCAGAGTGGGCTCGACGTGCCGCTGCCGCGCCTGTCCGGTGTCACCCGGGAAACCGACTACGTGGGCGTCGATGCGCGCAGCGCCGTGGAGATTGTCGCGAAGCAAGCCACGGGTGCGGTCCCCATCGACGTGCGCGAGCTGCCCGCCGCGCTGGTCGGACAGACGGACTACCCGGTGCTCCTCGCCTACCGCGCCCGCGGCGGCGAGGTGAAGATCCCCCTCGAAGTCAAACAACACCCCGACCTCGACATGCTGGTGACCCTGGTCGATACCGCGAGCGCCGAGACGCTGGTGACGGAAGACGGCCGCCGCATGACCCGCGTGCGCTACGCGGTGCGCAACAACCGCAAGCAGTTCCTCCGGGTGTCGATCCCGCAGGGCGCCGAGGTGTGGTCGGCCTCTGTCGCCGGTCGCGCGGTGAAGGTGGCCAAGGCCGAGGGTGGCGTGCTCGTGCCCCTGGTGCGCAGCGACGCTTCCGGAGGTGCCCTGAGCGCCTTCCTCGTCGACCTCGTGTACGTGGAGAACGGCGCCGAGCTGGCCGAGGGTCGCGGCGAGATGCGCGCCGATCTCCCCAAGGTCGACGCCCCCTCGAGCGTGCTCCAGTGGACGATCTACGTGCCCTACAGCACCACGGTGGTGCCCAAGACCTCGGAGGGCACGGTGCGCCGCGTGCAGTGGTTCAGCGCCGCGCCCGTGCTGCCGGCCGAGGCGATCGTCACCCAGGCCGCGTCGAACGCGGTGCGCATGGAGGTGCAGAACCAGGGCGACACCGGCGTGCTCGGCCAGGGCGTGGAGCCGGTGGAGGTGCAGATTCCACTGTCGGGCAACGCCTACTACTTCGAGAAGACGCTGGTGCTTGGCGAGGAGCTGTGGGTGGGCTTCGACTACAAGCGGAAGGTCAAGAAGCAGTAGTTACCAGTGGACGCCGGCGGAGAGGCCGAACTTGCCCATGGAGAACGCGGGGGCGCCGTCCGTGGTGACCCCGAGGCTGGCGCCCAGTGTCCAATGCTCGCCGACACGGTGCACGACCGCGGCGTCGAGGTCGTACCAGAGGGCGACGCGCGGGTCCCACCCTTCCAGCCCGTAGCCGGTGAACGTGCTCGCTCGGGACAAGCGCGCGACCACGGGCACGCGCCAATCCGCGCCGGGCGACCATGTGAACCGCGCCGCGAGCGACGGGGCGAGCGTCCAGTAGGCGTAGTCGCGTGTCTCCGTCACCGGCTCGAGGTCCTGGATGCCGTCCTCGTCGGCGTCCATGTAGGTCCCCACGTAGAACGGGCCTGTCGACTCCGACCAGCTCAGACCGACCCCGAGCACTGCGTCCAGACGGAAGGTCTCGTTGGCCCATGCGCGCTGGCCGAGACGCAGGTCGTAGCCACTGCCAAAGGCGTAGGGAGCCGCCGCGAGACGAAGGTCGGCGCCCTCCCAGGGGGCGTAGCCGCCGTAGATGTGCGCCGGGCCGCCCTCCGTGGGAAACATCAGGGGGTACGCGAGGAAGAAGTTCGAACCGACGCCGAAGCCGAGCTCCGCCTTGTCTTCCATGGGCGCCATGGCGGTCGGCATCACCTGGTTGGGCGGCCAGGCCACGATGATCGGCCCGCAGCCCGCGAACACCAGCGCCGCGCTACCCCAGCGGAGCCCCCGCCAACCCAGCCCCAGCCAGGAGCGCCTCGACACGCCCGCGCCGCTCGGGACGTCGTTCGGCGACGAGCCTGAGTCGCGACACGAGCCGGGCGCGAGCTTCGCCCTGCGCGAGCTCCAGCGCCGCGGCCACCCGCTCCTTCCAGCCCTCGTCGTGTGCATGTTCGGCGAGCATGCCATAACTCGCGGTCGCGAGCGCCTGCCGCGCGGCGAGCCCGTCTCGCACGAGCGATTGGCTGAAACAGATGCCCTCGGGCGACTGGCGGAAGAGCCCGCTCTTTTCCACGAGCGCGTGGCGCAGTTCCGCCGGAGGACCAAGACCAAGGCCGCCCAGCGCCTCGTCGAGTTCCGCCGCGTCGACCACGCGGTGCCCGTTGATCGCGAACCACCACGCCACCCGCTGCACCAACGAAAGGCGATCCTCGATATCCGCGCCGAGCGCCGCAGTGTCGTCGCGACCGAGCAGGGCTCGGGCGGCGGCCACGCAGGCGGCGGCGCGATGCCGGGGAATGTCGCCCCCGGCGTGGTGCGCGGCGGCCACCAGCGTGGCGAGGAGCGGGTTCGACACGAGGGAGCCAAGGCCCGCGTCGGCCTCGACGGCCGCGAGCAGCTCCTCGAGACCGGCCCCGCCCCGGGCGGCGCGCCACCACGTGCGGATGAGCCCCGTGCTGGCGTGCGGTTCGAGGGGCTCCAGGTTGACCGCAGCGTAGGGACGCGCGCCGGCGAGCAAGTCGCCCTGGGGTCGTCGCACCGCGCCCGGCCGCCCGGTGACGATCACCCGCAGGTCGCCGCCCACGTCGCGCGCCAGCTCCTCCACCCACTCGAAAAACTCGCGACGCCTTGGCCGGGCCAGCTCGTCGAGGCCATCGAACACGAGGAGCGCGCCGCGCCGGAAGGCCCGTTGCACCCAGCCGCGGGGGGCCTCGTCGCCGAGGTGAGGCACGCTCGCGGCGAGGATCTCCCGTGCCGACGGAAAGGCGCCCTCCCGGAGCCCCCGCAACGGCACGAGGAATGGAACGCGGTCGCGACTGCGCGCCGCCGCCACCACCAGCCGCTGGGCCATCGTCGTCTTGCCCGCGCCAGCCTCGCCGAGCAGCAGCGTGCGTCGCGACTCGATGGGCCCGGAGATCCGCACCGGCACGGCCTCGTCCACGCTCACCGCCCCCCGGGGTAGGCCGTACAACCGGAGGTGGTCGTGGCGCCGACCGATGGCGCCCCGGTAGGCGCCGTCGAACTCGTCGGGCGACTGGAGCGAGTCTTCGATGCGACGCAGCCGCGCGAGCGTCTCCCCGGCGACCGCCTCGGCGAAACCGGCTCGCCGCGAGGCGCTGGCGACGAGCGCGCGGGCAGCCTCCTGGCACAGGCGCTCGCAGGCGATGCGCTCCACGCCCTCGAGCTCCCGCGCGGCGCGGGCTTCCAGGATGCTGCTCGCCACGCGGGAGGTGGCGAGGTCGGCGGCCACGAGGAGCGAGGGCGAGAGCGACCCCGCCTCGGCGAGCGCCTCGCCGAGGGCGTTCACGACTCGGGCCCGCGCCTCCCGCGAGAGCGGTGACGCCTCGCGCTCCAGCGCGTCGAGGAAGTCCTCGATCTCGCGCGCCGACAGGGGCACCTCGGCGCCGACACCCAGTCGCTCCCGGAGCAGCGCCGCGACGGCCTCGAAGCTCCAGTCGATCGCGTCGAGCGCCGGGCCCAGCTCTCGCAGCGTTTCCGGCGGCAAGCAGAGGCGGAGGAGCGCCTTGGCCAGCCCCGGCGCGAGCCTCAACGCGAGCGGGCCACGTTCCGACATGCTCACGGGCGGTAACGCGGGGGGCCGGGGGCCGGGCCCGGGGGGCCTGCGCGACGGGCCGACAGCCGGGCCAGGCGGCCAGGAGACTCGGCCGGCGGGCGGTCGAGGACGGCTATGCCCCCGCCGAGGAGACATCGCGGCGAGCATGCCGGGCAAAAGGAGACACGAGAGCGGCGTCCGGTGGCCGAGTCTCTCTCGGGTGCATCTCGACCACGCGAAAAGCAGCCTTTCTCCGTGGGCCGGATCCCGACGGCTGTCCGCGTGTCTCCGATCTCCTTCCATAGTCCTAGACTTGTCTCATCTAGCGGGGGATAGCCGGCCCGGGTCTCACAAACGGGTTCCAGCTAGCAGCCGCTCCCCGGTCGCATGCCCGCGTCGAGGTCGTCGCGGTCCCAGCCCTGCGTCGTGAGATCACTGGTGTACGGACCTGGCTGCCACCACGCGGGGAACCCGTCGCCATCGGGTTCTCTGTCGTCGGCGCCCTCGCCGCCGTAAGGGCCGATGTCGGCTCGGCTACCGTCGGGATCGAACTGGGCGGGGTTCCCTGCGTCGACCACCGGGGAGCTGAGCCCGAGGTGCAGGTCCGGGTCCAACGCGAACCGCGCGCTGGTGTCGAGGAAGGACGGGTCGACCGAGAGGTTGCCGCCGGTGCCGGCGGGGTCGGTCATGCCCACGTAGTCGCCGCCCTCGTTGCCCCAGGCGTCGGAGACCTCGACCGCCACCATGGTGGATGCGTCTGAGCCGACGCCCGGGCCCCCCACGTTCTCGCTCACGACGACGTGCGACACCGCGCCGTCGTAACCGTCGATGAGCGCCACACCGGCGGCCTTGCCCTCGCTCAAGTCGCAGACCGCATTGCCAACGACCACCGAGTGCTCGATTGCCACGGCGACCCCGTCGGATCGCGTGGAGATGCCGGCGCCATCGAGCGTTGACTCGTTCCCGGCCACGACGGTGTAGGACAGCGACACGGTGGACGTGGATGACACCTCCACGCCGCCCCCGAAGCTGCGCGCCCGGTTGTCGACGATGAGCACGTGGTCGAGCTCCAGTGCGCTCTCCGACGACGCGGGCACGCCGCCGCCGTAGGCATCAGCCTCGTTTCCTCCGATCACCGACTGGCGCGCACGGTCGCGACGTCGCCGGGCACGGTGATGGTGCAGGTGGGCAGCGGCTCCTCCGCTTCCTTGGGCTCGCTGCTGTCGCTGGTCACGCCTGGCGAGGCCGTGTCGGCCGGCGCCGAGTCGGCCGCGCTGTCGGGAACGGACACGCCCGAGTCCTCGGGATCGAGCTTCTCCGCGGGATCAGGGGGACATGCCGCGAGGGCCAGCAAGGCGCGGACCGTGCGTGTTTCTGTCGCGAGCGTACCACGCACACGAGGTGTCACGGCACCAAAGAGACGATACCTGCCGGCGCCCCTCGGAGATCGCCTTGTTGCTCCCCCTGCTCGGACTCGCCTTCGCCGCCGACCCAGCGCCGACGATCCCCTTCGAGAAATACACGCTCCCCAACGGCCTCGAGGTGGTGCTCAGTCACGACGCGCGCCTGCCGCTGGTCGCGGTGGATATCTGGTACCACGTGGGAGCCGGCTACGAATTGCCGGGCCGCTCCGGCTTCGCGCACTTGTTCGAACACATCATGTTCCAGGGCAGCCGCAACGTGCCGGAAGACCAGTTTTTCCCCATCCTCGAGGGCATCGGCGCGCCATTTGTGAACGGTACCACCGACTTCGACCGGACGAACTACCTTGAAACCGTCCCGAGCAACCAGCTCGAGCTCGCCCTCTGGTTGGAGAGCGACCGGATGGGCTTTCTGCTCGACACGCTCACGCAGGAGCGGCTCGACAACCAGAAGGCGGTGGTGCGCAAGGAGCGCCAGCAGTCCACCGAGAACGTGCCCTACGGCGTGGCCGAGGAGCAGTTCTTCAAGCTCCTGTTCCCGGCACCGCACCCCTACAACGGCGTGGTGATTGGCAGCCATCAGGATCTCGAGGCCGCCACCCTCGACGATGTGAAGGGCTTCTTCCGCACCTGGTACCTCCCCAACAACGCCACCCTCGTGATCTGCGGCGACTTCGAGGCCGCGAGCACCAAGGCGATGGTCGAGAAGTACTTCGGCAGCATCCCGAGCGGCGCCGAGCCCACCATCACCACCCAGCTCGCGCCGCCGATCTCCTCGGAGAAGCGCCTGTCCACCACCGACGACGTGGAGCTCCCGAAGCTCTACATGGGCTGGGTCACAGCGCCGGCCTTCAAGTCGGGCGACGCCGAGCTGCAACTGGCCGCGTCGATCCTGGCGGATGGCAAGTCGAGCCGCCTGCACCGCGAGCTCGTCGAGAAGAAGCAGATCGCCCAGTCAGTCAGGGCGTATCAGTACCCCCTCACCTTCGGCTCGGTGTTCGTGGTGGAGGTGATTGGCAAGCAGGACATGGCGCCGGCCCGATTGGAGGCCGAGGCCTGGGCCGTGGTGGAGGCGATGCGCAAGGCGCCGCCCACGAACGACGAGCTCTCCCGCGCGTGGACGCAAACCAAGGCCCGCGTCTTGCGCGGCCTCGAGGAGCTCGGCGGCTTCTCGGGCAAGGCCGACGTGCTCAATTACTACAATCATCACGTGGGCGACCCGGGCTACCTCGCCGCCGACTTCGCGCGCTACGACGCCGTCACCCCCGAGGCGGTCACCAAGGCGCTGTCCGAGGCGATTCGCCCTGACAATCGAGTGGTGGTCGACGTCGTGCCTGCCCCCAAGGCTGCGGGAGGTGCGCAATGATTCGCCTGTTCCTCTTCGCGACCCTCGCCGCCTGCGCCCCCAAGGCAGCGCCCGTCGTGGCGGAGCCCGCGCCGGCTCCGGTCGATCCGGAGGCTTGGCGCGCCCTGCGTCCCGCCCCCGCCCCGGCGAAGGCGTGGACGGCCCCGGTCGCGACGCAGTTCACCTTGTCCAACGGCGTTCCCGTGTACCTCGTCAAACAGGGCGACCTGCCGCTGGTCAGCATGCGCCTCATCATGCAGGTGGGTCGCGATGCCAACGGCGACAAGGCGGGCCTCGCCGCGCTCGCCGCCAACATGCTCGACGAGGGCACCAAGAAGCGTGATGGCGCCACCATCGCCGCCGACGCCGCCAAGCTCGGCGCCGACCTTGCCGTGTCGCCGGGGGCGGAGTCCACGACCATCACCCTCGACGCGCTCACCGGCGAGCCGCTCGCCCCCTCGCTCGATCTGCTCGCCGACGTGGCGCTCAACCCACGCTTCGACAAGAAGGACTTCGCCCGGGTGGTCGACGAGGTGGTGACGGGCATCGTGGCCGCCCGCGCCGAACCCCGCGACGTGGCACAGCGCACCTTCCTCGCCCAGATGTACGGGGGCAAACACCCCTATGGTGTCCCTACCGTCGGCACCGAGGCGAGTGTCAAGGCACTCAAACTGTCCGACGTGACCCGGCACTACGCGGACTACTGGCACGCGGGCAACGCGGCGCTGGTCCTGGCCGGCAACATCGACGAGGCCACGCTCAAGCCCTTGCTCGAGGCTCGCTTTGGCAAATGGAAGGTGGGCAAGGCGGGGCGAAGCAGCGTCACCGCGCCGAGCGCGCCGCTCAAGACCCGGGTGGTGTTCGTGGAACAACCCGGCGCCGTGCAGAGTGTCATCAACGCGGGCACCGCCGCCCCGGGGCGCGGCTCGCCCGAGTACTGGTCGTCCAACGTGGCGGTCACCCTCTTCGGCGGCATGTTCAGCTCGCGACTCAATATGAACCTGCGCGAGGAGCACGGCTGGAGCTACGGCGCCTATGCCGGCTTCGCCGACGCGCGCGACTACTCGCTCCTGGTGGCGCGTTCCTCGGTGCAGGCCGACAAGACCGCACCCGCCGTGGTGGAGGTGCTCAAGGAGATGGGCGCCCAGGCGGCCCGCGTGCCGACGGCCGACGACATGACCCTCGTTCGCGACTACCTCGTGAAGTCCTTGCCCGGGAACTTCGAGACCAATGCCTCGGCCTCCGGGACATTCGCCACGCTGCCGGTCTTCGGGCTGCCGGGCGACGAGTGGGCGAAGTACGGCGAGCGAGTGACCAGAATCACGCCCGAGCAGGCGGCCATGGCCGGCAAGGCCTTGCTCGACCCGGCCAAGACGCTGGTCGTCGTGGCCGGGCCGCGCAGCATCGAGGTGGACGACGGCAAGGGCGGCAAGACCAAGATCGACGTGGTGAGCGAGCTGAAGGCCCTCGGCTATGAGTTCGTGGAGCTGCCCCGCCCGTAGCGGGCGATGGCGAGGCCCACCAGCACGGTGACCAGCTCGCGCCCGTAGGCCCACCCGGCCTCGGGCGTGAACATGTGCGCGAGGAAACCCTGGCGGTCGATGCCAAAGGGGATGAACCAGGGCCAGGGAGAAACCATCCGCTCCCCGTACAAAGGCCAGAAAACGGGCACGCCGAAGTGGGCTGGACCCCCGGGCTCGCCGGTGAGGTAGTCGAGCGGGACGTGCATCACCGCGGCGGCCACGGGCAACCACGCCTCCCGGCGTGACAGGCGCGCGAAGGCGGACACGACCACGCCCGCGAGCGCGGCGCCGAGCAAGGAATGGGTGGGACCATGGTGCCACGCGATGCCGCCCGGCAAGGCCATCACCAGGAGCATGTCGAAGTCGGGCGTGATCGACGCAACGGCACAGGCCAGGGCCACGCGATCGGCCCAGGGCGAGCCCGGTCGCGACAGGCCCCAGCGCAGCGCGAGCGCGAGGCCGACATGAGCGACAGGGGAGGGCACCGCGCCGCGATAATCCGCCGGCCGGCCGATGCTGTTTTCGACCTTCGACTACTTCCTGTTCCTGCCGCTGGTGGCCGTGGCGCACTGGCTTGTGCGCGACAGCCGGGTGCAGACGTGGATCATCCTTGTCGCGAGCGCCATCTTCTACCTCGCGTGGAATCCGCTCGACTCGCTGGTGCTCCTCGGGGTGGGCACCGCGGCCTTCTTCTTCGGTCGCTGGATGCACAGCACCGAGAAGAAGACGCCACTCGCGTGGGCCGCCGCCGCCGTGATCCTTGGCCCGCTCTTCTTCTACAAGTACGTTCACTTCCTCGGCGAGAACATCCACGCGCTGTGGCCAGTGTTCCCCGTCTTGCCGCGTCAACACCTGCCCATCGGCATCAGCTTCTACAGCTTCCAGGCCCTGGCCTACGTGCTCGACGTGCGTCGCGGCGAGAAGCCCGAGCCCAGCCCCGTCAAGTTCGCCACCTTCCTGTGCTTCTTCCCGCACCTGGTGGCCGGTCCCATCCTGCGGGCGTCGAACCTGCTCGGCCAACTCGCCGCCGAGCGCAACATCACCCGCGACGACGTGGGACAGGGCCTGTGCCGCATCGGCGTGGGCCTCGGCAAGAAGTTGCTCATCGCCGACGTGCTGCGGGTCGGCATGATCGACTCGGTGTTCACCGACCCGGCACAGTTCACCGGGCTCGAAGTGCTCGTGGCTCTGTACGCCTACACCCTGCAGATCTACGCCGACTTCAGCGGCTACACCGACTTCGCGATCGGCAGCTCTCGCCTGCTCGGCTTCCGCATCCCCGAGAACTTCAATCGTCCCTACCAGGCGCTCTCGGTGGCGAACTACTGGCGTAGATGGCACATCACCCTGAGTGACTGGGTGCGCGACTACGTGTACTACCCCATGGGCGGTAGCCGGGGCGGGGGCTGGATTCCCTACCGCAACACGATGGCGACCTTGCTCATCCTCGGCGCCTGGCACGGGGCGAACTGGACCTTCATCGTGTACGGCGTGCTGCATGGCGTCGCCGTGGGCCTCAACCGGTGGTGGAAGAAGCGCCCGGGATGGACGGAGCCCGCGGGGCTGGGGGTCGCGTGGCGGTGGCTCCTCACGTTCCAATTCATCGTGCTCGCGCGCATCCTCTTCCGGGCCGACGACCTCGCCCACGCCGGCACCGTCACCGGGGCGCTGTTGAGCCGCTGGTCGCTCGACTTGCCCCGCTTCTCGCCCCACGCCTGGGCGGTGCTGGCCCTGGGCTACGCGGCCCACTTCACGCCGGTGAGCTGGGCCGCGGCGCTACGCGACCAGTTCCTCAAGCTCCCCGCCGTGGCCTGGGGCCTCGCGCTGGCCGGCCTCGGCTGGCTCTGCACGCGGCTCGGCGTGGGCGATAGCCTGGCCTTCATCTACTATGCCTTCTGACACTCGTGGACTACGCAGCCTGGTCGCGGCCTTCGGGGCGGCCGGGGTTGCCGTGTCACTCGCCTACGTCGTCCCCGGCTGGGAAACAAGCCGCCCGTGGAACCCCGGCGAACCCCTTCCATTGGCCCGGAGCCTCCTCCCCCAGGCCGAGGCCCGCGGGGTGGAGGACGACAAGGGCGAGCTGGTGGCCGCGCCGGTGGCGGTGGATCCGGGGCGGCCACCGGTCGACGATCTCGGCACTGGCGGCGCCGTCGCCAGCAGCGACCGCGTCGAGAAGCCGGTGCTTCCCGGCGCCGCCCAGGGCCCTCCCACGGGCAACGATCCCGGCGTCGCGGCCCCAATCGAGGTGTCCATCGCGGCCGACCCCAGCCTCCCGCCTCGTCCCCCCGGAGTGCCCCAGGCGCTGGTCGACCCCGGCCACCGGGGCATGGCCCCGTTCTACCGGGCGCTCAGCCGCGGCGAGGGCCTCGCGCGCGCCGCCCACTACGGCGACAGCACCATCGCCGCCGACGGCATCTCGGGCACCGTCCGGTCTCGCCTGCAGGCTCGTTTCGGCAACGGCGGCCCCGGCTTCATCTCCGCCGGGAACGATCCCCGCTGGAGCGTGCGTCCCGACGTGAAGTCGAGCAAAAGTGGTGACTGGGAAACCGTCACCATCCTGCTCGGCGGCGGCAAGGGACGCTACGGCTACGGCGGCACCGCGAGCAACGCGGCCGACGGCGCCTACGTGGTGGTCCACGCGCCGAAGGGGGCCGACGGCGCGCCCGTGCCGATGTCGCGACTCGACCTTTACATGCAAACAAGGCCCGGGGCAGGCCAGTGGTGGGCCAGCGTCGACGACCACGGCGTGGGGGGCGGCACGGCGGCCAGCGAGGCGCGAGCCGACGCGGTGCAGCGGCTCTCGACCGCGTCGACCTTCACCAAGCTGGCCTTCGGCGCCTCCGGCGGGCCTGTCACTTTCTATGGCGCGGTGATGGAAACCAGCGGCCCCGGCGTCGTGTGGGACGCACTCGGTGTCGTCGGCGTGGGCAGCAAGTCCTTCAAGTACCACGACAAGACGGCGCTCGCGGCGCAAGTGGCGGAGCGTTCGCCCGACCTCGTGGTGGTGATGATCGGCGGCAACGAGACAGGATTCCCCGCGGTGATGGCGGGTAAAGGCGAGGGCTACCAGGCGATCTACCGGGAGGCGGTGCAGATCCTGCGGGGCGGCGCGCCTGCGGCCGGATGTCTCCTCGTCACCCCGCTCGACCAGGGCACCCGCGAGGGCGGCACGCCGCGGAGCAAGCCGGCCATGGCGAAGATGGTGGCCGCGCAACGGGCGGTCGCCGAGGCCGAGGGCTGCGCCTTCTGGGACGCGCGGGCGGCGATGGGCGGCGATGGGGCGATCGTCCGCTGGAGCACGCGGAAACCGACACTCGCATGGGCCGACCTGCTCCACCTCTCGGCGGCGGGCCAGGACCTCGTCGGAAACATGCTTGCCGACGCGATCGAGGCCGGCCACGCGGGCTGGCTGGCGGAGGGTTCACCATGAGTTTCCTGTTCTTGACACTCGCGCTCGCCGCCGAGCCCGCCTGGGTACAAGTGGTGTCGCTCTCGCCCACGACGCTCCCCACCGACGAGTGCACCACCAAGGCGAGCATCAAGCCTCCCGGTAGCGAAGTCGCCGACACGGAGGCGCCCACCACGGCCAGCAATCCGGCAGTGGAGCAACCGAAGATGGAGCCCGTGGCCAGCGCCGAGCTGAGCGCGCCCTACGACGTGAGCACCCTGCCGCTCGAGCCCCTCCGCGGTCGCGACGCCGACATCGCCGCCGTGCGCGAGGTCTTCATGCGCGCGGCCGCCAAAAAACGCACCACACGGGTGGCCTTCTACGGCGCCTCGCACGTGGCGGGCGAGTTCTTCACCGGGCAGGTTCGGCGTCTCTTGCAAGAACGATTCGGCGACGCGGGCCATGGCCTGGTGATGCCCGGCCCCCCATGGAAGGGCTACCGGGCGAGTGACATCAACCTGTGCGCGGGCGGCACCTGGTACTCCGACCACGTGGATCGTCGCGACGGCCGAGAGGACGGCCGCTACGGTCCCGCCGGCATCGACGTGAGCCCCGCCGACCTCGCCAGCTTCGGCTGGGTACAAACCACGAAGTCCAACCCGCAGGGCCAGCGTGTCAGTCGTTTCGAGGTGGCCTATCTGCGGGAGCCGGGGGCGGGAAAACTCCGCCTGATCGTGGATGGCGCCCCGCCGATCGAGGTGAACGCCGCGGGTGACACCGGCCCGGCGATGATCGTGCTGCGCGTGCCCGACGGACCGCATCGTTTGCAGGTGATGGCCGACGGGCAGGTGCGCATCTACGGCACCTACTTGGAGCGCGACGAGCCCGGCGTCATCGTCGATGCCGCCGGCGTGTCCGGGCGGACCGCATCGTCGTGGCTACGCTGGGACATGTCACTGGTGACACCCTTCATCACGCGGCGAACGCCTGATCTGATGGTGCTGGCCTATGGCACCAACGAGGCCAACGACCGCTCGCTCACGCCGGAGCGCTACGCCACCGACCTGCGCGCCGTGCTCACCCGCATGCGTACGGCCACGCCGGGCGCGGCGTGCGTGCTCGTGGGCCCCTCCGACCGCGGCAAGCTCCTCAAGAAGGGTGTCTACGGCACCTGGCCCGCCACGGAGTGGGTGGCGCGCGTGCAGCGCGAGGTGGGGCCGGAGTTCGGCTGTGCCACGTGGGACCTGCAGGCGTCGATGGGCGGGCCCGGCTCGATGCTCCGCTGGCACTTCGGCGCCAGCCCCAAGCTCGCGGCCGGCGACCTCATCCACCTGAGCGCCGAGGGCTACAAGGAAGTGGGGACGCGCTTCGTCGAGGCGATCACTGGCGAGGCTGTAGACTCCAGGCCTTAGGACGTAGGGGTTCAGCGCCCGCGGCACTGCCGACACCCCACAGCCTACAGCCCGCAGCCTCGCTCCTGGCCCTAAGGGGCCGTAGGCGTCGGGGCCGCCAGCACGCGATCGAGCAGCGTGTCGTCGAGCCTCGCCGGGTGTCCACGCCAGATGATCACGCCGTCGCGCACGAGCGCCGCGGCGGGGATGCCACTCACGGCGGCGCCGTCGGACATCGTGGAATGGTCGTCGACCAGGGTGGCGAAGGCCACCCGGTTCTCGGCGAGGAAGGCGAGCGTGCTGTCCTCCGTCGATGACTTGGTGAGCCGCGTGACGAGGAGCACTTGCACGCCCTTGGCCCGGAGCGCCTCGGCGCGCTCCGCCATCTGCGGCACCTCCCGCTTGCAGTGCGGGCACCACACCTCGAAGTACACCACCAGCGTGGCGGGCGCGTCGGCGTAGGCGAGCGAGCCCTGGAGCCACTTGGTGGGCGACACCGGCGGCGCCGACTTGCCGACGACGTTGAGCTCCTTGAGCACACGCTCCGCGGCCTTGGCCTGTCGCGACCCGGGGAACTGGGCCACCACCCGGCCGAGCGCGTCACGCGCGGTGGCCACGTCGCCGGCGGAGGCCGCGGTCGTGCCCACCTCCATGAGCTTCATGGCCTCCGGTCCCCCGTCGTCCGTCGCGACGGCGCCGACAATCTTCGCCTCCACCACCCAGGCGGGGCCCACCGGCGCCGCGAGGGGGCTCGGCAGAGTGGCCTGGGGGTCGATGGGAAGGCGCGTCGAGGCCTTGATGCTGGAGAGCTCGATGCGCCCGCCGAGCTGCCGGTGCACCGAGCCCGGGAAGGGACCGAGCATCGTCTGCTCCACCATGCGCAGCTTGAGCGCGGCGGGGCCGTTCTGGCCGTCGTAGGCCAGCTCGGCCGTCCACCGGCGGCCGTTCGCCACGGGCAAGCGCACAGCAGGCAACTGCCCGCTTTCGACATCGTGAAAGGTCACGGCGGTGCGCCCGCCGCTGGGCGAGGTCATCGCCACGTACAGGTCGACCGCCCACGCCGACGAGACAAGGGCGGAGGTCGCGGCGAGCAGGAAGCTCAACGGCTAGGCGCCGACGAGCTTCGCGAGCGTCGCGTCGTCGAGGCGGCCGGGGTGGCCACGCCAGATCACCTTGCCGTCCTTCACGAGGGCCGCGGCCGGGATGCCCGACACGTTGTACGCCTCGGACATCGAGCCTTCCTTCTCCTTGGCCATGGGGAAGTTGATCTCGCTTTCCTTCATGAACTCGAGCGCCTTCTCCTCGGTCGCCGACTTCGTGATCTTGGTGAGGCCCACGATCTGGATGCCCATCTTCTCCAGGTCTTTCTCGCGCTTGGCGAGCTCAGGCATCTCGCGCTTGCAGTGCGGGCACCAGACTTCCCAGAAAACCAGCAGGGTGACGGGCTTGTCGCCCAGCGCCACCTTGCCCTGGTACCACTTCTCCACCTCGATGGGCTTCGCATCCGCACCAATGAGGCCGACCTCGCGGTACATCTTCTCGGCCGCCTTGCCGGCCTTGGTGTTGCTGTGCTTCGACATCAGCTCCTGGAGCTTGGCCTTCGCGGTGGCGTAGTCGCTGTTCTTGGTGGCCTCGGTGACGTCCTTCATCACCGCGTTGGCCGCGTCTTCCTCGGCGGAAGAAGCCGGGCCGGCGGGGGCACGCTTCTCGAGCGTGGACACCTTCTCCTCGAGGGCGGCGAGGCGGGCTTCCATCGCGTCGACGTCCTTCTTCTGGGCGCAACCGGCGAGGAGAGCGAGGGCGATCATGAGCATCGGGCAGACTCCGAGTGGGGAAACGGGCACGGCGGCTAACCAACCGCCGGCGAAGTGGCGAGGCGGCGCTGGGTAGCCGTGCTCGCCGCCCATCGGCACGTCCTCTTCTGTCATTCAGCGGGCGGGGTGCGATCGCGGCTATGAGGCGCCGCGATGCTCCTTGCCCTGCTGCTCGCCACCCTCGCCAGCGCCCGCGAGGGCTGCCTCACCCACGCCGTTCGCCTTGCCGGTCCTCCGGTGGCCCGTGCCGGTGGGGAGGACGATCGCCCAACCTCCGTCGATAGCGTCGACTCCACGCTCTACCCGATCCGCGTTCACTGGTCGGAAGAGGCCGACGAGACCGTCGCCATCGAGCAGGTCCTCCCGGCCGCGGAGCTGGCCTGGCAGGTCCAGGTGGAGCAGATGGGCTGGCCACCCGCGGCGCCCGACGGTGAGCTGGGCGGCGGCGTCGACCTCCTCGACTACTACGTCACCAACGAGGGCACGGCCGGCGGCGCCTACACCTGGGGACCGATGAGCGACGTGGTGGAGGGCGACGACTGGTTCAGCGTGGCCGCCTTCATGGCGGTCGACCCCGACATCGGCGCCGACGACATGCCCACCTTCGTGGCCCACGAGTTCAATCACGTGCTGCAATACACCATCGACGGGTGGGAGAGCACCTTCTTCGTGTGGGAGTCGACGGCCGAGGCGATGGAGGAGTTCACCGTTCCCGAGAGCGACCTCTACTTCATCGACATCCGCGACTTCAACATCCTGCCTTTCGCCTCGATCCTCTTCGACGGCTACAGCGACGAGATCGAGGAGTACGAGCCCTACTCCTACTACGAGTACGGGGGCTCGATCGTCGGCATGTACATCGAGCACGCGCACGGGGAGTGGGACGGCACCACCCTTCGCGACCTCTGGCTGGCCATGGCCCAGGGCGACCGCCTCGACGAGCCCGACTACCTCGACGCGCTCACCGAGATCGGTGGCGGTTCCCTTCAAGACACCTACCTCGGCCTCGCCGAGTACCGGATGTTCGTCTACGACGACGACGACGGCGCCCACTACCCCGAGGGCGGCGAGTGGTCGGCGTTCTCGCGGCTCGCCACCGAGGGCGAGCTCGCGCTCTCCACCGTCGATGGCACGAGTGTCACCCCCGTCGACGAGCCCTACGACCTCGGTAGCTCCTACTGGAAGATCGCCGTCGACGACCAGGACAGGGGCGAGCTGTCGTTCACCCTCGATGGCGACGACGCGGTGCAATGGGGCCTCGTGGTGTCGGCCTGGCCCGCGAGTGGCGCCGCGAGTGTCACGCGGAGCTGGGCGGCGGAGGGCGAGCCGGTGGCGGTCACCGTCGGCCTCGACGGCGCGACGAAGCTGATGGTGGGCGTGGCCAACCTGGGTGCTACCGACCTCGACGCCCAGGGCCGACACGAGCGGCGCAGCTTCTCGCTGGCGTTGTCGCGCACGGTGCCCGAAGTGAGCACGGGCGACAGCGGCGAGCCCTCGGAGAAACCCGAGCCCGAGGAAGACGCCGGGGGTTGCGGCTGTAGCGCACCGGTGACACCTGGGGCCCTCGGCCTGCTTGTCGCCGTCGCGGCGCTGGCGCGTCGTCGGAGTTAGCCGCGCGGGCATGGCCCACCAGTACATCTACGTGATGAAGAACCTCCGCAAGGCCTGGCCGGGCGGGAAGGAAGTCCTCAAGGGGATCTGGCTCAGCTTCTACCCGGGCGCCAAGCTCGGCGTGCTCGGCGGCAACGGCGCCGGGAAGTCCACGCTCTTGAAGGTGATGGCCGGGGTCGACACCGACTTCACCGGTGAAGCCTGGCCGGCCGCAGGCACCCGCATCGGGTACCTGCCCCAGGAGCCGAAGCTCGACCTCAAGAAGACCGTCCGCGAGGAGATCGAGGAGGCGGTCAAAGGCACGCGCGCGCTCTTGGTTCGCTACGAGGAAGTGTCCAACGCGATGGGCGACGAAGACGCCGACTTCGACGCGCTCATGGCCGAGCAGTCAGAGTTGCAGGACAAGATCGACGCCGAGAACGCCTGGGAGCTCGACCGCAAGCTCGAGATCGCCATGGACGCCCTCCGCGTTCCCCCCGAGAACCAACTGATCGAGACCCTGTCGGGCGGCGAGCGCCGGCGCGTGGCCTTGTGCAAACTCCTCTTGCAGCCCACCGACATGCTGCTCCTCGACGAGCCCACCACCCACCTCGACGCCGAGAGCGTGGGCTGGTTGGAGCGCACCTTGCACGAGTACAAAGGCACCGTCGTGGCCATCACCC
>SXGT01472507.1_pt1 | contig 56735 bp, 28 predicted proteins | sample 3176221 | NCBI WGS metagenome assembly SXGT01 (sample SAMN11356862, study PRJNA531348) | freshwater metagenome | isolation source: freshwater sample F1-120 | place: China: Fuxian Lake, Yuxi | collected 2017-12-25 | reverse complement strand
GGGTCATGGTGGGCCTCCTTTGGCCAGGAGTGAATGAAGTTGGACATGCTCCCAATAAGCACGTCGCTACTCCATTCTGGCCCAAACCAACCCTGCACGTTGACGCCCGTTTCCTCCTCCGCTAGCGGTTTCGTCCAACCGATATTAGTCTCAAATCGTGCCCCGAACACGGTCGTTCCCGGTAATTCGCACGGTAAACCAGGCATCGCGTCGCCCCAAATCCATGGGGTCAAACAGGGGTATTCGCCATGTTTTCGAACTCGTGGTGGCAGAAACTGACGGGCAAAGTCGCGCCAAAACCGATCCGCCGCAAGGCCGGGCAATCGACTCGGCGAATGGAGGTCGAGCAGCTCGAAAACCGCTGGCTCCCCTCGACGTTTACCGTGAATTCCCTTGCCGACAATACCACCGCCGGCGACGGACTGACCACCTTACGCGAAGCCGTCGCGCTCGCGAACGCCACCACCGCCCCCGATACGATCCTTCTCGCCAATGCAACCTACAAACTGGAGCTCGGCCAGCTTAATCTCACGACGAGCATGACGATCAGGAACAAGTTCGGCGGCGTCAATTTTTCGACCATTGACGCCCAGGATAACAGCCGCATTTTTGAAGTCGCCAACGGCAAGGTGGTCGTCCTCGATCATCTGATTTTGACCAATGGTAATCACACGGGCGAGAGCCGCGAGAACGAGGGCGTCGGCGGCGCCATCTACAATCGCGGCGATCTGACGCTGAATTACTGCCAGCTCATCAATAACGAGGCCAACGGTTATAGCGGCGCGGAAGGCGGACCGGGCGAGGCCTACGGCGGCGCCATCTTCACGGCAAACGTGGGCAATAAGCTCACCATCAAGAACTCCACTTTCGACGGCAACATCGCCCGCGGCGGCACCATGCTCGGGCGCTTCCAAAATAACGGCGCCGGCGCCGAAGGGGGCGCGATCTGTTTCGGCGACGGCTACGACAGTGAGGCCGGCACCGGCAGCACCCACTCAATCACCGCCAGCACCTTCGTTAACAACCAGGCTATCGGCGGGGAATCCGCCCACTACTACAGCTACGGCGGCGAAGGTTATGGCGGGAGCTACGGCGGCAGTACCATCTATCACGACTACAGCGACGGCGGTAATGCCTACGGCGGCGCTCTCGCGATCTCTCACAATGGTAACACTGTCAAGATCGTCAACAGCACCTTCGCCTACAACGCTGCCTACGGCGGCAATTCCTTCGCGTACGGCGGCTACGGCGGCAACGCCTACGGCGGCGCCATCGCCTCGCAAAAATCAACCTTCTTCGGCGACGACCGCCACAACACCGTCACGCTCGTCAACAACACCATTGCCTACAACCAGGTCTTTGGCGGCGAGGGGGATCCTTAGTCCGGCTACGGCGGGTCGGGGAACGCCTACGGCGGCGGTGTTGCCAATCTAAACCAGTTCTCCTCATTCGGCGTCCAGGTGGGGGTGGCCTCCAGCAACGTCATGAACGTTATCAACACGATCATTGCCCAGAATTACAGCAACCAGGCCTTCCAGGCCGGCGCGTTGAACCACACCGGCTCCGACGACGTCTTTGGCGAGTTCAATAGCCTCGGCCACAACCTTATCGGCAATACTGACGGCTCGTTCGGATGGCTCGTAGGGGGTACGGACGGCGACGTCGATTTGGTCGGTTCCTCATCCAGCCCGCTCGATCCAGGGCTCGAATCCGATTTGAAGTCCAACGGCGCCAACGCGGCCGTGCCCAAGACGCTTGCGCTCCTGTACACCAGCCCGGCCCTCAACGCCGGTGATAACGTCGTCACCACCAGCGGCCCGCTCATGACCGAGCTCGGCGTGGCCAAGCTCACGACCGACGAGCGCGGCGGCAATTTCAAACGCAAAGTCACGACCACCGTGGACATCGGCGCGTTTGAAGTCCAGATCAATCTCGACAAGTTCTACGCCTTCCGCAGCCGCGGCGTCACGACCACGTTTACCATCCCGGCCCCTGGGTTGTTGCTGGGCGCGCCTCCACTGCCAGGTCAATACTGGCAAATCGCGTTGTTCGGCGAGGCGCCGGACCCCATGCGCACCACCCTCGTCGTCAATCCCGACGGCTCGTTCTCCTTCACCGTGCCTCCCCGCTACCGCAATACGGTGAAGTTCCAGTTCCAGCTCTTCATCGGCAACTTGCAGGAGGCATCCGTGAACGGCGTCAACACCCTCGGCATCGCGCTCGGGACGCCCACTAACTTCGTCTTCACCGCCACGATCCAGGTCACGCCGCTGGGCGGCCGTGGTTCCGCCGGGGCCTTCCTGGGCCTCGGGTTGGGATAACGCAGCGATACTCATCGACCATAGCTCCTGGCGCGAGCGCCGTCCTTTAGCGACGGCGCTCGCGTTTTTTTTCGCCCAAGCCGAACCGATGAGCCGAGGCCCGAGCAACCATCGTTTGGCAAGGTCACGCAAACCGGCCACCCCTAATCTTCACCGGACCGGAACAGCTTGTCTGGTCCGCCTTGGCGTTCTCCTCCTTTTCGTGGGAATGCTGTGTGACGGATCCAGTTGTTGACGATAATGACGAGGATTCTGATAGCGTTTACTGCATCGTCCAACCCGCCTCCGATCACGAGGGAACTATGCGAAAAGGAATTCTCGGGGCATTCGTCGTAATGATGGCGAATACGGTCTCCATCCTGGCCCAGGAAACGCCAAGTGCTCCGCCCAGCAGTCCGGCGCCGGAGATTCTCTCGGTGAGTTTCCAGCCGACCGACCCCCCGAAGAAACTGCCTGGGGTTACAGAAAACCTCGTAATTTCGGACACGCGCGCTTCGCGCCCCTTGAGCATGTGGGTGAATGCCGACTACTTGCTATGGTGGATCAAGGGAGGTCCGCTGAACAGCCCCGTCGTCACGACGTCGAATAACTTCGCCGACGTTCCTCCCGGCGCGGTGGGTCAACCCGGCACGCAGGTTCTCTTCGGCGATCGGGCGATGCAATACGGCGCCCACTCGGGTCTGCGCCTCAACGCCGGCATCACGCTTGAATCCGGATTCACGGTCGAGGGGAGCTACTTCATTCTCGAACGTCGCTCCAATCATTTTCGCATCTCGTCCGATGCGGCCGGCTCGCCCTTGATCGGCATCGCTTTCTTCAACACGGCGATCGGCATCGAGGATGCGCTCCTGACCTCCAACCCCGATCCGATCACGGGCACCTGGTCCGGCACGGCGAGCACCAGCTCGCACACCCGGCTACAAGGCTGGGAATTGAACTTCGGGACTCCCGGCCAGAATCGCGGCGCCTGGACCATCAAGGGCATCACCGGCCTCCGCGTTCTCAGTCTGAGCGAAGGCCTTACGATTCATAACGAGTTCACCTCGCCGATCCCTGGCGTCTTGACCTTCAACGGCGTCGGCGGCCCGGCCGGTGCGGTCTACACCGACTTCGATCGCTTCTCGACCGGCAACACCTTCTACGGCGGTCAGATTGGCGCGCGGGCCTCCTGGCAGGACGGCGCGCTTTCGCTTGAATTCGTCAGCAAGATCGCCTTCGGCGCCAACCAGCAGCACGTTATCATCGACGGCGCCAGCACCGTCACTCCTCCCGGTGGAGCCACCACCACCGCCGCCGGAGGCGTCTACGCCCAGACCAGCAATATCGGCCGGTATTACCAGAGCACCTTCGCTGTCGTGCCGGAAGTCGGTGTCAACCTTGGCTGGAACCTCTCCGACAACGTCACCGCTCGCGTCGGTTACTCGTTCCTCTACGTTAGCCGCGTCGTTCGGCCTGGCAATCAGATCGATCATGGCGTGAACCAAACGCTCGTCCCGACGCATCAATCCTTCGGCACCAACGCACCGGATGGTCGGCCGGCGTTCGCCTTCCGTCAATCCGATTTCTGGGCTCAGGGCATCAACTTCGGTCTGGAATTCCGCTACTAACGATCGCATCCCATTCCCACTCCTGCCGCTTGCGGCTTCGCGCTCGCCGTGCACCACGCGAGCGCATGGCCGAAAGCGGCAATAGGAATCATGGCCCAACTCAGCCTGATCACGACCTGCATGGGCCGGCTGGCTCATTTGCAACAATCTCTACCGGCCGCGGTCGGGCAGCCGGATTGCACCTGCATCGTCGTCGATTACTCGTGCCCGGAGAAATGCGGCGACTGGGTGGAAAGCCACTTCCCGACGGTGAAAGTAGTGCGTGTTCCCGGCCAAACGGAATTCAACGCCTCCCGGGCACGCAATGCCGGCGCCAAAGAAGCAACCACGCCGTGGCTCGGCTTCTTTGACGCTGACATCATCCTGCATCCCCAATATGCCGCCCACGTCCTGCCCTTGCTGCATCCAGGGAACTTTTACCTCCCCCAACTCAAGCAACGCGGGCTCACGGGCAGTGTGATCTGTGCGCGGGCCGACTTCGAAAGCATTGGCGGCTACGATGAAAACTACGTCGGATGGGGCGGCGAAGATACCGATCTCTATATTCGTCTTGCCTGGCTGGGCGCAGCACGACAGCTCGTCCAAGCCGACCTGCTTAGCCAGATCCAACATTCCGATGCGCTTCGCACGGCACATTTGCCCGTCAAATCCAAGGAACGCAGTCAGACCATCAATATGCTCTATCGCATCGCCAAGCTCGACTTGATGCGGCTCTTCGCAAGGTTGTTGACTCAGGAAGAACTCGTGAGCCTGTACGCCGACGCGTCCGAAGCCGTGGCCAAGTGGCGGCAGACCAGGAAGCCAAGCGAATGGCACATCGCGCTGCGCCAGAATCAACCCCTAATGGGGGGAACCATTCAATCTGCCTTGATCTACACGCTAAATGAACTGCCGCCGCGTATCACTTGATGCCCCGGTGCTAGAATGAACTCCACATCAGCATGAGCGCCTCTGCGGATCGATTCCCATGAACGACTGGATCACAGAGCTCCTCGCCCACCCGGACTTACGCCGCATGGGCCATGGCCAGCGCCTCGAAGACCTCAATCTCGGCCTCGGCTGGCTCTACTACGCGCTCGCGCGGTCGCTGCGACCGACAACGGTCGTCGTCATCGGCTCCTTTCGTGGATTCGTCCCGCTCCTTTTCGGCAAAGCGCTGCAAGACAATGTGGAGAAAGGCGTCGTCCATTTCATCGACCCGTCCCTCGTTGATGACTTCTGGAAGGATCCCCAGGCCGTGCGCGACCACTTCGCCCGTTTCGACGTCGCCAACATTCGCCATCACCTCATGACGACGCAGCAATTCGTGGTCTCGGATGCGTACCGCACCCTGGGTCCGGTCGATGTGCTCTTCGTGGACGGCTATCATTCCGCGGCACAGGCTCGCTTCGACTATGAAGCATTCCAGAATCTGCTGACGCCAACGGGGATGGCGCTGTTCCATGACAGCATCGACAGCAAGAAATCCAAGATCTACGGCCTTGATCGGACCTACGAATATGGCGTGTGTGACTTCATCGCGACGTTGAAAAGAGACGACCGGCTCCAGATAATCGACCTGCCGATCGCGCGCGGTCTGACGTTGGTGCGGCGCATCGGGACATCACCCACTACTGCCCCGACTGGCCATGGCGGACCAGGGCAGCCTCATGACGGGTCTCCAGCCAATCCTTGATGCGCTGCGGATAAAACGCAAGCGTCACCAGGTCGTAGAACAACCGACCGAGCGGACTGAGCTCGACCGTTGCCCCCGTGTCGAGCACCAGTTCCGCCTGCGCCATGCGCTGCAGCGGCTCACGAAAGTCTTCGTCGAAGGGGACGCCAAACGCATCCTGATAGGCCTGGCGCTGCAACGGCTTGCCGACGCCGAGCGAGTGAGCGAGGAAGCGAATCTTGCGGTCTTCGTCGGTAAGTTGAAATACCTCTTCGACCGGGCTGCGCCCTGCCTCGATACGCTCCATGTAGACGGGCATGCTGGCATGATTGCGATAGATCGTCGGCCCCATGCGCGAGCGGGCGCTCTGGCCGATGCCCAGTTGATTGCCGGCGCCGGTCTTATCCTCGAAGCGTGCGGCTTCGGGAGTAGGCCGCTCGAAGCGGTGCCAGGTCTTTTGCACAAATCCAAAATCCGCAGCCGTGCGCTGCACAAACGCGCGCCAGCGTACGAGTTTACCGAGCGAAAGCTGGTCCGTCGGGGCAAGGTCCTGAACGACGGCGGTACGTTCGTTGATGCGCAGGTTATAGGCTGTGATCGAATGGATGCCGCGGGACACCAGCGTCTTGAAATCCCGTCGAAAGATTTCCTCGGTCTGCCCGGGGAGCCCGTAGATCAAATCGATGTTGACGAGCATGCCGGTCGCGACCAGGCGTTCACAGGCTGCGAGGGCCTCGTCGGAGCCGTGATCGCGCTTGACGAGATCGAGCACGCGCTCGTTCAGGCTCTGAATGCCCATGCTCACGCGGCCGATGCCGCGCGCGGTCAATACAGCGAGATGCTCGGGCGTGACCGATTCCGGCGAACACTCGACGGTGTGAATGAGCGATCCCTGGGGCCGCATGCGCGCGAACACGTCGCCGAGCACGGCATCGAGCAATTCCGCCGGGAGCGCCGTCGGCGTGCCGCCGCCGACATAGAGCTGCGTGAGCGGCGTGCCGAGTTCGGCCCATTCCAGTTCGCGGCGCAAGGCACGAACGTACCGCTCCATCTCCTGGCGCGTGTCGCCAATCCGGCGGGCATAGAAGCAAAAACTGCACGAGTAGTTGCAGAACGGCACATGGATGTAAAGACCGTGGTCGCTTGCAAGCCGCTGGCGCTCCGCCTCGGGGCTCGGCGTGAACGCCGGCGCCGACATCGGATAGACATGAGGCGGCGCGTAGGGAGTGTGAATGGCCGTACCGAGTGCAACGGCCACCCGTTCGAGCTGCTCCGGGGGGATTTTCAGGCCGATATCGGTCGGTGCACGCACAGCAATTCCTCGAGACCGCTGGGAGGTTCAACTGTTAACGTGCGGAAAACCGCTTCGATTGACAACCACCACGGCCTGTCAGAGCGTTTGAACCAATTCCGCCGCGATCTGCTGAGCCCCCTCCGGCCCGAGAGACCGGTAAAACGCGCTCTGTCGGCGGACCAGGTCCTCCGCATCGACTCGCGTGATCGCTGCCAGGCCGTCGCCCAATAGCCGCTCAGCCCGCACGTCCTGAAGCGCGGCACGGATAGCAGTCCGTACCCCCTGCCCCCTCTCCGCCTCTGGCGCCTGCTCCTGGACTGCACCATCGGCCAGCACATCTTGCCAATGAAAGGATCCCGGCGCCAGGCCCCGTTCACGCAGCCGGTTCAGGATCCACCACTGGCTATAGTTCTGCGGCGGCAGAAAAAAGGTTGGCACACCAGCGTGAAAGCATTCGAGTGTCGCCGTCAAACCCGGAGCCGAAAGGACCCGATCGGCCCGTTGCATCAGCTCCACAGCCTCGCCGTGGGAGGCCGAGCGCATGTCCACACGCCAGTCGGGAAAGTGCGAACGCAGATAGTGAATGCAATCACGGCCTGCCAAAAGCACTCCTGCCGACTCGCGGCGAACGTGCTGGCGCAAGGCGCGGGCGAGAAAATCAAGATATCCGGGATCGTCGCTGAGCAGCCCCTCGGGCGAGGCGCCGCCGCCCAGGTTGACGATCAGGCCGGCGCAATCTTCAGTAGCAATGGGAAACGCCGGCCCCACGATCGGCCCCACGATCGGCCCCACGAGGACAGCCTGAGGACCGACCTCCGCTAGTCGGAAGCGGACACCCACAAACTCCTGGGCCCAATACCGACGTGCCTGCCGAAACACCTCCGGCACGGACTCGCGCATCCAGAGCAGACTATCGACGACGAAGAGCGGCACCCCCGCATCGACCGCCAGCGGTGCAAACGTGCGGTCCATGAGCGACAAAAGGCCCGCCGAGCCGGCTATCAAATCGCGAACGGACGCCTCGGTCGGCTGCGCATTCACCACCTCCTGGAACAGGTCGCTGCGGGCAGCCAATTCGTGCGCGATCCCCGTCCCCACGAACACCAGGCGAACATCAGTCTCGCGCAGAAGCCCCGCGATATGCAATAGCTTGGCCGCCGGCCCGTAGCCGAACGGATGCGCACAACAGATCAACGTCCGACGGGTTGTCATGAGGCTTGGACATTGTTCAGCCACGACAGGTCAAGGTAGCCTTCCGGCGTCCGGTCCAGGTATTTCATCGCGCGCATCAATTCGAGAACGCCGTCCATGGCCTGCTGATTGCGCAGCGCATCAACGTTGGGCCGGCAGTGATGCAGAGCAGCGCGAATGAATCGGGGGGCGATACCGATATATCCGGCAGCAATCGAAGCCGACTCGTCGGGATTGGCGGCCACATACCGGGCGCCGGCAACATACGCTTTCACCATGCGCTCCACCACATCGGGAAGACGGTTGACGAGGTCGCTGGTCGTCGTCAGCGAACAGCCTGGAGCGCCGGGCCAGAGGTCCCCCGTGCGCCGCAAAGTGGCGCCCAGTTCGAGCCCCTCCAACATGGCGGCATAGGGTTCCACCATGGAGGCCGCATCCGCGCCTTGGCCGACGAACGACAGGATCGCGCCGTCTCCGGAAGGCTGCCGCACCCATTCGACGTTGTGCCAGCCAAGACTGGCGATCAGACCGCGCGCCGTCAAATCCTTGATGCCGCCGCGCTGAGGGATGGCCACCTTCCGCACCTGATCCGGCGCGAGACCGCGTCGAATAACCAGGGCGGCCTCCTCGCATCCGGAGCCGCATATCAGCACGAGCGGCTCTCCCCGGGAACGTGACGCCGCCACTCTCGTCCATGGCATGACGGCAAAGTGCGTTTCGCCCCGCAGCAGCTTCTCGGGCACAACAAAAGCCGTCGGTTCGACGGTCACGCGAACGTTCAGGCCTTGTTGCTGAAAGAACTGCTTGGCTTCCGCGACGTACCCAGGCATTTGGCAAACGCCGCGTAACAAGGAGAGATGAACAACGTCCAATTCCGTTCCCCGACCCGATGGTTGGATCCGAATCGCCAGCCGTGAACTACAGCCCAAAGTATACTTTCGCATCGTGAACGCGTCCAGAGCCAACCCCGGCCAGAGCGCTCAGCACACGAATCCAACGTCAGCCGCTAAGATACACTGCACGCGGGTCAGATTGACCCAACGTCTGGCGAGCCAAGCCGCGTAAGCAGCCGGGTTGAAACGCCCGTCGCCGCGTGGCACAACCCGGCTGCTTACGCAGCTCGGCTCGCCGAGGTGAGTTACACGCACTCAAGCAAAAGGGGCAATCAACATGCAACCCCGCGGCCAACTCTGGTTTGCCCTCGACGGGATCTGCCAGGACTTCAAGAACTTCTCGGGCCTCGGCGAAAAGGAGTCCCTCGAAGTGCTGATCGTCGTCCTCACGAACATGCTCGCCGAGCAGAAAGCGACGCTCGAACAACTCCAATCCGCCCAGCCTCCCGCCGCCAGGACGGAAGGGGAATAGGCCCGCACCGCACAGGAACGCATGGATGATCGACGACGCCAGCTACGTCTGTGATTCGTGCGGCGAAGAGATCGTGGTGCCCATCGACCTCTCGGCCGGTTCCAACCAGGAGTACGTCGAGGATTGCCCGGTGTGCTGCCGGCCGAACGTGATCCACATCGATGTGGACGAGGACGGTGAAGTCCGCGTGTGGGCGGCGCGCGAGTGAAAACACCGATCGGATAATTGCATGACACCGCTCTACCACGAGCCCTGGTTCACTTTCCAATTTGAAGACGCGCGGACGATCCCGCGTTTTCATCTGGACGGCCTCCCGGCGGGCCGAGCCGTTTCTGTCTTCAAGATCGACCGCGTCAGCGGCGACCGCGTCTTGCTGCTCGCCTCGGCAACCGTAGGGCCCGACGGCTGGGTGGATTTGCAGCAGCCGATCCTTGTACGAGCGGGAGAAGCGTTCGTCGTGGTCCCGGACGCGTGACCGCATGAAATCCACGTCCGCATTGCCGCCAGCGGCTATCTAATAATGTTGATTAATACCGGAATTCCAGCCCGAAGGTAATGCCCTGGGCCCAGAAGCTCGATTGGTTGAAAGCCGGCGTCGTCGGGGACGGGCCTTGAAAGCCCGGCGTGAAAGCGACAGCCGTGGGAATGGTCCGCTCATCCACGGCACGGCTGATTTGATCGCCGGGGCGAATCACCTTGCTCCAGATGAGGAATTGGTAGCTTGTAAAGAGGTGCAACGAAGGAGTGAGCGCGACCCCGAGTTTGCACTCGAGCTCCGGCACGACGGTGAAGGTGTCCCGAGAGACGCTGCCGCTGTTGCTGGTGCCTGCAAGGATTCCGACCGGGAACTCGGTCAGCGCCCCGCCGGGAAGTTGCTGGATTGTCGTTCCGTTGACGGTCACGGTCTGCCGGGTTGCGCCAAAGGCTATCTTTGCGCCGAGTCCGAGGGTGAAGCCCGCTTCCGTCTGCAAGTTCGTACGGACTCCGATTTGCCCGCCGTAGAATTGGTTCCCGGTGCGAAAGCGATCGGTCGTCGCGAGGATGGTCCCCGCGGGCTGGGGGTTGCCCGGATTGGCCGGGTCCGCCAGGAGTCCGGCGAAATCGAGAGCGGTCCTGGAGATTTCGAGCCGTTCTTCGAGGTTCAGATGGCGAAAGCCTGTCAGGAGCTGAATCCGTGCCCGATTGACTTCGATGCCGCCGCGAATGAGGTTCGCCTCCGCGCCCCAGAGTCGGGTAGCCGAGACGACGGCAACCTGGCCTGCGACGCCGCCCGGGAACGCCACGGTGAAGCTGTCTTCGCCGACGGTGATATCCTGAAGTGGCAAATAAAGCCCTGGGTTGCCAGCATCATCCGAGGCAAGGGAAACACGCTGCGTACGCCGTTCCAGCAAGAACGCGCCGGCCTCGATGCCCCAGGAATTCTCGGCGTCAAGCCACGCGCCCAGGAGAATGCGCAAGCCGGAGAAGGCGCGCGAATCGACGTTCGAGTTGCCGACCAGAATCCGCGTACTTGGCTGCCCGAGCGAGCCGACAAACGGATCGGCCGGATCGCCGGTCGTAACCAAAGGAACCGATAGCGGCGCTGTCTTGATCCACCACAGTACATAGTCGCTTTGGACCCACACCCGCGTGGGCGCTGGCGCCGGGTCGAGAAGGATGATCCGCTCGTCGGCCAACACGTGGCCCGACGTTCCAGCCGCCGGCTGTGCGTGCGCCAGATTGGCCAGCAGGAGAAAACCGGCGACCATCGCTGGCACGCCGTTTGGCACGGTGAGTCTCCAAAAGACTCTTGTTATCGGCACGCTCCGCATGATCTCGTTTATCGACCAAATCGGAATAAGCGTAAACAGAAACACTTACATCCGCCCGTGAAGGCCCTTTGGGGAAACGGACATGTGGCAAGGCCTTCCGGGCTTGCCAAGCTTAACGCAGAAGAATCTCGCATTTTCACTTGACAGCCCAGTTTGCCCCATTGAAACTAGATGAATACTCCGAAAATAACGAGAAGCCAACGTATTCGGAGCCCATGTTTCTGACACCCTTGCGCAGAGGCCGAGACCGCAGAGCCCGGCAGGATGCGAGGACTCTTCTTTCGGCTCATCCGTTTTCGAAGATGTGCTGAATTCGCTCCGACCACCCAACAAAATCATCGCGGGAAGCTCGCCCATGTTGCCCCTTGCAAAACTATTTCGGCGCTACTACGAACCACGGCCTCGCCGCAGGCCGATTCGCAATACCCCTTCCCCAACGTGCCGACTTGCGGTGGAGCAGCTCGAAGACCGGATCATGCTGGCCGTGGCGGTGAGGCATAGCGATCGATTTCGTGTCCCCGTCCCGTCCCCCGCCAACATCAGCCTGCGAGACTGGATTACCACGGAATACGGCGGGACTCAAGTCGGCCGCGGCGGCGCGACCATCAACAATACGACCGCCATTCTTCGGGAAGGGACATCCTTCTACGTTTCGCTCGAGCGCGACTTCAAGATCACCGCGAAGTCGAGTGTCTTCTCATTCGATTTTTCGGCGCTCCCCACCAATCCGAACAATCTTGGCGTCAAGGACGCCTTCGAGGTGGCGTTCCTGGATGCCAGCGGCAAGTCACTGGTGCCTACCATCGGCGCCGGTCAGGATGCGTTCTTCAACCAGACCATGAGCCAGCCGGCGTCGCTGGCGCCGGGCGTCACCTTTGCCGGGCGCACGGTTACCGTTAGCCTTGCCGGAGTCAGCGTCGGCGCGACGGGGACCATCCTGTTTCGACTGGTCAACAACGACGTGGACGGCGACACCACCGTGACCCTCAGCAAGGTACGTTTGACGACCAACAGCAACGCCAGACCAGGCGTCATCCAGCCGGCATTCGTACCGAGCAACGCTCCCCGGACGATTGACTTCTCACTCCTCTCGGATGTGTCGCCGACATTTGTCGGCCAGTACGGCCGAACCGCGTTTCAGGAAGCGTCGCACACCCTGTTCGCCGATTTGAGCGTCAAGGACATCGGGGCCTACCTCGTCAATACGCCGCTCATCGTCGCCATCGGGCATATCAGCAATCCCACGGTAATCGTCGCCGGCGCGGACGGCACCACGCCGGATGGCATGCCCTACTACGACTTCACCGATTTCGTCACGGGCACGACCATGCAGCCCGGATCGACCACGCGGGCACGAACGATCTCGTTCATCGATCCAAACCGATCGGCGTTTACCTACGATCTCGTCGTCCTCGGTCAATTGAATCATACGCCGCGCTTCACCTCGCAAGCAGTGAGCGAAGGAATCCCCGGCGTCGCCTATGCCTACCATTCGACCGCGACCGACCCGGATGCGGGAGACGTCCTGGCTTACTCGCTCCTCTCCGGGCCGACCAGCCTGACGGTAAACGCGGCCACGGGGACCGTGAGCTGGACGCCGCAGGCGCCCGATCTCGGAACGCACGCTGTCACCCTGTTGGTCACGGACGGACACAGCGGCCAGGACACGCAGTCCTTCACGATCACGGTGGCCCCCGCGCCCCCCAATCGCCCGCCCATCTTCACCTCGACGCCCGGCGCCGACGCCGGCGTGGCCGCGTCCTTCGAGCGCGTCGACATCCCGGTCGGCGACAAGCCTCTCGGCGTCGCCCTGGGCGATTTCGACGGCAGCGGCAAACTTTCAGTGGTGACAGCGAACGAGCTCGATCAGACGCTCTCCCTGGCGCCAGGCAATGGCAACGGCCGCTTCGACCCATCCACCGGGCTGAGCGTGGGCGAACCGCCTCCGGACCCCACCGAGCTATTCGTCATGCCCGAGATGTTGCCGTTGACGTTTCCGCCGCCGAATCCCAATTCGTCGGGCGTCTACGGCGTTGCCCATGGAGACTTCAATGGCGATGGCTATCTCGATGTCATCACCACCGTTTTGCGCGATCTTCCCTTCAATCGCCAATACTGGCTCACCGGAATGCTCGGCAACGGGGACGGCACGTTTCAAGACCCCGTCGACATCATCCAGTTGCCCTCGGTGGGTTACGGCATCCTGGCCCGCGACTTCGACGAGGACGGCATACTCGATCTGGTCGTCGCTATGCATGATCGCAATGAGGTGTGGTATTTCCATGGCGTCGGCGACGGCACGTTCGACGCTCCAGTCGCCTTAGCCACAGGCACGCATCCGGTGCGATTGCAAACCGACGATCTCGACGGCGACGGCCATCTCGATCTTGCGATCTACAGCGGCGACAGCGGCTTCCTCTCCATCCTTAACGGCGACGGGCAAGGCAGCTTTGGCAACCTGCAAACCATCAGTACCGGCGTCAACGGCTGGGATATCGCCATTGCGGATATGGACGGCCAGAATGGGAAGGACATCGTTACCGTCAGCCATGACGAACGCAGGATTCGGTTTTTCACCAACGACGGCGCGGGCCACTTTGCCATGTCACATTTGCGAATCAACGGCTCGTCGCAAAGCATCTGGCTCGGCGATTTCAACGCCGACGGCAAGACCGATATCGTCGCGTCCATGGATTTCAACCGCATCGCCGTGTTGCACAACAACGGCGACGGCACGTTCGGCGCCAAGGATCTCGATTTGTTCGGCGGCTGGGCCGGGGAATGGAAAGGAAACACCAGCTACCAGACTCCGAACTTGACCGTCGATTGGTTCACCGACAAGGCGCCGATCGATCTCGACGCCGACGGAAGGCCCGACTTTCTTTTTGGCACCTGGGGTCGCGGCGCTTCCAACATTGTGACGGCCGGGCTTTCCAACGGCGACGGCACCTTCGTGTTGAAGCAGTTCGTTGCGTCACCTGGTTCCGGCGTACCGAACAAGACGCTGGCGGGCACGTATACCGGTGCCGTTCTTGCCGGCGATTTCAATAACGACGGCGTACAGGACATCCTGGCCGGCGGCATCAACGATTTCAACCCGACGCGGCCCGGCGGCGTGTCCTTGCTGCTGGGGACGAACCCGGGCGAATTCGCATCGCCACGCGATTATTACTTGCCGCGCGACGTCGCTGCCGACAGCGGCCACCTCGGCATCACGGGCATGACCACGATCGGCGATTTCAACGAAGACGGCATTCCCGACGCGGCGATCCTGACCTCTTCGTTGTCCTTCGCGCCAGGTCTGGGCGACGGCACCTTCGGCCACGGCGTCGCTGTGTTGCCTCGGATCGGCGACTATTTCTACCAGCAAATCCGCAGCGCCGACTTCAACGGCGACGGTCACCTCGACGTCGCCTACCTGGCCGGCAATGGCACGGTCGTGGTGCTCGGAAATGGCGCAGGGGGATTCACGCCGTTGCAACTGTTGCCCTGGCAGGCCTTTCCCGGCGGACCAAATAACGGCACCACCGGCGGCCAAAACCTCGCCGTCGGCGATCTCAACGGCGACGGGCACGCCGATCTCGCCATCCGCACTTGGAACTACAGCTCCCTGAGCGGCAACGTCGAGATCTGGCTGTACGACCCGGCCGCGAACGTCGGCAATGGCGGGTTCACTTACCTCCCCGATGCCGGCTTGCAAATGCTGCTGGGCAGAACTCCAGACGACGGCATCCAGCACGAACGCGGCTCCAACATCAACCTCGGCGACTTCGACGGCGATCAGATTCTCGACATCATTGTCCACGTGGGCGGCCTGGCACCCGGCGCTTTCAATGCGCCCCCCGAAGGGCTCCCCGAAAGGCTCTACTGGTTCAAAGGCAAGCACCCGGCAAACCCGGCGGATGTCAGCGATCTTTTCGAGGCGCCCGTCAACCAGAATCCCAATCCCGGCATCGGCTTAACCGGACTCCTGAATCCCGATGGGTCCCGTTACTATGGTTCATTCTGGGAATCGACGATCGGCGATTTCAACCATGACGGCAACCTCGACCTGGCGGGCGTCGGTGGATTCTCGACTTTCGTCGTCCTGGGCAACGGCGACGGCACGTTTTTCGACGCCAGGCGCTACGACTTCGGCGACTGGGATATCGTGAACGCCGATCTCGACCGCGACGGCGACCTCGACCTGGTCCTCAACCACGGCGGCTTCGGCCCGAACGCGGTGCGGCGCGGCCGGGGTGATGGCGCCTTTGGACCGCTCGAATTCATCTCTGACCCGCAGGGCCGCGGCGGCAGCCTCGTCATCCACGACCTCAACGGCGACGGCCGCCTCGACCTGTTCGAAAGCGATCCAGGCAACAGCGCCGGCGCTTACAACCGCTACACGGTCTGGCTGCAACCCCTGCCCGGCCTGCAAGCCGTCGCCACCGGCGATGTGGACGGCGACGGCAATCAGGACATCCTTGCCGTCAATCAAGCCAACAATCACCTGAAAGTCATGCTCGGCAACGGCGACAACACGTTTGACCGTTTGCACGACGTCATCGTCGGCCGCGGGCCGGTTGCCCTCGCGCTGGGCAACCTCGACGGCGATGCCAACCTCGATGCCGTCACCGCCAATGAGCTGGGCAACACCATCTCGATCTTGCTGGGCAACGGCAACGGCACGTTCGACCGCACCGATCTGCCGACCGGCAGGAAGCCCAGCAGCGTCGCCGTCGGCGATGTCAACCGCGACGGACTCACCGACATCGCCGTCACCAACCGGGCCGACAACACCGTGTACCTCTTCATGGGCCAGGGCGGCGGCGCCTTCAGCGCACCGGCGGAGATGCCGACCGGCGCCCAGCCGAGTGACGTCGTGCTGACCGACCTCAACGGCGATGGCTTCGTCGATCTCGTGATCTCCAATCAAGGCGACAACACCGTCTCGGTTCAGTACGGCGACGGCGCCGGCAGCTTCGGGACCGCGGTCTCGTATTTTGCCGGCAACGGGCCCAGAAGTGTGGCGGTCGGCGATATCAACGGCGACGGCCGGCCCGATCTCGTCGCCGCCAACCCAACCGACGACGGCGTCTCTCTCTTGCTCAACCAGGGCAACAACCACTTCGGCAACGCCATTCCCATTCGCACTGGCGTCAATCCGATGTCGGTCGAGTTGGCCGACGTGAACGGCGACGGCAAACCCGATATCATCACCGCCGACGCAGGCAGCGACACAGCCACCGTGCTGCTCAACCACTTCGGCATCGGCGCGCCCTATCAGTACCAGGCCACGGCAAGCGATCCCGACCGTGACGCCGTGGCATTCTCGCTCGTCAGCGGGCCAGCCGGAATGTCGATCAATTCGAACGGCCTGGTAACCTGGTTTCCAACGTCCGATCAGATCGGACGCAACGCGGTTACCCTCCAGGCCGACGACGGCCACGGAGGCACAGCGACGCAGACCTTCGAGATCAACGTCACGCAAACCCTTGGCAACCATGCGCCGATCATCGTCAGCGAACCGACCACCGCGATTCTCGTCGATCAAACCTACTCCTATCCGGTCCACGCCGTGGATGGCGACAACGACCCGCCGCAGTTCAGCCTGACGACGGCGCCCGACGGCATGGCGATCAATCGCCAGACTGGCCAGCTCGATTGGGACCCGCGCGGCGCAGCCCTGTCCTTCGACGGCACCGACCGCGCCGTCATTCCGGACTCACCAACCCTTCGCCCCGAGAACCTCACGCTGGAAGGGTGGTTCAGGTTCGAATCGACTGCGACGGCGATTCTGGTCCAGAAATCGATTGCCAACGTCTTCTATCGGGCTTCCTACCAGATGTGGTACGAGCAATCGAACCATACGCTCAATGCCGGCGTCGGCAGAGATGATGCCACGGGCCTCATCCCGGTCACGGCTTCCTTCACGCCGGAACTCGGTCGATGGTATCATTTCGCCTTCACCTTTGACGATCCAAGCAACGCCCAGGCCCTCTACATTGACGGCACCCAGGCGGCGACGAGCGTCACCACGCAAACCATCCAGTACACGGCCGACCCGATCGTGCTCGGCCACCACGCGCCGGACTACCACACCAACTACTTCCGCGGCACGATGGACGAGATTCGGCTCTGGGATTACGCACGGACGCAGCCCGACATCCAGGCCGACATGGGCAAGAAATTGCTCGGCACCGAAGCCGGCCTGGCAGCTCTCTATCACATGGACGAAGGCCAGGAGACCAAGATCCTCGACGCGACGCCGCACCACAACGACGGCACCCTCGGCGATTCCGGCGCCGGCGCGCGCGTGCCGACGTGGACCTCCGGCATCTCGCCTCTCGGCGATCACGCCGTGACGCTGCGGGTCGAAGACGGCAAAGGCGGCTTCGATACGCAGGATTTCACGCTGACCATCACGAATGCGGCGCCCGCGGGCATTAGCGGCACGGTCTTCAACGACATCGCCGGAACGCCCGGATTGGCCAACTGGGTCGTTTTTCTTGACCAGAATGAGAACGGCGTCCGCGACGCCAACGAACGCGCCGCAACAAGTGATGCCAATGGTTTTTTCACGATCGACAACCTACCCGCTGGATCCTATCGCGCGGTCCTTGAAGGCCAAGCGGGTTGGTCACCCACGACGCCGGCCAACGGCGCCCAGGACATCGTGTTGAGCCCGGGCACAATGCAACTGCATAACTTCGGCGTACAAACCGTCGCCGCTGGCCAGCGCCCGCCAGCGTTTGTCGGGTCGGCGCTCACCAACGCCCAGGTGGGACAGATTTACGTTTACCAATCGGCCATCGCCAATCCCGACGGTCGGCCTGTCGCCTTTGACCTTTCGATCAGCCCGGACGGCATGGCGGTCGATCCTGCCACGGGAGCCATCGGCTGGATTCCTGGCACCCCGCAGGTCGGTCCGCAGCGGGTGCTCCTGCGCGTAACGGACGATCGCGGCCTGGTGGCCCTCCAGGACTTCACGATCCTCGTCGGCGGCGCCAATACGGCGCCGATTATCTCGTCCACGCCCCCGGGCCCGGCGGTCCCCAGCTTGCCGTACGAATATCACGTGCAAGCACAGGACGCCGAGGCGGGTGTGCTCTTCTTCACCCTCACGGCGGCGACAGCGCCGGGCATGACGATCGATTCGAATGGCGTCGTACGCTGGACTCCGGATGCCGGCGATGTGGGGCCGACACATGGCGTGGTTGTCACCGTCACCGATGCGGAGGGAGCGGCGTTCGCCCAGTCGTTCAACCTGCCGGTGGTGGCCGGCGCCGCCAATGTTGCGCCTGTGATCTCGTCCATGCCGCGCACGCAGATCGGCCTGGGCAACCGTTACGTCTATGACCTCACCGTGTCCGATCCGGACGGCGATCCGCTCTCGTTCAGCCTGCCGACGCACCCGGCCGGAATGACCATCGATGCCAATGGACGCGTGACGTGGACGCCCCCGAACGTGCTTGGCCCCAACGCCGTGACGGTGAGCGTTTCCGATGGCCGCGGCCCTGCGGTCACGCAGGACTTCACGCTGACCGTGGTGTCCCAGAATCCCAACTCCGCCCCGGCGATGGTGTCGCAGGCGCAGACCACGGCGACCGCAGGCACGATTTATGCATATGAAAGCATCGCGCTCGACCCGGACGGCGATCCCTTGCTCTACAGCCTCGATCAGGCGCCGCCGGGAATGTCGATCCATGCGCAGACCGGCGCAATCCGCTGGATTCCAACGCTTGATCAACTTGGCGCGAATGGTGTGACCGTGCGCGTGATCGACGCCCAGGGGGCCTTCGCGACGCAGAGCTTCACGGTGACCGTGCGTGGCGCCCATGTACCGCCGATCATTACCTCGGCGCCGCCGACTACGGGGAGCGTCGGCGCGACGTACCTCTACCCGCTCCAGGTCAGCGCTCCGCAGGGGGCGATCCTGTCGTACTCGTTGCCGACCAAACCAATCGGCATGAACATCGACGCGCAGACCGGATTGATTTCGTGGACGCCGACCGCCGGCGACGTCGGCGCCGCGGGAGTGACGGTCCAGGTGGACGACGGCCAAGGCGGGGCGGCAGCGCAGACCTTCCTGATCGAGATCGCCGCCAATGCGCCGAATCTGCCGCCGTCTGTCACTTCAACACCGGCTTTCGTCGCCACCTTGGGAACCCCCTACCGCTACACGATTCAGGCGACGGATCCAGACTCCGGTCCGAGTCCCCTCAACTTCAAGCTGATTCTTGGACCTGCGGGCATGACCGTCAACGCCGGCAGTGGGCTGCTGGAATGGACCCCCGTGGCCGGCGACATTGGCACGAAGACCGTCACGGTCGGCGCATTCGATGGCCCCGCCGGTACTGGCGGCGCGGGATTGCAGACCTTCACGCTTCAGGTGGCCCCCGTCAATCGGCTGCCGCAATTCGACTCCGTGGCGATCACGCGGGTCACGGCAGGAAACCTCTATCGCTACGACGTTCGCGCCAGCGATCTCGACGGTGACGCGCTTCGCTATGCCTTGATCACTGCCCCCGCAGGCATGACGATGGACGCCCAGGGGCGCATACGCTGGCAGACCGATCCGTCCGTGATCGCCGGTTCACCGTATCTCGTTTCCATCGAGGTGCGCGATCCGCGCGGCGCCGTCGTCACGCAGTCCTTCGCCGTCACCGTCTCGCCCGACACGCTGAATCCTCAGGTGGCAATCGTGTTGAGCCGGCCCCGCGTCGATCTGGGCGATCTGGCCCTGGTCCGCGTCGTCGCTGCCGACAACGTCCGCGTGGCCTCCCTGACCCTCACGGTGAACAGCCTCCCGGTTGCGCTCGACGCCCAGGGGGGGGCGACGCTGAACACGGCCAGCGCTGGGTTTTTCGCCCTGGTGGCCACGGCTGCCGACGCGGTCGGCAACACCGGGACGGCCAGTGCCACACTGAACGTTGTCGATCCCAGCGTCGTCAACGCCCCGACGATCGCCATCACCTCGCCGGCCGACGGCGCCACCATTACCACCCTCACCGACATCATCGGCACCGTCCAGGATGGGACTCCGACGACTTACCAGTTGTACCTCCGACCTGCTGACGCTCCGGATTCCGCCTTCATTCCGTTCGCAAGCGGCGTCGGCACCATCGTCAACGGCAAGCTCGGCGCCCTCGATCCGACCATGCTCAGCAACGACGCCTACGTGCTGCGCCTGATCGCAACCAACGCGGGGGGACGCCAGTCCATCCTCGAGCAGAATCTCAATATCTCCGGCCAGCTCAAGCTCGGCAATTTTCAGCTTGCCTTCGAGGACATGACGATTCCCGTAAACGGCATTCCAATCACGGTGACAAGAACCTACGATTCGCTCGACGCCAACCGCAAGGGGGACTTCGGGTTCGGCTGGCGCCTCGAATTCCGCAACACCGACCTGCGCACCAGCGTGCCCCGGAGCGGGGCGGAAGCGTACGGCCTTTACACCCCGTTGCAGTTCGGCACCAAGGTGTACCTCACGTTGCCCGGCGGCCGGCGCGAAGGCTTCACTTTCACTCCCGATCAACATGGCCTGTTCAACTTGATCTACTTCACGCCGCGGTTCACGCCCGACCCGGGCGTTACCCATCAGCTCACCGTCGACAACGTTTATCTGAGCTTCAACGGCAGCGAATTCGTCACACTCAACGGACAGATACCGTACAATCCCGCGGCCCCCGAATTCGGCGGCGGCTACACGCTGCGGACGAAGGACGGCCTCGTTTACACGATTGACGGCAACACAGGGCTGTTGAACACCGTCGCCGATCCCAACGGCAACGTGCTGACCTTCTCCGAAGCCGGCATCTCCAGCAACGCCGGGAGCCAGGTGCGGTTTGAGCGCGATCCCCAGGGCCGCATCAGCGCCGCCATCGACCCGGCCGGCAAACGCGTCGCTTACGCCTACAGCGCCGCCGGCGATCTGGCGAGCGTCACCGATCGCACCGGCGCCGTCACGCAATTCCGCTACAACCCCGGGCGAGCCCATTACCTCAGCAGCGTCATCGATCCCCTCGGTAGAATGGGATTGCGCACCAACTACGACACCCAGGGCCGGCTTGTGAAAACCATCGATGCCCTGGGCAAGTCCGTCCAGGTCACTTATGATCCGACTCATTCGCTCGTGACGACAACCGATCAACTCGGCAACCCGACGACACTGGAATACGACGACCGCGGCAATGTCGTGCAGAAGACCGACGCCCTGGGCGGCGTCACCATTTACACCTACGACGCGAACAACAACAAGCTCACCGAAACCGATCCGCTCGGCAGAATGACGAGCTTTGAATACGACGGCAACGGAAACGTGATCGAGCTGACCGATCCCGCGGACTACACGACGAGAATCATCTATAGTGCTTTCGGAACGCCGACCGCCCAAATCGATCCGCTCGGAAACGTCACCTCTCAGACTGTAGACCAGCACGGCAATCCGCTTACGTTCGACGCTGCCGGGGGCTACCATGCCGAGTTTGGGTATGCCGCACAGGGCGTGATGAACACACTAGCCCTCGCCGGCGTGGGAGCTTCGCAGTTCACCTACCAGAACGGCCAGCCGACGCAAGTGACGGACGCCGCGGGGCAGACCTACAATCTTGCCTATGACGCCAACGGCGTGTTCTCGAGCCTATCGACTTCGGTGTCAACGCCGACCGGACCCCAGGTCGCGAGGTTCCAGGTCGCCAGCGACGCGAGTGGTCGAGTCGTGAGCATCACCGATCCGCGGGGAAATTCAGAGCGATACCAGTATGACACTGCTGGAAATCTCGCAGCCTTCATCGACAAGCTGGGCCGACGCACGAATTACAGCTACGATGCAGTCAATCGCCTTGTGAAAACGGTCTTCCCAGATGGGTCGACCGAACAGCTCGGCTATGATGCCGTTGGCAATCTCATCACACGCATCGACCCGAGCGGCCGCCAAACTCGCTACGAATACGACCCCCTCGGACGCCGCACGGCGGAAATCTTGCCGGACAACACACCCACGAATCTCGCCGACAATCCTCGCCGTCTGCAATCGTTCAACGCCGCTGGTGAAGTCATCACCTCAACGGACGAGCTAGGGCGCCAGGCCAGCTATGCTTACGATCTGGCGGGCAATCGCACGGAGGTGACTGATGCGCTGGGCGGTGTCACGCGAACTACCTTCGATGCCAACCATCGTGCGGTCACCGTCATGGATGCACTCGGTCGCACGACCCGACTCGAGCTCGACGCACAAGGGGACATCCTTGCCACGATCTTCCCGGACAGTACGCGCGCCACGGCCACCTATGGACCTGGCGGTGAAATGCTTACCTGGACCAATGCCGCCGGCGAGACGACCCACTATGAATACGACACCCGCCTGCGGCTGGCCGCTGTCATCGACCCCCTCGGCCAGCGCACCGCCTACGCCTACAACGATCAGGGAAACCTCGCCTCAACCACCGACGCGAATGGAAATGCCACTCGGTTTGAGTATGACCTCAACGGGAAACTGACCGCTGAAGTTCTGCCGACCGGCGAGCGCCAGACGCTTGCCTACGATGCTGATGGCCAGGTCATTGCCAAGACCGATTTCAATGGCGTGATGATCCGATATCAATACGATGCCCGGGGAAGGGTCACACGCGAGATCCGTCCCGAGCAGACGATCCAAAAAACCTACACCGCCACAGGCCAGCTCGCGACCGTGGTGGACTCGCGCGGCACGACCCAGTACCAGTATGACGTTCGCGATCGGCTCATTCGAAAGACGGAACCGGACGGACGATCGCTGCAATACACCTACGACGCGGCTGGGAACATCCTCACGATCACGACTCCCGCCGGGACTATTCGCTACCAGTATGATGCCCTGAACCGTCCGTCGTCCGTCACCGACCAGGGCGGCGGCATTGCCGCCTCTCAGTTCGACGCTGTCAGCGCACTAACGCGTTTCGTGGATCCCACGGGCCTCGTCGAGAAACGCACCTACGACGCCATGGGGCGAGTCACCGGCATTACGACAACAGGATCCTCGGGCGTTATACAGGATTTTACTTATTCCTTTGATGTCGTCGGCCGGCGTACTTCGATCCGCGAGTTGAATGGCCGCCGCACGGACTATCAGTACGATGCGGCCGGCCGGCTCGTCAGCGAAACGCTGACCGATCCGGCGAACGGCAATCGCAGCACAACTTACACCTACGATGCCGCGGGCAACCGGCTGCTGCGGCAAGATTCGCTCACCGGTGCTACCACTTACACCTATAACGCTGACAATCGCTTGCTGCAAGAAACAACCGGCGCGACGACCATACATTATTCCTACGATCGAAATGGCAATCTGCTCCTGCGCAATGGCGGGCCGACTGATCGTTCGGCGTTCGTTTGGAATTCGCATGATGACCTGGTCCAGCAAACCGAAACCACGCTCGCCGGCACGACGGTCATTCACTACGCCTATGATGCCAGCGGCCAGAGAATCTCCCGCACGGTAGGTACGACCCAGGTGCGATACCTGGTCGACACCAACCGGCCCTACGCCCAAGTCATCGACGAATACAGCCCCGCGGGCGCGCTCCTAGCTTCGCATGTGTTTGGTCCGGGCGACGGTCGTCAGATTTCCCAGACGCTTGGCGCCGCACGCGTCTATTACCATCCCGATGCCGTCGGCAGCACGATGTTCCTGACCAATGCAGCCGGCGCCGTGATCGACCAGTATCGTTACAATGCGTTCGGACAGACGATTCTCCATCAGGGCACGAGCACTGTGGATTACCTGTTTGCGGGTGAGCAGCGTGATCCGATCACCGGCCTGGATTACCTTCGTGCCCGTTACTTCGATCCGGCCCTTGGGCGCTTCACCTCCCGCGATAGCTTTGGCGGCGAACTCAACAATCCGGTCAGCCAGCACCATTACCTGTATGCTCACGCGGACCCGGTAAACAATAGGGATCCCTCCGGGCACCTGACCCTTCCGGAAGTTCTGATTTCCAGTGCGATCGTCGGCCTTATCAGCGGTGCCGTCACGGGCCTCGCGTTTCTCGCCGTCAAGCGGACCTTCGCAGGCTTTGTGGAGGGATTCATCAAAGGCGCATTTATCGGGTTCTCGCTGGCCTTTACCTTCCAGTACTTTGTCCTGGTAACCGCGGGAGCGGCTGCCGTCACCGCGGGTGAGGGCGCGGTGCTGGTTACCACGGAAATTCGATTCGCCGGTACCGGCGCGCTTCTGGCAGGGGGGGCGGCCACCAATGCGTTGGTCACGGCGCTTGGCCTCGACGTGCTGCTTTCCGCCTACACGGGAATTAGGCAACTTATGAACTCCAACAACTCCGGAACCATCGACCCCGCTGACTTGACCGACGAACAAAAAATGCTTCTTGAGCTCGGGCGCTCGGCCAAATATGGCCATTAGTCAACCGAGTACGAGTAATGGCAACCCTCGATGACCTGTTCGCCGCCGGCAAATCCAAGTATGCCGCGGGCAACTTGCGGTGTGCTAAATCACTATGCCTACGATGCGTACGGCAACGTCCTGGCCCAGACCGGCGCGGCCGTCAATACCTACCTGTTCGTCGGCCAGCAACGCGATGGGCTCACCGGCCTGGATTACCTTCGCGCCCGCTACTCCAGCGTGGACGTCGGCCGATTCCTGTCCACGGACCCAGCAACGCCGCTCATCGATGTACCGATGACGATTAACCGCTATGTGTATGCCGCCGCCGACCCGATCAACAACACCGATCCGACCGGACGTTTCACGCTTCCGGAGGTCCTGTCCGTCATCTCGATCATTTCAAGCGTTGCGTCCGTCTATTTCACCTTCGTCGGCAATGAGCCGCTTGCCAACGCCTTCGCTGTCATCAGCGCCGTGACGGGCGTCGGCGCCATCGTCGGTAGATTTGTGGCAAAAGCTGCCATTAACAAGGCAGCCCAGGAAGCGATCAAGCAGGAAACCAGACAAGTGACGGAACAGGCGGCCGAGCAAACGGCCTCGGCAGCATTCCGTAGTGAAGTCACCTATTTCTACCAGAAATGGACGACGCAACTCGTCAACATCGCCAAAGGGGCGCCTGGGCAGCAAGCTGGATTGATCCACACCCTTGAAAGCAAGATCATCAATGCCATAGGCAATCCAGCAGCACGCTATGCCGCCGAAAAATTCGTCGAGCGCGTCTCGCAACTGGGCGCCACCTATATCGCGGAGACGGCAACCTATCAAACTGGCGTGACCCTGACGCACCTGGCCGCCCGGCTGGCGAGCATTCTCGTGTGACCGCCGCCCGCCACGTTGCGGCTGGCCCGTGCGCGCATCGGCAGCCACATCCCACGCCGTCCACGGACCTGTAAAAAAACGAAACAAATCGGGGCGGCTGTAGGGAAGGCCTATCGTTTTACCATGTACCAAGTAGAGAATTGATTCTCTTGAGCACACCGTTGGCTGAAGTGGAAAACCTACCGGCTTACGCGGTCGAGGCCGAATGACCCCGGTTCAAAGATGTTTCGTTACACGCTCCTTTACGCACCGCAGTTTGCAAATGCTGCATGCAGTTTATCGAAGCTCAATGGCTGTAGCCGATTTTCAGGCCAAAATCGAACTTTTTTGTTGGCGCAAGGGAAAACCTCAGGTTAAATATTTTTCTTGGGGAAGCACTCAGAATCTTAACCCAAATCCAGATCCCACGATGGAGGGATCGGTCTTTTTAGTGCGCGGATTCTAGGCAGGTAAATCAAGCAAAGAATCGGGCGGAACGCGAGGAATCACATGACAACGAAAGCAGGTAGTCGGAGTGTTCGGCAGGCGTCCATCATGGCACGGCTCAAGCAGTCGCCCATGCTCTCCTGGCTCAAGCGGTGGACTACACCGGTCCCGCCCGCGACGCGCAAGAACCAACAGCGCAGGCCTCTCTACCTGGAACGTCTCGAGGATCGCCTGGCCCCCGCGCTGGACATCGTGCCAACTTTCGACGCGAGCATCCTCAACCATTCCGACTCGGCCGCCATCATCAACACGATCAACACGGTCATCGCGACGTACGAGGCCGTGATTGCCGATTCGGTCACGGTCAACTTTACCTTTCAAGCAGGTACTATGCCGGGTAAGGTTGGGTTCGCTGATTCGAGTAATTACGGTGCAAATTACGCGGATTATCGCGACGCCCTGGCGACTTATGCCACAAGTGCCGATGACGCCAGTGCCGTTGCGAGTTTGCCCGTCGGGACGACCAACCCAGTCAACGGCGAGACAGTGATGGGCATACGGTCCTCACTCGCTCGGGCGCTGGGGTTCGCAGCTGCGGTCCCTCTTGATAGCACCATCACGCTCGATGTCGACGCGTGCAATCTCGATCGCACCGGAACACATGACCCGGAGAAGTATGACCTGGTGGCAGTCGTCAGTCACGAGATCAATCATGCCCTCGGCATCGCTTCGGGCCTCGACGGGCTCCAGAATGGTGACCCCGGGAGGTCCACGATCCGCGCGGAAGACCTTTTTCGCTTCGACCAGAACGGCGCCCGCAGTTACAACACAGACGCTTCCGCCGAAACCTACTACTCCATCGACGGCGGCACGACTCGCCTGGCACGTTTCAACCAGCTGGCGCCGGGCGATTTTTGCAGCAACTACAGTCCGACGCCACGCCCGGAGGGGTTCGTGCCGCAGATCCAAGATGCGTTCCTCAGCTTCGGCGCGACCCCAAATCTCGGACTGGAACTTCGGCGACTCGACGTCATGGGCTGGACGCTCGTCGGCACGGCAGCGCCGTCCCTGGTCGCGCCGGCCGACGCGCGCGCCGAGGAAAGCGCAGCACTGGACTTCGAGCTCGGCACCTTCACGCAGGGCAACGGGCCGTGGGAGGTCCTGGTATCGTGGGGCGACGGCACCATGGCCGAGACTTTCTACGTTGGTGCGACCGGCTCACTCGGCACGCGCTCGCACACGTATGCGTTGAGCGGCGTCTACTCCCCGATCGTTCAGATCACCGACTTCACCAGCAAGACCGACTCGATCACGTTTGACGTCACCGTCTATTCGACGACTGTCAGTCTCGACGCGGAAAACGATTTGTTCATCGACGGTGGTGTCGCGAGCTCGCTCAGCCTGAAGAAGGAGGGGACGAATTACATCCTGACGGACCCGTACAACTTCTTCGAGGTAACCGTCCCCGGTGCGTCCGTGTCGGCCGACGGGCACAAGGTCACCGTTCCCATGAGCGCTGTGACGGGTGACAGCATCAACGTGACCCTCGCCGGTTCGCTGACGCTCGACTATGCCAACGGTTCGTTTGCCCAACCCGTCGCCTACGTGGGATCCGTGCTTGGCAGCTCGATTGGCTTTCTCAACACCAATGCTTTGACCTACACGGAAACGAGCTTCATCTCGGGCTTCTTCGTCGTCAATAACGAACCGGCATTGCCGGTCAGTATCGCGGGCGTGAACATCGGGGCCGTCGTCACCAAGGCGCCGCGCGACCAGTTGGCGGTAGCCGGTATGACGGCGGTCTTCTCCGCGTTTGCCTTCAGCCCTGCCGGCGATGCCATCACGGCATCGTGGCAGGTCAGCACCAACGACGGCAAGACCTGGGCCGACGTGACCACGGGCGCCACCAGTGCGTCAGGCCCACTCGGCGGCACGGCCGCTCGTCTCAATGTCACCGTCGGGTCGGCGGGCGCCCTGTATCGGGCACGCTTCACCACCGACGGCACAATCTTCACTTACAGCGACGCCGCCGAACTGCGTATCGCCGCCAAGACCTACTGGACCGGCGGCGGGCAGTTCTGGAACGAGACGGTTGGCGACCCACGCGCCTGGAGCAACCCGTACAACTGGACCAACGGTGTCCCGAGCGAGGGTACCATCGCCATCTTCGCCCCCACGGTCCCGTCCTACACACGCAGCCACAGCACTACCGGCCCATCCGAGACGTTCACCACGCCCCGTGATTCCGAGAATCATGTCAATCAGGACTTCGCGATTGCAGGCATCTACCTCGCTCCCGGCGCTGGCTCGATGTATATCGACGAATCCCTGCGTGTAACCGGCAACAGCGAATTCGACGGCGGCAGCATCAGCTTGCGGGAGGCACTTAGCACTCTGATCATCGATGCGACGGCGCAGTTCACCCTGAACAATGTCAATGAAGTGGGCTTCTACAGCAATGGCGCCAGCACTCCCACGGGCAGCGTCCTCAACTACGGCGTCATGACAATGACCGGCAACGCCAACAACCTCATGGTCGCCGCCGCCGTCCAGATCATCAACGAGCCGGGCGGCGTCTTCGAGATGGACACCGACAGCGATATCACCCACTCCTACGCCTATGGTGGCGGCGCGTTTCGCAACCGAGGATGGCTCGTCAAGACCGGAGGCACCTCTTCGGGCATCTCGAAAGTTGAACGTATTCTTTTCTCCAGTTCCGGCACGGTAGAGGCCCACACCGGTACGCTAAAGCTGGAGCCAGATGGCCAGGTCCCGGTCGGCGACGCCGTTCACTACTTCAGCCCCCGCTTCAACGCCAGCGGCGGCGCGACGGTCGACATCGGCGGCGGTTACACCCTTACGGTGAGCGGCGCCATCACCGGCGTTGGCGATGGCCATGTCTTGTTCCAGGTCGGCACCCTCGCGGCAGTGGCAATTGAGAACGTAACTACAGGAGCCACCATTCAAACGCCCGACGACTTGTTCGTATGGTCGGGCGGCTACTTCGACGGCCAAGCCAGCCCCTGGACCAATGCCTCGGAATTGATCCTCGTGGGCACAGCCGAAAAGTACATCTATGGCCAGTTTCTCAACCAGAACAAGATTACGCTGGCTAGCAATAGTCTCAGGGTCGTTCCCAATGCGCTGCTGCACAACCTGAATGGCGCAGTCATTGAACTCGCAACCGATGCCGGCATCGAGGGCCACCCCCAGGCCGGCCCGGGCAGCTTCCTCAACAACGGCGTGCTCCGCAAGACGGCCGGCGCCGCGGAAGCGCGCATCGACTCGCGCTTCGCCAACGTCGGGGGCACCATCCAGGTCGACGGGGGCAAGCTCATTGTCTCCCCCTACGGCCCCGTCTCGGGCCAGCCGGCCACGTACAACGGCGGGACCTTTGTCGTGGCGGCCAACTCGAGCCTCGACCTGACCGACGGCACGACGCAAATCGTAACGGGCACCATGACGGCGAGTGGGGCCGGCCAGGTCATGCTCGCAAGCGGCTCTCTTGAGGCAGCCGCCGCAGGTGCGACGCTGAATTTCCCTGATCAGGTCTTCGTGTGGACCGGCGGCACTATCGACGGCCGGAACGGGCCCTGGACCAACACCGAAGTTGTGACGTTGGCGGGCAATGGCACCAAGTACATCTATGGCACCGTGCGCAACCAGGACAGGATGGTCCAGACCACCGACGCCGTGGTCATCGTTAACGGCGCTGTGCTCGAGAACCAATCCGGGGCCACCTACGAGCTGCGCTCCGATGCCGGCACGGCCAACGCTGAAGGCAGCTTCCTCAACGCAGGCACGCTGCGGAAGACTGCCGGCACCGACGCCGCCGGCGCGAAGATCGATTCGCGCTTCGCCAACGTGGGGGGCACGATCCAGGTCGATACGGGCAAGCTCATCGTCTCCCCCTACGGGCCCGTCTCGGGCCAGCCGGCGACGTACAACGGCACGACCTTGGTCGTGGCGGCCAACACGAGCGTCGACTTGACCGACGGGACGGCACAAATCGTAACGGGCACCATGACCGCGAGCGGCGCCGGCCAAGTCAAGCTCACAGACGGCTACCTGAGTGCGGCAGCCGCGGGTGCGACGCTGAACTTCCCCGACCAGCTCTTCGTGTGGACCGGCGGGGTTCTCGACGGTCGGACCGGCGCCCTTACCAACACCGGCATGGTGACGCTAGCAGGCACTGGCACCAAGTACATCTATGGCAACGTGCGCAACCAGGACACGATGGTCCAGACCACCGACGCCGTGTACATCGTCTACGACGCAGTGCTCGAGAACCAGGCCGGGGCCACCTACGAGCTGCGCTCCGATGCCGGCACGGCCTACGCTGAAGGCAGCTTCCTCAACGCAGGCACGCTGCGGAAGACGGACGGCGCAGGGGCGGCCGGCGCACTTATCCAATCACGCTTCACCAATGCCGGCGGAACGATCCGCGTCGACGAGGGCAAGCTGACCGTCGCTCCCTACGGCTTTGCTAAGAATCAGACCCTGACCTACAATAGCGCGACCTTCGTTGTCGCGGAAAACGCCGTCGTCGACCTGACCGGCGGCTCGGACACCTACGCGGGCGGCACCCTCGCGGGAACCGGGGACGGCCAGGTCACGCTCGCCAGCGGCTACCTGCGGGCAGCAGCCGCGGGGGCATCTCTCGACTTCGACGGCGCCCCCTTCCGGTGGACCGGCGGCTACCTCTACGTCGGCGGCGACTGGACCAACCTCGGCGGCCTGACCGTCGCCGGCGCCGGAAGCCATTACCTCTACACCACGCTTGCCAATGACGGCAACCTCCTCATCGAGCCCGGCGCTATCCTCGACGCCTACGGCAACTTCACGCAGGGCGCCACAGGCACGCTCGAAGTGCAACTCGGCGGCACCCCCGCCAGTGGCCAGTTCGGCAAACTTTTCGTCGAAAGCGGCTATACGGTCTCGCTCGGCGGGACTCTGAAGGTCGAGCTCGTCAACGGCTACGTGCCGGTCCCTCCGACCTCGTTCACGGTCCTCAACTATCCGAGCCGGGGCGGCACCACGTTCGCCAGTTTCGACTTGCCCGCTTCACCGTCCATGCAGGCGCAAGTCGGCGATATGCAGGTTGTCGTGGAGGCGCCGGTCCCCGTTCTCTCGAGCATCGCGTTCACGACATCGCCCCACACGATCACCGCGGGTCAAATCAGCGGTCCCATGACGATCGAGCTCCGCGATCAAACTGGCGCAGCGATGCCAGCTCCGGAAGGCGGAATGATCGTATCGCTGACCAGCACGTCCGCCAGTGGGTCGTTTTTCGACTTGGGAGGCGATCTGCTCGGCAGCGGAACCATCACCATTGACGCCGGTAGTTCCGCGGGAAGTTTCAAGTATTCGGACACCCTGGCCGGCGAGCCGACGATCACTGTCGAGTCCGGCGGCTTCTCCGATCAACAAGACGAGACCATCGTTGCCGCGGCCGCGAGCGCCGTTGTGTTTACCACGGCGCCGCAAACGCTGACGGCGGGCGTACTGTCGAGCGCGCTGGCGCTCGAGCTGCGCGACACGTTCGACAATGTGGCCAAGGCGGGCGCGGGCGGATTGACATTCACGCTCTCCAGCTCGCAAGTGACCGGCGAGTTCTTTGATGCCGCGGGCGACGAACTTGCCGAGTCGAATCTTTCCATCGCTCAAGGCGCCAGCGCGGCCAGCTTCAAGTACTCGGACACGAAAGCAGGCACGGCAACGATCTACGTTAGCGGGACGTTAACGACAGAACAAGACGAGACTGTAATCGCGGCCGCGCCGAGTGTCGTCAACTTCACGACCGACGCCCAGACGCTGATCGCGGGCGTAGCGTCGGAAACGATCGAGATCGAGCTGCGCGACCAGTATGACAACCTCGCAACGCCCGACGCCGGCGGGCTGACGTTTGCGCTGTCGAGCACTAATGCGACCGGACAGTTCCTTGACATGTTCGGCCAACCGCTGCCGACGCCTGAGGTCACCGTGGCAGAAGGCAGCAATTACGAGTATTTCCAGTATCGCGACACGCTGGCGAACACGGCGACGATAAGCGTGGCCTCCGGAAGCCTCAGCGACCAGCAGGACGTCGTGATCCTCCCAGCTGCGAGCGATCATTTGCGCATGCAAACGCCCAGCCACGCTATCGCGGGAGGCAAATTCACGGCGCAGGTCCAGATGGTCGACGCATTCGACAACCTCACGCCGGCCTACAACGGCCCCCTGGCGCTCAATCTCATCGGCGGTCCGCCGCCCGTCGGCGTGCTGACAGGCGTCACCTACGCCAGCGCCGTCAACGGCGTCTTCTCGTTCACGGATTTGTCGCTCAACCTCGCGCGCAATGGCTATCGCATCGTCGCGTCCGGCGGACTCAACCAGGGCACCGCAATGAGCACGATCGACGTGACCTCGACGACGCGCTTCAGCGTCGTCGTTGCGTCCGCCGGCGCGAAGGTCGCCGGCCAGCAGTTCGCGATCACGATCAAGGCGCTCAACGCGGCCGGCGTGGTCGATACGAACTATCGCGGCACAATCCATTTCACGAGCACGGACACCCAGGCCCAGTTGCCGGCCGACTATGCGTTCCAGCCAGGGGACCAGGGGGTCAAGGTTTTCAATGTCGCGCTCAAGACGGCCGGCAACTCGACGATCAGCGTCTTCGACATCACCAAATCGGCGGCCAAGGGCACGAGTGCCGCGATCAGCGTGACCGCCGCCACTCTTGCCGGATTCCGCGTATGGGGTTTTTCAACGAGCGCAGTCACCGGCGTCGCCAAGACGTTTACCGTGATGGCGGTCGACATGTTCGGCAACCGCGTCTCCAGCTATCGCGGCATGGTGGATTTGACGAGCAGCGATGCGCAAGCCGTCCTGCCGGCCGACTACCGCTTCACGGCAACTGACGCGGGCGTGCACTCTTTCACCGCTACGTTGAAAACGCTGGGTTCGCAGTCGTTGCAGGCGGCTGACACGACGAATGGCGCGATTGCCGGCGCGCAGACCAATATCAATGTCGTCTCCACGGCCACCAAGCTGAGCGTCGTCAGCGACGTCACGAACACAACGGCCGGCCAGATCGTGACGATTACGGTCAGGGCGCTCGATGCTCTCAATCGCATCGATACGCAATTCACTGACACGGTGACGTTTACAAGCACCGATCCGCAGGCGCAATTGCCGGCGAACACCGCGTTCCTGCCGGGCGATCAGGGACTGAAGACGTTCCAGATCATGCTAAAAACCGCCGGGTCGCGCACCATCAGCGTCAGCGATTTGACGCGGACGACGATCAACGGCACGAGCGGCCAGATCGCCGTCAGGGCGGATGTGGCGAGCAACCTGCGTGTCAGCGGCTTCCCCGCCACGCAGATCGGCGGCGCGGCACGCTCGTTCACCGTCATGGCCGTCGATCTATTCGGCAACCGCGCAACGAGCTATCGTGGCCGGGTGCACTTCACCAGCACCGATCCCATCGCGACGTTGCCGAGCGATTACACGTTCACGTCGGCCGACCAGGGCGCTCACGCCTTTGTTGCCACGCTCAAGACGCCCGGTAGTCAGACAGTGACCGCGACGGACACGATCGCCGGCTCAATCGCCGGCGCCCAGAATAACATCAACGTCGTGTCCAGCGCGACGCGTTTCGCAGTCACATCGAGCGCGGCGACGACGCCAGCGGGCCAGCAGCTTACCCTCACGGTGAGGGCGTTGAACGCGTCCGGGGTTGTTGACACGCTTTTTCAGGACACGGTTCATTTTTCGAGCAGCGATCCGAACGCGGGCTTGCCAGCCGATTACACGTTCGCGCCGGGTGATCAGGGGGTCAAGACGTTTACGGTGGTATTACGCAGCGCCGGTGCGCGATCGATCACCGCAAGCGACATCAGCGCCGGCCGCACCATCATCAGGGGTACGAGCACCCCGATCAACGTCACGCCGGCCAGCGTGGCCTCGTTTGCCGTGTCCGGATTCCCGACGGGCGTCCTCGCCGGCGCAGCCAAGACCTTCACCGTCAAGGCCAGCGACGCGTTTGGCAACAAGGTCAGCACCTATCGCGGCCGTGTCAACTTCTCCAGCACCGATCCGATTGCCGTGCTGCCCCCCTCGTATACGTTTACCGCCACGGACGCCGGCTTGCACACCTTCACGGCGACACTCAAGACGACCGGCTCACAGGACCTCCAGGCGACCGATAACGCGAACGCCGGACTCACCGGCGCGCAAACGGCCATCGACGTGACGACCATCACCGCAGAAATCGACGGCCCGACCTCGGCCGTGCGAGGCGCGCCGATAGATTTCACCCTGTCGGCAAACTCCGCCACCGCCGACCCCCAGGCGATCTTCACCTTCCGCATCGACTGGGACAATAACGGTACGATCGATCAGACCGTGACGGGCATGAGCGGCATGGAAATCGCGCACGCCTTCCCGGCGGCAGGCCAGGTTAGCGGCAAGGTCACGGCCGTCGACGCGATGGGGCGCGCCAGCGCCCCGGCCGCGTTCGGCCCGGTAGGCGTCGTCGCTGTCGGTCAGCGCAACAATTCCGATACCGGCAATACGGATCTCTACATCGGTGGCACAACGGGCAACGACGCGATTACGATCACGCCGGCCGATGCCACGGGGCTGACGGTCAATGTGGCGATCAACGGCGTCAACCAACCCGGTGGGCCGTTCGCACCGACCGGCAATATCTTCGTCTTCGGCCTGGCGGGCGCGGACAACATTCAGGTCGCGGCCAAGGCGATCAACAATCAGACCGTCAAGGTCGCCGTCCCCACCGTCCTGATCGCCGGCACGGGTAACTCAACTCTCTCGGTCGCCGGTTCGATTGCCAGCAACGTGCTCGTCGGCAACCAAGGTAACGACACCGTGATCGGCGGCGCCGGCCGAGACATCCTGATCGGCGGTCTCGGCGCCGACACGCTCCGCGCCGGCTCGGGCGGCAACATCCTCATCGGCGGCGCCACGATCCACGACGCCAACGCCAGCGCCCTCGCCATCCTCACCGAGTGGGCTCGCACCGATGCCGACTACGCCACGCGCGTACGGCACCTCTTCGAGGGGGGCGGCGACGCACTCAACGACACCTTCCTCCTCGACCCCGCCTCGATCCTCAGCGACCCCGCCATCAACTCCCTCTTCGGCGGCGCCGGCCTGGATTGGTTCTGGCTGACCTCCACCAATTTGAAGGCCGACACGCTGTTCAACGTTGAGTCCGACGAGATTTTGACCGTCAAATAACAGCGGCCTTTGGTATTGCAGCTTTCACGACTCAATTCGGAATACCCTGTCAAGACACGGAGGGCGGCGCACGCCACTCACGAGAAAAGGAAAGCAGCTCCGCCAGACGCAATTCGCTGATTCCATTCGCGCGACCGACCGCCTATACTACGCTCATGCTCGCCAAACTCACCACCTATGCGCTGGTCGGGATTGACGCCTTGCCCGTCGAGGTCGAAGTGGACACCGCGCACGGCTTGCCCAAGACCATTCTTGTCGGGCTGCCCGATACGGCCGTCAAGGAGAGCGTGCATCGCATCGAACGGGCCCTGGCGAATCTGGGCTATCAACGACCCTCTGGCCGCACCATCATCAACCTTGCGCCGGCCGATCTGCGTAAAGACGCCGGCGGGTTCGATCTGCCGATTGCGCTCGGCATGCTGGTCGCCACGGGGCAGTTGTTGCCCGAGCACGTCCAAGGCTGGGCGATGATCGGCGAACTCGCGCTCGAAGGGAGCGTGCGCCCGGTCAAGGGCGCCCTGTCGATCGCCATGGCCGCGAAGGCGGCGGGGATCACGCAGCTTATCGTGCCGGCCGCGAACGGACGCGAGGCTGCTGTCGTCGAAGGCGTCCGCGTCTACACGGCGAACACGCTCAGCGACGCGGTCGGGCTTTTGACAGGTCAAGTTACCCAGGAGCCGATCAAGGCACAAATCGAAGATCTGTTCAAGAAGCTCAACACCTATGACATCGATTTCGCCGACGTGCGCGGCCAGGAATACGCCAAGCGTGCTCTCGTGGTCGCCAGCGCTGGATCACATAATGTGCTAACGTTGTAGACCAAATTGACGGTGTCCATGATTCTTTAGAATTCGCTCCGCCCTTTTCACCGGCCGTTCGGTGCGTTGGATAGATGGACCGACGCGCACAGATGGTGGGTCCCTCGAAATGGTTCGCCAATCCACGGAGGCAATAGTCGAACGAAGTTCCTTGGCCGAACGTCTCGGGCGTCCGAGGAATTGCGTGCTAAAGCCCATGCGATGATAACAAACAATGACTATGCTGGGGTCCGGTAGGCCCGGATTTGCGAAATGACGCGAGACGAACGACAACTGGCGCTCGAACACGCTCGGGCCGGCGACTCGGCGGCGCTTGGCTCCCTCCTGGACAGCTTTCGGCCGTATCTGGCTGCGATCGCCCGCGCCCGGCGTGCTGGCCTGCTGCAAGGCAAGATCAGCGAGTCGGACCTGATTCAAGACGCCCTTTTGGACGCGCATCGCAATTTTGCCGACTTTCGTGGTAGCACCGTCGAAGAGTTTGCGGGATGGTTGCGGCAAATCGTCGTCAACGCCACCGGGCATGCATTGCGCGATCACCTTGATGTCGCGAAGCGCGACGCCGGCCGTGAACAGCCGCTCGCGGGTTTATCCGAAGTCGTTGCCGCGGATGGCACGACGCCGAGTGGCAAAGCCGTGCGGAACGAGCGCGCCGCCGAGCTCGCAGAGGCGGTTGCACGCCTGCCCGAGGATATGCAAACCGTGATTCTCGGAAGACACGTCGACGATATGTCTTATGCCGAGATCGCCGAGAAATTGGGCCGCACCGAGGGGGCCGTCCGCGTGCTTTACACACGAGCATTGCGGCGTCTGCGCGACGAGTGCGGCGGCAATTCCAACAACAATTCTCTGTAACAATTCCATCCTGTTCGTCTCCGGCAGAACGGAAGTCGGGCCGCCGCGGCTCGCTCGTTCGGAAAAGAAACCCTGTCCGGAGTTTGATCATGCGACGCTTTCAACGATTCACAATGATTGGGATAATTCTGGTAAACTCGGTCGTGCTTGGCGACGCGGGGGCGCTCGCACAACCGCGCACGCCGACACCGACGCTCCATGCGGATACAGGATCGCGCAGCACCAACATTCATGTCGACAACTGGTCGAGCTTGCCGAATCCGCGCAACGGCAGCTTCTACATTCGCGTTGGCCAGGAGGTGATGCGGGTCACCGACGGCGGTACGGGTTCGTCAGCAGGGCGGACGCTTTACGTTGTCGATCGCGGCATGCAGGGGACAACGCCGACCGCACATGCGCGCGGTGCGCCGATCACGCATCTTCATTCTCATTCCCACGCATTGACGGCGCGTTTGGAGATTGCATTCCCCAATATTCAGGGACGCGATTTCATTGACAATGGAGGCTATCCCTGCCTGATCTTGATTACACGTCCGGAAGTCACGCCGAGCGATCAGGGAATGATCAGCAAACAGGTGACGCTGTGGGTAAAAGATTGGATCAGCAATTCCGCCGAGCCCGTGACAGTGGAAATCAAGGATGGCGCCGGCAAGCGTATTCTCCTCGACTGGCAAATCCCCAACAATCTTCCCAACAAAATGCGAGTGCATCCGCCCGGCGACAAGGATGACCTGATTCACCGCACGCTTCCCGCCAACATGCACAAGTCGGCCAGCGGCGAGTATGGCTTTGGGATTTCGTTCAGCGTCATGCGGGGTGCGACGCCGGGATTGACTCCCATCGAACTGATCGCGCGGCAAGGAAGGCACTATTGCAAGGTGCACCTGCACCTTCTCGTCACCACCGAATTCGGCTCGCCCGTGCCGCTGGCGCCGATCGGCGGCACCGATGCTGTCGCGCCGACGTTTCGCTGGGTGCCCGTGATGGGAGCGTCGCGCTATGAAGTGGAAGTGTTCGACCTACGGCGCGCGCGTGTGCTGCACACGACGGGCGTCGGCGGGAACTTCGTGGCGCCGCAGACATGGACCGCCAACACGTTTCTCGTGAAAGGGCAAACGTACACCTGGCGCGTTCGCCCTTTAGCGACGAACGGCACGCCGGGTCCCTGGAGCGAGGTGCAGACTTTTACCGTGGGCCAGCCGGCAGTCCGCACAACGCCCGACCCCGTTTCGGCCAAGGATTTGGGGGGCGGCAACGTACTTCTGTCCTGGACCGATGTCGACTTTGAAGATCGCTATGCGATCGAATTCTGGGACGCCCCGAACCATCGCTGGGTGCACCTTACCACGACGGCGGCGAATGCGACGAGCCAGCAGATCACCAATGGGACCGGAAAGTTTTGGCGTGTCGGCGCCGCCAAAACCGGTGACGTTACGCGCTATTCGCAATGGGCGATTGCCGGGAGTGCGGGCGGCACGAACCTGCCCAACGCCACGCTGCCGGGGATTCCGGCGCAGCTCGATCCTGAAGGCACGATTGACGTTCTCGCCCCGACGTTTCGGTGGAACCCCGTTGCCGGGGCATCGCGATATGAAGTCGTCGTTCAGAATGCCGCACGTGTCCGGGTGCTGCACACCACCGGTGTCGGCGCAACGGCCAATGCTGTTCAGTCATGGACCGCTGACGCGTTCTTGACGGCCGGGCAAACTTATACGTGGTGGGTCAAGGCGATTGCGACGGACGGGACGGCCGGCGGCTGGAGTGCGGGCAAGACGTTCACCGTGGAACGAGACGATCGGCGTACCCCGGATCCCCTGTCGTGGACGCTCGTTGGCGTGGGCCCTGACATTACACTATCATGGACGCCGGCCAAAGATACCGAACGGTACGTGATCGAATACTGGGACGCGGCGAATCGCCGCTGGCTAACCTTGACGACCCTCGGCGGCGCCGCCACCAGCAGCCGCGTGACCAACGGTGTGGGCCAGACGTTGCGCGTCGGGGCCGCACGCACCGGTCGGCCGACCGAGTATTCGCGACCCTATTCGATCGGCGGTCAAGGCAGCACGAACCTGCCTCCGGCGCCGGGCGAATTACAGTGGATGCCGGGCGAGGGAACCGCCATCGGCCTGCAATGGACCAAGGTCTCAGAGGCCACGAACTACGTCATCGAGTACCGGACCACCAGCGGCTGGGCGTCCCTTGCGACTTTCGGGGCGGATGTGACTCGCGTCACGATCCCGAGCGGGCATGGTTTTTCGTACCGCGTAGGCGCACGCAACGGCTCGGGAACCAACTTCTCGCCGCCGATCCACGCCAAGCGGTGAAATGGCGCCGAGAGCGAACCGCCGCGGTCCGAACGGGCGGCGGCATTTTTTTTGGCAGTCTCGTGTAACACCCGGATCGCCATCGGATCCGGAGGGTTGGGGAAGGAGCCAACGGCGGCCCTTCCGAATCACAGAAAACCTCTTGACGGAGTACAGTCATGTGCAAGTTTCTTCGCAAGGCACTGTTGGTTGTCGTGGCGGGCATGTCGTTGACCAATGCGGCATTGGCCCAGAATACACAGCAAACACAGCCAGCCGCGTTCACGGCCGATCAGCTTGCGTTGATTCGGCGCGCCGAGCAAAGCGCTGCCGGGTTACCCGAGGATGTGAACCCCATCACCCGATGGCGGCGTGTGCAGGCTCACATTGACGCCTCGAATGACAATCGACGTTCCCTCCGCGACCAAGTCCAATCGATGGACCGTGCCAACCAGGAATTTGAGGATGCGTGGCATCTTGCGTGGGACTGGGCCTTTTATAGCCCAACGGGGACACTGAGGGTCAACGGCAACGTAATCCCCTCAGGATCCCGGCGTGACGCTGGAATCGATTGGCTCCAGTACCTGATCTTGAAGCAGCGCTCCCTGCGTGGGTTTACGCCGCTGCATTCCGATGAAATCGATCGTCTCGAACGTCACCTGAACGCGGAGCGTGGCCGAGGACGATTTCTTACCGGCGGATTTGAGAAAAAGGGGTTCTGGAACATCCACAGGCCCGGACAAGCACAGGCCACCGGGCGCAGGGTCGTATTTCGGGAATGCGAAAACGCCATCGGCGGTACTTGGCAGGTGGTGCTCGACGACGTCCAGCAGGACATCGAATTCTCAGTTACTGCCGAAACAAATGGATTTCGCGTCGTCGGCGAGAAAGTCATCAATAATCGCAAGTACCGAATCGACGGGACATTGCGGAAGGTCAATCGAGCTGACGACTACGTCGAGCTTAGTGTCGAATTGAGGATTTATTATGTCCCCGCAGCAGCAAGGGCGTTTCCGAACGATCCTCAATTCACCCATCGCGGATCCCTGATCCGATGGCACCAGTAAGAAACAGAAGATACTTGCAAACGTCGGTGACGGAGGGAGCGCATCCTCCGTCACCGACGTTTTTTTTCCGGATTGCGGCACTTTTTTTTTGAGAATTGAATGTAACACCCGAATGCCGATCGGCTCCGGTGAGATAAGGAAGGAGCCAACGGCGGCCCTTCAAAAACGAGAAAAAACCTCATTCAAGGAGTCCAGTCATGTTCAAGTTCTTTCGCAAGACCGTTTTGGTTGCCTTGGCCGGTATGTTTCTGACCTCTGCGGCAATGGCGCAGAATACGGTGCCGATGCAACCGTTGCCAAAGCCGCTCGAGGATAATTTTCTTATGATCGCCGAGCAAATGGCAGACGGCCTGCCGGTGGGTGCAAACCCTGTCATCGGGTTAGCAGAAGTTCAACGTCGCATCAACGCCGGCGAACACCCCCAGGCCAGGACGGAATTTGAAAGAACCTGGGAAATCGCCTTTAACTGGGCCTTCTACGATCCTAACAAACAAACAATGCTCGGAGCCGGCATCCCCTCGGGCGGGCGGCGCGCAGAGGGACAAGTCTGGCTTGAGTATTTACTCATCAAGCATCGTGGCTTGCCCGCAGCCGCGCAACTCCCCCAGGACAGACTCCAGCGCCTCATCGACGAATACCGGGCTGAATTCGGACGCAACCGATTTGTTACGGGCGGCGACGCGAAGAAGGGCTTCTGGAGCCTCTACAGGGCGGGTGAAGCCAATCCAACTGGACGGTTCGTCGAGGTCAGCGAAAACGGCCCCAGCTTCACGGGAGTATGGCCTGTCATGATCAATGGCACAGCCCATAACATACCGTTCAGGGGCACCTTTCAGAATGGAGTCCTGACTGTGGAAGGCCAGCGCGTGATCAACGAGCCAGGCATCAATAACCGCTTGTTTCGAATCGAAGGAACGTTGACCAAAGTGGCTAACTCGCCTGCGAATTTTGTGCAGACCAACGTCGAGCTCAAGGTTTATCACGCTCCCGTCGGCGACGCATTGCCCATACAACCCCAGGCTACGCACCGCGGAATGGCGTTCCGCGTTTCCGAACCCGCGCGAAGGTGATCGCTGAAGGAATCGTTAACCAGGTCGGCGGCGGGGGTAGCTCCCCGCCGCCGACTTTTTTTTGCCAAACAATTCGACAAACGCGTGTAACACTTCCACCGCCCTCGGCTCCGGCTTTTCGAGGAGGAATGGTCCTCCCAATACAACACAAAGGAGCCAATCATGAACCAGTCCATTCGTTTTCGTTCGATGCAGCAACGTCTTCGCCGTGGCCGATGGTCACGCATTTTCGCAGGCGGGATGACGCTCGCCTTGATGCTCGCTTGTCTCGGCCGCGCAGGGGCACAGCCGGCAAACCCGGAAGAGACCTGGGCGGATAGGGACGGCACGGCCATGATCAAGTTCACGCGGACCCAGCACGGCTGGCAAGCGTCCGCCCCAACGCGCTCAGAAAAGGAACGGGTCGGCTGGGTGACGATTGCGGGGCGCAAGTATGTGGTCAGTGGCGGCCTGCTCGGAGTCATCCAAGGCCCAGGTCTCGTGTTCACGGACAAGCAGCAACCTGGCTTGAGGGCGCCCCTCCAGGCCCGATTTCTTCAGTTGGACGACCAACAAAAGGACGAACAAAAACGTCGCATCGTCCGCGTCGTGAACCCACCGGCGCATCTCTTTGAAGTGTCGGAAGATGTCCCCACGCCAGAGTCGCAGCCCCGACCCTCGCCGGTAAACGGGCAACCGCGGCCGGCCCCCGACGGCCCGAGTGGCCCGAAACCGCGGCGTCCGGTGGCGGGCCCGGTGGGGTATGGTTGGGCCACGGCAATTGAACGCTCAAGCGACATCATGGTGCACATCGTCCTTCTATGGGAGCAACCGAACAGGGATAATCCCAACCTCGATAATCTCGACCCCAGAAAATTCGCTTTCGCCTCCAGGGTTGTTGATTTTAGGTTGAAGCCCGAGGTCACCTCCGAAGGTCTCAAAGTCGCGATGCGCAACCTCGACCCCACGACTGCCGTTGAGCGACTTCGCGCCGCCGGGATCAAAGATGTGACCATGCACCGGATTCCCGGTGCGCCTGCGGGAATGGCTGGAAAGTTCGTGGATCTCCGAGCGCGGCGTGTCGCGGTGACCAATAGCAATCCCCATGGCATCGCCGTGGACCTGTATTACTACGAACGTCAGGCAGGTCAACAGCCGCCGACACCGGTGCTGCCGACGCCGGTGTTGCCGACGCCGACCGTGCCGTCAACGCCCGCTCAACCGATGATCCCCGTGCCCGCGAATCCGCCGGTCGCCGACCAGCGCAATCACTGGACCCATACGACAGGTTCGTTTAGCGGCTCGTTCGTCCACGTTCGCGGCATGAGCTGGGAGGAACGCGATAACAAGACGGGCCAGGTCACGTTCCGTTTCGAAGAAAAGTCGCGCAACGCCGACTACATCGAGCTCTTCGACGGCAGTCGCGCCATTAGCGTACGGCTTTATGCGACGAAAATGATGCTGCACGGACCCCAGTTTGCGTGGCACGATTACTATGTTGGGCAGTGGCGGCAGGAGGCCAATGCACCGGCCCGCCAGGACGTCCCGCCGCCGGTTCCAAACAACCTGCCGCCGCCGGTGCCGGCCCAGTTGCCGCCGATCCCGCCCCCGGTCCAACTGCCTGCGGGACCGGGCAACGTCCCCCCAGTCGCTAACCCGGGCGGCAAGAGCTTTGCGGGCCACTTGTCGGCGAATGATCCCCGCGATCGGGTACGCGAGGGCGCCTTTGCCAAGGTCCACACCGTCGAGTTGCAGGCAGGCGCCGTTTATGTCATCAATCTTTCCAGCCCGCGTGGCCCCGAATTCTTCGACGTGTACCTCCGCATCGAGGACGCCGACGGACGCCACCTAGCTCACGACGACGACAGCGGCGGTGACCTGAATTCCCGCCTCGAGTTTCGCCCGAACGTCACGGGGACTTATCGCCTGTTGGTGACTTCCTACGGTCAAGGAGCGACGGGAAGCTACACCTTGAATGTAAGCGGCACCGTCCCGCAAATCCGCGCGGATGGACCGCCCCCCTTCCATGGGCAAGCGCCCCCGCCGCCAGTGCCCGCCCAGTTGCCGCCGATCCCGCCCCCGGTCCAACTGCCTGCGGGACCGGGCAACGCACCCGCGGTCGCTAACCCGGTCGGCAAGAGCTTTGCCGGCCACTTGACGGCGAATGATCCCCGCGATCGTGAACGCCAGGGTGCCTTTGCCAAGGTCCACACCGTCGAGCTGCAGGCAGGCGTCGGTTACGTCATCGATCTTGCCAGTGCGGACGGCTTCGATTTCTTCGACGTCTACCTGCGCCTCCAAGATGCAAATGGCCGAACGCTAACCGAGGACGACGACAGCGGCGGTGGTCTGAACTCCCGCATTCTGTTTCGGCCGACTGCCTCGGGCACGTATCGTCTCGTGGTGACCTCGTTCCAGCCCGGTGCGACGGGGAACTACTCGTTGCATGTTCGTCCTGCTGGCCCGCAGGATCGCATGGAGAGCTTATCCCCCATTCGCGGCGACGCCCCGCCCCTGATTGATCAGCTTCCACCGGGCTTTCCGCCGGGGCGATAGTTGATCCCTTCGAACCGTTTACGCGTCAGCGAAGCAGAGCTTCGCTGACGCTTTGTTGTTTTCAGGTGTGGCGAATGCATCACTCAGCTCCCGGACATGGTTGCGAGCGATTTTTTCACTGGCACCAAGATCGATCTTCATCGACAATAATGGGACCTAGCGTGGAGTGGCAAAATGACCGATGAGAAAGACCAACGCGACGCCCGCATGGCTGAACTGCTCGACTCGGCGCGCGGCATCGAGCAAAACGACGACACTGCGTTGTCGAATGTCAATGAGTGTTTCACACCGGTCGAAGCGCAAGAGCTGCTGCATTTGGTTCGCGACCTCGACGCGGCCGCCGACAACTGGAAAGGTCCCATCGGAACACTTGAATCTGTTGACGACTTGATCGGCCTATCGCTTCCCGGCGGGCGTTATGGGATCGTCAGCGCGATTGCTCGCGGCGGCATGGGCGCCGTCTATCGGGCGCTCGACAGCGAGCTGGAACGCCCGCTGGCGGTCAAGGTCATGAGCGCCAAATTGGTGAGCGGTGGCGTCGCGGAACGGCGTTTCCTTGACGAAGCGCGCATTACGGGCCAACTGCAGCATCCCGGCATCCCGCCGATCCATGAGATCGGCCATCTCCTGGACGGACGTCCGTTCTTCGCCATGAAGCTCATTGAAGGGCGCGATCTTCATCACTTGCTGAAGGAGCGCGCAACAACTCAAGCCGAATTGCCTCGTTACCTACAAGTCTTCGCACAAATATCTCAGACCTTGGCGTACGCCCATGCCAGGGGTGTAATTCACCGCGACCTCAAGCCAGCCAACGTCATGGTCGGCGCTTTCGGCGAAGTGCAAGTGATGGACTGGGGGTTGGCCAAGCGCCTGCGAACCCCCGACGCCGCCGACGAAAGAACGACCTCGCCGTCGCAAGTGGATCGAGCGGACGCCACCGAGGCGGGAACGGTTCTTGGGACGCTCGCGTTCATGGCACCGGAACAGGCACAGGGGCGAATTGACACGCTCGACGAGCGCAGCGACGTGTTTGGCCTGGGCGCCGTCTTGTGCGTAATCCTCACGGGATCGCCGCCGTACGCGGAGTCCACGCGTGACGCCGTTTGGCGTCAAGCCGCACACGCAGAGCTTGGCGACGCGCTCCGCCGACTCGATGCCTGCGGCGCGGATGCCGAGCTGATCTCGCTTGCCAAGGATTGCCTGGCCGCCGAGCCCGCCGCTCGGCCGACCGACGCGGGCGCGGTAGCTCAGCGAATCAACGTCTATCTTGAGTCCGTGCAGCAACGGTTGAAGGCCGCCGAGATCCAGCAAGCTGCCGACCGCACCCGCGCCGTCGAAGAATCGAAACGCCGGCGTGTCCTGGTTGCCTTGGTGGCCTGTGCGCTGCTCCTGGTGCTGGGCGCCGCGGCGGCGGTCGGCCGCTATTACGTGGCGAAGCTGGAAAACGACGTTCGCCGCCAGCAGGTCGAACGGGACGCGACCGGCATCCTCGCGGCCGCGGGTGATGTCTTGAATGACCTCGATGCCCAACTTAGCGACCCGGTGAAGCATCGTTCACTAATGGATGAGCCCGTGCGTTGGCGGGCAGATCTGGCATCCGTGCGATCGGATCTGAAGCGTGCGGAGGACCTACTTGACGGAGCGCCCGCGGAAATCGATCCACAATTCACCCATACGGTTGCCTCGCTTTCCGGCCGACTTAAGTCCATGGAGGATCATCGCCAAATTATCCGGCGGTTGGAAGGCGTGCGCATGGATGCGTCCGCGCTCGTTAAGGACCGATGGCCGGTCGCGATCCGACAGCGGTATCAAGAAGCGTTCTCCGCCGCGGGCTTCGACATTCTTGGCAAAGACAGCGCCGCACTCGCCGCCAGAATGCGTGCCTCGCCGCTGCGCTGGCCACTGGTGGCGGCACTTGACCACTGGGCAGCGGGGATGCTCCCCAGCTACGAGGGCGGGGGTGGTCCCGAGAGCGATCCGAAGGCCGACAAGGAGCTCGCGGCCAGACTGCTGCAGCTGGCCCGCGCCGCCGACCCAAGCCCGTGGAGCGACCGCTTTCGGGACATGAGCGTTTGGGAGAGCCGCAAGGAGCTGGGCGAGTTGGCCGACGATCCGCAGGCCCTGGCGCAGTCTCCGCAACTTATTGAGGCCCTGGCCCTGGCAACCAGCCACCACGGCCCGGCCCCCGAGGCGCTGCTCCGGAGGGCGCTCCTGCGCCACCCGCGCGATGTCTGGCTTCAGTACCGCATGGCGTGGGCCGTAAACGACCGCGTCGAGCGGTTGGGGTACTTGCGCACGGTCGTGGCCATCCGCCCAGGTTTTAGCATGGCCCATCGCATGATCGGCCTGACCTTGACCGAGTTGGGGCGGCGCGACGAAGCTCGCGACGCCTACCTCAAGGCCGTGGAAGTGGACCCAAACAACGCCACGGCCCACAACGACCTGGGCATGGCCGCGTATGGGGAAAAACGGTACGACCAGGCCGTCGCTTTCTACAACCGGGCCATTCAAATCGACGATCGGTATGTCGTGTATCACCATAACCTAGGCGTGGCGTTGCTCGAGCAGGGCCAGACCGAGCAAGCCATTGCTCGGCTCGAGAAAGCGGTGAAGCTAGACGCCAAGTTCGCATTCTCCCAGCACAACCTCGGTCGCGGCTACCTGAAACTGGGCCACATCAAGAAGGCCATCGACAGCCTTCAGAGGGCCGTAGACCTCAGCCCATTCAACGCCGTGGCCCAGACCGAACTCGGCGTCGCGCTGGCAGCCGATGGCCAGCTCGACAAGGCCGTTGAACGCCACAAGAAGGCGTTGGAGATCAACCCGCTCTTCGTCGAGGCCCACGCGAGCCTGGGCGGCGCGCTCATGCGCCAGGAGAAGCTGGACGAGGCCGCGGCCGCGTATGGCGACGCGCTGAAGCTGCGACCCGATTATGCGCTCGCTCATTACAACCTGGGGCGCGTCCTGCTCAGGCAGCGAAAGCACTCGCAGGCCGCGACGCACCTCAGTCGGGCGGTTGTGCACGATCCTCGAAACGTGGACGCCCACATCCTCCTTGGCCAGGCGCACAGGCACATTGGCCAACTGGACAAAGCCGAATCGGCCCTGCGTGAGGCATCGACGCTGGCGCCGAATGATTGGTGGGCACAGCAGGAGCTGGCCATCGTCCTCCAGCAGCAAAAAAAGGTCCCTGAGGCCCTGGCCATCTATCAGAAAATCCTGTCGCTCCGGCCCAAGGATGGCGCAGCCCATTACAACCTGGCGGTGGTCCTCGCGGAGGATGGCCAAGTCGAACCCGCCATTGCGGCGTACCGCAAGACGATTGAGTTTGCCGCCCAGAATGCTCACGCGCACCGAAATCTCGGTCTGCTTCTAAAAAAAGAAGGGCGCTTCGCCGAAGCACTGCCGTTATTCAAGCGCGGCCATGAACTCGGCTCGCAACAGAAAGGATGGCCCGATCCGACCGGCGGCAACATCAAGGATTGCCAGCGGCTGCTGACGGCGGATAATCAACTCACCGGAATCCTGAAAGGTGAATCGCCACCGAATGATTCCGCCGAATTTATCGCGCTTGCCGACCTGTGCCGGCAATACAAGAAGAACTACCATCTCGCCGTTCGTTTTTACAAGGATGCGTTTGCAAACGACAGAAAAACGCTGGAGACCCCCGCAAGCGCTCGCTACAACGCTGCGTGCGCTGCCGTTCTCGCCAGCGACGGACAAGGTCAAGGGGAAAAGATCGATGAGCCGGAGCGTGCGCAACTTCGCGAGCAGGCCCTCCAGTGGTTGAAATCGGAACTCGTGGAATATCACCGGATGTTGAAAGAAGGCTCCGCGTCACAGAGGCAGCTTGCCCGAACGATGGTCAAGCATTTGCCGACCGACACCGACCTTGCTTTGGTGCGCGATCCCATCCACACCGCGCGATTGCCGAGCGCACAGGCCGTCGCCTGGCGCGAATTCTGGATGGAAATTGACAAGCTAGGCAAACTTCCCTGAGACAATAGCTGCCGCTGGGGCCTTTAGCTTTAATGCGCCATTCGCGTGTTGGATTCTTGCAGTGGATAGGACCCAATACGCAGGAGAGCTTCGCGCATAGCTCCACGTGGATGGTCGCGCAAGAGAACCGACCCGCAAGAAAGTGCTTGCGGGTCGTGGCGGACGTCCATAAGTCACGTCAAGGCAACAGAGTCACCGCCTCACGTTTATGGTCGCTTCAAATCCGCGCGCGATGATCGCGTCCCGCGCGGCCATGGCCTCGTGATGATCCAGGTACGTGTGATAGCCCCACCAGCCCGTCATGCTATAGTACACGTGAATATGCCCGTGAGCATAGTGCCACTCCCAGTGGATGCTATTCCAGCCCTGGGCCCTGAGGCGAGCCATGAAGAGTTCCGCGCTGAGCAGCGAACGGAACGCTGCTATTTGCGTTTGAGGCGCGCGGTAGATTACCTCAAAACGCATCACCCGGCTCGATGGCATGCATTCCTGCTGTGGTTCCGGATGGGCTCGCGCTGTTGCGCCCGGAGCGCAGGCCAGTGTGGAGAGAACAAGGACGGCAGCAAATAACTTCTTCATCGCTGAAACTCCTTCGTACGCCAACTCAAGGTCGCGAATTGAGTATGGACTGCGCGACCGTCATCCCCGCAAAGCGCCAGAGACGATTGGGCGGAAATCGTTACACCGAAGCAACGGAAAGCGAGCTCAGGAGCCAAACTTCGAATTCTTCCGCGGTTTCGACTCAGGTGGACGTGAAATTGCGCCAAGCTTCGAGCAGTGCGTTTTGAGTTATTAGTCAAGTTGGGTTGGAATCGCTGAACTTGTTTTCCAAACGACCTGATCTGCGGATGCGCAATCGTTGGCTGGTTGCCTGCACTAGTGCACGTCTGCGACACCATGTCAATTCGTTGCGCGTTCCGGTCCGGACACCGACGTGCGTTTCGCCGTCCGCTCAGACGGCAATTCGACGATTCCATTCGCGTCGGAAACCGCTTATACTACCCCATATCATGCTCGCCAAGCTCACCACTTATGCTCTGGTCGGCATCGACGCCCTCCCCGTCGAAGTCGAAGTGGACACCGCGCACGGGTTGCCAAAGACCATTCTCGTCGGCCTGCCGGACACCGCCGTCAAAGAGAGCGTGCATCGCATTGAGCGCGCGCTCGCGAACCTCGGCTTTCAAAGGCCGTCGGGCCGAACCATCATCAATCTGGCGCCGGCCGACCTGCGCAAGGATGCCGGCGGATTCGATTTGCCGATCGCGCTAGGCATGCTGGTCGCGACGGGGCAGCTGTTGCCTGAGCACGTGCAAGGATGGGCGATAATTGGCGAGCTGGCGCTTGAAGGGAGCGTGCGGCCAGTCAAAGGCGCGCTGTCGATCGCGATGGCAGCCAAGGCGGCGGGCATCACACAGCTTATCGTACCGGCCGCGAACGGACGCGAGGCCGCTGTTGTCGAAGGCGTGCGCGTCTACACGGCGAACACGCTCAGCGATGCCGTCGGGCTTTTGACAGGTCAAGTTACCCAGGAGCCGATAAGAGCGGAGATCGAGGAGCTGTTCAAGAAGCTCAACACCTATGACATCGACTTTGCCGACGTGCGTGGCCAAGAGTACGCCAAACGGGCGTTGGTCGTTGCGTCTGCTGGAAATCATAATGTCCTGATGATCGGCACGCCTGGAAGCGGCAAGACGATGCTGACTCGGCGTTTGCCGACGATCCTGCCGCCGCTCACACCCAGCGAGAGCCTGGAGACCACGCGCATCTATAGCGCGATGGGCCGACTCGCGCCGGGCGAAGCTCTGCTGGCGACGCGGCCGTTTCGCTCGCCGCATCACACCATCAGCGATGCTGGCATGGTCGGGGGCGGCACCATTCCGACGCCGGGCGAGATCTCGTTGGCCCACCATGGGGTCTTGTTCCTCGATGAGCTGCCGGAGTTCAATCGCCGTAGTCTCGAAGTGTTGCGCCAACCGCTGGAAGAGGGAAGGGTCACGATCTCGCGTGCGCTCAATTCATCCACCTTCCCTGCGAGCTTTGTACTGGTGGCCGCGATGAACCCGTGCCCGTGCGGCTACATGGGAGACCCCAAGCACACCTGCAAGTGCTCGCCGATGCAGATTGAGCGCTACATGGGGCGCATCAGCGGGCCGCTCCTGGATCGAATCGATTTGCACATCGAGGTGCCGTCGGTCCCGTATCAGGAACTTGCCGCACGACAGGATGGCACGTCGAGTGCGATCATGCGTTCCCAAGTGCAGCAAGCGCGCGACGTGCAGATGCGTCGCTTCGGCGGCGAGGGGCAGCGCCTCAATAGCCGGATGACGAGCCGACAACTGCGAAAGTTCTGCGTCCTCGACGCCGAATGCCAGGCGCTCATGCAGACGGCCATGGACTCGCTGGGGCTTTCGGCAAGAGCGCATGACCGCATCCTGCGCGTGTCGCGTACCATCGCCGATTTGGAGGGGGCAGCCGACATCAAGGCCACGCACCTGAGCGAGGCAATCGGGTATCGCAGTCTGGATCGGAAGCTGTGGGCGCGATAACTGACAACTTGTTGCCGCCACCAATGCAGGCCAGGAAACGCACGAGTCATGCCTACCGTCGTCCCTCCGCAACTCCCCATCTGGTCCGCGCCGCTCGTCCCCGTGGCCCTCGCGATGACGGCTGGCATCATCGCGGATCGCTTTTGGATCATACCCCTCCCGGCAAGCCTTGCCTTCGCGCTCGCAGCAATAATTGCCTGGAGACTGCTTGCCAACTCCTCCAAGAAACATCTGGCGTTGATCTATTTGTGCGCCAGCGTTGTCGGCCTGGGGTCAGCGTATCACCATTGGCATCGGCATCAGGTAGACGCGGCCGACCTCAGCCATATCGCTTCCTATGAGCCGCAGCCCGCCAGGCTGCGCGGGACGCTGCACACGGCGCCGATCAGCCGGCCGGAGCTACATGATTCGCTCCGCAGCTTCCCGGGCAAGGAGATGACGCGTTTCGTCTTGCGTGTCGCCGAACGGCAAGATTTGACAAGCCGATCCTGGCATGAGTCCCGTGGGCTGGTTCAGGTGACGCTGGTGGGCCAGGCGAACCGGGCCACGGTCGGCGATGAGGTGGAATTCCTCGGCCGACTGGCGCTGCCGGGCGGCGCGATGAATCCTGGCGAGTTCGACTTCGCCTCGTTGCTGCGCGATCAAGGCATCACGACGACCTTGACCGTGCTTGAGTCGGATGAAATGACGTTGATACGGCGCGGCTGGCCGACGTCGCTGTTCGGCTGGCTTGCGGTGATCCGGGGCTGGGGCCAGGAGACTCTTGCGCGGAATTTCACTTCGCAGCACGATGTGGCCGCAGCGCTGCTGCTCGGCGAAGGTTCCAGCATGACCGGCGAGGCATGGGAGCAGTATCAACGCACTGGCGTCATTCACGTACTCGCGATCTCTGGCCAGCACCTTGTGGTGCTGGCAGGATTCCTGTGGCTGGCGAGCCGCGCGTTCGGGGTGCGGCGGCGCTCGGCTGCCCCCGTTATCGCACTTTTGCTGATTGGCTACGCCCTCATGACGGGCGGCAGGCCGCCGGTGATGCGGGCGGCGTGGGTCGTCGCAGCCTACTGCGGCGGTATCGTCCTGCATCGGCCAGTGTCGAATGCGAACACCTTTGCCCTGGCATGGCTCGGTGTGGCGATCGTCAATCCAGCCGATATCTTCAACTCGGGCTGCCAGCTCTCTTTCCTTGCGGTTGCTATCCTGGTCTGGTGCGTCGCCCGCTGGGTTGACGACCCGCCGCAGGACCCACTCGACCATGTGATCGACCAGTCCCGGCCTTGGTACACTGCGACCGCGGTTTGGATCTGGCGCTGGTTTCTCGCCTATTATTGGATCAACGCTGCGGTCTGTCTGGTAGTGTGGCCCTTGGTAGCGGCGCATTATCACAACGTCTCCCCGATCGCGCTTTTGATCGCGCCGCCAATGGTGCTTTTGACATCGATCGCACTGCTGACTGGATTTGCCTTTCTGCTTTTCGCTGACTGGTTTCCGCCGCTTGCCTGGCTATTCGGGTGGGTGACTCAGGAGTGCCTCCACGGCTGTGAGTGGATCGTGTCGCTCGGCCAGCGCGTGCCCGGCGCCTATTTCTTCGTTGCTGATGTGCCTGTATGGTGGCTTTGGGTTTTCTATATTGGCGTACTCGTCGGCATCACGCTGCCGATGACATGGCGGCAAGGGAGCTGGGCTCTGGTGGCCGGCGGCGCCTGGCTTGCATTCGGCGCTGCGTTGATATACTGGCCCTCGCGGCCTGGCGAGCTGCGTTGCACTTTTCTCGCCGTCGGACATGGCACCTGCGCGGTGATCGAGACGCACAATGGCCGGGTGCTTGTCTACGATGCCGGTGCGAAGAACGGGCCCGACGTGACGCGCCGGCAGATCGCTCCCTATCTCTGGTCGCGTGGCATTCGCCGGATTGATGAGCTTCTACTGTCGCACGCCGATCTCGATCACTTCAACGGCGTGGCGCAACTGGTGGACCGCTTTGCGATTGGCCGCGTGGTCTCGACACCGACGTTCGCGCAGCGTGAGCTGGCGGGGATGCAAAAAACTCTGGCAGCGCTGGAAGGGCGCGGCCTGGCGATCGAGATCGTCCACGCGGGCATGCGCTGGGAGGTCGATGGCGTCTCATTGAAGGTACTGCATCCGCCGCTGGTTGGTCCCGCCGGGAAGGAGAACGCGCGCAGCCTGGTGGTACACGTGGTGCATGCCGACTGGTCGATGCTACTGACTGGCGACCTCGAGGATCCAGGCCTGAAGCAGGTGCTCGATCTGCCGCCGCCACGCGTCGAGGTGCTCATGGCTCCTCACCATGGCAGCGACGCGTCCAACATCCCGGCGCTGGCAGCGCGGACAAAGCCCAAACTCGTGGTCAGCAGTCAAACCGCCCCGACCAGCGAACGCGCCAGCGTGAAGATGTACGAGAAGGCCGGCGCGAAATTCCTGAGCACCTGGCCCCACGGTGCAATCACGCTTCGGCCCGGCGACAAACAGACGTGGATCGAAACCTTTCGCACCCAGTTGCGGCTGCGGGCGAACCCATAGACCGGCGAACCACAACGCGTGCCCGACCTATTCTCAATGAAATAGTCACACATTCACTCTCCCCTGCCTGCCCGGATCAGCGCGTGCCGAAAATCGGCGATGTCGGCGAACCGATGGCCTGGCGTGCGCGACAGGGCCTTGTGGATCACGTCCGCCAATGCTGCGGGGATATCCGGGCGATGATCACGCAGCGGCACATACTGGCGCCGCAGCAGTGACGTATACCGCTTGCGCTCCTCCCGGGGCGGATCGTGTACGGGCGCACCCGTCAACAGGTGATAAAGCACAGCCGCCACAGAATACTGGTCCGCCAGCGGGTTCACCTCCTGGAAGTTGAACAACAACTCCGGCGGCAGAAACGAAGCAAGGTTGACCAGCGCCGCGATCACGCTCAGGCCGCTGAATGGGGCGGACTGGTAGGCGCGCGCGATACCATAATCAGCCAGCTTCACAACTTCCTTGCCGTCCACCGCGGCGACGATCACATTGGTCGGCTTGATATCGCGATGGATGAGATGGCTGGCATGGGCATGACTCAACGCTTGAAGCATCTGGCTGGCCCAGCGCACCGCGCGCTCGATCGATAGGGGCCCATCACGCTGAATGATCTCGGCCAGGTTATGCCCTGGGAAGAACTCCGAGACGAAGTAGAACCCGGTCGGACAGCTGCCGACTTCCGCGAGGCGGACGATGTGTGGATGATCGAGCTGCGTCAGGACACGGGCTGCGCGCAGGAAATCGTCGATCTGCGCCTGCGAGCCCGCGAACGTCGGCCTCACGACCTTGATGGCAAAAAGAGTCGGCCCCCCCATACGTCGGCCGAGATAGGTGCGCCCCATGGCGCCGCGGCCCAGCTCACGCTCCAGGACGAAGCCAGGAATTGCGGGGAGGGTATCGTCGCCCGCGCGCGGCGCGGGGATTGCCACCGTAGCCAGCATCTCGCCGGATGGAGTGCCTCCCAGCACTTGAACCCGCAGGACCGTGTGCCCTGCCCGAATCTGATCGCCATCCTTGAGGTCGGCGGTCAGGACCTGGGCGCCATTGACAAAAGTGCCGTTGTGGCTCCCCATATCGATGAGCCGACATTCGGGCGGGTTGACTTCCATCATGAAGTGGACGCGGGAGAAGTACTTGTCCTTGGCGCGAAGTTGAAAGTGCGCGTGCCGCGATCGGCCGACAAGGAAGGTATCGTGCCGATCGAAGGCAAACTCCTGCCCCTTGTGCGTGCCGTCAGTTACGGTGAGCAGGATGCGCATGGCGCGTGCCCTTCTCCTGGCCGTAGGCGAGATTATTCGCCGATACACCACAGATGTTTTTGTGTCCGCACGTACATGCGCCGGCCTTCGAAGACGGGCGTGCTGCGAAAGGTTTCGAGGCTGTTGCGGGCGATTTCCTTGTACTCGCGGCCCGGCGCGAGGACCAGTGTGGTCCCATTCTCGCTGCTGACATAGAGCAGGTTGCCAGCGAGGCAGATGCTGGGATAGACCTCGCCTTCAAATTCAAGCCGAATGTCGTAGACGAGCTTGCCGGTCTTCGCATCGAGCACGCTGAAGGGACCGCTTGCGCTGACGGCATAGATCAAGCCGTCATGATAGATGGGCGAGGCGAACCAGTAACCGCCCCCCTTGACATTCGCCTTCCACAGCGATTCGAACTTCTCGGCCGACGCCGACGGCAGCCGCACCGCCCGGGCGCCGCCGGAAATGAAATAGGCAATGTTGTCATGAAGAATCGGCGCGTTCTCGCCGCATTGGCCTAGCTTGTCGGCAACAATCTTGCCGTCGGCGACGCGGACGATGGCGCCGGTGGGAGTAATGACGACATCGGCGCCGTCGATGCGCGTCGGAATCGAGGTCCCGTGCAGGGGCCGCATCTTGATCCGCCAGCGTTCGGAGCCGTCCTTGGTGTCGAGCGCAACGAGATCGGTGTAATGCACGAGCAACGTCTCGCCGACCAGGGTCGGCGAGGAGCCGTGGCCGTAATCGGCGGTGGAATGTTCCATCAACTTCAGCCAGCGGCGCGTGCCGTCGAGATCGTAGCAGGCCACCAGGCAGTTGCCATACATGACGAAGACCTGCTTGCCGTTCGAGACCGGTGTGCACTGCGAGTAGCCGGCCGTGCCGTCGCGGTAGGGCTCGGTGGCGCGCATCAGCAGTGGGAGAGACTTACGTTTGACCTCCAGCTGATTGATCTCAGCGCGCAACTCGTCGATTTGCTTGCGCGTTACTTTGGGATCCACTGCATCCTGCTTCAGGAGTCGTTCCAGGCGGGTCAGGGATACTTGTCGTAACTTCTTTTCGGCCTGGATTATTTCCGCCTGAGCTTTCTCAACAGCAAGCCCTCTCTTGTCTTCGTCGGTCCATGGCAACTCCGCGTAGGTGCTTTTCTTTTCCCAGAGAATCTTGCCATCCGCCTTGTTGATGCACAAAAGTGAAGTGGGCTCGGAGCAGACGAAGATCTTGTCGCCGACGATCACTGGCGTGGCGACGCTGAAATTCGGCAACTTCGTCTTCCAGACGACATTCTTGTCGAGGCCCCACGTCTTCGGCGGATTGGCGCTGGGATAGCGGCCCGTGCCGTCGGTGCGCCAGCCGATCAGCGTTTGCGCCGACGCAGGGGCCAGGAAAATCAATGTTGAAAGTGCAGCAAGCAGAATCGTTCGCATGATCATATGGATAGGTTCCAGGTGGGGTGGGAATATCGGCGATCCGGTAGCCAGTATCTGCGATATGATCGGGGTGGTCAAGAAAAAGTTGGTTCGCCAACCCACTGAGGTCACTAATCCCAAGCGCCTGCGACGGGAGAATGAGGTGCATACAGGAATACCAGGGAGATAGAAGGCGGCACCCGGCTATTCCTTCGCTGGCGCTCGGGGTTAGTGCATGGAATCGCTCTTTCGCTGATTTTGGCTAGATGGTACATTGACTGAAACAGAGTTTCCCTTCGGTAAGGGCACCGGCTCATGCGAAATTTGTTGGCGTTGATTTTCGGAACCTTGATCGCGGTCATGGTAATCGCCGCCCCCCTCAGCTACAAGCGCCGGCAGGATGCGGAGTTCCGCAATTTCCGCGTTGTCGAGGACGGCGTTCTCTATCGCAGCGGCCAGCTGCCTTTGCCTCGTTTGCAGCAGGTCGTTCAGCAGTACGGCATCCGCACCGTGGTAAGCCTGCGCGATGGCAGCCAGGCCATCGATGAACAGGAAGAAGCCTGGGTGAATGCCGTGACGAAGAAGTTTGTCCGCATTCCCTACCGCCAATGGTCGGCGGATGAAACGGGCAAGGTGCCCGCAGACGAGAGCGTCAAGGAATTTCGGGCCGTCATGGACGATCCCGCCAATTATCCCGTGCTGGTTCATTGCTTTGCCGGTATTCATCGCACTGGCACCATGTGCGCCGTTTTTCGCATGGATTATCAAGGCTGGACCAACGCCCAGGCCATCGGCGAGATGCGGGCGATGGGCTACACCATCCTCGATGAGCACGAGGACATCCGCAGCTACCTCACCAATTATCGTGCGCCGCGTGCCATGAAAAGCGTCCCGGCCCTCGGTGCGGGATTTAAGAAAAATCACCTCCCTTGACGCTTCGCGTCTTTCCCCGATAGTATCCTTAAGTTTTTTTGCGCGGACTTGCCAACCCCGCTTCGATTAGCGCTCCCATGACGCCATGCGAGCGCTAATCGAAGTGGGGCAACCATGGATACCATCAGGAATGCCGAAGCGAACCGACCTCAAGAAAATCCTCCTCATCGGCTCGGGACCTATCATCATCGGGCAGGCGTGCGAATTTGATTATTCCGGCACGCAAGCCTGCAAGGCCCTCCGTGAAGAGGGCTACACCGTTGTTCTCGTCAATTC
>SXGT01892072.1_pt1 | contig 56753 bp, 52 predicted proteins | sample 3176221 | NCBI WGS metagenome assembly SXGT01 (sample SAMN11356862, study PRJNA531348) | freshwater metagenome | isolation source: freshwater sample F1-120 | place: China: Fuxian Lake, Yuxi | collected 2017-12-25 | reverse complement strand
GGTCTCGCAACCACCGAGCGTCCGGCATGCGCCGAGCAGCTCACCCCCCGCGGCAGCATGGATGGCCCCGGCCACGCCGCCGCCGCCGAGCAAGCTGGGTTGGGCGGCGTTGACGATGGCGTCGACGTCGAGCTTGGTGATGTCGCCTTGAACGATTCGCACACGGTCGTGCATTGGACGCCTCCTTTGTCGCTTGCGGCTAAGCGCTAGCTTCCGCGTGCTACGCCGCAAGCGGCCTAAGCGGATTTCACAAGGGGCTCATACATCCCGGGCCGACGATCGCGCAGCCGGTGGAGTTCGTACTTGCCGGGGATGTTCACGAGATGCTTGTTGCGCGCCTTGTCCGGATCGATGTCCGCATACAGGATCGTCGCTTGATCGTCCTCGCTGACGGCCAGGAACTCGCCGCTACAGCCCAGGATGCGGCTCATGCCGATGAACTTGAAGCCTCTCTCGATGCCGACACGATTGCACGCGGCATAGTAGACGTGATTCTCCAGGGCGCGAGCCGGGATCAGTGTCTTGGCGGTGCTGATGGCGCCGGTGGGCCAGTTCGTCGGCAGTACGATCAGGTCGGCGCCAAGGAGCATCAGACAACGTGCCGATTCGGGGAAGCTGCCGTCGTAGCAGATATTCATGCCGATGCGCAGGCCCCCCAGGTCGTGTACCGCGAACGGTTGCTTGCCCGGCGTCGTGAAGCGATCAACGCCGAGGTAGGGGAGATGGATCTTGCGATAGTTGGCGGCGATACCGTTGGGGCCGATCAATGTCGCGGCGTTGTAGAGATGTTCGCCCGCGCGCTCCAGGAGACCGACGATCGCCCAGACGCCGAGCGCGGCACAATCATCCGCGAGCGCTTGCGTGCTCGGGCCGGGGATCGGCTCGGCGTATGGTGTCGCTTCGTCCTTGCTTTCGTAGCAGTATCCGGGGATGGCGCATTCCGGGAAGACGACAAGTTGCACCCCGTTGCCGACGGCTTCACGCAGTCGGGCTCGGATCGTTTCGAGATTGCGTGCTTTGTCGGCGAACGCGCAGTCCATCTGCACGGCGGCGATTTTCCAGCGTGGCATTGGCGGAGCCTCCGGGGTATGATTCTGTTGTATTCGATCTTCGCCGACCAGTGGAACAACGTCCCCCCTCGCCCCCTGTACTCAGGGGGAGAGGGGGGAATTCAACAGGGAACACGGATGTCGCTGCGTCTACTACACGAACGCCAGTTTCACGATCATCAGGCGGCAGCGCGTGCCCGTGATCTTCGAGCGAGCGATTACGCCTTCACGGACGACAGCTATCTCGGACACGAATCGTGGATCGCCGCCGCCTTCGCCGCGCTCGGCGACGTGCGCGGCCAGCGCGTCCTCGACCTGGGCTGCGGGCACGGTATGGCATCGGTCGTGCTCGCGCGGCGCGGCGGCCTCGTGACGGCGTGCGATCTTTCCCTCGGCTACGTTCGCGAGGCGGACACACGTGCCGAGGCCAACGGCGTCACGCCGCGCTTCGTCGTCTGCGACGGCAATCGCTTGCCCTTCGCGGATCGATCGTTCGAGCGCATCTGGGGCAATGCGATCCTGCACCATCTCGACTTGAACGTCGCCGCCGCCGAGCTGCGGCGCGTGCTGATCCCCGGTGGCATCGGCGTCTTCTGCGAGCCGTGGGCGGGCAATCGCTGGCTGTCTCTGGCGCGCTCCGTCCTCCCCTACCCCGGCAAACACCGCACGGCCGATGAATCCCCACTCGCGCACCGCGATCTCCATCGGCTACGCGCCGTCTTCCCGTCGCTGACCGTCCGCGGTCATCAACTTCTATCCATGCTCGGCCGAGTGGTCAGGCATCATCGCCTGGTCACGAGTTTGGCCTGGTGCGATGAGATGCTGCTGCGCCGTTTGCCGCGCTGGCAGCGCTATTGCCGATATGTCGTTGTCGTCGTTCGCAAGGATGGCGCATAAATTTACCTCCAAGCCGCTTGCGGGTTGGGCGACGGGCAGTTGGAAAGAAACCCGTAGCCGATGCGACGCGGAGCGTCGCACCACATTGTGGCACGACGCTCCGCGTCGTGAACGGGTACCCCTGCGAGCGTTACGCCGCAAGCGGCCTGGAGGATCCCCGCATGAAATATGTAATAGTCATCCCCGACGGTTGTGCCGACGAAGCGCAGAAAACGCTCGGCGGCAAGACGCCCTTGCAAGCGGCGCAGAAGCCGAACATGGACCGCATCGCCCAGACCGGTCTGGTCGGCCGTACCGACAACGTGCCGCCGGGGTTGACGCCGGCGAGCGATGTCGCGACGCTGAGCCTGTTCGGCTACGATCCGCTCGTCGTTTACACGGGCCGCGCGCCTCTGGAAACCGCCGCCATGGGGCTGTCGCTCGGCGCCGGCGACTGGGCGATTCGCTGCAATCTCGTGCATGTCGAAAACGAAGAAATGCGCGACTTCACCGCCGGGCACATCACGCCCGAAGACGGCAAGGCGCTGATCGCCGCCATCCAGGAGAAGCTGGGGGGCGCCGTCAACTTTCAGGGATTGAAAGGCACGCTCGAATTTCACGCCGGCGTCAGCTATCGCAACATCTTGATCTTTCGCGGGGCCGATGCGCCGTTCTCCAAGGACACCAAGGCGCAGCCGCCGCACGACATTCCCGATCAACTCATCAAGGGCTATCTTCCCAAAGGCCCCGGCTCTGATCTCCTGTGCGATCTGATGCACAAGAGCCGCGCCGTGTTGCGCGAGCATCCGGTCAACCAAGCGCGCCGCAAGGCGAAGACGCGCGACGCCACGCAAATCTGGCTGTGGGGGCAGGGGAAAGCGCCGGCCTTGACGCCGTTCGCCGACCTGCACGGCAAAAAGGGGGCGATCATCAGCGCCGTCGATCTCGTGCGCGGCGTCGGCATCTTGCTCGGCTGGACGCGCATCGACGTGCCGGGGACCACCGGGTATCTCGACACCGATTATGCCGCCAAGGGACGCTACGCCATCGAAGCGCTCAAGACGCACGATCTGGTGTGCGTTCACGTCGAGGCGCCGGACGAGGCGTCGCACGAAGGCAAGACGGACGAGAAAGTGCGCGCGCTGGAGCGGATCGACGAGCACGTCGTCGGTCCGCTTTTGCAAGCGCTGCCCAGCCACGGCGACTGGCGCATCCTCGTCTCGCCCGATCATCGCACGCCGCTGCGCACGCGGGCGCACGCTTACGGCATGGTCCCGTTCGCGGTGTGCGGCTCCGGCATTTCGCCGAAGGGCCAGGCGTCGTACGATGAAATCGTGGCGGAGAAATCCAGCGCCGTATTCGCCAAGGGGCATGAGCTGATGAAGTGGTTCCTGGGATGATCGTTGTCACAATCGGAAGCCTCGCTGTTCCCGGAAAGGAACACGCCATGCAACGACTCGGCTTCATCATCTTCATATGCCTGCTCGTTGCACCGACGGTCGCACTGGCGCAGGACAAGCTGCCCGAAGGCGCCATCGCGAGGCTCGGCGTGCATCGCATGCGCGTCGATCGACCGATCCTCGACTCCGCGTTCGCGCCGGATGGCCGCACGTTTGTCGTCGTCTGCGACGAGAAAGACGGTCGCCCTAACGTGATCCTGTTCGATGTCGCCAGCGGGCTCGAACGCAAACGGCTCGACATCTTCGGCGCTCGTCATATCGCGATGGCCCGGCACAAGCCACTGATGGCCGTCGATGCCAATCAACACCTGGAGGTCTGGGATCTCAGCACGGAAAAACGGCTGAAGCAATGGGACGCGCCGATTTGGAAGGGCAAGGCGAGTGCGCTCGCAATCTCGCGTGACGGCGGCCACGTCGTTGCGGCCGGCGAAGCAAACGGCAAATCGACGCTGCATCGCTGGAATGCGGCGACCGGCGCGGAACTCTGGAACGTGTCGATCCCCGGCCGACGCGTTGACACGTTGAGTGTCTCCGACGATGGCCGCAAGATCCTGACCGCGATCGCGTTCGAGTACAACTACGGCGAGCTCGATTCCGTCAAGGAGCCGCTATTCTGGCTGGCCCAGTTCGGCGGCGTCAAGGGCCTCTTCGTCTACAACGCCTGGATGCTCGGCTACGAATATCAGAAGCCGGTGCCATCCATCGCGATCTGGGACGCCAAGACGGGGAAAAAACTAAGCGAGATGCTCAACGAGGCGGACTCCTGCGTCTTTTCGCCGGACGGCACGATGGCGGCGCGCCAGACCCGGCAAGGCGGCGAACTCTGGCGGTTGGAACCGGAACCCAAAATGATCGCCGAACTGGCCAGGCACGAGTGGTGTGAATTCACGCCCGACGGCAAGCAGTTCGTTCTCGGTGGCGGCGATCTTGTCCAGCGCGGCGATATTTTCCAGCGCCAGCAGGGAATACGCTGGCCCATTACGCTCTGGGACATCGCCAAGCGGCAGTCCGTGCGGCGATTCGAGACGGAGGAAATGGCGCGCGGGCTGCGCGTCTCGCCCGACGGCAAGCTGCTTGCCGTCCTGCATCAAGATTTTGATCTCGACCGGTATTGGTTCGTCGAATTCTCTGATCTGACCACGGGCAAGGCGAAACGCTTCCCGGCTGGTCATCCCGGCATCGTCGAGGGGCTGGCGTTCTCCCCCGACGGCAAACGCCTGGCGACGTTCAGCCGCGACACCCTCTTGCTCCATGACGTAAAGACCGGCGCGGAACTGCGCCGTTGGATCGGACACGACAAATCGATCAAGCGGATCGCCTTCTCGCCCGACGGCAAGGTGCTCGTGTCCGCCGCCGCTGATGCGAGCATCGCCCTCTGGGATGCGTCCACCGGCGTCGAACGCGCGCGCATGACGGCCAAGAATCACGCAGCGACGCTGGCCTTCACGCCGGACGGCAAGACGCTGCTCACCGCCGCGCAGGACAAGGAGGCGTGGCTGGAGCAATGGGACGTCGCCACCGGCAAGGCCGGGACCGCGCGCCTGTTGCCTCATGACGCACACACGAGCGTTCCCGCCTTAGCGCCGACGGCGGATTGGCTTGCCTATTTCGATAGCGTCAGCTTCGGCGGCCTCACACCCGAGCTGCGCGTTTGGCCGACTCGGATTGGCCATCCAGCTCTTGCACCTCCCAAGGAAGGCGACCGGGGCGCGAGAAGAGTGCGCTCGATTGGTCTCACGCGCCATGCGGTTGACGAAGAAAGAACCTCCCTCGGAACCAGAGCCTATGGATTCGCCTTCTCCGCCGACGGAAAGCTGCTGGCGACCTCGGACAGTGCGTGGGCCTTTCTGTCCGATCCTGTGGTGCGCGTCTGGGAAACCGCCACGCAGCGCGAGCTCCTGCGCTTTCACACGCTTCCCATCGAAACCGACTTGCTCGCCCTTTCGCCTGACGGACGCACCCTCGCGCACGGCAGCGGCGAACGGCGCCCCCTGCGCGAGCGCAACGTCGATGAGGTGGTGTTCTTGCACGATCTCTCCGCAGTCGAAGGCGGCGTCGGTATCAGAAAGCGAGCCCTGCGCGGGCATCTTGGCAGCATCACCTGCCTGGCCTTCGCGCAAGACAGCAAGCTCGTCGCGACCGGCGGCAGCGACGGCATCGTCTACGTTTTTCGCGTCGATCAGATCGTCCAGCCGAATCCCGTGCCGGAATGGAAGAAAGACCTCGCCGAGCTGTGGCCAATCCTCGCCGACGCGAATCCCGCCAAGGCGCATCGCGCGCTCGCCCAGCTTGAACTCCGGCCAAAGGAATCGCTGGTCTTACTGCGTGCGCATCTGAAGCCGGCGGTGAAGCTGGACGCGAAAGTTCTCGCCCAGCATGTGCGCGATCTGGCGAACGCCAACTTCGCCGTGCGGCAGCAAGCAAGTGTGGTCCTCGAAGACGCCGGCGAACAGGCGGTTCCCTTGTTGCAACAAGCATTGAAAAAGCCGTCCAGTCTCGAAGTGAAGCGGCGCATGGAAACGCTGCTGGATCAAATCGATCGTCCCTTGGAAAGCCCGAGCCAGATTCGCGCCTATCGAGCGCTCATGCTCCTGGAACGCCTCGGCACGCCCGATGCGCGGATGCTGCTCGAGGAGCTTGCTCAGGGGCAGCCGACGGCGTGGCTCAGTGTCGAAGCGCGGCACTCGCTCGAACGGCTGCGGCATCGACCGTAGCTGCGTGCTCGTTGCCGCATGCAACGTCACGATTGGACTCGTGACGCACGGGAATTCGCAATGGCTTGGGGCGAAATCGGCGATATGGCCGCGATGGGCTTGCCGTTTCTTGGGCAACGTGGTGGCAGGTCCGCCGGCGTTGCTCGATGGGAACAAGAAGAACACGTTGGCCACAAAGGGCCCGTCGTTGAAGCGTTGAATTGGAAGATCGTTGCCAATCTCGACGGGCAGGGATGAGCATCCGTCCGATTGCGGTTTGGCATTCGGGATCGAGCAGTTGAGCGCTCAGCAGCAAGCGGCTGGTCGACGCCGGCACGTCTACTTCTCCATCTGCTTCTTCAATTGCTCGACGAGCCGGCAGAAATCCTCCGCCTGCTCCATGCTGATGCCCTGCATTTCCGGCTGGGCGACGGCCGCGAGCGGTTCCATAGTGGTCATGGGCAGTGGCGCTGTCGTGATGGGCGGCGGCAACTTTTGAAACTGGGGCAGCGCCTGGGGCATCGGCAACGCGCGCGCGTCCGGCACCAGACGAGGAGCGACCGTTCTAGACGTTGTTTTCTGCGTCTCCACCGGTGTGGTGAGACGCAGGACCGGGATAGGGAGGTACAGATAATCGACCGATAACCCAGACCGCCCCGGCGCCAGGCCAGAGGGTGGTCCCACGTCGAGCGTCGGCTCGGATTGCTTGTACTCGGGCAGATGGGTTGCGTCCTTCTTGCTCGGATCCTTCGTCAACTCAACCTCCGTGCCATGCTGTTTGCGCACGCGCGCCGGCCGGCGTTCCTCGCCGTCCTTTGCGCAACTGCCGCATTTGGGAAAGCAGGATGAACAATCGAAAAGACACGCACGATGGTGGCAGCCCGCGGCAATCACCAGCAGTATTGGCAACACCACACGCATTGGAGGCTCCTTCCCACGCCCACGTCCGTCAACGCAATCGCGATAATCCCAATGGACGCTATCCGTGGTATCGTCAGAATAATCGGCAAGCTTGATACCGATTCACGTGGAAAAAGAAAGGGCGACTTTCGACAGGATTTGCGGATCTTACCAGAAAATGAACCACGGGGGGAACACGGGGGACACGGGAAAAGGCCGGAGAAATCCTGGGTTCAAGATTGCCGGAAACCATGGGCTTATCTGGGCATCCCAGTTCGCGCGCGTTCTTCTCGTGTCACTCTTTGCATTCCCCATGCTTCCCGTGGTTTAATTTCTGCTCATCCTCTCTGGCTTGTTCACCCGAATTTGTCAGCGCAAACGCTCAAGATCCTCGAAGAACGCCGGATAGGTCTTGGCAACGCAGGCAGGCTGATCGATGGTCATGCCCGAAATCTTCAGACCGACCAGGGCGAGACTCATGGCCATGCGGTGATCGTTGTACGTGTGGATGAGCGCGCCGCGCAATGGCGCGGGGTGAATCGTCAAGCCGTCGACGCGCTCGTCCACGGCAGCGCCGATGCGGCGCAGCTCGGTCGCCAGCGCGGCCAGACGATCGGTCTCCTTGTGGCGAATATGGGCGACGTTGCGAATCGTGGTCGGCGCGTTCGCGAAGCAGGCGACGGCGGCCAGCGTCATCACCGTGTCGCTAATGGCGTTCATGTCCACGTCCATGCCGGCCAGCGCGCCGCCTACTACCGTGATGCGATCGTCGTTGCGCTCAACGCGGCAACCCATGCGCGCCAGCACGTCAATGAAACCGACGTCGCCCTGAAGCGACTCGCGCGGCAAGCCAAGGACGGTGACGTCGCCGCCCGTGATCGCTGCGGCGCCGAAGAAGTAGCTGGCGGCAGACGCATCGGGCTCGATCGCGTAAGCGTTGCGGCTGGTGAGTTGACGGCCGGGGATGCGGTAGGTTCGATGTGCTTCGTTCTCGACGGTTAAGCCGAACTGGCGCAGCATGGCGAGCGTCATGTCAACATAGGGGACCGAGACGAGCGGGCCGTCCATTTCGATGCACGTCTCGGCGTCGGCAAACGGGGCCGCCATCAGGAGGCCGCTCAAGAATTGGCTGCTGACGTCTCCCTTGATTTTGACGCGCCCGCCGGGCAAGCCGTTCGCCTCGACGATGACGGGAGGGCAGCCGTTGTGCTTCTCGCTGGACGCTTGGACGCCGAGCTGATTCAGTGCGTCGAGTAGGTCCTGGATGGGCCGTTCGCGCATGCGCGGCACGCCGTCGAGTCGATAGCGCCCGCGGCCCAGCGCCAGCATCGCCGTCAGGAAGCGCAGCGTCGTGCCGGAGTTGCCGACGAACAGGTCGGCGTTGTCGGCAGGAATAACACGGTCGGCGCTGTTTGGACAAACGCGAATCGACCCTTCGGACTCACGGCGTTCGATCCGAAAGCCGAGCTTTTCCAGGCACTGACGCATGACCTGGGTGTCTTCGCTGTCGAGCCAATTGTGGAGCGTACATGCTTTGGCAGCGCCGAGCGCCGCGAGGACCATGGCGCGATTGGTGATGCTCTTGGAGCCCGGCACGCGCACGGTTGCGTGCGGCGGTTTGGTCAGCGGCTTGATCTCAAGTTGTGCGGGGTAACTCCGCGGCGTTTCAGGCATAGGTGACTCGAACTAAAAACAGCCCCTGCGCCGGCGCCGTCGGCCCCGCCTCGGTACGGTCTGTCGCGCTCAAAATCTCCGCAACCTTCGACTCCGGCCAAAAGCCGCGGCCGACGTTCATGAGCGTGCCGGCGATGGCGCGCACCATATTGTACAGGAATCCGTCGGCCTCCACGTCGATCCAGAGGTAGGCTCCGGCGCGGTTGACGGCCAAATAGGTGATGGTTCGCACGCTCGAGGCACGGTTGGGCCAATCGGTCTCGAAGCTGTGGAAGTCATGCGTGCCGCGCAACGGTGCCGCGGCGCGCGCCATCGCCGCCGCGTCAAGTGGTAGCCGCGAATGGCACGCATAGCGGCGCATGAACGGGCTGTGCACCAGGCCGTCGTGGATCACGTAGCGATAACGCTTGCGCAACGCGTCGCGATTGGCATGAAACGATGGCGGCGCCTCCTCGACGCTGAGAGCAACGAGGTCGTCCGGCAAATGGGCATTGATCGCGCCCAGGAGCCTCGCGTCGGGAATCGTCAGCGTGCTATGGAAGTTAGCGACCTGTCCGAGCGCGTGTACACCGGCGTCGGTACGGCCGCTGGCGTTGACACGGACCTTCGTCTCGCCGGTTAGTTTCGCCAGGGCCGACTCCAGCGTTTCCTGCACGGTCCGATAGCCCGGCTGCGTCTGCCAGCCCTGGAAGTCGCTGCCGTCGTAGCTGAGCACGAGCTTGAAGTTCCTCATGTTCCTTAGTGTAGTCAGCGACGATCCAGGCGCGGGTCGTGGTACTGTTTGCGACGATTTTTGTGGACCGGTCACTCCGTGACCGGACTACAAACGGTACCGCTACTCCGACGCGCGTCGATTTCATGCAGCCTATCAAGATCCGCGCCGAGGACGGCCGGGTGTAGTTCAATCCTCACGCGGAAAGGCCGCGGGCATGAGCCGCATGCTCGCGCTGAAACTCGTCTCGGCAAGATAATTGTCGTAGTGATGGCGAAAGCGGTGGATCGCGAGGATGGCCTGAAACGCATCTGCGGCTTCCGGACCGATGCGGCCGAGGGCGCGAATCAGCATGAAGGGCTCGTTGTTCTTGGCATCGTCATCGAGAAGATTGACAACCCGCAAGGCGCCGACGAGCGCCGAGACGACGCGGATGTCCTTTCGCGCGCGCCATAACCCCTCCGCGGCCGTGATGCGGACGCGGTAATTTCGATCACCCATGCCGGCTTCGAGTTGTTTGACGCCGGACTTATCCTCGGCGATCAATAGCAGCGCCAGGGCGGCATGCACCTGGACCAGCTTATTGGGATGGGTGAGCAGGCGTTTCAGCACGGGCAGAGCGGGCTTCGCGTCTACGCCGATGCGGCCAAGTGTTTCGCATGCGGCGGACACGCAGCCGGGGGCCGCATTTGCTTCCAGCGCCGCAGTCAAGGCCGGGACTGCATCCTTGGCGCCGGGTCCGATGCGGCCGAGTTCTTCGGCGGCGGCCATGCGAATGAGATTGAACGGATCCCACAGCAACTTCGCCAGGGCGGGAGCCGCCGACTCGCCGTGCCGGCCGAACTCGCTGCCAATGTCGCGCGTGACGGTCTCGCGGACTTCCCAGCGCGTCGAGCGCAACAGCGCAATCAGCGGCGGCAGCGATTCGGGGGGCTGGCGCCGGGTCCGCCACAAGGCCACGGCGGCGGCGGCGCGGACGGATTCATCCGAGTCGGTCAGCAGCTCTTTCATGACCGGGACGACCGGTTTCGCATGGTCCCAGACCTTCTGCAACTCGCGAACCGCGTACATCCGATTGCTGACATCCAGATTGGTCTGCAAGAGTTTTCCCAAAGCGCTTATGGCGTCTGCGTCGGGTTGGATTCGGCAGCGCGCTGTCACGGCCGTCACGCGCAAGAGTTCATCCTTCGCGCCGGCTGCTTTTATCAGGGCGGGCAACGCGGCCTTGGCATCCGCGCCGATGCGCCCCAGCGCATGGGCTGCACGCGCGCCGAGGTCCGGATCCGCGTGGCCAAGTTGATCCATGAGCATCGGCACGGCCGCTTTCGCCGGGGGACCGATTTTGGCGAGCGTCCAGATCGCCTGCCCCGCCGTCTCTTTCCTCTTGGCGAGTCGGATCAAGTCGTCGATCGCGGCGGGATCTTCCTTGATCTGCCATACTGCCGTCGCGGCCAGTACCGCGCTCGTGTCGCGCGTCGAGTTCATCTCATCGCGCAGGGCCGAAAGCGCATCCTTGTCCTCTGCGATCGTCCACATGGCGAGGGCGGCGGCGGTGCGGGATTCGGGGTTATCGAGCATCACTTTCTTGAGAGCAGGAAGAGCGGGCTTGGCTGCGGGGCCAATCGATGCCAGCGTGTCGATCAGGTGACGCTGTCCAAATGGGGGCGCTTTCACGAGGAGTTCGCCGACGGTTTTTGCCGCCGATGCCGCCTCGGGTCCGAGCAGGGCGAGCGTTTCCGCCGCATACTCGGCAAAGTCACCTTTGGGTGTGGAGATCTCCTTGATGAGGACACGTATGATCGGTTCCGGCTCGCCATCAAGCGAGATCAGCGCTCTGGCAGCCGCGATCCGCACCCGCCCCTCGGGGTCCTCCAGCATTTCGACCAGGCGCGAGCGGGCCGTATAAGCGTCCAGATCGGCGAGCGTACCACACGCCAGCCTGCGTATGATCTCGTTCCGGTCCTTGAGAGCATGCAGGAGACTGGGTATCGCGGCCTGGGCATCCAGGCCGTCCTGGCGCAGGAGCAGAACGCTGGCGGCGCGGGTGCGCGGCTCCTCATCCCAGACGCCCTGGATCAACGCAGGCACGGCACTTCGGCCAAGGTACTTGAAAAGATCGCTGGCCTGCGCATTGTGACGCATTTCTTCATCGAACGTGAGATCGCGCAGCGTGGGGATCGCGCCGCCGAGGTCGCGCTGGATGCGTGCCAGGGCGTCGTTGGCCTTCTGGCGTTCGTTGTGCTTGTCCGACTTGAGCTCTTTCAGCCACGCCTCCAGCGTTTTGCCATCGAGCAAAGGCGCTGCGGCCGGGGCATTTTCGGGGATCCGTTCGAAGCGGATCGACTTTACGAAAGCGTCAAAGGCCGGCTTCTGTTCTGCGATTGCGTCCGCCGGGCCGCTCAGACGAAAGTACCACATTGCCCCTGCGCGGCGCGTGAATGCAACCACGATGCGCTGCGCCGAACGGCCCGAACCCGTGAGATCCACGAGGTTCATGTCGAGTCCATCGATCTTCAGCGGCCGCACCAGTTTCATGGCCTCCGCGTCCGGTACTGCCGGGAGGTCAAGCTGGGCGCGCCAGCGATTGACATTGGCTGGCACACTGGCTGGATTGTCACCCAGTTGCATGACCGTCACTCCGGGAGTCTGCTCGTTTACGACGACGAAACGAACTGTGACCAAGGGACCCGGCTCGACGGAACGCCAGCCCTTGGGCGCGTCGAAGACTGGCTTCTCGCGCTGCTGGGCAGTTGCCTGACCGGCGATCCAAAACATCAAAGTGGCAGCGATGAGGATTCGTGATTGCACAAGCATGGTCATCTCCAGCGCAAGAGGCGCTTCCACGTCGCGCATTGTCGATAGGCCCCACCGTAGACGTCACGCTCCGCGTGACGGTTCCTCACGCGGAGCGTGAGGTCTACGATGAGCGGTTGCGCAAGAGTTAGTCGAATCGATCCGCCGTCCCCCAGAGCCCGAGCGCTGGATTGGAAATGTAATACACCTCTTCGCCATCCGCAAGCCGATTCCAACCGTCGCGCAGCCGCTTCGGATCGTAGCGCTGCACCAGCGTTGTCAAATCGCCGTAGCGGAAACCTACACCTTCAATTTCTTCGCGCGTCAGCTGGCCGGGGCAGTAGGTGATCGTGAAGCGGCCTTCGGAGGAGCCGTGGATCAGATGCGCCGATGCCGACAAGTTCGCCGCCAGCTCTGGATGGGCGCGCACGGCGTCGAGCGTCGTCGGCGTGCCGCGATAGCCGAAGCGGCGGATGAGACGGTCGATCGTCGGATCTTCGCCGAAGGTGCGCACGCCGGGCGCGAGCACGATCAACTCACCGGCGTTCGCGATGGCCATGCGCGTGCGGTAGACAGCCTTGTTGCCCAGCCAGGTCGATTTGAATTCGAGCGGATCAAGCCAGACGACGACTTTCTTCGGCGCGCGTTCAAGCCGATCGAGATTGACCTGCCGGCACAACGCCGCGCCGCGCTCGAAGCAGGCGCGATCGTCGCCAGCGTAAAGGCCGCGCGTCACGAGTTTGCCGTCAGCGTCGCGAGCCCGCACGGTCAACAGATAGACGATCGGCAGGTGTTTCGCGAGGTGCGTGCTGGCGTAATCGAGCACGGCGCGCACCGGCGTGTCCGCACGCCCCATGATGCGTTCGATGCCGTAGACGGCGCCGAGCCAGTGCGACTTGTTGATGAGATCGCTGCCGCCGACGCCGACGAATACGTTCTTCGCGTGATTGGCGATGCCAATGACCTCGTGCGGCACGAGCTGTCCGACCGAGATGATCGCGTCCCATTTCTGTTCGATGAGTAGACGATCGATTTCGACCTTGATCGAGAAATCGAGCTTCCCTTCCGAAACGCGCTGGACCAAGGGCGCAGGAACTTCGCCGAGAGGGACAACGCCGTTGCGCCAGTCGTGCGCGTGAAAGACGGAGTGAGGCAGGCCAGGGAACATGTGCGTCAATTCGTCGGCCGTCATCGGCAGATGCGTGCCGACGGCGGGAAGGATGGCGACCTCGGCGTAGCGATGAAGATGCTCGAAGAGTTCGCAGGTGAGAAAGCCAGCCCAGGAATGCAGCCGGGTCATGTCGGGCGGCAGGATCAAGACGCGCTGGAGCGGCCCACGCTTGGCGAGCTGGACGAGCAGCGTCTGCACGTGTTGGCGGGCGCGGGCCTCGTCGATGACGGTCTGTGGCGAGCCTTCGTGGAGGTGTTCCATGTTTCGTCGGCCTCATGAAATCTTGGCGGGCTTAATCGGCGTGGCGGCGGTCGCCATCGATTCTTCGTGCATGTCGTCTTACCATCATTCAGCCGTAGGAACGCGAGCACGCAAATGTTCCACGCACTCCAAATACAAGTTACGGCAATACCCCTGAGAGTGCGATGCCAGCAGTACCGTGAAAGCGCGATTAATCTGCTGCGTCGCGTAACGCCGGCCACGCGCCTTGGCGATTTCACCGAGGGCTCGCGTACGCAGCGTGCCCCGTCCGCAGTAGGTGATCGAGGGCATCAGCGGATCCCCAATCTCTTGGCGGCCTCCGCGTCGATCTTCTTGAGCGCCACGCCGACGAGCTGGCGGAAGATGGCATCCTCTTCGGCGCGATAGACGGCGACCAGTGTCGTCACCGAGTCCTTGGCGGCGGAACCCATTTCGCCGATCAGGTGAATGGCCTGCCGGTCGTATTTCTCGGAAGCGAGCAGCTTTTCGAGGATCGTCAGCGTCTCCTTGGTTTCGCCCGTGATTTGCCAATGAGCGTACGCCGCCCAGACCTGGACTTCCTCGTCCTTGTCGACGAGCGCCTTCTTGAGCCCCGGCGCGGCTTTCTTGGCGGGGGGGCCGATTTCACCCAGCGTGATGATGGCGCGGATGCGCAGCTCCTTGTCGTCGAGAAGCTTCATGACCGGCTCGACGGCATCCGTGGCGCCGGCTTTCATCTGGCCGAGCGTCTGACAAGCGGACTCGCGCACACTGGTCGACGCATCGCTCAAGGCCTTGACGAGCACGCCGACGTGTGTCGCTGCGCCGGTAACCTGATAGGTCGCATGGGCGGCGGCGATGCGCACGGATGCTTCCTTGTCGCCGAGGATCGCTTCGAGCTGGGGCAGCGCGCTTTTTGCTTTGGGTCCGATCTTGCCGAGCGCGCGGGCGGCCATGGCGCGCGTCGAGGGATCGTCGAAGCCGAGCGCTTTGCCAAGCTCGTCGAGGGCGGGCAGCGCGCCGGCGCCGAGGCTGCCCAGCGCATAGGCGGCGACGCGGCGGCGTTCGGGCGAGTTCGTCGCCAGCGCCTTGCCCAGCGTCGGCGCCACGCCGTCGCCAAGGTTCCCCAGCGCCGAGCCGACGAACGGTTCAAGCAAGAAAAATTCCTTATCCTGGGAAAGGTCGAGCAAATCGCCGGCAGCGTCCTTGGCGACGGGGCCGAGGTCTCCCAGAGCGACGATTGCGGCGAGCTTGACATCCGGCTCTTTGTCCTTGAGCGCCGCCACCAGCAGAGGCAACGCGTTTTTCGCCTTCGCGCCCATGAGCGCGATCACCGGCGGCGCCGCGGCGCGGACGCCCGCATCCTTGCTCTTCAGCGCATCGATGAGCGTCGGCATAAGCACCGACGCGACAGGCTGCTCGATCTTCCACAGCGCCTCGGCCACCTTGACGCGCACATGCGCGTTCGGATCCTTGAGAGCCGCGTGCAGCTCCGGGAGGGCGAACTTCGCCGTGGCGCCGAGCTGTCCGAGCGTCGCCGCCGCCTTGTAGCGCACCCGGGCGTCGGGATGTTGCAGCGCCTTGAGACCGTCCGGCAGCGTCGGGCCGTCCTTTTTCTTCTTCGGCTCGTCCTTCTGAGCGTGGACCGACGGCGTAAGCGCGAACAAGGTCAACAGGAGGATCGCGAAATGTTTCATGGTGGGATGCTCGTCAGATACCCCGCAGGCTCCTTCGTCGCCCAGGGGGTTGAGTGAGAGTGGCTTTTGGGGATTACCATATGACGAACCAGCGCGAAACGCATCACCAAGTGCCGCTGGCGGCTTTGCGTTCGGAGTGAACATGCGAGCGCTATGCCGCGGGCGGCAATTCTCGCTGGATAAGATTTAATTCGCGCCCGTCGCGCGATAGCATCCCTGTGCATGAACATCGCCGAACAACAACGCCTGGCGAAGATCACCAACGACATCGACGGCGGGTGGCGCTGGGGCCCGTATCTGTCCGATCACTCCTGGGCCGCCGCAACGAGTCGCTCCCCAACGGCGCCGTCTTGAAGCAAGCGGACGCCAGGTAACCCGCAACCTTGACGAAGCACGTGGAGAGTAGTCATCTGTGCTTCATTCCGATCAGCGTCACGGAAGGACCTGAACAGGTGAGGTAGGTTCATTCCACGGCGACGTCGCCGCATCCGATATAATGAAGGTGCCCATCAACCACCGAGAGGACCTATCGTGCATACCACCAAACGCACCCTTGATGAACTCGCTGGTCTCGGGGAAGACATTTTTATCCGGCAAGTGCGCCCGGCGCTTCGGCCCGAGGATGACGGCAAATTCGTCGCCATCGATGTTGAGACTGGCGCCTACGAAATCGACGAGGACGACTATACGGCCGTCGCGCGCTTGCGGGCACGGAAACCGGCGGCCGATATGTGGCTGATGCGGGCGGGCTATCCGGCGACTTGTCGGATTGGAGTGGTCCGATGATCCAGGGGGTCGTGAACCTTCGCAACGAGGCCATTGTCCGCCTGCGTGTGCGCGGACCTGGCGGGGTCGAGGCGGACGTGGATTTCATCGTCGATTCCGGTTTCACTTCGTCCCTAACACTGCCTACGGCCATGGTGATCGCACTGGGCCTCGTTCGATAGTCAGGTGGTATCGCGGTGCTTGCGGACGGGTCGGTGCGCACTTACGACATCTTTGCCGCGGAGGTAGCTTGGGGCAGCACTTGGCGGGCCGTGCTGGTGTCAGCCGTTGGAAACGAGTCGCTGTTGGGCATGCGCCTGCTGGCGGGCCACAAGCTGCTGGTCGAGGTCGTGCGGGGCGGTTTGGTGGAAATTCTTCCACTCCCCTGAGGTGCCGCCGAAGGTCGCCGCGCGCCAAACTTTCTGCCCGCCTCGCTCGTCCTATTATTGTCTACCCCATTCATCCAAGGAGCGAGCGATGTTCTCCTACCGCAATCTGATCCTCGGCCTGACCCTTGGCCTCCTGAGCATGACCTTGGCGAACGGCCAGGAACCCGTCAAAAAAGACGAACGGCCGCGCGTCGAGGTCGTCTTCGTCCTGGACACGACCGGCAGCATGACGGGGCTCATCAACGCCGCCAAGCAGAAAATCTGGTCGATCTCCAACCAGATTTCCAGCGGCACGCCGTCGCCGTTGGTCAAGATCGGCCTGGTCGCCTATCGCGATCGCAAGGATGCCTATGTCACCAAGGTCATCGATCTCAACGATGATCTCGACGCCATCCACGGCCATCTCATGGGCTTCCATGCGGCGGGCGGCGGCGATTTTCCCGAGAGCGTCAATCAGGCGTTGCATGAAGCCGTCACCAAGATCTCCTGGAGCAAAGACAAGAAGACGCTCAAGATGATCTTCCTCGTCGGCGACGCGCCGCCGCATATGGATTATCCCGATGACGTGAAGTATCCCGATACCTGCAAGCTCGCAGTCAAGAACGACATCATCATCAACGCCGTGCAGTGCGGCGACAACGCGGATACGAAGAAATACTGGCTCGACATCAGCCGTGGCGCCGAGGGCTCCTACGTGCAGATCGACGCCACGGGCGGCCCGGTGGTCGCGACGACCACGCCGTACGACGCCGATCTGGCGAAGATCAACGTCGAGATCAACAAGACGCAGCTCCTGTTCGGCAAGAAGGACGCTCAAGTATCAGGCAAGCTGAAACTCGCGGAGAGCGCCGCCCTGCCCGCCGCCGCCCAGGCCGATCGCGCCGCCTTCAACGCGCGCAACAATGCCGCGACCGCGTATGACCTCGTGCAGCAACTCAAGGACGGCAAGGTCAAGCTCGACGAGCTGAAGAAGGACGAACTGCCCCAAGAACTGCAAGGCAAGAACGTTACCGAGCAGAAGGAGATCGTCGCCAGGATCGAACAGCAACGCCTGGAGCTGAGCAAAAAGGCGATCGAGCTCGACAAGAAGCGTGGCGAGTTCATCAACAAGAAGTTGGCCGAGGACACGAAAAACCGTGCGCGCGACAGCTTCGATAATCAGGTGCTGCAGATCCTTCAGCGCCAGGCGAATCGCGCCAACATTCAGTACGGCGTCGACGAGAAGAAGAAGTAGCCCGGGAGATCGACCACGAAACACACGAACCACGCGAAAAATGCATAGGCTGGGAATTCCGTTTCCTCCAAGTCACTTTTCGTGTGTTTCGTGGTTATTCGCTGTCGCAAATCGCCGTTGACACCGATTTCCGTTTCCGACTATAACAGCGTTCCTTGATGGTGTGGGCGATTGCGCTTTGAATGATGCATTCCACGCACTGATCCGCGGCGACTGCGCCGGCCCCTTGCCGACGCTGCAACGCGCCGGATTGTGGACATTGAGCCATGGCTATCGGCTCGGTGTGGCCGTGCGGAATGCGGCTTATTCGCGCGGCTGGAAGACTGTCCACAAAGCGGTGGTACCGGTCGTCAGCGTTGGTAACCTCACCACGGGAGGCACAGGCAAGACTCCCTGCGTGGAGTTCGTGGCACGATTCTATCGCCAGCTTGGATTGCAAGTCGCGCTGCTGAGCCGCGGCTATGGCAGTGCAGTGGGCCGGAACGATGAGGCGCTGGTGCTGGAAGCCAATTTGCCCGACGTGCCGCATTTGCAAGGCGCCGACCGCGCCGCCCTGGCCCGAACCGCGGTCGAAGAATTGGAGAGCGAGATTTTGGTGCTGGACGACGGTTTCCAGCATCGGCAGCTCTACCGCGACCTGGATCTCGTGCTGATCGACGCCACCTGTCCCTGGGGCCACGGTTATCTCTTGCCCCGCGGGTTGTTGCGCGAGCCTATCGGCAGCTTGCAGAGGGCGGACGCGGTCCTGCTCACGCGCTGTGACCTGGCTTCGCCCGAAACCGTACAAGAGATTCGCGACATCGTGACGCGCGTCAAGAACGTCCCCGTCGCGGAATCGACTCATCGCCCCGCGGAGTGGCGCAATGCATCAGGGGAGACGGCGGCGCTTGCGGACATCAAGAATCGCCCGATCGCCGGATTCTGCGGCCTTGGCAACCCGGAGGCGTTTCGGCAAACGCTGGTGAAGCTCGGACTCGACGTCGGCGCCTGGCGGACGTTTCCCGATCATCACCCTTATTCAAAGGACGACGTCGAATCGCTGCATGCCTGGGCCCAACAGCTGCCGCCGACAACGGTCCTGGCGACGACGCAGAAGGATCTCGTCAAGATCCGCATCGACCGCCTCGGCGACCGCGAACTGTGGGCCCTCGCGATTCAGATGCAGATCACCTCGGGGCAAGATGCGCTCGAGGGTTTGTTGCGAAAATTCGTTTAGCCCCGCCTCGTAGAGGCGGGAGAGCCCGCCTCTACGAGGCGGGGCTAAACACATGATTCCTAACCGACTCAAGGAGGGGCCGGCATGTCTGACTGCACACCCAACATCCACGCACCGCTTAACACGCCGCACTTTTCGGCGCTCGAACAATTCAAACCGTATGACCTGGCGGCGCTGAAGACCTACGATCTCAGCTCACGGCCGTCGAAGGTCTTTCACGACGATCTCGGCCAACCGCTCGAAGCGGGCGCCAGCGCCGAGGAATGGCTGTTGAGTTTGCCCAAGCAACTCGCCGCCAACGACATCCGCCGCGTGACGAATCATCTGTGCCGGGCGCATCGCGAAGGCAAGACCGTCGCCGTCGCGCTGGGCGGGCACGTCATCAAGACCGGCTGTGCTCCTTATCTCATCGACTTGATCCAGCGCGGCGTCATCAAAACCGTGGCGATGAACGGCTCTGCGGCGATTCACGACTTTGAACTGGCCTTCGCGGGCAAGACCAGCGAGAACGTCTCGACGCAGCTCCCCAAGGGCGAGTTCGGCATGGCCCGCGAAACCGCCGACGCCTTCGCGGTCGCCGCTCAGTATGGCGCGGAGAACGACCTCGGCCTAGGCTGGGCGCTGGGCCGACACATGGACGAAATGGACTGCCCCCATCACGAATCGAGCCTCGTCCTGGCCGCGTATCGCGCCGGCATCCCCTGCACCGTTCACGTCGCGCTGGGCACCGACATCGTCCACATGCACCCGCACGTCTCCGGCGCCGCCGTGGGCGAAGCGTCGCTCATCGATTTCCGCAGGCTGTGCAGCGTCGTCGCCACGATGGCCTACGGCGTGTGGATGAACCTCGGCAGCGCGGTCATCATGCCGGAAGTCTTCGTCAAAGCGGTGTCGGTCGCCAACAACTTCGGCCACAACCTCGACGGCCTGGTGACGGTGAATCTCGACAAGCAAGCGCAATATCGTTCGCGCGTCAACGTGCTGGAGCGCCCGAGTTCGGAAGGCATCGAGTTGATCGGGCATCACGAGATCATGCTCCCCTTGCTGCACCTGGCGGTCACATGCCAGCTTGCCAAGCAATCCTCGAAGACGACTACAGAATCCGCGCACGCAGCGTGAGAGCAATACCCAAGGAGCCGCGCACGAACGAAGCGGTCTCCTGGCGAGCCGCTTCGTTCGTGCGCGGCTCCTTATCCATGGAGGGAATCTCGATGTCCAAGGAATTGGTCGATCTCGTGCAAAACCTGGGCGCGCCGCGCGTGCTGGTCGTCGGCGACGTCATGATGGATCGCTATGTCTGGGGCGACGCCGAGCGCATCAGCCAGGAGGCGCCGGTCATCCTCTTGCGCGCGGATCGTCGCGAAGAGCGTCTGGGTGGAGCGTCGAGCGTCGCCACCATGCTGCGCGCACTCGGCGCCAAAGTGATGCTTGCCGGCATCGTCGGCAACGATCACGACGGCGGCCGTATTCGCCAGATGCTTACCGATCTCTGCATCGATCATGAAGCCGTCATCACCGACCTCGCGCGGCCGAGCACGGTGAAGGAGCGCTACGTCGGTCGGGCCCAGCATCGCCATCCGCAGCAGATGATCCGCGTCGATTACGAGGATCGGCGCCCAATTAGCGAGACGATTTGCGAGCAGATCACCACCGTTGCGCAACACCTCATGAAGACGACGGACATCGTTCTTATCAGCGATTACGACAAGGGGGTCTGCACGCCGGCTCTCTTGAGCGCGCTCATCAGTGCGGCTCGCGCCAGGGGGATCAAGGTGATCGCCGACCCGATTCGCGGGCACGATTATCGCCGTTACCACGGCTGTTCCGCGATCACGCCGAACCGGCTCGAAGCGGGCCTGGCGAGCAACCGCGTCCTCAACGACATGAACGAAGTCTGGCTGGCCGCCCAGGATCTGCAAGAGAAGCTCGACCTCGACGCCGCTATCATCACGCTCGACAAGGACGGCATGGCCCTGAAGCATCGTGACGGCCGGGCCAAGCATTTTCGGACTCGGCCGCGGCACGTCTACGACATCACCGGGGCCGGCGACATGGTCATGAGCGTTCTGGGCCTCGCGCTGGCGTCGGGCGCCGACTACGAATTGGCCATCCAGCTCGCCAACATCGCCGGCGGTCTCGAAGTCGAGAAAATCGGCGTCGCCACCGTGACGCGCGAAGAGATCCTGTGCGACCTGCTGCAGCCGGGCCACACGGCCGCGCCGTCGTCAAACAAGGTGCTCGCGCTGGAACCGTTGGTGCAAGAATTGGACTATCGCCGTCGGCTGGGACAGCGGATCGTCTTCACCAACGGCTGTTTCGACGTGCTGCACGCGGGGCACGTGCAGTATCTGCAGGAAGCGCGGGCGCAGGGCGACCTGCTCGTTGTCGGGCTCAACAGTGATGCCAGCGTGCGAGCGCTCAAGGGCATGTCGCGACCGGTGCAGGCGTTGGCGGCGCGCTCGCTGGTGCTGGCGAGTTTGCAAGCGGTGGATTTCGTCACGGTCTTCGAGGAAGCGACGCCCATGCAGGTGATTCAAACGATCCGCCCGGACGTGCTCGTCAAAGGTTCGGATTACTCCAAGGACGAGGTTGTCGGGTCGCAGTTCGTCGAATCCTACGGCGGGCGCTGCCACCTGGCGACGCTGCACCAGGGGCATTCGACGACGAACCTGATCGATCGGATGCGGGCGGCGTGACAGTCGCACTTGTTTGGCGCTCGCGCGGCGCCTTGCGAGCGCTAGGCGAAGATCAGGGCAGCCATGAACATTGCACTATTTCTTCCAAATTGGATCGGCGACGTCGTGATGGCGACACCGGCCCTTCGTGCCTTGCGCCGACAGTTTGCATCGGCGCGCATCGTCGCGGTTTGCCGGCCATACGTCGCCGGTGTGCTGGAAGGCGCGCCGTGGTTCAATGGATATCTGTTTCTTGATCGCCAGGGTCCATGGGCCCAGCGCTGGCCGAACGTTGCCTGGCAACTGCGGCGCGCCCAGATCGATCTTGCCGTGCTGTTCCCGAACTCGTTTCGTTCCGGGCTTGCCGCCTGGCTGGGTAGGTGCAGGCGGCGCGTGGGCTTTCAACGCGATGGCCGAGGCTGGCTGCTTACCGACCGCCTGGCGCCGATTCGCGACGAGGCTGGATCCTTCAAGCCAAGCCCGGTCATCGACGATTACAACCGACTCGCTCATGCGGCCGGCTGCGCCTGGCCCGGTTATCGCATGGAGCTGTTCACGACCGCCGCGGACGAGTCGGCTGCGGATGCCGTATACGATAAATTTCGTATTCAAGCGGACGAGGAAGTCGTGTGCCTGAATCCTGGAGCGGCGTTCGGAGCGGCGAAGTTCTGGCCGACGGAATCGTTCGCCGCTCTGGCCCAGGAACTCGTCGACGCGCGCGCGGCCAGGGTATTGGTCTTGTGTGGGCCGAGCGAACGCGAACAGGCGCGCGCCATCGCCCAGCGCGCGAATCGCCCGGGGGTGACGGCGCTTGCCGACGAGCCGCTCTCGCTCGGCTTGACCAAGGCGCTGGTTCGCCGCGCCGCGCTTCTCGTGACGACCGACAGCGGACCGCGCCACTTCGCGGCGGCATTTAATCGGCCGGTCGTGTCGCTGTACGGCCCGACCTTCATCGACTGGACGCGAACATATTTCGACAAGGAAATCAACTTGCAGAAGAAGGTCCCGTGCGGTCCGTGCCAGTTGCGCGCGTGCCCGACCGATCATGCCTGTATGCGTTTGCTGACGCCGGCCGAGGTTTTCACGGCGGCGGTGAATTTGCTCGAACGCGTGTCGAGTGTCCCGAAGCGAAAGGCATCGTGACATGAGCTGGGTCGAAATACTGCCGGGCGAGGCGCCGACGTTTCGGGAACGTCGCTGGGACGCGGCACGGGTATTTCTTGACTGGGAGGGGATTCTCGTCAATCGTCATCGCGATCGGCAAGTCGAACAGGTATTCCTCGCGTCCGGGTCCAATGCGACTGGACCTTCGTTCGTTGCCGTTCACCCCTCTCCCCTGAGTATAGGGGAGAGGAGTGAACAATTACCTTCGTTCTACTTGAAGAAGCAGACCGCAGTCACATGGCGCGAGCGGTTGCGCAACGCCTGGGACGGCTTCGGCTGGTGCGCGACGGCGGTGCGCGAGGCGGCGACATTGCAGGCGTTGCGCCGAGCCGGCGTCGGTTGCCCGGACGTCGTCGCCCTCGGCGAGGATGGACGCCGGGCGTTCGTGCTCTTGCGCGACGAAGTAGGCATGAGCGATCTACGTGCATTCCTGCCGACGCTCACGAATGAAGAACGCCGTGCGCGCCTGGCCGCGACGCTTGGCCGCGAACTGGCGCGCCTGCACGATGCAGGTTTCGATCATCCAGACCTGTACGCGAAGCACGTTCTCGTATCGGAAAATGGCGCTGGGTACCGCGTGTCGATTCTGGATTGGCAGCGTTCACGCCATCGCCGCGTTGTGCCCTGGCGCGTGCGCGTGCGCGATCTCGCCGTTCTCGATGCGACGCTGCATCAGACGCTGGCGAGCGATCGTACACGTTGTCGCGTTCTGCGCACCTACCTGAAAACCACAGCGCACGCGGACCGGCCATCGCTCGCTCGGGCGGCGCGTCAGGTGCGGATGAAGGCGGTGCGTTTGCTCCGTCGGCGCGGCATTCGTGAAATTGGCCAGCGGGCGCTCGTACCGGCCGATCAGCAGTTCGTGCCGTTGCACGACGGGAGCTTGCTGGTCGTGCGCTCTTATTTCGAGGAACTGGGCGGGCGCTTGCCGGGGTGGCTGGATCAACTGTCTGCGGTCGCAACGCGGATGACGAGCGATGTCACGTTCGTGGCCGGCGCTTCGAGCACGGCAATGGTGCAACTGCGCGGGTGGGCGAACCAGGCGGCTGCGACGGAGTTGCCCCCCTTGGCACATACGCTATTTCGGCTGCAACGCTTCGGCGTGCCCGCGCCGCGTTTGCTGGCGGTGAGCTGGTCGTCCAGCCGGGTCGTCGCCGCTGTGAAGCTGCAAGGAACGATTCCATTTGAAGACGCCCTGGCCGACGCGCCGTTGGCGCGGCGGCGCGCTTTGTTGCGGAAAGCAGGCGAGATGATACGCAAGATTCACGACGCAGGTTATCGATTGCCCGGGGGTGAAACGTGGGCCCAGCGTCTCGGCGTCGTGCCCGCGACGGGAGAGGTCTGTCTGGCCCAGGTCGAACCACTGCTGCGCGGGCGGGCGTCGTGGCAGGAATTGGCGGCCAAGGAACTGATCCGTGAGACCGTTCGTCTGGCGCGCTCGGAGCAACTGTGTTTCTGGCGCGCGTACCTGCAAGGGCGCGGCGATCCAAACGCGCGCACAGGGATTCATGGTAATGGGTTGGCGAACGCAAGACGGGAAAGTCAGGTGACGAAATGAGTCAGGTCAACACGCCGCTTCCTTTGTGCAGGCCTGAGGCCGATGAAAATCGTACTCTGCCCGAGCCAACGCCGAACGCGCCGGCAACGAGCGCCAGCTGGTGGCGGCGCCTGCTGCGTGGACTGCGCCGACTTGAGGCACGGCCCGATTGGAGCCAGTTCGTCGGTGCCGATTGGCCCGAGCGCATCATGCAGGTCGGCGTTACCGACAATTTTTTCGCCAAACAAGGGCGCTCGACCGGCCGAGTGGAGTTGCAATGCGAAGACAAGACGCTCTCGGTCTACCTCAAGCGGCATTATGAATTGCCGCGCTGGTGCGGGCTGCTCACCGCGCTCTGGCCCGAGGGTGACTGGTCCCCGGCCATGCGCGAATACCGAAACCTGCAATGGGCGATTGGGGAAGGTCTGCCGGTCCCGAAAGTGGTAGCGGCTGGAGAATTCGTCGGACGCTGGGGGAAGCTACAGAGTTTCCTGGCCATCGAGGAACTGCGCGACATGATGCCGCTGCACGAGGCGATACCTCTGGCGGCGCGGACACTCGATGCCAACACGTTCCGAACCTGGAAATCGGGTCTGATTCGTGAGGTTGCGCGGCTTACGCGGTTCATCCATGATAGAAATTGTTTCCACAAGGACCTCTATCTGTGTCATTTCTTTATCTCACGCGCCGATATTACCCACATTCCTACCTGGACGAATCGCGTGTTCATGATTGATTTTCATCGCCTCATGCATCATCCAGTGACACGGTTATTTTGGATCTCCAAGGATTTGGGTCAGCTTCTTTACGCTTCAGAAATCGAAGGAATCGACGCGCGCGACCGTTTGCGTTTCTGGCGCGCCTATCATGGCCAAGGCCGGCAGCGGTGGTGGAGACGGTGGCATAGGTGGATCGTCGAGTTCCGCGGGCGGCGGTACAGTTTGCACAACGCCAAATGGGCGGAAAAAAGGAAATCTGCTTGAGGCCAGGTCGCGGGTCAGCCTTTTCAGGCTGTCGCGCGTGGACGGTCCAGAGCGCTTTGCGTCAGGCGGGAAAGCCTGACCTACGATTGCGGAACTGTGTTCGATTTACGGTGAATCGACGGCGAGGATCAGCGGGAATGAACATCGCTTTTTGCTACGAAAGCGTGTTGCCAGCGCGAGGTGGGTGTGAAACCTACATCGGTGATCTCGCGCGCCGTTTGCTTGCCGATCGTCATGAAGTCCACATTTACGCCAGCCGCTGGGATGAACAAGCCTTGCCCAAGGGGATCCAGTTCCACGCGGTTTCGGTGCCGTGGTCGCCTCGTTTCCTGAAGCCCTGGCTCTTCGGCCGACGCTGTCTGCAGGCCATGGCGGAGCGTACCCATGACGTGACAATCGGCTTCGACAAGACCTGGGGCCAGGATGTCCTCTATCCGCAAGGCGGGCTGCATGCCGCCAGCGCGGAGCACAACCTTCACAAGCACGCGAACCCGATGGTGCGCCGCCTGGCGCGCTGTGTGAAGCTGTTCGATGTCGCGAACTGGTCTTACTCACTCTTGGAACGTCGGCAATACCTGAGCAACCCGCCGGCCTTCATCGTCGTCAATAGCTACATGGTGCGCGATCACTTCATGCGCCACTACCATATCCCGCCAGGGCAGCTCCATGTCGTACGCAGCGCCATTGATCTCGAACGCTTCCCCGAGCAGGACCGCCTCCGCTGCCGATCGCAGTATCGCGAACAGCATGGCTTCGCTCCCAACGAAGTCGTCGGCCTGTTCGCGGCCATGAACTATCACCTCAAGGGACTGGAGCCTCTGCTGCACGCGACACAGCGTTTGTTCGCACAGCCGGAGCTCGCAGCGCAAGTCCCCTCGTTCAAGTTGCTGGTCGTCGGCAACCCGAATGCCGGGGCGTACAAGCGCCTGGCGTCGCGCCTGGGTCTTGATGACGTCGTGCGCTTCGTGGGCTACTGTCCCGAAATGCGCAACGCCTACTTCGCCGCTGATTTTCTGGTGCATCCGACGTTCTACGATCCTTGCTCGCTCGTCGTGCTCGAGGCGCTGGCGTGCGGATTGCCGATCATCACGACGCGCTTCAACGGCGCCAGCGAGCTTCTACACGCGGCGCCGGGATTTCAGGAAGGCTATGTCGTGAACGATCCCCACGATCATCAACAGCTGGCCTGGTGTCTGGCGCAGATGCTCGACCCCGCGCGCCGGAACGCCTTCGCCCAGGCCGCACGCCGTAATGCCGCGCAATGGTCCTTCGATCAGCATTATCGTCAACTCATGAATGTGCTCACTACCGCGGCTCAGCGCAAACAAGCGGCCTGAGACCTAGCGATGCTCGGCGGTATGGGGCAGCAGGATCTCTTGGTCGCACCCCTTCAGCTAGATCCGTTATGCCATCACTGCCAAATCTTGTGGCGCTCAGGGTTCGTGAACACGTCTGCCTATTTCAATCCGAGCGCTTGCCGTTTTTCATGAATGAATTTCAAATGATGGTTGATATGGTTGACCGCCGTTTCCAGAAGTTGCTGGAGCGTGCGCGGCCCGCGTTCATTGTGCTGGCCGGTGCGACTCAACACTGATTCGGGCAGCTTGCGCAGGATGCGAGCGAGCTGGCCGCGCGTGGCGTCGATGATCGTCAATTCTTGCTCCAGATCGCGATCATGATAGCCAAGAGCGGCGGCGAACCTGTTTTCGTCGGCGCCGACAAGGAGTGGGTTGTCCTCGGCGATGACGCGTTTCATGCGGTCGGCGAGGATCGGATCGAAATCGGCGAGATGGGCGACGACTTCGAGCGTGCTCCATTTGCCGGCGATCGGGCGCGCCACGATCTGCGCGCGCGACATGCCGGCGATGGCCTGGCGGAGCTGGGTGACGCCGTCGAGGTACTGGTCAACGAGGGTTTGCAGATTGGCCATGGCAGGCTCCTCGATGTGTATGGTTTGTCGCGGCCCTATGGTATTGGTGTAACCGTTCACCTTCATTTTATGAGCTTGGGAAGTTTTCGCCCGTCGCAGTGAGCGCAGCGGCAGAAAACACGGGAAATCGATACCTCACTGGCGTGGCTCGCCACATGCAATTGACCCGGATTGATCTGGCGACTAGAATCCATATTCTCACGATCCTGCAACCATTGAGAACCTGCCCAGCTTAACGAAAGTCGGAAACCGCCGTGGATAATGTCGTCGAAAGCAGCCGACTGGACAAATTGCGCAACATCGAGAAGCTCGGCCTTGATCCGTGGGGCCAGCGCTTCGACGGACATCAACCCATTCAAACGATTCTCGCACTACCAGCCGATTTGCCCGAAGATCAACGACCGAGCGTCAAGGCCGCCGGACGTATCGTCAGCCGGCGCATTGGCGGCAAGGTTCACTGGCTCGACATGCGCGACTGGTCCGGGCAGCTCACCACGCGCAAGACCGCTGCGGACGATAAGCACGAAGCGACCGAGTTCACCGACTGGTCGAGCCGCGTGCAGATCATGCTCGGGCAACAGCAGATCGGCGAAATCGGCTGGAAGCTCGCGCAGGAACTCGACCTTGGCGATCTCGTCGGCATCGAAGGCCGGTTCGGCAAGACCAAGCGCGGCGAGCCGACCATCTTCGCCGACAAGCTGACGTTCCTCTCCAAATCGCTGGAACCACATCCCGACAAATGGGGCGGCATGTCGGAGATGGAATATCGCCTGCGCCATCGCTATCTCGACCTGACGTACAACCCGGAGTTGCTCGACGTCACCTTGAAACGGATCAAGATCGTCCGCACCATCCGCGCGTACCTCGACGGCAAGGGCTACTGCGAAGTCGAGACACCGACCTTGCACAGCATCGCCGGCGGCGCCGCGGCGCGCCCATTCAAGACGCACCACAACGCCCTCGACATTCCGCTCTTTCTGCGCATCGCCCTCGAATTGCACTTGAAGCGTCTGCTCGTCGGCGGCATCGAAAAAGTCTACGAGATCGGCCGGGTCTTTCGCAATGAAGGCATCAGCCAGAAGCACAATCCCGAATTCACGATGATGGAGTTGTACCAGGCCTACGGCAACTACGAGACGATGATGGAATTGACCGAAGGCATGGTGCTGGCGTGCCTCGATGCGATCGGCGGCGGCTATCAGCGCAAGTGGGGCGACAAGACGATCGATTTCTCGCCGCCCTGGTCCCGTTTAGCGTACGCCGACGCCTTCCAGAAATACGTAGGCATCGTCATGAACGACGAACCCGGCGTGAAAGAGGCCGCGTTGAAAACGCATATCGACATCAAAGGCAAGCATCACGACGTCCTCGTACACGAATTGTTCGAGCACAAGGTCGAGCACAATCTGGTCGGCCCGGTGTTCGTCCACGATTACCCGGCCGCCTTGTGTCCGCTCACGAAGCGCAAGACCGGCGTGCCGACGATCGCCGAGCGCTTCGAGCTCTACGTTCATGGCATGGAGTTGGCGAACGCCTACACGGAGCTCAACGATCCGATCACGCAGGAGCAGACGTTCTCGCAGCAGCTCGCCGGGCTGCCTGAAGAGGATTCGATGGCGAAGATGGACCACGATTTCATCCGCGCCCAACGCCACGGCATGCCGCCGGCGGGCGGCTTGGGCGTCGGCATCGATCGCCTGGTGATGCTGTTGACGAATACGCAGACGATCAGGGATGTGATTCTATTTCCGCTGTTGCGACCCGAAAAATAGTGGTCAGTGGTCAGTGGCCGGTGGTCTGTGAATTATGACTGACCACCGGCCACTGACCACTGACCACTGTTCTCACAAGGATGTGACCCATGTACAAGCTCCTGCTCTGCTGGCGCTATCTCAAGACGCGCTACCTTGCCATCGCATGCATCATCAGCGTCATGCTCGGCGTCGCGACGCTCATCGTCGTCAACAGCGTCATGAACGGCTTCTCGACGAAATTGAAAACGCTCCTGCACGGCGTTCTCTCCGACATCGTCCTCGAGGGACACGGCATGGAAGGCTTCCATGACCCCCTCGGCAAAATCAGGCGCATACGAAAAGACGCCTATCTTGATGCCCAGATTGATTCGCTGGCGATCACCATCGACGCCTTCGCCATGGCGCAGTTTCACAACGTCGTCACCAACGAGACCGCGACCCGGCCCGTGCGCGTCATGGGTATCGAGATGAAATCACGCTCCCAGGTGGGCGGGTTCAAGGAACATCTCGATCTCCAAAAAAACTCAGCCGAGCCGAGCTTTGCGATCCCCAAGGAAATTCAAGACTACTTTGAGGCCGTGGAGGAACAGATTCGCAAGGACCGCGAGCGCGAGAGGCAAGATGCCCATCTCGAGGCCGCGTTCGGGCTGCTGCAAATACCCAAGGCGGCGCCGGACAACGACATCGACAAGGTGATGCGCGAGTTCTTCCATGCCAAACCCGCCGTGGAACCGGCGCCGCGTCCGATGCCGGTCCCGCACAAAGTGCGCGTGCCACAAGGGGCAGTGGTCGGCCACTTGATCGCGCACATGAAGTGGAAGGATCCCAACAACAAAGAGTTTGTCGACCTGCCGACCATCCGCGTCGGGGACCGCATCGACTTGACGACGGTCTCGACAAGCCATCGCCTGGAGCCGAAGTACGACAGCTTCGTCGTCGTCGATTACTTCAAGTCTGGCATGAGCGAATACGACGCCAACGCCGTCTTTGTGCCGCTCGAACATCTGCAAGCCATGCGCGGCATGGACAATCGCGCCAGCAACATTCTCATCAAGCTCAAGGACTACAACGAAGCCGACAAGGTCGTGCAGCGACTCGCCGAGATTTTTGAGCACGATCGGCTCGGCATCTTCACCTGGGAGCAAAAGCAAGGCCCACTTTTGAAGGCGATCGAGATCGAGAAGAGTATTCTCAACATCCTTTTGTTCATGATTATCGCCGTCGCGGGTTTCGGCATTCTGGCCATTTTCAGCATGATCGTCTCGGAGAAGACGCGCGATATCGGCATCCTCAAGGCGCTCGGGGCGTCCTCGGGCGGCGTCATGAAGATCTTCCTGACCTACGGTTTGCTTCTGGGCGTCGTCGGCGCGTTCTTCGGCACCATCTTGGGTCTGACGATCACCTGGAACATCAACGGCATCGAAGCGCTCATCGCCATGCTGACCGGTTCAAGAGTCTTCGACGGCAGCGTGTATTACTTCAAGGAGATCCCCACCGACGTGCAGCCGATGGGGGTTTTGATCGTCAATCTGGGCGCGATTGCGATCGCGGTCGTGTTCAGCATTTTGCCGGCGCTGCGCGCGGCGCTGCTGCATCCGGTGCAGGCGCTGCGCTATGAATAGATGTTTAGCCCCGCGTCGCAGACGCGGGCTTGGCCGCAAGTTCACCCGCGTCTGCGACGCGGGGCTAAACGGAGTGAAATACCATGCACGGCACGACGCCACTACTTTGTGCGCTGAACCTCAAGAAAACTTACGTCAAGTTCGCCAATCGCATCGAGGTGCTGCGCGGCATCGATCTCGATGTCGCGGAGGGGGAGTTTCTCTCCGTCATCGGTAATTCGGGCTCCGGCAAGAGCACCATGCTGCATCTGCTGGGCACGCTCGACAAGCCGGACGAGGGTACGATCCACCTCGAAGGCCGGCGCATCGACAATCTGCCAGCCGAGCAGCGCGATGCGTTGCGCAATCGGACGTTTGGGTTGATTTTCCAGTTCTATCATTTGTTGCCGGAGTTGAGCACGCTGGAAAACGTGTTAATGCCAGCGATGATCACGCACTCGGTGTGGAGCTGGTGGTTGAATCGCCGCGCGTTGAAAAAGCAAGCTTTGGAGATGCTCGATCGCGTCGGCCTGAGCCATCGCTTGAACCACAAGCCGCGCGAACTGTCCGGCGGCGAGATGCAGCGGGCGGCGATCGCGCGCGCCTTGATCAATCGGCCGCGCGTCTTGCTGGCGGACGAGCCGACAGGCAATCTCGATGCCGCCAATGGCCAGCACGTCATGAAACTGTTGCGCGACTTGAATCAGCACGATGGGCTGACCATCGTGATGGTGACGCACAACCTGGAGCTGGTCCACGACACGGATCGCGTGGTACGGCTGTTCGACGGGCGCGTCGAAACGCCGGAGATGATTTTGCCGCCGACGTTCGCTACGACTCCGTAGAATACAAAGAGAACCACGGGGAACACGGGGGACACGGGGAAAGACAAGAGAAATTCGCAGTGATCACTCTTTTGTCTTTCCCCGTGTCCCCCGTGTTCCCCGTGGTTCAATCCAACTGAGGGGCAAACCATGGCGGCAGTTCCCAAGATCTACATCAACGGCAAATACTACGACCAGCCCGACGCCAAGATCAGCGTCTACGATCACGGGCTGCTCTACGGCGACGGCGTCTTCGAGGGCATCCGCATCTACTCGGGCAAGGCGTTCAAGTTGAAAGAACACGTCGCCCGGCTCTTCGAGAGCGCCCGCAGCATCAAGCTCGAAGTGCCGATCTCTGAGCCGGAGATGGTCAAGGCGATCAACGACACGATCGCGCTCAACAACAAGCGCGACGGCTACATCCGCCCGATCGTCACGCGCGGGGCCGGTTCGCTCGGGCTCGATCCGCGTAAGTGTTCCGACCCGCAGGTCATCGTCATCGTCGATGACATCACCATGTATCCGCCCGAGTTGTACGAGAGCGGCATGGAGATCGCGACGGTTTCGACGATCCGCAATCATCCGAACGCGGTCAACCCGCGCATCAAGTCACTCAACTATCTCAACAATATTCTCGCGAAGATCGAGGGAATTCAGGCGGGCTGTCTGGAGTCGTTGATGCTCAATCACAAGGGGGAAATCGCGGAGTGCTCCGGCGACAATATCTTCCTCGTCAAGCACGGGGTCCTGCGCACGCCGCCCATCGACGCCGGGATTCTTGAAGGCATCACGCGCAACACGGTGATCGAGCTGGCGAAGCTGGCGAGCGTCCCGGTCGAGGAGATCGCTCTGACCCGGCATGACGTATTTGTGGCGGATGAGTGCTTCTTGACGGGGACGGCGGCGGAGATCATCCCGGTGACGAAGTGCGACGCGCGCGCCATCGGCACGGGCAAGCCGGGGCCGATCACGCAGCAGCTGCGCGCCGCCTTCTTCCGCATGGCGCGCGCGTGATGCGTTCCCTGGGTCATTGAGACGCCGGCGGGGCAGATGCGGCCGATTTGGACTTGACCTCAAAACTCAGGGTGTTGGTTCCGGATTGCACGTCTGCGGTAAGCGTGGATTTGGTGTTGAAATCAGGGTCCACGAACTCCTCAAGGATGTCGATGTCCTCTCCGTTCGGCCCAATTTTGGTCCTGCCGCTGGGGCGCCGGCTGCTGATTTGCACCTTGTTGTTGCCAAGCGCCGGGCCATCCGACGCGGAAAGCTGGTAGCGCCCGTCGATGATATCGGCCTCGGCCTTGATGTTCGTGTTGTCAATCCCGAAAAACGTGATTTTTCCCTTTTCGAGCTTCGCGCCATCGTTAATAGTGACCTGCCCACTTATGGCCGCGCGATCGGCCGCAGGGCTGAAGGTCCACCACAGGCCAATCAAAACGACCAGACCAATAATGCCGCCCAGGACCGAAAGCACGATCTTTTTCAGGCGCGCTTGTTCCTCAGCCCTCTGCAAATCCTTTTCGCTTGTCAAATCGAACAGGGTCGGCGTCACTCCCGTCTCACTCAGGAGGTCCGGCGTGAGGATGATCACGACGTTGCATTTCGTACAGCGCACCTGCTTCGGTGCCTTGATCATCGATTCAATCTTCAACGTGGTATCACAGGCGGGACAGGCGAAGCGGATCGACATGTTGGCACCGTTGCAATAGGGTGGGGCGTCGCAACTCATCTTCCCTGAATATCGCGTCCTTGGGCGGAAAAGTCAAGAAGGCAGCACGCTCGAATCGGACCTGACGGCAAACTTCCGCGCTTTCGGGCGGCGGCGGCGCAATATAATTTCGGCGAGGTGACGCTCGCAAGAAATGCGTGTGAGGAATAACCATGCCGCCGCTCGTCAACCTGGGATCCACGTTGCAGTGCACTTGTGGGGTCGCTCCCCTGCCGCTCCTCGTCGTTGCTCCGACGGTGTGCGCAGAAAGTCCTCCCGCGGCCAACATCATGGACCACGTGCCGATCGTCAACATTGCTACGTTCTGCTTGTGCAACTCGATGGCCAACCCGACGGTGGCAGCGGCGCTAGGAGTGCCGATGCCTTGCACTCCGATCACGGCCATGCCGTGGTCCCCCGGATCCCCCACCGTCATGCTTCGCGGCACGCCAGCTTTAAGTGAAGATTGCCAGTGCATGTGCATGTGGGCGGGTGCCATCTCCATCACCAAAGCGGGCACGACCACGACGCAGGTTGCCTGAGCGGTTAATTCTCCTTGCGTCCCCGGCCGGTTGTGGTTTCTTCAGACTCCACTTCCTCACCCGGGCGGCTTCACCAGCGAATCGTCGTACTACGCTCTGTGTTGTGAAATTGCGATGCGGAGCGTCGCGCCACATTCCGGCTTGGCCGCATCAGGAGACGTCTCCATGGAACGCAAGGACCTCGCCTGCGTCTGCACCGTGACCAGCCCCACCGAGGCCGAGATCATCCGCGGCGTCTTGCAGTCCGCGGGGATCGCTTGCGAGATCGGCGGCGAAGGGCAAGCGGGCTTCGCGGGCGTGTGGGCGATCGACATCCTCACGCGCGCGGGGGATGCCGACCAGGCGCGCAAGCACCTCAAGCAACTGAAGCGAAACATCCGCCTGCGCCGCAAACGCCGAGCGGACGCAAAGATGGCGAAAGCAGCCGAGGGTTCGAAGGAAGGGATCCAAGAGATGAAGCCAGGGACGGACATCAAGAAAAAACGCAAACCACCGCCGGCGTGAAGGTGATACGCAAGGTGCGGAATGAACCGGGCCGTGTTCATGCCGCACTCGGCGTTATTCGATCCGCACTCAGGAGGACGGACTCTCCGTGAGTTGCGAGCGCACCGAGCGCAGGCGATCGTTAAGCGATTTCTCGCCTTTGACGGGCGGCTGCTTGTGATTGATCTCGTCGCGCAGCTTTTGTACGGGCGCCATCGCATCGCGGACGGCGTGTTCGCGCTGCAGGCGCTCGGTGTCTGACTTGACCTCCTCGCGGACCCGGTCGAGGCGGATGCGTTCGCGCGCCAGTTCGGCGCGCTCCTTCGACATTTCCATTTCCATTTCGCGGATGGCGTCGTCGAGCTCCTTGTTGCGGTCGCGCAGCATCTCGAGCTCCGCGTTGAGTTTGCCGCGGTCGGATTCCAGCTGCAGACGAAACGCGTTCAACTCCGCCTCATAGCGCTCCAGGTCGCCCGCGGTCTCGGGCGCCGCCGCCGATTTCTTGGATAGTTTCTCGACCAGGCAGCTCTTTTCTTCCAGGAGTTGCTTGAGTAGCTGATTCTCGGCATGTAACGATTCATCCGGCGAATGAGAGTGGCCGGGGTGGGCCTGAAGCTCGTGAAGCAGCGCTTCCTTGTGCCGCAATTCTTCGTGCAGCACGTTCACCTCGGCGTGGAGTTCCTCGAGCTTGCGCTCGATGTCGGCCGACGGCGCATGCGTTTCGTGCGCGCCGCGCAGTTTCTGGTTTTCCTGAGCGAGCCGCTCGACCTCGTCGTGCAGAGCGCGGACATCGGGCCTGGCTTGTTTGCGCAGGTCGTCCTGCATCTTCTTGAGTTCGCCCATCATGCGCATCAGCTCGGCCTTGTGCGTGCGCAGGTCGGCTTCTTGCTGGGCCAGAGCGGCCTGGCGCTCTTCCACGGTGGAACTGGTCTTGGCCTGATCGTGGACCCATTGTTCTTTCATCGCGGTAAACTCCAGTTGTTCGCGAGTCAATTGTTGCTGCTGGCGCAACAGCTGTTCTTCGATGAGCTGGGAGAGGGATCGCGTTTTTCTTGAATATTCTGTTCTAGCGCGGCGAGACTCGCCAAGGACCGCGCGGAACTCGTCAGGCTCTTTTCGTCCGCACTGGCGGCATGCGTCTCCTCCGCCTTACAGCGTTTCTGAAATTCTTGCCAGCGAATGATGCAATGCAGCGTCGAGATGTCGTTCGCTTCCAGGCAGAGGTCCGCGCCGCGTGCGCGCCCAACCGTCGTCACCTCGCGGTCGAGGGAACGTGGTTTTTTATCGTGGTTACCAGCGACGAGAATCAGCACAGGCTGATTCACGATTGCTTCCCGTCTGTTTTGCATGGGTGTTCACATGGGTTGAAATGCGCCTCGTTAACCTGGCATTTCCTCCCGCTTGCGAGCCTCCGTGCGCTCCGCTCATGTCAAAGGTAGCTTAATAAACGCTTATGCGTCGGACGGGACACCAAAAAATAGACGCGGCTCGGCTCGCCGAGAACCGTCAAACTGGGCAAGCTGGCAAGACACAAACGGATATGCCGGCTTTGACTGGATGAACGAGGATGCCGAAGGTGCGGAATGTATGCTGAGATGCGCACGGAGGGTCGATGCAATGATGGACACCAGGTTTACCTGGGGTTCGTGGGCATGGGAAAGGGGTCAGGAATGCTGCGGAACGTGATAGGAATCGCAGTGGCGACGGCGTTCTTGAGCGGAATGCCGGCGTTGGGACAAATGGCGCTGCCGCCCGTCGTCCGGATGCCGCCGGCGCCAGGCTATCCTCCCGGCTATTTTTACGGGCCGCCTGGCGTGCCGTATGGCTACCCCGGCACGATGCCCATGATGCCCTATAGACCGATGTTGCCGCCCGGCATGGTGCCCGTGCAATTCAACGGAGGATCGATTCCTCCCTTCGCTACCGACGGCAGAGCGGATCCATCTCTTGGCTCAGGGCTCAGAACGACCGAACCCACCGATCAGGCCGAGGTGATCGAGGAGATCAATCCGGAGCCTCCGACGTTGTCGGACAGGCTGCCGGACGGGTTGCCGTCGATGCAGCGCAGGCGCTCGCCCCCCGTGATGGCGGATCCCTATTCGGTTTATCAAGGGGTGCCGCGCGGCCCGGCGCTCATGTGCGAGCCGATTGCCGTTTATGAGGGCCGGTCTTACGCGGCCGAGAGAAAACAAGACAATACCTGTTTCTGGCTGCAGGGGAACTACTTGTATTGGTGGATCAGTCAAGACACCACGCCTCCCCTGGTGACGACGGGCAATGCCAGCAACCTGACCGCGGGCACGCTCGGCAACCCGGACACCGTGGTTCTCTTCGGCGGCGCCATCGGCCCGCGCGAGTTTTCCGGCTTCTCCGTCAACATGGGATACTGGCTCGATCCCGAGCGTCGTACCGCCGTGGAACTGGGTGCTTTCATGCTCGGCCGGCATTCCCACCAGTTCACGGCGGCCAGCAACGCCACCGGCTTGCCCGTCTTGAGCGTACCGCTCCTCATTCCAACCGAGAGCTTCCTCGGTATCTCGGCGCCGGACGTTTCCTCCGGCAGCGTGACGGTGCGCGACACCTTTGAGATGGTCGGCGCGGAGGCAGGCGGCGCGCAGAATTTCCTGCGCTTTGCCGGCTGGAGCGTCGATGGTCTGCTCGCGTTTCGTTATCTCTACATCGGCGATAATTTCACAATGGATCAGAATCGGACGAAGCTTCCCGATGTCGTGGGGAAGGCTGTCACAGGAGGGCTCTTATTCAACGGAGCCCCCTTGGCCACGGGGACCAACGTGCTGATCTCCGATTCGTTCCGCGTCGCCAACAATTTCTTCGGCGGGCAGGTTGGCGCCCGCGTCAACTGGACGTTCCGGGGCCTCGACATCGGCGTCACCGGCAAGCTCGCCCTGGGCGCCACCGCGCACTATTCGACCGTCACGGGCACTTCGAGCATACCAACCCAGGGACTCTCGGCGACCGGCGGTGTGTTCGCGCAATCCACCAACATCGGCAGTCGTGTCAGCACCGATTTCTCGACAGTCTATGAGGGCACGCTGACAACGAGCTACCAGATCGCCCGCGGCGTGCGCGTCATCGCGGGCTACACCTATCTGTACTGGACGAGCGTCGAACGCGCCGGCAATCAGATCGACCGCAACGTCAATCTCGGCCTACCGCCCACCAGCCCCACCTTCGGCACCAACCAAGGCAGTGGCCCAGAATACCAAAATCGCCGATCCGACTTCTGGGCCCAAGGGATCAACGTCGGCATCGAGCTGAGGTATTGAGGCCATGGTCCCAAAAAAAGGAACCACAGATGAACACCGATCAACACCGATGGGAAAGAAACAGGCGAACACAGGCATTTTGATTTCCATCTGTGTTCATCTGTGCTACTAACCATTCAAGTCTTTGCTTCCTGCGCAAATTTTGCAAGCGGTTACGCGGTTTGCATTAGCCGCTCGGTGGTTGCGTTGCGGGCTGCGTGCAGCGCGGAAATACTGCTGCGGCCTTTTTCCGTCAATTGATAACGGTGCGTCTTCGCGATCTTGGCGATTACGCCGTGGGCCCGCAACAGCCGTAGCAAGCGGGTCACTTTTCCCGATTGGCGTTTCAGTTCTTCTGGCGCCGGCTCGCCAAACAGGATCGCCCGGATGTCGCGATTGCGGCAGCCGGCGATCAGGTATTCCCCTCGACTCACCGCCTCCAACAGGGCCGCATCCGCATGCCCGTGCCGACGCACCGCATCTTGCAGCTACAGCAGAAATTCGGATGGAGTCGCAGGCGTCGCGCCAGGATTTCTCGCGGCTTCTGGCGTACGCATGTTGGCTCCTTTCCCATGGAAATGATGAGACGCAGACAATGTGCACCTGAACAGATACGAATTTCAAGAAAAAAATCTTGACAGTGGCCACCGATTGGCTTCCAATGCGTCCGTCACACTTTAACACGCGCTTTCATTCGTAATCCGCCGAACCGAAAAACGCCAATTGGCGCTTGCATAGGTAACCAGCACAAAACGAAATACGCTAACCGGCGCCGGTTAGCTTGATCACCAGTTGCGCCTCAACTTTACCCGGTGGACGCACCTTTGACTGGCGTCAAGGGGCACACACCGAAACCCGCTTGGAGACCACCAATGCAATTACCTTCCCAGGGTCGGCATGCGAGCGCCATTTTCTTCGTGCTGTTTGTGATGTGTGTGTCCCGTGGCCTCGCCCAGGACGACGAAACGAAAAAGTACGAGGACAACGCTCGCAACTTCGCTTTCGGGAAAATCAACTTCTCGATGACTCTCGATGAATTCAAGAAAGAATTCCCACAGGCGCTAAAAGGCCAGGGCACGAACGAGAAAATCGCTTATTACCAGTATTCCATTGTGGATCCGCAAAAAGTCGCCTCTGGCATTACCGTTTGGTTCTATGATGGCAAATTGCTGGAAATCGGCATTGTCTACAATAAAGACCTTGACATGAAGTTGGAAAAAATCGGGGGCGCCAAGGTGCTTCTCGAGCGCTTGCAGCAAAAATTCGGGAATTTCAGCCCGTTCAATTTCACTGACGACAGGAAAAAGAACGAGACCAAGATTTGGTGGCCAATGCCAAATGCAGGACGGATGATCGTATTGATCGAAACGGGCTTCGACGCAAAAATTCACGTTGGCGACACGGTTCGCCAAAAACTATTGGATGATCGCAAGGCCAAGGAAGCCGATATCGGATTCTAAAGTCCGCAAGAGAGCGTGGCGTACGCGCCGCCAACCTGGTTTCGCGCGGCATGAAGGTTTTTCAGGCGGCCCCGGCAGGTGAGTTGTGTCGTTCGGCCGCAGAAAAAGCCCTGAGCCCAAGCCGTGGCTGGTAGATGGGAAGGTGTCGCATGGAGGACAAACCGTTTGCCCAATCCTACTGGGTGTACCCCGGGTTGCTCTGCGCGGGACAGTACCCCGGCGCGCCCGGCCTTACGGGACGGGATGCGAAGTTGACCGGCCTACTCGACTGCGGCCTGCGGCGGGTCATCAGCCTGATGGAACCGAGTGAGGTGGGGCTCGGTGGTGCCCCGTTCACCCCATACCTGCCGCGGCTGTGCGAACTCGCGGCCACGCGAGGGGAGTGGGTCGAATGGGTGAGCATCCCCGTCCGCGATGCGACGGCTCCGTCGTCCGTGCGGATGAGCGAGATCCTCGGGGTGATCGACGACGGCCTCGCCCGCCGGTTGCCGACGTATCTGCACTGCTGGGGTGGCCACGGGCGCACGGGTATGGTGGTCGCCTGCCACCTAGTCGGCCGAGGCCACGCTCCGGAGGAGGCCGTCGCCGAGGTACTGCGGCTGCGGGCAACGTTGCCCAAGAATCATGACCCGTTCGAGGGCGGCCAGCGGGCGTTCGTGTTGAGGTGGCCACCCAAGGAGGCGCGGGGCGTGGCCGATGGGGTGCCTACGGGATAGCCGGCACCGATGCTCTTGGGATGACGCCGACGCCAATAACTAGGCGCTGCGGCAGACCGGGGCCGCATATAGGCTTTCTGGGATTCGTAGCACCCCGTGCGGTCCCGGCAGGTGAGCTTGGTTGTTTAGTCGCGAGGCCAGACATGACATGGTTTGAAAATCTGACGGGCTGCTCCGAGGAGTCTCCCGCACGGGTACGCACGCAACTCCATGTCGATGGGCCGCGATTGCGTTCCGGCCTAGACGGCCGCTCATGGCTGTGCGGCGACCTAGAAACGCCGACCCTCGCGCAACTTCGTGACCGTGTCCGCAGTGTGTCGCGGGAGCGTCGGTCCATTTCTGTTCGCGAGGTCGTCGCCAACGTACAGCATCTTCATGCCGACAATCGCAATGCGAAGGCCTTGTTTCAGGTTGCATCCCAGTTTAATCTGTTAGAGATGGTGGGGCCCGAAGTGACGCCGGAACGCGGCGTTGGCATTTACGAACGGGACCGCACGCAAGGCCCGGCGTGCGCAATTGCCGCTGGGGCAGGTACAATCTTTCGTAATTACTTCGTGGTCGTCAACGGACAAGTCGGGCAATCCGCTGACAACCAGATTGATTGTCTCGCCGGCGTCGGAGCAATACTAGGAAACACAAATCGGAGACTATGGCGAATGGTCAACGGCTACGCGCTGCCGTCCGCCGTTGGCTTGAAGGAAATTGACCAGCAGTTGAAGGCCATGGACGAATCTGACCGCGATCGATTGAGGCAGGCACTTCAGATTGGACTCCAATGGGACACTCAAGTTACTCTTGACGGTGCATCCCAGGTTGTATCACAAGCGTATTGTTCCGCCCTGCCAGTCGCGTATACCAAGCATCCAGCGGAGTTGTGGGCTCGCTTCGCGACGCTTGTTCTTGAAGCGTCCTACGAAGCTACGATCTGCGCGGCGATCATCAATGCGGTTCGGACGACGAATAACACGCTGTTCCTGACACTCCTTGGGGGCGGCGCGTTTGGTAACGAACTGGATTGGATCACGGGCGCCATTCGGCGCTCGTTGTCCCAGTACCATGATTGCGGACTAGACGTTGCCATCGTCAGCTACGGACGATCCCAATCGTGCGTGCAACAGCTTGCGACAGAATACATAGGAAAATGAGGCGACAGAACCATGTGTTGCACTTGACCGGGCTGACACTACGGTTTTTCGAGACACCACGTTTCTTGCAACCGGTCCGGCAAGTGAACGCAGTCGTCCAGCGACATTTGCGCATGCCACGTAAACGAGGGTTCCATGAGACCATCCCCACAGCCTATCCGTCGCGAATTGTCAGACGTCAAGCCGTGGACGGAAACCTGCGGCCTGATCCGTCCCCTGATCGAGGAGAGCCATCAGGCTGCCGCCGAGGTGCATCACCTGGAGATCACCGATGCCCGGTTGCACTATCACGAGCGGACCGATGAGGTCTACTACATCCTCGGTGGACAGGGACGCATGACCTTGGATGACTCGGAGGTCGAACTCCACGAGGGCGTGGTCGTGTACGTCCCGCGCGGCACCAAGCACCGCGCGTGGGGGAATCTGAAGGTGCTCGTCGTATGCATACCGCGCGGCGTACTCCACGACGTTCACGAAGTGGAGCCAAGCGTCTGAGCATTAGCGTTCTCATCAGCCTATCCCGTTCAATCGGCCTTGACGGCGGGCGTGTCGCGCCAGAGCCAGCGCATCGACTCGGGCAGGATGGCGCCGCCGTGGATGCCGTTGTGTTTGCCGTCGCCCCACACCGTCTTGTGGTCGTAGCTCTTGAACTGCAGCGCCTTCTCCATTTGCAGATTGCCGAGATACCAGTTGCCCGCGGTGTTGTCGAGGTCGTTGGAGCCGTCTTGCAGGAAGACGCGGATGTTCTTCTTGTCGGCCTTGCGGATGATGCCGGGGTAGCGATCGCCGCCGCGAATGTTGGTGAAGCTGCCGACGTGGCTCAAGACTTTCGAGAACATATCAGGGCGTTCCCACGCGACGGTGAACGCACAGATGCCCCCGGACGACGCGCCGCCGATGCCGCGCCCGGCGGCGTCGCTGCGAATCTTGTACTTCTTGCTCACCTCGGCGAGGATTTCTTTTTCGAGAAACTCGGCGTACTGCGGCGTCAGCGAATCGTACTCGAAGCTGCGATTGCTGCCGCCTTTTTTCGGGTCCTTGCCGGCGAAGAGGCCCGGATTGATGAAGACGCCGATCATGACGGGGATCTCTTTCTTGTGGATGAGATTGTCCATCACAACCGTCGCGCGGTAGATGCCTTTCGGGTCCTTGTAGCCCTTGCCGTCCTGGAAGACCATGACGCAAGCGGGCTGCTTGCCGTCGTATTGCTTGGGGACGTAGATCCACCAATCGCGCGTGGTGCCGGGGAAGACTTTGCTGTCGAGCTTGTAGTCGACGATTTCGCCCTTGGGGACGCCGGCCTGTTCCATGGAATCGGGGCCGAGCTTGTAGTCGTCGATGGCGTTTGCCGCGGAAACGACGACACCTGCGAGAGTCAAGATTGCGAGGATGCGCTTCATGAGAGAGGGTCCTTGTTGGGGATGGCCGCCTTTTGTTTAGCGCTCGCAGTGAAGCGCCGAGCGATTCGGCGCCTTACCGCGAGCGCAAAACGGCAAGCGGTGAATAGTTATTTTGCCAGTGAGACACAAATCAGCTCTTTGTCGTTGCGCGCGTACACGCTTTGATTTGCAAACGCCGGGTGGCTCCAGACGACGCTGCGGCCAAACGCCTTCGAGGTTGGTTCAAGCATCTGCCAACGGCTCACTTCCTCATACCCTTTGGGGCTGAGCTTGCCGATGATGAGATGCCCGGTTTCGGTAGCGATGAAGAAGCGCTCTTCGTGCTTGACGAGGTGGGAGGTTCCGCTTTGCGCCTTTTCACCGGCGACCGGTTTGTACGATTCCCAGACGCGTTCGCCCGTCTTGATATCGACGCAACGCAGCTCGCCGTCGGTGCAAACGCCGTAGATGTGGCCGGCTTCGAGGTAGGGCGTGTTGTTGACGGGATAGACAGCCGAGTCGCGTTTGCCCTTCCAGACCAGCTTGGCGGCGGGCTTCACGGGGTCGAGCTTGACGAGGGCGCCCTTGTGCATCCAGCCGCCGACGAAGAGTTGATCGCCCAGGACGCGCGGGGCCATGATCGAGGTGTCGTTGGCGGTTTCTTGCTTGACGGACCAGTAGACCTTGCCGGTCTCGGGGTTGAGGCCGTTGATGGCTTCGGGATGCCAGACGAGCAGTTGGCGCGTGCCGCCCGCCTCGATGATCACCGGCGGGCTGTAGCCGGGACCGCCGGCGGACATGGCTTTCCAGATTTCCTTGCCGGTGTTCTTGTTAAAGGCGACGGTGACGCTGCCTTCACCGCCGACCATGCAGATGAGGCGGTCGCCGTCGATCAGGGGATGAGCCGCGAAGCCCCACAGCGGCGCATCGACGCCGTAGTCCTTCTTGAGATCGCGCGACCAGACGACCTTGCCGGTCTTGGCGTCGAAACAGTAAAGGTTGCCCATGGCGCCGAGCGTGTAAACTTTGCCAGCGTCGATGTTGGGCGTGCAGCGTGGGCCGTTGGGATAGGAGACGGTGTAGGTCGCGTCGTAATCGAAAGTCCATTTGACGGCGCCGGTCTTGGCGTCGAGGCACTGGATGCGTTCCTTGCCGACGAACTTGTCCTTGTCGAAGTTATCGGGGCTGAGGTCGGCCTTGGAGACGAAGTCGGTGATGACGACGAGTCCGTCGGCGACGGCGGGACCGGAGAAGCCGTTGGAGACCTTGGCGCGCCAGAGCACTTTGGGTCCGCCGGCGGGGAACGCGTCGAGGATGCCTTTTTCGCGCCAGACATTGTCGCGTTTCGGGCCCATCCAGCCGGGCCAATCGTCGGCGTGCGCGTAAGGGATTGCAGTCAACAAGCACAACAGAGTCAACCAAAATCGCATGGGATACTCCTCAAGAGTTACGGCTCAAAACTGGTCTCACGCAAAGGCGCAAAGGCGCAAAGAAAAATCGTGGTTGTATTCCTTTGCGCCTTTGCGTGAGATCCTCTTATTTGACGACGCGGACGCGGTGATTATTGCTGTCGGCGATATAAATAGTGCCGTCGGCGGCGATGATGCAGCCGTGGGGCCGATCCATGCCGGCCTCGGTGGCGGGGCCGTCTTGCTTGCCCTTTCGTCCGCCGGCGACGGTGGTCACGATCATGGTTTTGGCGTCGATCCTGCGAATGCAGTGATTTTCGCAATCGACGACGAAGATGTTGCCGTCGGCGTCACAGCGGATGCCTTTCGGTCCCGCGAAGACGGCCTTGCTCGCCTCGGCCTTGTCGCCCTTGTAGCCCCATTCGCCGGTGCCGGCGATGGTGGTGATGGTCCCCTTGGCGTCGACCTTGCGCACGGCACTGCCTTCGCGTTCGCAGATGTAAGTGTTGCCCTTGCCATCGACGCAGACGGCGCGGGCGCCGACGACGATCGCCTTGTGCGCGGGGCCATCATCGCCGCACTTGGCGCGGTCGATCTTCATCTTGGCGGGGATCTTGGCCCGGCCCGTGCCGGCGAAGGTGGAGATGATGCCGGTGGACAGATCGAGTCGGCGGATGCGCCAGTCGCCGACGTCCGCGATGAGCAGGCCGCCCTTGCCGTCGAGGATGCAGTCGTTGGGTTCGACCAGGTTGGCGTCGGTCGCCTTGCCGCCGTCGCCGGAGTAGCCCTTTTTGCCGGTGCCCGCGACGGTGGCGACGATACCGGTCTTGCCATCGACTTTGCGCACGACGGCGTTCAAACGATCGACGATGAAGAGGTTGTCGTCCTTGTCGACGACGACGGCGTAGGGCTCGTTGAAGGTGGCGTCGGTCGCCTTGCCGCCGTCGCCGCTGTAGCCTTTCTTGCCGTTGCCCGCGACGGTGGAGATGATTCCGGTCTTGAGATGGACCTTGCGGATGCAATGGTTGGCGGACTCGGCGACATAGAGATTACCCTTGCCGTCGAGTTCGCAGTGGAAGGGCTCGCTCAAGGTCGCTTTGGTCGCGAGACCGCCGTCGCCGGTGTGGCCGCGCATGCCAGTGCCGGCGGCGGTGGACATTTTCGGGGCGTCGCCGAGGAAACAGGCAACCGTGAAACCAATCAATGCGAAAAACATGAATAACCTCCGTTTAGCCGCGGGTCGTCGCCCCGCGCGGTTCTGCGAACCGCGGCTAAACAACTACGATCGCGCCGTCAACACGGCCGCCAAATCCAACTTCTGGGCTGCGTTCCACGCCGCCTCGTCGCCGATCGGGAACCAGAATGTCGAACGCACCACGTGACACGGCTGTTTCAAAGCCAGCCTCGACACGTAATCGGTGATCTCGTATTCGCCGCGCGGCGAGCGCTCGATCGCGATTTCGAAAACCGCCCGTGGAAACACATACGCCCCGGTGTTCGCAAGCTGCGGCGGCGGCAGGTCCGGTTTCTCCAGCAGTTTCTCCAATGTCCCGTCCGGCTTCAGGAACGCGATGCCGAACTTCTTCGGCTCCTGCACCTCTTGCACGATCAATCCCGCCGGACACGCCGCGAGATTGGCGAGATCAACAGCGCCGAAGAGATCGTCGCCGTTGAGGACAAGCACCTTGTCGGAGCGGATCTGCGTCTGGCACTTGCGAAACGCGTCGCCAGTCCCCTGCGGATCGCCCTGCGGGACTGTCACCCATTCCTTGAGGTGGCGCTGGCCGCGCAAATACGCTTCAATTTGCTCGGCCAAATAATGCGTCACCACGATGACGCGATCGACACACTTCGGCAGTGCGCCGAGCGTCCAGTCGAGGATGGGCCGACCTTGCACACGCAGCAAAGGCTTCGGCGTCGTCTCCGTGTGCGGACGAAGACGCGTGCCCAATCCCGCCGCCAACAGCACCGCATCCATGACTGTTGCTCCTGTTAGCCGGACGCGCAAGCGACGTATTCGACGGAAGGGCATCTGTCGCTTGCGCGTCCGGCTAACTGTCGAGTTTATCAACTTCGACGAGAATACGGAAGTTGGCGGGCTTATCTTTTCCACGGAAAAATCCTCAAGGGAGCACATTGCCGCAGACGATGAAAACTATGGATTTGACGTTTCTTTCGATATTGCCTGACTTTACCAGGTTCAAGCGGTCTCGCTGAGGGGAACAGTCATGCGTCGCGTAATATATAGCCTGTTTGCGGTCAGTTTCCTCGGCAGCATCGTCGGCTGCCGCGCGTTGGACTCGTGCTGCGGTACTTCCAGCAGCGGCTCTGGGAGCAGCGCCGCGTGCGGCAGCAAAGGCGGCTGTGCGAATTGGGGGCAGCGTGCAAGTCAGGCGATCTTCGGCGGCGCGGCCAAGAGCGACTGCGGCGCGGATGGCTGCGGCGCCTGTAAGGGCGGCCGGACGACACGCTCGCAGAACCACGGAATCTGCGATTGCGCGGCGGACGACTACTGCACCAGCCGTGCCCCGTGGCTCCGCACGAGCCAACCGGCGCCCGTCCCCGAAACGCTCCCAGCCCCGATGCCGTCGGGAAAGGACAACCTGGATACCAAGGGGAAGAAACTGTAAGTTAGGTCGAGAATGTGACCTTGCGATTCTCCCTCACGCGCTTGTGGTTTCGCGCGGCTGGATCTGACCAGCCCCCCGAAACCGCAAGCGATTATGTGGCGACCTCCGCGTGATCCCCGCCGAACACATCGCCTTCGCCAGCGCCGCCCTGCTGATCGGCATCTCCAAGGCCGGCTTCGGGGGCGGCATCGGCATCCTCACCGGGCCGATGCTGGCTCTCTTCTTCGACGCCAAGATCGCCGTCGGCCGCATGCTCCCCTTGCTGCTGTTGTGCGATTGCATCGCCCTCATCCCTTACTGGAAGCAATGGGATCTCGCCAACATCCGCAACCTTCTCCCCGGCGGAGTCCTCGGCATCGTCCTCGGCTCATTCGCCCTCTCCGCGATCGACGGGCCGACTCTGGCGCGCTTGATCGGGGCTCTCGCCATCGTATTTAGTTTGTTGCAATACGCCCGCCTCTGGCTCAAGCGCGACGAGGCGGTCGAGCCGCGCTTCTGGCACGGCTTCCTGTGCGGGCTGGCCACGGGCTTCGTGTCCACGCTGTCGCACGTCGGCGGGCTTTTGACGAGCATGTATCTCTTGATGCAGCGCATGGAAAGCCGGCGCTTCGTGGCGACGACGACGTTGTTCTACTTCTGGATCAATTTGCTGAAAGTGCCCGTCTTCTGGTGGGTCGGCATGCTGGACGACCAAACGCTGATCGACGATGCGCCGTTCGCGCCGGTCGTCATCGTCGGCGTCGTCATCGGCGTCGCGTTGAACCGGCGCGTTCCCGACGCCTGGTTTGGGCACATCATCCAGGCGTCCGTGCTGGTGATCGGCGTGTATCTGCTGTTGAAGTGAACGACCCGTTGGGTATGCGCCGGTTACGCCTGCGGCGTCTCCGACACGTCCGGCGACGGCGGCGTCGCGTCGCCGTTCGGACCGATATCTTCCTGTGCCACCTTTGCCACCGATGCGATCTTGTCGCCGTCGTTCAAATTCATCAGACGCACGCCTTGCGTGTTGCGGCCGATCATGCGGATCTCGCGGATGTGCGTGCGATTGACCATGCCCTGCACGGTGATGAGCATGATATCGTCGTCTTCGCGCACGCTGGCGACGCCGACGACGGGCCCATTGCGGTCAGAGGCGCGGATGTCCCTCAAGCCCTTGCCGCCGCGGCGTTGTTTGCGATAGCGCATGCCGGAACGTGTTTCGTCGGTTTCTTCCTCGTTAGCCGGACGCGCAAGCGACGGAGTCTCCTCGGGTCCGTCGCTTGCGCGTCCGGCTAACGGCGATTCTGGCTCGTTTTCATCCTCCTCTGGCTCCTCGGCCAAATTGGCGCCGAAGGGCGTGCGTTTGCCGTAGCCGTTCTCGCAGACCGTCAGAAGGGCGCCGATCGGATCGGTGACGACCATGCCGATAACCAGATCGCCCTCGCCGAGGTTGATCCCCTTGACGCCGTAGGTGTCGCGGCCCATCGGCCGCACGTCCGCTTCGGCGAAGCGGATTGCCATGCCCAGCCGTGTGCTGAGGACGATCTCGTCGCCCGGCTTCGTGTGTACGACCGAGACGAGGGCATCTGCTTCTTCAAGGGCGATGCCGATGATGCCGCCGCTCTTGGGCCGACTGTATTTTTCGAGGGCGGTCTTTTTCACCAGGCCGTTCTTCGTCACCAACATCAAGCAACTCTCGGCATCGAAGCGACGCACCGGGATGACGCTCGAAATCTTCTCGCCTTCCTTGAGCGACAGCACATTGGCGATGGCGCGCCCCGCGCTGGTTCGGCTCATCTGCGGGATGTCGTAAACCTTCAGCCAGTAGAGTTGGCCGCGATCGGTGAAGCAAAGCAAGTAAGCGTGCGTCGAGCAGACGTAGAAGTGCTCGATGAAATCGTCCTCGCGCGTGTCGCCGCCGGAGACGCCCTTGCCGCCGCGATGCTGCGTGCGATAGGTGTTGAGCGGGAGCCGTTTGATGTAGCCGTTGTGGCTGATGGTGACGGCGTTGGTCTCCTCGGTGATGAGGTCTTCGAGCTTGATCTTGCCGAGCTCCTGGTCGATGATCTGCGTCTTGCGTTCTTCGCCGTACTTGTCGCGCAGCGTCTCGGTGTCCTTCTTGATGACGGCGAGGATGTTGCGGTCGTTGCTAAGAAGTTCTTCGTAGCCGCGAATTTGGCCGCGCAGCTCGTTGTATTCCTTGAAGATCTCGTCGCGTTCCAGGGCGGCGAGCTGGCCGAGTTGTAAACGGACGACCGCTTCCGCCTGGGCTTCGCTCATGTGATAGCCCGCGTGCACGCCGATCTCGCGCTGCAAGGCCTGGAAATGATCGGCGCCCAAGGCACGTTCCATCAAGGCGGCCGACACCTCAAGCCCTTGCAATTGCTCCTTGGCGGCGGCCCGGCTTGGCGCGCCGCGGCATATGCGGATCACCTCGTCGAGCGACGAGATGGCGATGAGCTGCCCTTCCAGAATGTGGCTGCGCCGCTTGGCCTCGCGCAACAGATACTCCGTGCGCCGGCGAATCACCTGCACGCGATGGCGCAGGAACTCTTCGAGAATCTGCTTGATCGACAGCGTCCTGGGCCCGCCATCCACAAGGGCGATCATGATGAGGCTGACGGTCTTCTGCAGCGGCGAGAACTGGTAGAGCTGATTGAGCACGAACTCCGCGTCGGCGTCGCGCTTGATGTCGATGACGAGGCGGACGGGTTCGCCGGAGCGTTCACTCGATTCGTCGCGGATGGCCGAGATGCCCTTGATGCGATCTTCCTTCACCAGAGCGGCGATGCCGGTTTCAAGCCGTTCGCGCGTCTGTTGATAAGGGACTTCGTGGATGATGATCTGCGACTTGTTGCCTTCTTCGTTGATCGAGGCGCGGGCGCGCAGGGTGACTTTGCCGCGGCCCGTGCGATAGCCGTCAAGGATGCCCGCCTTGCCGCAGATGATGCCGCCGGTGGGGAAGTCGGGGCCGGGGATGATCTCGATGAGCTGATCGACGGTAACGTCGGGCTCGTCGATGAGCTTGATGATGCCGTTGCAGACTTCGCTGAGGTGGGGCGGCCGAACTGCGGTCGCCATGCCGACGGCGATGCCGTCGCAACCGTTGACGATGAGGTTGGGAAACTTGCTGGGCAACACCAACGGCTCGCGGTATTTACCGTCGTAGTTGTCGATGAAATCGACGGTGTCGCGTTCGAGGTCTTCGAGCATCTCCGCGGCGATCGGCGAGAGCTTGGCCTCGGTGTACCGCATGTGGGCGGGGGGCAGACCTTTGATCGAGCCGAAGTTGCCCTGCGCTTGAATCAAGCGATGGCGCAGGTTCCACCATTGGCCCATGCGGACCAGCGTCGGATAGATCGCCATGTCGCCGTGGGGATGGTAGCGCTTCATCGTCTCGCCGACGATGGCCGCGCATTTGGTGGTGGACGAAGCCGGTCCGAGGCCGAGATCATGCATCGCCAGAAGGATGCGCCGCTGCGATGGTTTGAGGCCGTCGCGCACGTCAGGTAGGGCGCGGCTGACGATGACGCTCATGGCATAGGTGAGGTAGCTATCCTTGAGTTCGTCCTCGATGCGAAGCGGCGGCGGCAGATCGTCGCCCGCGGCCGCACCGGGGCCGGCGGGGGGCACGTCGCTGGGGGGAGGCAGTTCGTCTGGCAAGGCATCCCATCCTTCAGAAAACCTAGGAAATAATGCGGCGAAAACCGCTCTTTGGCTCCCGTCATTTTATGGAAAATCGCACGGGATCACCACCCTTTCGTGGGCTATTTTCGGACGCATTTTGTTTTCTTTTACGCGACGAAGTGATAGCATGACGACGAGCCGCTCGACCGTTTAGCGCTCGCGCCGAATCGACGAAACTCTCGACGTTGGTCAGCGAGCGCTAAACGGTAAGCGGAGGGAAGGCATCAACATGTGGAGGTTGCATATGATTCGTTTCGTACGTCTCTCTCTCATCATCGTCGGTCTGGCCGTGGTTGGCGGACCGGCTCTGGCGCAAGAATCCAAGGCGGCCGTGGCCACGCGCCAGAAGCTCAAGCAAGTCATTGCCGAGCTTGACAGCAAGGACATCGGCACCAAGGCGTTCTTCGAGGACGTCAATCGCGAGCTCGACAAGCCGCTCAACTTTCGCATCGACAATGCCAGCGGCGTGTCCAACAACACCAAGCTGACCTTCAAGGGCAAAAAGATTACCGTCGAGAAGTTGCTCAACGATTTGAGCGACAAGTATGAATTCGGCTGGGTCGTCATCTCCAGCCCCGGCAACAACAAGATCGACGGCTCCGTGGTTATCCGCAAGAGCGACAAAGGCAAGGAACGCGGCTACGAAGCCGGCAAGGCGCCGAAGGAAAAGACCAGCACGTCCGCGCCGGCCGCTCCCGCCGCAAGCCTGCCAATGCTCCTGCGTTTGCAGGCGACCACTTTGATTCGATTCAGCTACCGATCGATCGACTGATGTTTGGTACGAACACCGGAATCGCGCGACCCACGGGCAGAGCCCCGTGGGTTTCTCTTTTTACGCGCTGCCGTGAGTTCCCGTTGGCGGCATCCCCGCCATCTGATACCTTGGCAAGAGGTTTGCGATCATTCATGAGCAACGACGGATGCCTCTGATCCTTCGACCTGATCTGGCGGACGAACAAGGCCTGGTGGCCATCGGCGGTGATCTGCGCCCGCAGACGCTCGTGCGCGCCTATCGCAATGGTATCTTCCCTTGGTACAACGAGGGCGATCCGATCCTCTGGTGGTCGCCGGAGCCGCGCGCGATATTCGAGATGGAGCGCTTCTATATCTCCGCCCGCCTCGCCCGCACCATCCGCGCCGGCAAGTTTCGCCTGACCATCAATCGGGCGTTTCGCGAAGTGATGCTCGGCTGTGCCGACCGCGACTCGACCTGGATCACCCCCGACATGCTCGACGCCTACACGCGCATGCATGAACTCGGCTACGCGCACAGCATCGAAGCGTGGCGCGGCGACTGGCTCGTCGGCGGCGTCTATGGCGTGGCCGTCGGCGGGCTCTTCGCCGGCGAGTCGATGTTTCACCGCGAGCGCGACGCCTCCAAGGTCGCGCTCGCCTATCTGGTGGAGTACCTGCGCGTGCGCGGCTTCGTCCTGTTCGACACCCAGGTGCTCACCGAACACACGGCCAGCCTCGGCGCCCTCGAAATTCCGCGCGACGAGTATCTGACGCGTCTGAAAAACGCGCTGGTCGTGCCGGCGACTTTTGTCTAGGATTGGCGCGTTGCGATCATGCGAAACCCGAAGCGTGCGCGCCGCATTTCTTGTAAGGAGTTGGATGCAATGATTGGCAAATCACTCTGGCTGGGCCCGTTGATCGTGCTGGCGTTGGCCCAAGAATCGACAATCGACAAAGCCAAAAAAGATCTCCAGCGCATGCAAGGCACGTGGAACATGCACGCGCTGGAAATCAACGGCAAGGAAGTCGGCCCGCAGCAGATCGGCAAGACGCAGCTCATCGTCAAGGAGGATGAATACCGCACCAAGGTCAAGGACAAGCTCCTGTCCGGCTTCAAGATCAAGCTCGATCCGAGCAAGGAACCCGCGCACATCGACATGATTATTTCGGAGCCGGGCAGCCCGGACAAGGTCTACAAAGGCATCTACAAGTTCGAAAACGACACGTTCAAGATGTGCCGCGGCAGTAGTCCCGAACAGGAAAGGCCGAGCCAGTTCGCGACCTGGCCGGACACGAACATGTTCGTCGTGACCTGGAAAAAGCAGGCGCAGTGACATTTTTTGTGCCCGAAGCGTTGGCGAAGGAGCGCCGAACCCGTTCACGACGCGGAGCGCCGTGCCACAATGTGGTGCGACGCTCCGTGTCGCATCGGAAACGGGTATTTTTGCCAACGGCCCGTCGCCTAACCCCGTTGACAGTCGCCAATAAATGCCGACGATTGACGTTAGAGGTAATTACCCAGGCGAAAGCGGAGCGTGCATCATGAAGTGGCTTGACGAGTTCAAGAATTTTGTGCAGCGCGGCAACGTCATCGATTTGGCGGTCGCGGTCATTATTGGGGCAGCGTTCAACAAGATCGTCACCTCGCTAGTCACGGAAATGATCATGCCGATCATTGGCATCATCACGAACGGCATCAACATCGCCACCTTGAGCTACAGTTTGCACAATCCGCTAACTGGCGATACGGTGGCGCTCAAGTACGGCAGCTTCCTGCAATCGGTGTTGGACTTCCTCATCATCGCCTTCTGCGTGTTCTGGCTCGTCAAAGGGGTGAATGCGGTGCACAAAAAGGATCCCAAGCCGGAGGAGTTGCCCGCACAAGAGAAATTGCTCGCGGAAATACGTGATTTGCTGAAAACGCAGCAGCCTGGGTCCGAAATCAAAACCAGCACCGGGATCTAATTCGCAACCTGAGATTTGTCATTCATGGGAGGGAAGCATCATGCCGACGGTCAAACTGGTGGACGAAAATACGACCGATCCAAAGGTGCGCGCGATCTTCGCCGACATCAAGGCGACACGAAAGATCGAACGCATACCCAACATCTGGCGCGCCCTGGCTGCCAATCCTGAACATCTGGAGCTGTGCTGGAATCAGGTCAAGTCGATCATGCGGCCCGGCAAACTCGATCTCATGACCAAGGAGATCATCGCCGCGGCCGTCTCCATCACCAACGGCTGCGATTATTGCATCAACTCGCACCTGGCTGCCGCTCAACGGCTTGGCCTCGACGCGGAAGGCATGGGTGAGGTGCTCGCCGTGGTTGGACTGTACAATCAGTTCAACAAACTCGTCTTCGGCCTGCAAATCGACCCCGACGTGTTGCCAAAGGTTGAGGCATGACATGGTTGTTTCGGCGGCGCCCGTTCCTTCGCGTCGATCTGGGGCCGCGTCTCCAGCGGGGCGAGACCGGCCAGCGCTTTCCAACTGCGGAATGATTTCAAAGTCTTCATGGCTTGCTCCTTGTGTGTTGTAATGTCCTGCCATTACATAAAGCGCTTCTTGTGCCAATCTTGCGCAACAAATCGAACAACTCACCAGCGCATCAATCCACGGAAAGACAAGTAATATCCGTAATGCATTGGTTTAAAATGAGTTACATACTGACGTGTTGATCGTTCACTCGGAATTTGTTCCGCAGGTTTGCGATGTCCCATGGATATTTCAATGGCCGGTTATGTCATCGATTTGATAGCAAACCATAGCTGCGGAGATACACGGAAAAAACTGAAAATTTTCTAGAATTTTTCTTGACGGAGATTTCACAAACTATTAACTTCATCGTTGGTGATACCGTAGGGAGGCCACTTTTATCTCCATTCTCCCTCATGCGTTTTTTTATTCGGGCCTGTTTCCGCGCGGAACAGGCCCTTTTTCGTTGTCCGCGGCATGTTCCTCGCGGTTTCCTCGGTATACAATTGGCGAACCGGCGGCGCACGCTCCCGGCTTGCCGTGAAGCGGATTTCGAGTGAGGAACACACGATGTCGGCCCCCATTCGCATCGGCGCGGTCAGCTATCTGAACACCAAGCCGCTCGTCTTCCAGCTGGAGACATTGGCCCCGCAGGCGGAACTCGTCCTCGACTACCCGAGCCGCCTCGCCGATCAGATGACGCGCGGCGAACTCGACGTGGCGCTGATTCCCGTCATCGAGTACTTCCGGGCCGGAATCTATCGCCTCGTCCCCAACATTGCCATCGCCAGTCAAGGGCCGGTCCTGAGCGTGACGCTTTTCAGCCGGACGCCGTGGACCGAGATTCGCCGGGTCGCGCTCGACGAAGGCTCACGCACCAGCGCCGCCCTGACGCAGGTCCTGCTGCGCAAGAAGTACAGCGTCCAGGCAGAGATTTGCCCGCTGCCCCTGGATCGCGCGGCCGAGGATGTGGAAGCCGACGCCGTGCTCCTGATCGGCGACCGGGCGATGCACGCGTGTTTGCCGGGCTTCCGTTATGCGTTCGATCTCGGCCAGGAATGGCACGACTGGACGGGCCTGCCATTCGTCTACGCGGCCTGGGCGGTGCGCGACGGCGTCGAGCTGGGTCCGGTCGTGGAGGCGTTGCATGAGGCGAAGCGGCGTGGCATCGACAACGCGGGGCTGATTGCGGCGCGCGAGGCGCCGCACCTTGGACTCGACGCGGGTTTCTGCCGGCGCTATTTGGCGAATATCATTCGCTTCGATCTGGGTCCGCGCGAGCTTGCCGGTCTGCAACACTATTACACTCTGGCGAGCGAACTCGGCCTGGCGCGGCGAGGCGTACAAGTCAAACTCTACGCGACGCCCGAATTGGCGATGCCTTGACAGGCGCGTCGGGGAGACGCGGAGTGGCTTCAAATGGAAGTGGTCCGGTCACGGAGTGACCGGACCATACGAATATGACCTACTAGCAATTTTCTCCTTGTCTTCCCATCGTCTTGTCTTCTCTCAAGCGACCTTGCCGATTTTGTCAGAAGATCCCAGCAATTCCGATACTTGCAAAGGATCAACCATTCACAAAACGCAACAATTTCTCAAGAGGGCCGGCGCGGTGGGAGAAACTCGGTAAGCTAAATTGAAGAAAGGCATTGCTCGCGGGCCAACGATGCGGGAAGATGGAGAGTGATTGGCATTTGCGAAGATTTGCCACGGTCGGCCGCTCGCAACAGTAGGTCCTATCTTGCGGGTTATCGCGAAGATTCCTTTGATCGCAAACATGCCAGGTGGAGTGTCCAGCGATGGCGAAACGAACACAGCGGGATGATGATCAGGGAAAAAAACCGGACGCCGCCGCAGAGCCGCCGCGCACGCCGCGTCCCGGTGTCAAGTCTCCACCCACTCCCCAGGTCGCGCCTGCGAACCAGGAGGTGGAGGAGGTGGTCGCCGCCGCGCAGCCGCCGCGCACGCCGCGTCCCGGCGTCAAGTCTCCTCCCACTCCTCAGGTCGTCCCCGCGAGCTTGGCGGTGGACGCGACCGGGGCGGACGTGGCGGTGGCCGACGCAATGCTGACCCCGCCGGTGGCGGTGCCCGACTCCGCCGTGGTCGCTGGTTTGCTGGAAATCTCCCCGCTGGCGCAGATGGCTGCCGATGCTTTCGAGGATGTCCACGCGATCGGCGAATCGGACGTGTTTCTTGGCGTGGAAGTCGAAGAAACGCCCGCGACCAAGGCCGAGACTCCCGCACCGCAGCCTCACCCATCCCAGCCGGTTTCGGACGTGTTCCTCGTGGAGGACGCGGTTCCTGCCGATGAAACGAAGGCTGGGTTCTCCGGCGCGCGCTGGCAACCGACGACGGGTATCGCGCTGTCGGACTCGCTAGAGCAATCGGACGAGCCGGCGCCGAGCGTCGCGCCCCTGTCGGATGTTCATCTGGCGGATTTGTTCGACGAGCCGAGCGCGCCCGTGGCCGCCGAGGAATCCGTGGCCGCCCAGGAGATCGAAGCGGCGGCCCCCGATTCCGCGCTAAAGGCCGAGGACGACATTTTCGGAACGGAGATTTCCGAGGTCTCCGCGCCAGTAGAGAGCGCGTCGGCGTCGGACGTCGACGTCAGCGCCGAAAGCCCCGATGAGTTCGCCGAGGTCGTGTCACCGTCCGATGTGAACGTGCTCGGCAGAACCTCGGCGGCGACCGATGTCGCGCCGGTCGAGCCGATCGCCGAGGCGCCGCCCGCCGACGTTATCGCCGCGGAACCCGCCGTGCACGAATCGGCGTCGCTGTCGGATATCGTCGCCGTCGAGGATGCGGCCGGTGATTCCGCGCCCATGTCCGACGTGCCCGTCCCGGATGAAGCTGGCGCGGATGCAGCGCCGCAGTCTGACGTGTTCGGCGACGCGGAAACGGCGGCCGAGGGCGCCCCGCGGTCGGACGTTTTCGGCGTCGAAGGAAGCGCGGAAGAAGTGGCTCCCGCGTCAGACGTGTTCATGGCCGAAATCAGTCCCGCTGAAGAGGCGGTTGAGGAAGCCGCGCCGTTGTCTGACGTTTCGGTCTCCGAAGAGGCGGTTGAGGAGGCCGCGCCGCTGTCTGACGTTTCGGTCTCCGAAGAGGCGGTTGAGGAAGCCGCGCCGTTGTCTGACGTTGCGGTCTCCGAAGAGGCGGTTGAGGAAGCCGCGCCGTTGTCTGACGTTGCAGTCTCCGAAGAGGCGGTTGAGGAAGCCGCGCCGTTGTCTGACGTTGCAGTCTCCGAAGAGGTCGTCGCGCCTGCTGCACCCTTATCCGATGTTGCGGTCTCGGAATGGCTGGTCGATGAGGCGGTCCCGGTGTCCGATACCGCGTACACGGAAGAGGCCGTTGCCGAGGCCGCGCCGGTCTCGGATATCACCAGGGCGGAGGAAATCGTCGAAGAGGCCTTGCCAGATTCCGATGTCACGCAGGCGGAGGAAGTTGTTGAGGAAGCAGCGCCGACCGCCGATGGCACGCTGGCAGAAGAAGCGGCAGCAGAGGCCGCGCCAGTTTCCGATGTTGCCGTCTCGGAATGGATGATCGATGAGGCCGCGCCGCTTCCCGAGGTCTTGCCGTCGGAAGAAGCCGTCGCCGAGGCCGCGCCGGTCTCCGAAATGGTGCAATTGGACGAGGCCGTTGCAGAAGCCGCGCCGCTTCCCGAGGTCTTGCCGTCGGAAGAAGTAATCACCGAGGCCGCGCCAGTTTCCGATGTTGCCGTCTCGGAATGGATGATCGATGAGGCCGCGCCGCTTACCGAGGTCTTGCAGTCGGAAGAAGCCGTCGCCGAGGCCGCGTCGGTCT